>Ga0180009_10002049_pt1 | contig 23849 bp, 20 predicted proteins | sample OS_PC_MetaG_FD_123537 | JGI IMG/M metagenome (GOLD analysis project Ga0180009, IMG submission 123537) | Groundwater microbial communities from the Aspo Hard Rock Laboratory (HRL) deep subsurface site, Sweden - OS_PC_MetaG | ecosystem: Environmental > Aquatic > Deep subsurface > Groundwater...
CTCACCTATGGGGTCACCACCTGGCTTACCGGCGGTGACCATCGGCTGGCGCTGCTCCTTGTCGGCAGTTATTTTGTGGTCGGGCTGATCCTGCTTTCCGGTGTGCGGGCGGTGCGCGGTCGCCGCGCTGCCTTGCGCTCGGAGCGGCTCAATTTCGCAGAGCAGGTTGATTGAGATTGTAAAGGAGCAGGACTGCACGTATGAATCTTCCACCTTCCCCACCGCAACCAGAACCCTCTTCCGAGGGTGCGCGATTATTGAAGATCGTGCGCGATCTTGCGCATGAGTTGCGGCCCCGGGCAAGTGATTTGGATCGCTTGACTCTGGATCACGGGTTGGAGCGCGATTTTGGTCTCGACAGCCTGGCGCGGGTGGAGTTGCTGGTGCGGGTTGACCGTGAAATGGGGGTGCGGTTGGCCGAAGCAGCATTTGCCGAGGCCGAAACGGTACGAGATCTGTTACGGCTGATGGGAAGCAAAGGATTTGCCGAAGCCTCTGTCCCGCTGGAATCGATAGTCGAAAAAGAAGCCGACTCTGGGCCTCCGCCGCAAACCCTTGCCACCTTGACCGGTTTACTGGACTGGCATGCAGACCGGCACGGCGATCAGGTGCATATCACGCTGTATACCGAAGGGGAACACACCGAGGAAATCACCTATCGCATGCTGCAAACGGAAGCTCAGGCGTTGGCGGCAGGGCTGCTGGCGCAAGGAGTAAACGTTGGTGATCGGGTTGCCGTGATGCTGCCCACCGGGCGTGCATTTCTCGCCGCGTTTTACGGCGCGCTGTACGCCGGATGCGTACCTGTTCCCTTGTACCCGCCGGTTCGGCCTTCGCAGATCGAGGATCACATGCGACGCATCGCCGGTATCGTTGTCAATGCCGAAACCGTAATGTTTGTTACCGATGACAGGGCCAGGCCGCTTGGCAGTCTGCTCAAAGCACAATGCGCCTCGCTGCGCGGTGTCACCACCGTTGCCGAGCTGTCTCGCCACGGCGCTGCGCCGATATTGCCGACAGTAGGTCCGAAGGATATCGCTTTTCTGCAATATACCTCCGGCAGCACCGGAAACCCGAAGGGAGTAGTGCTGACCCATGCAAACCTGATGGCCAATCTCAAGGCGATGGAGCAAGCCTCGGGTGTTACGCCGCAGGATATTTTCATCTCCTGGCTGCCGCTGTACCACGACATGGGGTTGATCGGCGCCTGCATGGGCAGTCTGTATGTCGGCTTCCGGCTGGTGCTGATGTCGCCGCTGGCGTTCCTTGCCAGTCCTGCGGTGTGGCTGCGGAGGATTCATCTTCACCGGGGTACGGTTTCCGCGGCACCCAATTTTGCCTATGAGCTGTGCGCCAACAAACTCGATGAGCGTGATCTTGAGGGTCTGGATTTGAGCTGCTGGCGGCTCGCCTACAATGGAGCCGAGCCGGTCAGCGCTTCCACCATCGAACGTTTTGCCGCGCGTTTGCTCCCGTATGGGTTTAATCCCGAGGGCATGACCCCGGTCTATGGCCTGGCGGAATCTTCGGTCGGGCTTGCTTTTCCGCCGTTGAACCGCGGGGTGCGGATCGACCGGGTGGATCGTCTCGTGCTTTCCCGTCTCGGGATAGCTCGTCCTGTAATGGGCGACGATGCCCAAGCCCAGCGCATCGTTTCTTGCGGCAGACCGCTGCCCGGTCATGCCATCCGTGTCGTTGACGCCAATGGACTTGGACTTCCCGAGCGCACCCAGGGCCGCGTGCAGTTTCAAGGCCCGTCCGCGACCAGCGGCTATTTTCGCAACCCTGAGGCGACACAACGTCTTACGGAAGGGGAGTGGCTCAACACCGGAGATCTGGGTTATCTCGCCGAGGAAGAGTTGTTTCTTACCGGGCGGGAGAAGGATGTTATCATTCGCGGTGGCCACAACATTCATCCGCAGGAACTGGAAGAGGCGATAAACCAGTTGGTCGGTGTGCGCCGGGGCGGAGTAACGGTTTTCCCTGCCACTGACGCGGGCACCGGCACGGAGCGACTGGTGGTGCTGGCCGAAATGCGTGAAGAGGGAGATGCGGAGGCGCGCGGCCGCATTGAAAAGGAGATCAACCGCCTTGCCATTGATCTGATCGGCATGCCGGTTGATGACGTCGTGCTGGCGCCGCCGCGCACCGTGCTCAAGACTTCCAGCGGCAAGATCCGTCGTGCCGCCTGCCGCGAGTTGTACGAGCGCGGAGAGTTGATGAGTGGACGGAGCGCCCCGTGGCGGCAATGGCTGCGCTTGGCGCTTACAGGTGTTGTGGCTTCGGTCCGCCGGCGGGTCAGTGACGGTGTCGGATGGATATGGAGCGTTTGGGCGTGGATGGTGTTCGGCTGCATCGTGCCCTTTGCCTGGGCTATGATCGTGATTTTGCCCACGCTCGGGTTGCGTCGCCGCTTTGCCAGAGCAAGCGCTCGACTCGTCCTGGCACTGACCGGCTTGATGCCGCGGGTGGAAGGTTTACCGCACCTTACCGGCCGTGATCCGGTGATTGTGGCGGTCAACCATGCCAGCTATCTGGACGCCTTGATCCTTACCGCGGTGCTGCCGCCCCGGTTCGCATACGTGGCTAAGCATGAGTTGCTGCGCAAGCCGTTGGCGGGCATTCCTTTGCGCAGGCTTGCCTGCACCTTTGTCGAGCGCTTCGACAGTGCGCGTGGCGCCGAAGACACCCGGGGGTTGGAGGCGCGTGCCCGTGCCGGTGATTCGTTGATCTTCTTTCCCGAAGGCACTTTCCGAAGTGAGCCGGGGTTATTGCCTTTCCGGCTGGGGGCGTTTGTTGTTGCCGCGCGGGTCGGCATGCCCGTGGTGCCGGTTACCCTTGCCGGAACCCGCGCTCTGTTGCCGGGGGAAACAGTGCGGCCGCGTTTCAGCAGGCTTCAGGTCCGGATCGGCGCGCCGGTATCGGCGCAAGGAGATGACTGGCAGGCTGCGTTGCAATTGCACGAAGTCGTGCGGAGCGAGATCCTGAAACAGATGGAGGAGCACGATGCTGTTGCCGATCGGTATCACTGATGGGCAGGGCGATATGCTCGGGTCCGGCAGCAAATGATCTAGGCAAGCCTTTCCGGGGATTCTCCGGCAAGATTATTTAAAGAAAAAACCCGTGCCTGTGCTTTCTGCCGGTTGGGCGTCAATCTGCTTCAGGCCGACGGCATCCTTGAGGTTTGCCCCCTTGAGATTGGCGTTGCTCAGATCTGCTTTGTAGAAATCAGCTCCTTCCAGATTGGCATTCTCCAGGTTGGCTCCGGAAAGATTCGCGCCTTTGAGGTTGGCTCCTTCCAGGTCGGCGTCACGCAGGTTCGCCCCGGAGAGGTTGCTGCGCTCCAGATGGGCGCCTTCCAGTTTTTTCCCGGAGAGATCCTGGCCGGTAAAGTCGCATTCCACACAGCGGTTGCCCTGCAGAAGTTTCTCCATGTCGGTAAGTTTGGGGATTTCAGGAATTTTTGCGATTTCCGGTGTTTTGATCGGGGCTGGAACCGGAACCGGGGCCGGGGCGGTGACAGGAGGTGCTGGTTGCGCTATAACGCTTGGTGCGGGCAGTTTCGTTTCCGGGGCTGTAGGTTGGGCGGGGGAGGCTGTGGCGGATTGGGGTGCCGCTGCAGCGATCATTGGAGCAGCGACGACAGGCGCAGCCATGGTCGGGGGCGGAGCGATTATCGGAGAAACAGCGGTGTCCTCACCGCCATTTTCCTGTTCAGGAGTTGTCCCTGTCGTTGTCTGCATTGCCATGAAGGAGGGAGACCGCAGGTTTTCCAACTGCTGGGCCCGTTCTTTTTCCCGGGACTTAACCCCCTTGCTGATGACCGGTGTTTTGTCGCGGTATTGGGCGAGAAAGGCATCAATATCTTCTTTTCTGCCCTTCTGTCTGGGCTTTTCTAAAATAGTCCCCATCAGGTATGCGCCTTCAAAGTCGGTTCCGGTGAGGATTGCTCCGGCAAGGTCGGCCTTGTAAAGATCAGCACCGGCAAAATTGGCTCCCTTGAGATTGGCCCGGCTGAGATTGGCCGAGGCCAGATCGGCTGTTTTGAGGCTTGCGCCTTCAAGATTGGCTCCGCTCAGGTCGGCGCCGGCCAGGTTTGCGCGATTCAGGTTGAGGCCGACAAGGTCGGCTCCGGACAAATTACAGCCTGGGCAACCATTCTGAGCGAGCAAGCGTTCCACTTCAGATGATGCTCCTGATGGTATGACCGGTGCAGCCGGGGACGGTTTTTTTGATACCCAGGCAGGAGCGGATTGCGCGGCAGGGGCTGCAACGGGTTCAGGAGCATTGTCCACAGGCTGCGTCTCGGGCAGGGAAGCGGGCTGCGGTTGTGGTTGCTCTGCCTGCGGCGTTTCCGCAGGAGGCGCGATGGGCAACGGAGCAGGAACAGCGGGCTTGGCTGCGGGAACCGGAACTGCTGTTGGCTGCTCCGGGGTGACACTGGCGGGAGATGCCGGAGCAGATGTCTGCGCCAGTGCTGTTTGTTGGGGTGGGGTCACTGGCGCTGCCGTTACCGCAGCCGGCGTTTCAATTTTTTCCGTAAGCGGCGGTACAACGGCAGGAGGCGGGGGCAAGGGCTTTTCCGGTTCTTTCAGGGCATTTGCCGGGGCGGTATAGGTCCCGCCTTCAAGGATCGCCAGATCGTAGTTGCTTTTTACAAGGGCGGCGTCTTTGAGGTTGGCGCCTTTGAGAAAGGCCCCGGTGAGATCGGCCTTGTACAAATCAGCTTCTTCCAGATCGGCGTCGATCAGGTTGGCCCCGGTAAGATCCACAGCCTTGAGATTTGCTCCTTCCAGATTTACTCCCGTCAGGTTTGCTCTGGAAAGATTGGACCGTTCCAGAATAGCGCCTTCAAGTTTTGCCTTGCGCAGATCGGCACCGGAAAGATCGCATTCCACACAGCGGTTGGTGGACAAGAGGGTGTCCAGGTCTTTCTGTGTATAGGCACCGGCCGGGCGGGGTGAGGCTGCCAGACACAGAGAGCAGAACAGCAGCGCGGCGGCAGGTGTTTTTACGATTGAATGTGTCAACGTTGTCTGATCTCCCGGCCATCTTCCTGATGGCGCAATGTTTCCATCCGGCATCGGAAAACTGACTGCAGGGTGGATCCGTGTGCTACGTTTCACCCGGAAACCGTAAGCGATTGCGGGGTGCCGTTGATGCGCGAAAGAGGTCTGCGATGACACCGCTTCGTTGTTTAGTTCGGGTCGATGACAGCTAAGCGAGCATCGCGAGACTGCGAAGCAGATGCGGTGCCCTGTGATCGCTTACTTCGCCAGAAAACTGATTACAACCCAAAGCCGGACTTTGTCAAGTCAAGATGAGGGGTTGCCGGGATCGGGGGATACCCCCGGCAGCCTATTTACCGAAAAGTACGTATTTTTTTCGCATACCCGTGAATTTTTCCCGCAGTCGGCAGGTAAATCAGTTGAAATCGAAAAAGGGCGCGATTACAACACTTATTGCTTGGTAACTCTTTGATTTTATGTTACGACAGGTGGCCTCTTTTCGTGTTTGCAAGTGTGCCACATTCGGCGGAGAGATGTGTGTTTTGATATTTGAAATTTTTTTGAAAAACAACGGGTTAGAGGGACTATGCTGGTTAAAGACATTCTTGACAATAACAGATTTTCTTTCAGTTTTGAATTTTTCCCGCCCAAGGATGAGCCGGGTTGGGAAAATCTTTTTGCCAATATTTCCGATCTGATGCCCCTGAAGCCTGCCTATGTCAGCGTGACTTACGGGGCGGGCGGTTCCACCCGGGACCGGACCCACAAGCTGATCGTCAGGATCCAGCGGGAGACCAACCTCACCGTGGTTTCCCATCTTACCTGCGTTGGCTCAAACCGTGAGGAGACAGGTGCTATCCTCCGCAACTATGCCGAAAGCGGGGTGAAGAATATCCTTGCCCTGCGCGGCGACCCTCCCAAGGGGCAGAAAGATTATGTCCAGCCCCCTGACGGATTTGCCTATGCAGCCGATCTGGTCGCCTTCATCAAAAAGAATTTCCCGCATATGGGCGTAGGCGTCGCCGGGTTCCCGGAAGGACATCCCGGCACCCCCAACCGGCTGCTGGAGATGGACTACCTCAAGGCCAAGGTTGACGCCGGGGCGGACTATATCGTTACCCAGCTCTTTTTCGACAACCGCGATTTTTATGATTTCCGGGATCGTTGCGCCTTGGCCGGCATTACGGTGCCCATCATTGCCGGGCTCATGCCCATTATCGCGAAGAGCGGCATGGTGCGGATGGCGGAACTCGCCGCCGGTGCCAGGATCCCTGCCTCGCTGTTGCGCGCTTTGGATCGGGCCAGAAGTGATGAGCAGGTGGAAAAGGTCGGGGTGCACTGGGCCACCGAGCAGGTTCGCGATCTGCTTGATAACGAGGTGCGGGGCATCCATTTTTATACCCTGAACCATTCTCAGCAGGCCCTTGAGATTTATCAGGCGCTTGGCGTGGAGGATTCCATCCAGTTGGGCGCGTAACCTGGAGCTTCAGTTTTTGTCTTCCTGGGGTTTGGGATTCCACCATTTGAAGATGCCGTAAACGGACAGCACCAGATAGACCGAGAAGAGAAACGCCTCGGCCATCATGCCTTTGAGGGAGAAGCTGACAATCCAGCCGACATTGGAGATGCTCCAGATTACCCAGCCGGCCGCACGTTTCTGCAGATTGTATAGGGTCCCCAAGATGCTGAGCCCGGTGAGAATCCATTCGTACATTTTAATTCCTTCGGCGCTGCTGTCGTGCCGGTAAGTTGTAGCCGCCGTTTCGCAGGCGTCGCGCTGTAATTTTAAATGGGAAAATAACGGCCCCAGCTTATAGGCAAAGATGGGCCTCGGCAAGCACCATTGTTAAAAAAGGTGTGACGGCATGTTGTTTTTATCGATAACCAAATAAATTTATTCATATAAAATCCCTTTCAGGGAGAAGACAAAAAGGAGAGAAATATGTCACAGGCCAAAAAAGGAGATAGCGTTAAGATCCATTATACCGGCACACTGGAGGATGGGACTGTTTTCGATTCCTCTGCCGGACGCGACCCCCTGGTGTTTACCATTGGCGGTGGTCAGGTAATTGTCGGTTTTGATGAAGCTGTTCAGGGAATGGCCATCGGCGACAAGAAAAAAGTCACCATTCCTTCCCATAAGGCTTATGGAGAGAAGAACGAAGAGCTGGTTATCCAGGTGCCGCGGGATCAGGTTCCCCCTGATCTCAACCCGGAGGTGGATCAGAAACTGCAGATGGGCGGTCCCAATGGTGAGCTGATTGTGGTCACGGTTGTGGATATCACCGACGAGATTGTTGTTCTTGATGCCAACCCTCCCTTGGCAGGGAAGGATCTTATTTTTGATCTCGAGTTGGTGGAAATTTCCTGATACAGGAAAAACAGGCATCAGCCTCTGTGTCCCGGTAATCTATTTGCCGGGACATTTTTTTTGCGCCGGGTTCGCTTGCTTGTATGCCGGGCGTGTAAGGGTATGGTATACTCGGCGGCAGAGAATTGAGCCCAGTTGCAGCAGGGAATTCGATGCCAGGGAGCAGGTTGGCCATGCAGAAAATCATTGACCGATTGCTGTTTTTTTTCGTCAAACAGAGATCTCTCGCCATTTTGCTGGGTGGAGTTGTTTTTTTATCCCAGGGATGCGCCTCTCTGGTGATCCCCCCCATGGTCGGCCCGGTGGTAAAAAACCTCAATCGTCAGGCAGATCTTGAGCTGGTCTGTGACGGCGCCCCTTCCTATCTGCTGATGCTGGACAGCCTGTTGATTTCCGATCCGGACAACGTCCGGCTCCTGACCCATGGCACGCAGGCCTATACGGCCTACGCAAGTCTTATGCCGGAATGCGGCCGTCCGGAGCGTGCCCCAGTGCTCGGGGAACGGGCCAGGGAATACGGTTTGCGCCTGCTCGGCACCAATAAAGACTTTGCCGGGGCAGCCCGGATTCCGCTCGCCGAGTTCAGCGAGGCGTTGCGGTCAGCCGGTTCCGGTGATGTGGAAAAATTGTTTTGGGGCGGTTATGGCTGGGCCACCTGGATCGGTTTCAGCAAGGGTGCCCCTGCCGCGGTCGTTGATCTGCCCAAAGTGGAACAGCTGATGCTGCGGGTATTGGCGCTGGATGAAGGTTTTTACCATGGCGGCGCCCATCTTTTTCTCGGCATCTACTATGGTTCCCGCCCGGAGATGCTGGGCGGTAAACCGGAAGTGAGCCGGGATCATTTCGAAAGAGCCCTTGTCCTCGGCGACCGGCAATTTCTCCCGGTTCTGGTGGCGTATGCCGAATATTATGCCCGCCAGACCTTTGATCGGGAACTCTATGTCCGTCTTCTGGAGGAGGTGCAGGCCTTTGATCTTGCCCGAGCTCCGGACCTGACCCTGCCAAATGTTCTGGCCAAGCGGCGTGCCAAAAGGATGCTGGCCCAGGTGGATGATCTTTTTTAGGCCCAGTCGCTGCCGGCAGCGGCGGCATTGTTTTCAATGTTCAAGGAGGAAGGAAGGTATGAATTGTTTGCTGCGCAGGATCTGCTTCGCTATTGCCCTTCTGGCGGTCATTGCCCCCTCTGGTGTTCAGGCCGCGCCCCGTTATATGTTCAAGATCGCCTCCCTTGCCCCTGACGGCAGCGTCTGGGCGCGGCACTTTCAGGAGTTTCAGAATGAGGTGACTGCCAAGAGCAATGGCGAGATCGGCTTCAAGCTGTACATGGGCGGGGTGATGGGCGATGACCGGGCCATGTATCGCAAGATGCGGATCGGCCAGCTCCAGGGCGGGGGCTTTACCATGACCGGGATCAGCGAGACCGTGCCGGATTTCCGCATACTGGCCATCCCCTTTCTTTTTAAGTCCTATGCCGAGGTGGACCGGGTTACCGAGGGGTTGTTCCCGTATTTTCAAAAGGCATTCCTGGAAAAGGACATGGTTTTGCTGGCCATGACCGAGGTCGGATTTGTCTATGCCATGTCCGGCGAGCCGGTGAGCACGGTGGCTCAGTTGCGCGCCAGCAAGTGCTGGGCTCCGGAGAATGATCCGTTGAGCCGCAGCTTTCTGGAAGACATGGGTGTCACCCCCATCCCCCTGTCCATTCCCGACGTGTTGTCCTCCCTGCAGACCGGCATGATCAATACAGTGTTCAACGGGTTTTACGGCTCCATCGTCCTGCAATGGTTCACCCGGACAAAATATATCACTGATACGCCGTTCGGCTATGCTTATGGCGGTCTGGTTTTTTCAAAGAGCGCCTTTGACAAGCTCCCGCCCCAGCATGCCGCCATGATGGAAGCTGCGGCGAAAAAACATTTTGCCGGGCTTCTTGCCGACACCAGGCGCAGCAATGAAGAAGCCCTGGCGACCCTAAAAAATAACGGGATCCGATTGGTGCCGACGGAAAAAGAGACCCTGCGGCAGTTGCTTGCGGTGCGCGATCAAAAAACCGTGCCGCGTTTGATCGGCACCGCATTTTCCAAGGAAATATACGAGGCGGCGACCCGTTTGCTTGCTGATTTTCGGGCAAAACCCCCAGTCGGGACGACTGGGAAATGAGTTCTTTCCTGGACTGGGTCACAGAAAGCATTCGTCAGCTCAGCCGTTTGTTGGAACGGCTTGAGGAGGCGGTTCTTTTGTTGCTCCTTGGTGCCATGATCCTCCTGGCCTGCGTGCAGATCGCCTTACGCGATATATGGGGCGGAGGACTCTCCTGGGCTGATCCGCTCCTGCGGGTCATGGTCTTGTGGGCCGGTCTCCTCGGGGCTGTGGTGGCCACCCAGATGGACAAGCATATCTCCATTGACCTTGCCTCCCACCTTCTGCCCAAGGGGATTTTTCGCTGGCTGCGGGTGGTGCGCTCTTTTTTTTGCGCGGGTGTCTGCGTGGTGCTCACCTGGCTGGCTATTGATTTCGTTCGTCAGGAAGCCTTACAGAGCAACGGGCAGGAGATGGCCGGACTTGCCTCCTGGCAGCTCAACCTGATTTTCCCCATCGCCTTTGGCGGTATCGCCCTTCGGTTTTTGATCGGCAGTGTGCGCAGTCTTGTTGCCCTGGCTAAAAAAGGAGATTGATTTCCTGAACTTCCGGATGAAATCCTGATATGTATTTCCTGCAACTCATAACATTCGGGCTGGCCATCCTGGGCAGCCCGCTGTTCGTGGTGATGGCCGCCCTGGCCGTGTTATCTTTTTATGGCGCCGGCATCGACCCCTCGGTGGTGATCATCGAGATGTCGCGTCTGGCCGATACGCCTCTGCTTCTTTCCCTGCCTCTGTTTATTCTTGCCGGAACCCTGCTGTCCGAAAGCAAGGCGCCGGTCCGGTTGCTGGATCTGTCCACTGCTCTGTTGGGGTGGCTGCCCGGAGGGTTGGCGGTGATCACGCTGGTGGTCTGTTCGGTTTTCACCGCCTTTACCGGAGCCTCCGGGGTGACTATTTTTGCTCTGGGCGGCTTGCTGTTTCCCGCCATGCTCAAGGATCGGTATCCGGAAAAATTCTCCCTCGGCCTTATCACCACCTCCGGCAGCCTGGGCTTGCTTTTTCCGCCCAGTCTTCCGCTGATCATTTACGGGGTCATCGCCGAAACCAGGATCGACCATCTCTTTCTGGCCGGAATCCTGCCCGGCCTGCTGATGCTGGTTTTGCTGGGCGCATACAGCATTCGAAAGGGGGCGGCTGCGCGCGGTCCCCGGCAGCCCCTGCCGACCGGGGCCAGAAGGCGGGCCTTGCGCGCCGCAATCTGGGAGCTGCCGCTGCCGTTCATTGTGCTGGGGGGGATTTACGGCGGTTTTTTTGTGGTGGGCGAGGCGGCGGCGGTGACCGCTCTCTATGTTCTGGTGGTGGAGATGTGTGTTCATCGGGACATCACCCCGGCGAAGCTGCCCTCCATCGTGGTGCGGAGCATGGCATTATTCGGGGGGATTTTCGTGGTGCTGGCCGCCTCCATGGCTTCCACCAGTTTTCTGATCGATCAGGAAATCCCGGCAAAGATATTTGCAGTTATCCGGGAACATATCTCGAGCAAATACACTTTCCTGCTGCTGCTGAACATCTTTCTGCTTGTTGTCGGCGCCTTACTTGATATTTTTTCCGCCCTGGTGCTCGTGGTGCCGCTCATCGTGCCCATCGCCCTGGGGTATGGGGTTGACCTTACCCATCTGGGCATCATCTTTTTGACAAATCTGCAGATCGGCTACTGCACCCCGCCGGTGGGACTCGATCTTTTTTTGGCCAGCTATCGTTTCGAGCGGCCCATTGCCGAATTATACACCGCAACCTTGCCGTTTCTGGGGATATTGTTTGTCACCCTGGGCATCATCACCTACTTCCCGCTGCTGAGCCTGTATCTGGTCGGTCTTTTTGGGTAGTTTCTTCCCGTTCTGCGGGAACACTTACCGGCCAGACGAAAAACGATTCGCCCTGCTTGTGCCCGACTCCCAGGGCGCCTTTGTGAAGATACAGGACCCAGGCCCAGTCCGTTTCAAAAAAACTGGTGGTGGAGGACCAGTACCCCTCGCGTATTTCCCGGAAAGGATGATCAACAGGCAGGGCCGGTTCGGCCTGCGAGCAGTCCACCAGCGATTCCAGGGAATTTATGTCGGGAAGGCGCCAGTTATCGATGTCGTGCAGCTTCTCCCGGTTGATTTGCTGTATGAAATCCAGGGCCTGGGACCAACTCATGGGTTTTTCCCCGGAATTTCCATTCTTGAGCCAGATGAGTCCGGTCAGGTTGTCGGAGACCGTCTCGCCGAGATCGGTAAAACGCGGCTGCGGCCAGGCAAACCCTTGCTGATGCTCCCCGTCCTGGCCTGAATCCGAACAGGGGACTTCTCTGCCCGAACCATCATGGCAGATATGTTGTCCGGTTTTTGGCAACAGGTCATTTCCTGCGCCGCGCACCGGCCAGAACAGAGCGTATTGATCTTTGCGCCCGTAAAACATTCGGGCGCCTTCAAGATGAATCCACCAGGCATAGGCCGGATTGATTGCGGCTGTGGTGGAGGTCCAGTACCAGCCGAGAAAAATGTTGATGAACGGATGGTCGTCGGGCAACGGAGGTTTTTTCGTCTGATAGCTCATCAGGGAGCGGAGTTCCCGACGGTTGGGCAGCCGCCAGTCATCAAAGCCGAACCTTTGATGATGATTCATTTCTCTGATGAAGGTGAGGGCCTCCTGCCAAGTAATGGGAAACTCGCCCAGGTTGGCATCCCGGGTCCAGACGAGCCCGGTGAGATGGTCAAGGACTACTTGGTCATTGGGGGAAAAGCGTGGCTCAGGCCATGGCAGGCCAAGGCGGAATTCTCCGTCCTGTCCGCTGCTCAGGCAGGGGATGACGGAACCTTCTTCGTCGTAACAAAAGATCTGCCCGCTGTGCAATAATCCTGTTTTCAATGTGCTTCCTTAAACAGCGGCAAACGATGGTGCCGGGTTATTTGCATTGTTGATCCCTTCAGGCGTCCACCTTTCCGGTAAACGGAACAAAGGCCACGGAAAGAATGCTCCTGCTGGTGACCTTGTTGCCGAATTTTTCCACCAGTAAGAGCTCCTGAGGCAGGTGGGGCATTCCCACCGGAATCACCATCCTGCCGAAAGGGGAAAGCTGCTCAACAAGCGCTTCGGGAACCTGGGGCGCTGCGGCGGTGACGATGATCCCGTCATAGGGGGCATGTTCCGGCAAACCGGATGAGCCGTCGGAAGCAATGACCTCCACCGTGTCGTAGCCCAGCCGTTGCAGCCGTATGGCCGCCTCCCGGGCCAGTTCGGGAATGATCTCCAGGCTGTATACCTTGCTGACCAGCTGCGATAAGACGGCGGCCTGATAACCCGAGCCGGTGCCGACCTCCAGAATAACGTCATCCGGTTCCGGTTCCAGCAGGTCGGTCATCAGGGCGACGATGAAGGGCTGGGAGATGGTCTGGCCGTTGCCGATGGGCAGGGGACTGTTGTCGTAGGCGCAGGGTTTGAGCTTGTCCGGGACAAAATCTTCGCGTCGCACCGCGGCCATGGCGTCAAAGGTCTCCTGGCGCAGGGTGTAGCGGCCGGTGAGGCCGCCGGTAAAGCGGCACTCGTCTTCAATGGTCTGGAGCATGGCCTGTATCGCTTCAGTGCTCATAGTCATCTCCGGGACATCGACCAGAAATGGTCTTTCCCTAAAAAAATCGACTCTTGTTTCCATGATTGCCCATCCGAACAGGGCAAGTCAAAGATTTTGTTGATCCGGGTAAGAGCCGGGTAGAGAACTGCGTTGGAGAGATGCGATTTTTCACTAAAAGCTTGTGTTGCCCCGCAATACATATTAGTAAAAAAATACAGAGAGTAATTATTCTCATTCTCAAGAGGCTTTGGTGGAGAGTATGGAATTTGTATTGATACGGGCCGGTTTTCTTTTCGACTGGGTTGAACTGCATCTTGAAAGCAAACAGGGCATGAAGTTTTTTGCCTCTCTGCTGGTGAGTTTTTTTGTTGCGGCCATTGTCGTCATTGAGTTGAACCGGCGTCATCTGGTGCCCGAGCCCCTGGCTTCGCATTTTTCCCTGTCCCATCTTTCCGCCATTGAGCAGGCCTTCAACCTGCTGCTGGCCCTTGAGGTGATAAGCCTTATTCTCAGCCTGTCGCATTCGGTGACCAAGTCGGTGGGCAAACAGTTTGAGATCCTTTCTCTCATTCTCCTGCGGGATACTTTTAAGGAGTTTTCTCATTTCAGCGAGCCGTTGAATTGGGTGGAAATTGCCCCGGCCTTGAGCAGCATCGTCGCCTCCGCGATCGGAGCTCTGCTTATTTTTGTTGTCCTCGGTTTTTTCTACAAAGTTCAACAGTCCCATCCCATCAGCAAGGACGAGAAAGTTCGCAGCCATTTTATCCTGGCTAAAAAACTGATTGCCCTGCTGCTGCTGATTTCCTTCGTTGGCATCTGCGTGTTGGATATCTGGGGGTACTTCGCTTTGGGGCTGCCGGAAAACGCCTTTGCCTCCTTTTACACCGTGCTGATCTTCAGCGACGTGCTCATCGTGCTTATCTCCTTGCGTTACAGTTCTCATTATCTGGTTTCTTTTCGCAACTCCGGCTACGCGGTGGCAACGGTGCTGATCCGTCTGGCGCTTATTGCTCCCATCACCATCAGCGCAGCCATCGGGGTGGGCACCACCCTGTTCGCCCTCGGCATCACTCTGGCCTACAATGCCTTTGTGCCAAAGCTGGAAAAGGCTGTGGCTGCAAACTGACAAAGACAGAGCTGGACGTCCACCCGCCAGGTTTGTTTCTTTGTCGAAGTTTCACAGGCAATGTCCCCGCAAAAAAAAGAAACTGTATCGACCTGATGCTTCGACAGGCTCAGCATGAACGGTGTGGCTGTCAGCATGAACGGTGTGGCTGTCGGCACGAACGGTGTGGCATCTACACGAACGGCAGAGTGATGTGGTAAGATGATATCTGTTCGATCTGTGCTTGGCCAGGGACAGATCGTGCGGACGCATCAAATTTTACTGCGAGAAACTGCCGGCTGAGGTATATAAACTGGGAATATAATATGATTTTTCCTGGGATATTTAAGTGAAGGTGAGTGTCATGGGTGTATGTCGTATAGTGCTGGCTGATGATCATGCCCTGATCCGGCATGGGGTCAAGAAAATGATCGAAGAGGATCCCGCCCTCAAAGTGGTCGGTGAGGCTGCCGATGGTCTGGAACTCCTCGAACTGCTGAAAACCACCCCTGCGGATCTTGCCATTCTTGACATCTCCATGCCTAATCTGCGCGGGATCGAAGCAATTCGCGAGGTGCGCAAAATTTGTCCGGCGATCAAGGTGCTCATGCTGACCATGCACAAGGGCGAGCAATATCTCTGCTCTTCCTTTGCTTCCGGCGCAGATGGGTATCTGCTTAAGGAAGATTCCGACACCGAGCTGTTGCCTGCCATCGCCAAGGTCCGGCAGGGCAAGTTTTACATCTCTCCCAATCTGGCCGGGGAATTTCCCGAAGACGTCATCGCCTCCTGCTCCAGCCGCCGTGACGCGGCAGGGGAAATTCTGACCCCTCGGGAGCGGCAGATTCTGCAACTGGTGGCAGAGGGAGTCACCAGTCGGGATATTGCTGAGAAACTCGATATCAGCAAGCGTACCGTTGAGCACCATCGGGCCAATATGATGAAGAAGCTTAATATCAAGCGCGTTGCCGATCTTATCAAGTATGCCATCGGCAGAGGGCTCTCCGACACGCCGCCTGAGTGAAGTTTTCTCCGTGCGTGTGCCAAACTGTAAAAGAAAAGCCGGACTTTTGCCTGGGTGTTGGGCTGCCGGAAAAACGTAATGTACTTTTTATAGGAGAAACATCATGAAAAAAATTGTTGGTGTTCTTTGTTTGTTTCTGACTGTTTTTTTATGGGCGGACCGCGGTCAGACCGCTGAAAAACTTGAGGTGCAGGCTCTCCGCCAGAAAGCGAAACTGACAGTTCAGCCCATTGAAGAGGGCAAGGTGCTGGTTTCGGTTCTGGATAAGGATGGCGACGCCATCCTGGGTCTGAAGAAAGAGGATTTTTCCATCAAGCAGGGCATCAAAACCGCCAAAATTATTTCGGTGGAAGATGTCCAGGAGCAGCGAAACGTCGGCCTCAACATCGTGCTGGTGGTGGACAATTCCTACTCCATGGAGCAGCGGAAAGCGGTTGAGCCACTGCTTTCCGCCATGAACAGCTTTCTCACCCTTGTCCGCCCCATCGACAATGTTCATATCGTCACCTTTGTCGATCCCGGCTCAAGAGAACCACGGGTTTCCACCAAAACCTTCAAGGCCAGCGAAGTGCAGGCATTGGGCCAATTTCTCCGCAGCAGTTTTTTCCCCGCCACCACCGACGGCACCTATCTCTATGACAGCATGCAGAAAGGCATGGAAATCATTCGCCAGATGCCTGCGGACAGCCAGAAGTTCATGCTCGTTTTTTCAGACGGGGAAGACATCAACAGCAAGGTGAAAAGTGAGGAGGTGGCGCTGGCCGCCAAAGGCGTGAACAATTTCTCAGCCTATGCCGTGGACTATATGGATAAACCCGGTCTGGATACTTTTTTGACCTCTTTTGCCCAGGGAAATGGCGGGATGATCCGCAAGGCCAAATCCGCCAGCGATTTCCTGCCCATTCTCAAGAAGTTTTCCACTACCATCTTCCATCGTTACGTGGTCACCTACCGGTTTCTCAATCCGCCCACCGGCACCCTGGTCAGCGCGCCTTCCACTGTGAACATCGAGGAAGTCACCATGGTGGACAGCTCTCCCTTGCTGAACCATATCTATTTCGATACCGGGAAAAGTAATATCCCCGAGCGGTATGTCGCCCTGGCCAACCCGGAGGCAGTCCAATCGTTTTCAGAAGAAAAGCTTAAGGACACCATGGAGAAGTACCGCCATGTGTTGAACGTGATCGGCAAACGGTTGGTTGTCAATCCCGAGGCCCGGATAACTTTGGTGGGCTGCAATTCCAACAAGGGAGAGGAAAAAGGCAAGGTTTCCCTGTCAAAGAGCCGGGCCGAGGCTGTATTCGCCTATCTTCAGTCCGTATGGTCCATTGATCCGTCCCGGATGGAAATCAAGGCCCGGAATCTTCCGGAAGTGCCCAGCACCAGCCGGGTTCCGGAAGGTGTTGTCGAAAATCAGCGGGTTGAGATCCTGGCCGACCATCCGGCCATTCTCGACACCATCAAAAGCGTCTATTTGCTGGAACAGACCGACACCAAGGAGATCCGGATAGTTCCGTCCCTGCAGGCCGAGATCGGAATTGAACGCTGGCAGCTCACGCTGCGGGGCGGGGACACGGTGCTGGCGACCAAAGAAGGAACGGGCAATCCGCCGCAGGAGTTTGTTTTTGCTTTGGAAGCTCTGGGTGTCCGCACTATCTCCACGCTTGGCCAGCTCAGTGCTGATCTTGAAGTGAAAGACAAGGAAGGGAATGTGTTCAGCACCGTCAGCAGCCCGATCGCCATCAATTTTATGAGGCGGGAGGAGCGTATCGCCCAGAAAACCGGCAACAAGGTGCTGGAGAAATATGGCCTGATTCTTTTTGATTTTGACCGGACGGAGCTGAAGGATCGCAATCAGGTCATCGTCAACAGGGTGCTTTCCAGGGTGGCGGAGCTTAAGGACGTGACCGTGGATATCGCCGGACACACCGACAGCATCGGCAGGGAGAAATACAACCTCGACCTGTCCGAGCGGAGGGCAAAAGCGGTGTACGACACCACCCTTCAGACAGGGATCGCCGCCGGCGCCCAGATAAATCATGTGGGCAACGGGCCTTATGGCCCTCCCTATGACAACAGCCTGCCCGAGGGAAGATCGCTCAACCGGACGGTTATCATCACCCTCCAGTACATGGAGTAACCCTTTCGGTACAACCTGTTGAGGTTCAGGCCTCAACGATGCTCCGAAAAACACGGGCGCTTATCGGGATTCCGGTAAGTGCCCGATTGATTTTAAGGGGTATGGCTCACGCGAAGTGTTGAGATGTAACAATATTCAGAATCAGCCTGAGGAGGTTGTCATGAAAGTGCTCGGCGTATCCGGTTCACCTATTAAAAACAGTAATACGGACAGGGCATTGAAGCTTGCCCTGGAATCCACCGGCCTTGAAACGGAATTCATCAAACTGAAAGACTACACAGTTGCGCCCTGCCAAGCCTGTTTGGGATGCGTAAAGACAAATAGATGCGTTATCGAGGATGACGGCATTCTGCTGGCCGAGAAAGCCAGGGCGGCGGACGCTTTGATTATCGCGGGTTTTACGCCGTATTCCTCGCTGGATGCCAGAACCAAGGCATTTATCGAACGGTTGTATCCTCTGCGTCATACCTACGGATACATGGCTGGAAAACCGGGTGGCGCTATCATCACCTGTGCGGTGCCGGGGGACAACAACATGTTGCCTCCGGCCTGTGATTTCGGCGTCAATGCGATCAAGTTTTACATGATGGAAGAAGGGATGGATTTTGTAGGGGAAGTCAGAATAATGGGCAATGTTCCCTGCATTAAGTGTGGGCACGGTGATAAGTGTGCAATGTCCGGAATCACAATGCTGCATGGCCCTGAGGCGACGGTTGCCTCTGTGGGAATAGGAGCATTCGAGGAGCAACCTGAATCAATGGCGGCTGCTGTTGAATTGGGTCGAAATATTGCCCGCACATTGCAGGCAAAATAATATCTGATTGCCATCGAGCTTCAGCCGGCACGTTGGTGCCATGCGTCAACCAGTTGATTGTCCGTGTTTTGTATCAAAGGCTCACTTGCGAACAAGTCATTCCGGCGAAAGCCGGAATCCAGTTAAGGGAGCTAATTTCTCTGGATTCCGGCTTTCGCCGGAATGACGGAAAAAACTGGCTGAAGATTCGTGGTAATCAAAAAATAATAAGAGCTCGACACAGTTCTTGCCCTGTCAAAGAGATGCGTTGCTTCCAGGAATTTCAGAATGCTGAATTAAGTATGGTCTCTCCGGGCATGTTACAGTATGGTAGCTCCCCTGCATGTTTTTCGGCTGAAGGCTTTACTTGAAAAGGAGAAGGATGGGTGTAATTGAGAATAACAGTCCTGGATCGTTTCCTCAGGAATTTGAAGTCGTTATCCCTGTTGTCCCGCAAGAAGATTTCATTACCGGCATGTACTCTCTGGTGGATGAAGCAATTGTCGGCGAACTGGCGCGGCTGCGTCGCGAAGAGGGTGTTGTCCCACGTTGTAAATCAGGATGCAGCCACTGTTGTAGGTATCATATCCTTACCAACATAGTCGAGGCTCAGACCCTGGCGCAGTACATCAGGCGGGAATTCTCCGAAGATCAGATAAACAGCCTTCGGGCACGAACCCGACACTGGCATGAATGGGATGATTCCAGGCCGGGCAGACACCCATTTCCCATTATCGGAGAGGGGGTAATTCATTCCACCAACTTTGACCATTCCTGTCCCTTTGATGTAAATGGTACCTGCCGTGTCTATCCCGTGCGGCCGATCGTGTGTCGATCCCATTTCGTCTCTTCTCCTCCCCGGTTCTGCGCCACTGCAAACGATCCGGAATCAACGGAAGATGCTCCGGTGGTGCTTGTTTCCGTTGTGGAAGCGACACGACCGTTCACCATGGAAATACGCGATCATATCGAAAACAGAGGCATGGAGTACTCCCGCTCGCAAATGCTTCTTCCTCAGTGGTTGGCGATCGAAATGGGTTGGGATTTCGCCATTTTGCCGTAGTCGCGAAGATGTTGCGCAGTGGAATCCGCTGTTTTTTGTGCGTGCTTCTGCCATCTCTTTGTTGTTTGTTTTCACCATGTGTTCGCCATGCATCTTCCATCACCCCATTCCGTAAGGCTAATTGCGCATCCGGCAAATAAAAAATATTTGGCTCTTGTGTTTCACCCGGTAGCTGGATGTATAATTTAAATAGGATACGGTTGATTTTTAAAAAACAGAGGAGGATTCTCACAGAGAAACGGCATGGCCAGTATGCCCTTGCAGGAAACGATGCTGCCTGAAGGTGAACAGTTCACGACAAGGAGAGAAACATATGGACAAAGGCCAATATGGAAGAAGAGACCGGCTGATTCAGGAAAAGCGGCATGATACCTATCAGGAACGAAGAAAGTTGCCGGAGCCCACGATGTGCAGCGTATGTAATGCCGTGTTTCTGGAAGGCCGCTGGGCCTGGTGGGAGCCTGCCGTCAATGCCCATGCCATCGTCTGTCCGGCCTGCCAGCGCATCAAGGATAATTTCCCGGCCGGGACCCTGGAAATCCGGGGGGGATTTTATGGGGCACACCGCGAGGAGATCACGAACCTGATCCGCAATCTGGAGGATCAGGAGAAAAAAGCGCATCCCATGGAGCGGATCATGGCCATTACCGAGGAAAAGGGCTGCACCCTCGTGACGACGACCGGCATCCATCTGGCCCGGCGGGTTGGCGAGGCCCTGAACAACGCCTACCAGGGAGAGCTAAATTTTACTTACGGCGATGGTGAAAAAAGCATCCGTCTCACCTGGGTTCGGGAGTAACTGGGCGATCCTGACTCCGGTCTTGTCGGAGAGAACAGCTTTGTTTTTGCAATAGAGTTCAGGGGGGCATCATGCTTGATTATCCACAATCAGCATGGTATCCCCCGATTTTCTTATAATGTGGGAAAATATGGGCTCTGAGAAATGATAATGATATAGGACGCGCCAGAGATGGAGTGTTGCGGTTTGGGTGAAATATCTGGGTAACTATGCACGGATATGCCCTGAGGGCATTGCTGCAAGCAAGAAATCAGGAAGTATTCCGGCTAGCTCCGGATTGTCGAATATTACAGGTGAGCTTGTGGAACTTTTAGTTTTTCGTCCTTTTTATGAGCGGTTTGCCGCTCAACTGGGACATGGTAACAGTGGGAAAATCTCCCTTTCTTTTTTGGCTGGCGCTCTATTTTTTGTTCCCCATATCGTAGCGAAAAGAGGGGAGGTGCTCAACGATTTTAGTTGGTTACTCGCTATACTTATCAGCAGCGCGTTGCTGTTTCTTTACTATGCAACCTCCACCCTCAATGAACTCATCCCATATTGGAAAAAACAATTGGAGCATGAAGATGAAATTGTTTTTATGGGACCATTATGCCGGACCTTGAGTGATGGTCGCTTTGTCAGCGCCGGACTCTTCTTTGGCTTTCTCAACATGGTGATTGGCTATGCTTTTGGCATTCCAGCATCGAACCAGGAATATTTAATCTCGATATTTTTCGGTTATTTTTTAGCTGGGTTTTGTTGTGGCTTGCCGGCCTATGGAATTTATGGAGTTGTTGTGACAATCAAAGCATTTACCCGAGAAGGCAGGCTCGACATGGACTATACTGCCCCTGATCGATGTGCTGGCATGTCTTTTATGGGAACAGCCCTCGTCAAGTTCAGCGTGGTGACTCTTCTTGAAGGGATTCTTCTCGCAACATACATTTTTTGGGCCGACTGGGACAATGCGGGAAATGCTTGGGTTACGCTGTTAATGTGGGGTTGGATCGTTTTCCCTTTTGTGTTGTCCCTTCTCGTCCTGTTGATCCCAGCCACTGATATAAACCAAATGTTAATCCGTTACCGCCGGGAGAAAGAACAAGAGTTGAAGAAATTATGCAGTCAACTCAGGGCCCAGATTGAAGACAAGTCTCTTGAAAATGTGCGCGCAAACTTGCGTAACGAATATGAATACCACTGTCAGCGTCGCCAAGAGGTATACAATATGCGCACCTGGCCATTCAGCACGAACGCTGTTACATCTTTTGTCTCGGTATTTATTTCTAACGTGTTGCTGGCAACTGAATTGGCCAAAAAACTGTTTTAATGAGTAGTTTTACGCTGTCTCCTGTCAACTTGGCCGACATCTGCCACAGGTTTTTCGCGCTTCCGGCAGATATTCCTATGTCTTAAATTCCGCTTCATACCCCACGGTGAACTGGCTGGTGGTGGTGTTGCGGAGACTCAAAAAGCGGGCATTGTCGGTGTCAAAGGGGCAAATCGGCATGGCGCAGGGCGTAAAACCGAACTTCCGGTAAAAGCGGGGATCGCCGAGGACGAAGACTGTGGATTCCTTGATCTCCTTTTGCCGCAAGGCAAAGCGCAGCAACTCCGAGCCGATTCCCTGATTCTGAAACTCCGGCTTTACCGCCAGCGGCGCCAGATGCAGTCCGCACACGGCTGAACCGTTATACGCATTGGTAAATGCGATATAGGCGATGACCGTGTTGGTGTGGATGCAGATCCACTCATGGATATCCTTGTTGTTTTTATGCAGATTTTCGAAGAGTCGCACTTCCGCGCTGCTGCGCGGGAATGCCTGCCGCAGCAGCGCGGAAGCCTTGGGATGATTTTCCGGAGTGAGTGCGCGTATTTTCATTGGTACCCTTGCTGCTCAAGTGACGTTGGTTTCGTTTCAGAAGTCAGCCATTATATGCGAAAGAGGAATAAATGGATATGACGGAGAAGGGACAACGGAGTAAAATAAAAATTCGTCCTTCAAATTTTCGCTCAACAGTATTACAGGATCTGCCCGTATGTCCAAAACAATCCCGCCCGATATCAAGGAAGATCTGGAAAAAGCGGCTATTCTCCACCAGCGCGCTTCTTCCGATTACGAACAATGCGTGCAATTCAACAAGCTGATGTCCGATATTCTGGGAAGACTGGAAGATGCGGGTTGCTATAAAACGGCCGACAAGGTGATGGGAATACTTCTCGACTGCAACCCAAAACAAGGCGCTCAATGCGAGAAAGCCACTCGAATCGGCGAAAAAATGAAAAAATTTTAAAGGGAGAAGGGGCGCCCGGGAAAACGTCCGAAGTTTCTTTCCGCTTGTTCAGCTCAATACCCCATGCTCCCCGTATCAGGCAGTGCCTTGGCCGGATTGCGGCTTTCCCCCGCACTTGTCACGATGACCGCCGAGAGACCTGGCAGGGGGCACCTGGTTTCGCATATCCCGCAGCCGACGCATAATCCATCGATAAGGTACGGTTGCTTTACCGTCACCTTCTCTCCCCGGTTGTTTTCCACCACCACCTCCCGAAACTTGATCGCCTTGTCGGGCGTGGGGCAATGCTCCTCGCAGACGATGCAGGGGATGCCTTTTGCATAGGGCAGGCAGCGGTTCTTGTCAAAGACAGCATTGCCGATCTTGACCTTTTTCTTCTCCGAAGCGGAGAGTTTTGTGATTGCCCCGCTGGGGCAGACCTGGCCGCAGAGGGTGCAGTTGTATTCACAGTAGCCGGTGCGGGCCTTGAGGATCGGGGAAAACATTCCTTCCAGGCCGCCCTGAAGAAAAGCAGGCTGCAGCCCGTTGCCGATGCAGACCTTCATGCATTCCCCGCAGCGAACGCAGCGGCCGACAAACGCTTCTTCCGGCAAGGCTCCGGGCGGGCGGATCAGGAGTTCGTCGGATTGGCGGGCCAGGGTTCTGCTTTTAAGAAAGAAGGGCAGCAGCGCCCCCAAAGCCAGGGAGCCGACAAAGGTGCGGCGGGAAAGGGCGAACGTCGGTTTTGTCTGAGATTTCATGCCGAAGTGAAAGGATATTTTGTTGCCCGGGCAATGATGGATGCAATCCAGGCAGAGATTGCAGTCAATGGGCGAGATGTTGCGTTCCTCGTCAATGGCCCCCATCCGGCAGATCTCCTGACAGTTCCGGCACTTGCCGCATTTGGCGCCTCCTTTCCCCCGCAGGAGAGAAAAGCGGGATGTTACTGCAAACAGAGCGCCCAGCGGGCAAAGATTGCGGCAAAAAAAGCGTCGTTCCAACCTTTCCAGGAAGAAGATAAGGAGAAGAATCCCCAGCGAGAGAATGGTCAGGTCATAATATTTTTGATTAAAGGGCAGAATGGTCGCCTTCAAAAAGGCGTACACCGGTTCGGTCACGGTGTTAATCCACGTCGGCCCCTCCTGGTAGGTGTAGGTGAAAAAGGTGGTGGACAGGGCGTTTAAGGCCGGGTCAACCGCCAGGGCCAAACCCCGGACCAGGATTGAGAAGGGGTCGAAATACCCGGCCATGGGCAGGCCGAACCAGGCTCCGATTAGGAGAAAACCCAGGAGGTAGAACTTGAGGGACCGGTATTTTCTGTCGTTTCCAGTCTGTGTGGGTGGTGCCATTGAACGGCAACCGTCCAGCAGGGTTCCCATGGGGCAGACCCAACCGCAGAAAAAGCGGCCCAGGATCAGGGTCAGCAGCAGGGTGCCCATGGCCGGCAGCATCAGGAGAATAAAAAAACCGGCCGCCACCGAAGCGGACAGGGCCAGCAGGGGATCGATCCTGAAGAGGATGTTCACCGCGTATTCGATGGTATCGCTGCCCGAATAATCGGTCCTGATGAACAAAAAGAAAAAGAGCACCAGACAGGCC
>Ga0180009_10002050_pt1 | contig 23848 bp, 21 predicted proteins | sample OS_PC_MetaG_FD_123537 | JGI IMG/M metagenome (GOLD analysis project Ga0180009, IMG submission 123537) | Groundwater microbial communities from the Aspo Hard Rock Laboratory (HRL) deep subsurface site, Sweden - OS_PC_MetaG | ecosystem: Environmental > Aquatic > Deep subsurface > Groundwater...
CCCTTCCCGACCGAGCGTCAGGTATTGCAGGAGACTTTGAGCGTAGCGGTCGACTGAATTGAACAATTATTTAGATACCGAAATAATGATCCGCAGATGAACGCTGATTCGCGCTCATTTATGGATGTCTGAATTACTTGGCTCATGCTCAAAAAGTGGCCGTAATTCAGGCAACGGGTCATATGCGGTCCAAATTCGGGGAGTTCGATCTGGCCCGGATCGGGGGATTTGCCCATCACGACTATACGGCCGGATTCCTGCGCCCGGATACGTTTTGGAACTGGGCCTGCATTTCAGACAGACTCGGCGACGGCCGATTGTTGGGCTTGAACGTGTCCAGGGGAGTCAATGAAACCGGCCTGACCGAAAACTGCTTCTGGCTGAACGGGGTTCTGCACAAGATCGACTCGGTCCTGTTCGAATACGACCAGGACGACCTGAATCGAAAGTGGCGCATCAAATCGTTTGATGGCCGCCTCGACCTCGAGTTCAGCCCTCAAGGCGGTTACCATGCATTTAACGAGCGCCCGGGCCGTGAAAACCGTTTCCACCAGCTCTTTGGGCGTTTTACAGGAAGCCTGCACGATAGCCGGGGCCGGAAGGTTATCGTTGAAAGCCTGTAAGGCTTTGCGGAAAGACAATATATCCGTTGGTAATTTATAGAAATACAGATTTGGGACCGCTTACCAGTGTGAAGGATGAATCAGGAATTATTGACCTGAGGACATCCATTGGGTGGGGACTTCTGTGATGTAATTTCGTTGCTAAAAAGTGGGTGTCCAAGTTTTTCATGTAGTCTTAAGACATGATTATTTAGGGGAAAAGACAATTAAGTATTCAGTTACGCTTTTATTTTTCGCTCCTCCTTGTGACCTGTGTATTGAGGGAGCTGAGAATGAATTGATCTCACAGATTGTTTTATTGGATACAGCGGTAATAACTTCGTATATATTTGCTATGCCAGAGTCAGAATAGCTCCAGGCACAATGCCAACCATTCATCAGGATTTTTGATATTATTTTGATAAGCAAATCTCTTATTTTTTTCATATCTCTTTTAAAAAATTCTGAGCGAAATCTTTCACATTTATTGGGTGTCAATCCAGTTCCTGTACAAGAAGGATAATTGTAATCAACTAAAGTCTCAAGTACATGATAATAACGACTGTATTCTTCACGCTTATAAGGTGCATCGAGGTAGACAAGGGTTTGGGCACTATTTACAAGCTGCGCAGTTGCCGCTAGGGCATGTTCCCACGGACCAGGAATAGTTACTATATTTGAGGATGACTTTTGGCTTTCTTTTGAAATATTAAGAAGTCTAACGATGAATTCGTGAGTTATCGAGGATGATCGAATTTCAATAATTTTTGAAATATTTGCTAAAGTTATATCATCTTGTGTTTTAATTTTTGGTTGAGCAAAATGACCCCCATATGTCGTTCCTAAGGCACTTATGGTTGTGATTAAAGCGCCCAATGCCCAATTTCTCTCATTATCAGATTTTAATTGATCTATTGCATATCTAAGACTGTCAATTTCAACACATTGACGAAGGCCAAAATATACATTAGAGAAATACGCAGTAAATAGGCAATAAGGATATCGTGACCTTTCTTTTCTTCTATATTCAACCTCAATTTCTGGGTCCCACTTCTCAAGAGGAGCCTTTTTATTAGGAAAGGTCGGAAAACTGTTTAGAAATTCTTTATACTCATTAAGCAATGCTTCATCTGTGTTGCGACAGAACAAAGTATCTTCTCTTTCTATCATATTCCCTATGTTTGTTTGCATTTCTTCTATGTGTTTTCTTGATACAGGTAGTAAAGTATCAATAATTTTTTGTGCAGATTCATGCGCCAGATAACCGCCGTTGATTATGGATAATATTCGACAAAACTCTTGGGCGTCTGAAGAGAAGGTCTTCCATATTTTGCTAAACGCACCTGTAACTATACCAGAGCCGCACATGAGATCTAAAACTACCCCAGTCGTGGGAAGAACTGATGAAATAGCTTCAATTATAAATCCGCATAATAATCTTTTTGATCCCATATAATGGGCAGAGCTTGCGAACTGGCTCATCAAAGAGACATCACTCTTTTTAGCTTTTTTTAATTGCATATTGGTATAACTAAATATCTCATCTGAAACCGTGGTAAGAATAGAATCAGAAAAATATTGGACTTGCCTTCTAACTCCACTGCCTGCAGATTGCACTACATTATGTTTGGATATAAGATTTTTTATTGCAGAATAAAAGATAGATTCTTTTACTGGAGCTCTGTGAAATAGATCAATCCTCGTATAAGGATTTATATGAATAATATCTTTTAAAAAATGGTTCATATATGAAAAGTTAATTATACTATCTTCATTAATTGAGCACATACAAGGAATTAGTGAAAATACATCATTTTTAAGAAAAACATCTTGGTCATTATATTTATACGTTGGTAGTATACCAGAATTAATAACTGAATTTAATCTTTCTGTATCCAAATAAATATTATATTTATTCTTATAGTAATTTACGATTCTGTTTTTTGAAATAAACTTTGAACCAATATTAAGATTATCAAAATCAACAGTATCATAATTGATATTGCTTTTATTTTTTAAGATAGGTATATGAATGTTATTTGGTTTATTTTTAGGCTGCATTAAATATTTTGCCCTTTTTACTAAGCGCAAGACTTCAATTACGCCATCAAGGACACCTTTAGTAATATAATCGCTATTCTTTTTTGCTTGATCAGAAGCAGATTCTACCGCAACCCCGATGCCAGCCCATGACAACATACTAGCATCGTTATCGTTGTCACCCATTGCAAGTACTTGTTCACTAGACAAATTAAGGAATTTAGCTACATATTCAGTGGAGACACCCTTATTGCAATTAGCGGGGCTTATCTCAATATATTTCCCGCCTAATGTATATATAATACTTGATAATTGGTTTAATTCATACGTTATAGCAGAAATTGTGTCAGGTCGCCCATCTGTATGTATTACGATGGCTGAAGGACAAATATCTTGAATATTATCCCAATCGTACCAATTAACGAGCATTCCATTATACTCATATTTAGGTTTATCAAGCGATGTCCAACCAAATGCAAATTCTTTTGGCATGTTTTCTAAAGAGTTATCAGCATCACAGACATAGGCAATAACCTTTACACAAAAATTTGAAGAAATTTGAATAATTTTTCTAAAAGAATCGTTTGGAATGAATGAATGGCTTAAAATTTTAAAATTATCCGTCAATACAATACTTCCATTATAAATAATAATTGGAGCTTTCGAAAATATTGGAAGGCTTTTTAGTAAAAAAGATATACCAGTTAGTGTACGACCCGTTGCTATAGTTATCTTTACCTTGTGCCTGTGATGTTTCAATTTGCGAGCTAATTCTAGTATTTTATCAGGCATAGGAGATATATTCGACTTTAATATTGTTCCGTCTAAATCAAGAACCGCTAGCCTGATTCGAGAAAATGGTAATAAACTTTCGATATCACTTTTATAATCTGGTAGTTTTTTAGGCATTTTTTACCAAGAATAAATGGTGTTTTGTTTTCTTAGATAATTTGGTAGTTGAATATCCTTTAGCATCAATTATAAAATCTTCAACATATCCGTAAAATGAAAGAATATTTCGAATTTCTTTCTCTGGTATAATACCATTATCTGCATAGTGGAAGGCTAGTAAGTTAAAACGCGCATTACTTAACAAATCAATCAAGGCATCAGCAGCCTTACCACTACTGTTGTACTCTGAGTGCGTAAAGATATCCACTGGAATTCCTGATTTTCCATGGACTTCGGGGTTTTTTTCTAAAGCTATCGTTTCTGGCAAATGATAATAGTGTGCGTATGAACGAGAATTATAAGGAGGATCAAGATAAAGGATATCGAAATGCCCTCGCTTTATCAAAGAACTTGCATTCTCTTTAAAACAAAATCCATTGTTGCCAAACTCTGTTGGTAGAACTAATTTAAATTCAAAATCTTTAAGTGCTTTTCGATGCCAATTTTTTAAATATGCATAATAAGTTCCGGCTGTATTCGCTACTTTATCCATACTATCTATAAGTGAAGCTAATAGGACGGCATGTTCATCATCAGTTAATAATCTATTTTCTGACCATTTTAGTATTTCTTGTCTACACGCTTCAATTCTTTCACCATTTTTATTTGTAAAAAACTTTCTATTTCCAGAGTATTCTTCTGAGAACCACCCCTTTTTAGGACAAACAAAATTTAAATGATCAATAATACCTTTAAGATTCCTTAAACATAGTTTATTTATTACTTTTTTAAAAGACGATTTATAATCAAATTTTATTTTTGAAACTTGAAAATAATATGGAAAAGTTAAAATATCTCCACTCCAGACACAGTAGCCTTTTGATCGAAAGTAGGAGCCGACAGTGCCTATGCCGCCGAAAGGATCACAAAAAGTACCCCTTGGCTCGCGTTGTGATAATAATTCATATAATGTTTCTATTGTTGACGTTTTTGAACCAAAATATCTCATTTTTATCCTATTAAATTATTCATCCCGTAATATCTACTTAGATGCTCTGAATGCCCATGACTGTTTTCAGGATCTTTATTAAAACGTTCTATTATAATGTCCGAAGTTTCGGTAAGTATATTTCCAATTTCTAATTGAAAATTTGGTTTAAATGGATAAGGATCAATTACCACCCTTCCGTTACCATAAATCAGTATGCATTCAGCCTTATTTTTATAATCATAATATATAAGTTCCAACGTATTCTGTTGATATTTATTTTCTAGGTAAACAATCATTTTAGCAATTTCTTCTTTTGTAACTTCCCTATTTTTTTTTAAATATTCATTTCCACGGCCACTTCTCATCATACCGAAAAGGAAATATGTTTTAATATTATTTTTAACACAAAATTCAGCAAGTTCTGGTAGAGATTCAAAATTCATTGAAGTAACGACAGTTGTTACATAGCATGCAAGTCGTTCTTCGGTTAAGGATTTAATTGTCTTTTCCATTTCTTCGAATGCACCAATTTGCTGCACTATTTGATCATGCATTGATCCAATACCATGTATACTAAAACGAACGGCGTTTAAATACGGAACAAACTCCTTGTATCTTTTACCTAGTAACTCTCCATCCCCCGTTAATAGTAAATTAAAAAATCCTAATGAGTTAGTGTATTTTACTAAATTAAGCAAATCTTGATAGAGTAATGGTTCTCCACCAGTAAGACATAATCGTTTTGTACCAAGTCTTATCAATATATCAGTAATTTTAATAAAATTATCTACCTTATAAATCACTTGTTGTCTGTTAGGCTCGCAGCAAAATGGACAATCCATTCTACAAGACCCCGTTAGTTTTAGGGCAATGCTTGGAAAAAACGATAGATAGGTACCGTTAAGCCATAACATTTTATCTAAATCTACAGTATTTTGTTTTTTGCTCAAATAAGATATTCCTTTCAATTTTTCCAATTAATGTAGATTATCTATTTAAATATAAAATAAATTACAGTAATCTGAATTAATCTGAAAACATGTATCGATTAAATTAAATGGGAATATTAAACCGTTCTAAAATCTCAGATTTATGGGTTTTTGCAAATTCTGAAAACATATTATTTGTATTATTCTGATCCTCCATTGAAATATATAATAAACGTAAACATACTATAAAAAACAATAATCCAAAAGATACACATGTAAATATAACTATTTCTTTAGATGAATTTGCACCAAAAATAGTATAGTAAGAAATATCTTTTGAACAAAAGTATATTACCATTATGAACCAGTAAATGCTTTCAAAAAAAGCAAGTACAGTAAAATGTCCAAGCATGATCCAAATAGCATGATGCATACCCAATTCAGTAACTTCTTTCTTTCTTGCAATATCATAAATTAGATATTGAATAATATATGGATCATTAATTCCTTCAATTGTATTTAAAAGTTTTTCGAAGAAATCCTTTTTAATTCTTGAATAACCTGGTCTAAAGCGATATAATCTGAGTCCGTCGAGAAAAAGACCTAAAATACAGCCAAGAATTATTATTACAATGGGACCTGCTGATTTAATAAAAGCCTCTACCGCTAGTGGTTTAAACACTATTATAGGAAATAATATATAAAAAATAAAACCTAAACCTGGAACAAGATACCATATAAAATTTGAAATTGTTATTTTGTTGAATGTATCCATTAAAAAAACCTCCGGAGAATACCTTTCGTAAATCAGTGGAAATATTATCGGATAAAGTCGAAAACTTTTTCAGATAATGTTTACTTGGCCTCCGACTGTTAAAGGACACATCTTTGAAAAAGACCGTTTGTTGTTATCTTAACATATTTAGCACTAATATATCTATCTACAAGATTCTGTTATTCTGTCTATATCAGCTGTCTGCTGTCTATATCATAGAAATCGGAAAAGATCAATTATTATAATCGTATAACCATTCTGGGTGGGGAAAAGATTGGACACCCAATTAATTCACATTTCATTTTCCCCCTGCTATCCTGACAATTAAAACAGGAGGCACGCATTATGACCGTGGCCCGTAGCGAGGTGGTCGCCCAAGGCGGGATTAGACCAAGCTAGACACCCATATATTTAACCAGGATTTGAGGCGAATATGGAATGTTGGAGATCACGGCCGCGCTCCAGTCTCGAGGAGCCCAGGGCGTGATCCTGGGCTGCACCGAACTGCCTCTGCTGCTCCGGCCCGAAGACGCGCCCCTGCCGCTGTTCGACACCACGGCCCTCCACGCCCAAAAGGCCGTGGACCTGGCCGTGACGGATTGAAGTGAAATGGGGTCAGGTCCACCCTTGACTCATGACGCATCAGGCGCCGACAGGGTGGCTTGTCTTCTGATCATAACCGAAATTCCCGGTTATTGAGTATTGTAGCCCCGGAATTCCTTGTCATTGCGAGTACCCGACCTTTGGGCAGGCCCAAAGGTTATTGGGGTTGGAAACAAATCCAGCCAATGGGAGAGGTCTGTGGTCCGCCAGATTGCTTCGTCGCTTCGCTCCTCGCAACGACGCCTTAAAGCCCCGTCATTGCGAGGAGCCGCACGCGCAGGCGACGAAGCAATCTCGCCAGAGGCGGACAAGTCTGTTGAACCCGAGCAGTATCATGTTGGTCCATAACTATGCTATTTCACGGGATATATAATCTTCCATGCCGAAATCGAAAAATTTGTTTCTTGGAAGGCAACTGCAATATCCGGGTTTAAGCGACGAGTCAAGTTAGATGGGAAGCAGGGCCAGGCTAATGGCCCGGCCCTGGGCCCGGAGATAGATCCAGTTGGCCGGGAACAGGGCCTTGCCGGCGGCCCCCGTGATTACGAGGCCGGGAAAGCGGGCCGGCTCCCAGGCGACCGGCAGATATCCGACCTCGAACAGGAGCACGATCCAGCACAGCCAGCGATCGAGGAACAGCAGCAGGTCCGGGCCGTCTTCATGGCCGTGCATCAGTCTGATATTTTGGGCCGGCCGCGCCGAAAAAGTTCATCAGTGATGGATCGGAGTTGGCGTTGTTTCATGCTGAAGAGGCTATGAGTTGGGAGGTCGTCCGTGATTTATGGAAACGCCGGTCTGACAATGTTCCACCTCCCGGGTCTTGCCGGTGTCAGTGAGATATCTCAAGCCCTCCGGGCGTCCCTGGCCCCCAGGCACTTCTTGGAGTATTTGCTCTCCAAGGTGACAGGATCCTTATACGGCACGGCATGGTTGATCCCGTTCTTCCTGACTCGTTTGATGACCGTGACCGACCTGCCTGACGGGACCGTTGCAGTTGTTGAACGAATTCGATTGACAGACTTCAGGGGATATGGGTAGGGTGTCTCCCAGGAGAGGACAAGCTGTGTTGAACGGGAACCATCAAGGATTTGATTTCGATTTCGGGCGCTTCTTTTATTTTTTTAGAAGCGTCCACTCGGATGTGTAACCGATAGCGGCATATACCCCGGGTGGACTGATCGGTCCACCCGGGGCTTTTATTCACAGGCCCCGGGACGGCAAGTCTCGGGGCTTTTATTTTTGAAACAGGCGGGCCGGGCCGCCGGGTCCGGGACGCGCCTCGGAGAAAAACAGGGGAGGAAGCGATTGATGAAAAATCTTAAGCTGACCTCGCGGGAAGCCAGGGAACGCACCCTGATCAAGGTCGGCGACCTGGAGTTCGGGCGGGATTTCGTGGTCATCGCCGGGCCGTGCAGCGTGGAGACCGAACGGCAGACCATCGATACCGCCCTGGCCGTCAAGGCCTCCGGCGCGGACATGCTCCGCGGCGGGGCCTTCAAGCCGCGTTCGTCACCATACTCCTTTCAAGGCCTGGGCCTGAAGGGCTTGAAGATACTGGACCAGGCCCGTAAGGAAACCGGCCTGCCGATCGTGACCGAGGTCCTCGACCCGCGCGACGTCTCCTGGGTGGCCGAGTTCGCGGACGTGCTGCAGATCGGCACCCGCAACATGCAGAATTATTCCCTTCTCAAGGAAGTGGGAAGATCGGGCCGGCCCATCCTGCTCAAGCGGGGCATGTACTCGACCCTGGAAGAATGGCTCAACTGCGCCGAGTACATCCTCAGCGAAGGCAACCCGGACGTCATTCTGTGCGAACGGGGTATCCGCACCTTTGAATCGTATACACGCAATACCCTGGACCTGAGCGCCGTGCCGGCCATGCACGAGTTGACCCATTTGCCGGTCATCATCGACCCGACCCACAGCACCGGCCGGATCAGCCTGATCGGGTCCATGAGTCTGGCCGCCGTGGCCGCCGGGGCGGACGGCCTGTTGATCGAAGTCCACATCCGGCCTGGAGAGGCCTTGTGCGACGCCGACCAGGCCCTGACGCCCCAGATGTTCGATCAACTGATGCAGCGTCTGCGGCCGCTCAGAGCCTACATGGCCCAACCCAACCCCAACCACCCGATGGAGGTCCAACCATGAAGCCGGCGGATATCAATAAAAAGATCGACAAGATCGATCGCGAACTCCTGGTGCTGCTTCAGGAACGGATGGGACTGGCCCTCCGGTCCAAAAAATTCAAGGATCAACCGGTCGAGCCGGAATCTGATACGCCTCTGCTGGCCCGGGCCGAGAATCTGAACCTGGACCTGATCGAACGCCCTTTTACCCGGCGACTGCTCAAAACCATCATCGACGAAACCCGGCGGGTGCAGGACGAGGATCGCAAACTGGTGGCCTTTCAAGGCGAACACGGCGCGTACGGGGAAGTGGCGGCCCGAGCGATGGTCCCCGGCGGAGCCTACATCCCCTGCCTCGAATTCGCCGACGTCTTCCGAGGCGTTGAAGAGGGTTACCTGGACCTGGGCGTGGTGCCGGTCGAAAACTCGCTGGAGGGGGCCGTTACCCAGGTCAACGACCTGCTGGCCTCGACCGGTCTGAAGGTGGTGGGCGAAGCCAAGGTGCCGGTGCAACACTGCCTGCTGGCCACCGAAGATACCGACTATCGCGACATTCACCTGGTTTACTCCCACCCCCAGGCCCTGGCCCAGTGCCGAGGCTTCCTGATGCGCAACAATCTCGAACCGCGCCCCTATTACGACACCGCCGGCGCGGCCAAGATGCTGGCCCGGGAACACCTCAAGGCGGCGGCCGCGATCGCCAGTTCCCTGTGCGCGGATTTGTACAACCTGGAAATCATCAAGGAAGGCATCGAGGACGGTCCGTCCAACCTGACCCGTTATCTGCTGTTGTCCCGCCAGGCGCATCCGGAACCGGGATCGAAGATATCGATCATCTTTTCCGTACCCGATGAATCCGGCCGGCTCTTCGCCGTGCTCAAGCTCTTTGCCGAAGCCGGTATCAACCTGACCCGGATTTCATCGATCCCCTTGCGATCCGATCCCGATCACTATCGTTTTTTCCTTGATTTCGAGGGCACGGAACAGAGCGAAAAGATAGCGGCGGTGTTGAAGGAAATGGAAGCCCTGACCATTTCGTTGAAAATACTGGGCAGTTATCCCGCGGAATCGAAGGCGCGGTCCTGAAAGAGTCTTTAACCCCAATACGGTTCATTCAAGAATCGTAATGGATGTTTCGGGCAAAGGGGGCAGGAGCCTTTTGCCCGTCCGGGTCAAGGATGCTCACGACCCGGGCAAGGGCCAGACCGGGTAGGTGTAGAACAGGCCGCCCCAGAACAGGAGGCGGATGGAGTGTTCCCGGCAGTAGGCCTCGTGCTTGCGCAAAAGGCGTCGCAGCCGGTCGGTCGTCCGCGATATCAGGCGGGACCAGTAGATGTCCGGCAGGAGGTCCGTGCCGGCGTAAGGGTCGAACTTCGGCACCTTCACGAGCGGGTCGTGCCGGATGTACCAGTCCGAATCGGCGTCGATGACGGCGATCTCGTCCGGCCTGCGTTCCAGGGCCCATTCCAGGAACAGGACCGATTCGTGGAAGTTGATCGGCGTGGACAGGTATTTCAGGGTCACCCGCTTCCGGTCCATCTCCAGCAGCCGTTCGGCAAAGGCCAGGGTCCGCTCCATGGGCAGGCCGGTGATGGTCTGATAGGTGAAGGGCTGGAAGCCGTAAAAGTCCACGATACAGTAATCGAAGACGTCGAAGACCCTGTCCGCGAGGTTCCCGGGCACATTGCCGTTGGTCACCAGGGTCATGTGCAGCGACGGGAGCCTGTCGCGCAGCCCCTCGAGCCAGGCCAGGGAGGCCGGGTCGATAAGCACTTCGCCCCCCTGGAAGAAGGCGGTTCGCGGCCGCAAGGCCTCCAGGGCCCGTTCGATGGCCTCGTATTGGACGACGGGCGCCCTCGCGCTTCCGAATTCTTTCGTGTACTCGGGAGAATGAGCACAGCACATGGCGCATTTGCCGTTGCAGACCATGGACAGTTCGCAGATGACGCTGTCTATGTCCAGGGACTCGGTCTCCCGCAGCGGCCGGAACCCCTTGCCGGCGCATGAACAGTCCATGTCGAACCCGCGGATCTGTTCGGCCACATCCATGTCCCGGATGTTGCCTATGGCCTTGTCCCGGTCCATGAACACCTGGCAGCAGGGAAAGACCTCGCCATTGAACCGGATCAGCACCTTGTCCAGATGGCACGGCTCCACGGGAAGACGCCTTCCCTTGGAGTCGTATCGCGTTTCCGGATCATCGTCGAAAAGCGTGATGACGAGGAAGTCCCGGTCCGGGAAGATCGAAGCCAGTTCGGCCGCGGTTTTCTTGTATCGACGGGGCGAGACGGCCAGCACCACGGCGTCGAAGTCGATGCGCAGGCCGGGGTCCAGGGTCTCCCGGTTCACGTATCCTACGAACCGGTCATCGAGGATGTGGCGGGCGAGCAGCCCGGTCCGGCTGTTGGAACCGAAGACCAGGACCCGGGTCAGCCCATGCTCGTTCAGGACGCGTTTTATGGCCCGGACATGCGATTCGTCCATCTCGACCGCGGCCAAATGGTCCCAGTAAACGCTGTTGGGGATACCGACGTGCCTGACAAGCATTCGCCCCTCCTCGACCGGAAGGCCACCGGTCACCCGACCCGGCTTCTGGCCGCCGGGTCCTCCGGACGGCCGACTTCTTCCCCGGATACTACGTTTTCCGCGTCCGTGCGTCAATCCCGGGCTGAATGTCGAAAAGCATCCATTCCTTGACTCAAGGTCCAGCATGTCCGGTGCGTCAAAATATAAATATTTACTTTACTTTTTTTTGGCGTATATGCTTCAGAAAATGTCTTTTTGACAGGAGAAAAACCCATGGCGAACCAGACCGACCCGCAGAACCAATGGGCCAGGATAGTGGCCAGGGCCTGGGCCGACGACGACTACAAGGCCCGGCTCATCGCAGCCCCCAAAGCCGTGCTCGCCGAGGAGCATGTGGAGTTTGACGAAAGCATGGACTACACCGTGGTGGAGGCGGCCGAGAACCAGATCGTGCTGGTCCTGCCGTCAAAGCCGCCTTCGCGCGAACCGGCTCAAAAAGGAGAAGAGCGCAGGTCGGCTTTCATATTTAAATAACGGGCCGGACATGGCCATATCCGGAGCGGAGGCCCCGGGATATCCGGCCTCGCGGATGGCCGGTCGAAGGACCGGTCCGACCCCGGGGGCTTTCGCAACCGCCGCGGCTGGACGGGGCCGGGTCCTCCGGACGGCCGACTTCTCCCTCGGGGACCGCCTTTTCCCGGTCCGTGCGTCAATCACGGATCGCGGGCAACAAGGCATCCGGCCCTTGACTCGAGGTCCAACGGACGGAGCAACCGGGAAGCCTGTCCGGCGCATCACCGCATTAATATTTGCTTTGCCTGCTTTTGGTGTATATGCTTCCGGAACGTCCTCCCAAGACAGGAGAAAAAACCATGACGCACCAGACCGAACAGCAGAAGCAATGGGCCAGGATAGTGGCCAAGGCCTGGGCCGACGACGACTACAAGGCGCGGCTCATCGCCGACCCCAAAGCCGTGCTCGCCGCGGAAAACGTGGAGTTTGACCATAGCATGGACTTCACCGTGGTGGAGGCGGCCGAGAACCAGATCGTCCTGGTCCTGCCGCCCAAATCGTCTTCGCATGAACCGGCTCAAGAAGGAGAAGAGCGCAGGTCGGCCTGGTTTTTTCCGAAGTAAACAAATTTGTGGGTAAATACGGGCTCGTCATATGGCATCATCTCCGGGCCGGCCCGTCCTCGCGGATGGCCGGCCGGAGGATTGGTCCGACTCCGGGGGCTTTCGCCGCAACCGCGGCGGCCGGAGGCACTGGGGCACTCCAACGCGCTGGCGCCAGAGACCATAATACCCAACTTGTGAAAAAACAGGGCGTGCACTTCCCCCCGAGGCCTGCTCCCAGCGGCGGCGCACGCCGGCTCGTGAAAGTATTTCTCCAACCCGATCAATCTCCGCGTCCATCGGACGGACGGTCCGGAACAACGGGTCCGGCGCCGGTGAGATTATCGATCTGGACCTGGGATGTCCGGACCGGACCGCCATCCCTTGCGGCCATTGCGGGCGAACCGGCGCAAGGAGCCATGAATGGTCGTTTTCTCCATCTGGCATTGGAATGACGATTAAACGCATTGCCGTGGACATACCGCCCGAAGGCCTCTGGCTGGGTCTCGTCGATCAGGCCATCTCGCACTTTGCCAGGGTGGTCGGCTTTTCCGAAGCGTTACGGCGGATGCTGGCCGGCGCCGCCCTGGAGGCCTGCGAGGAGTTGATCCGGGCCAGCGCCGAGGTCGATTGCCAATCGCCGTTCCGACTTGGGCTGGAGTTCAAGGGCGAAGCCGTCATCATCGAAATCGAGTACGATCACCGGGTCCCCCTGAATCCACACCAGGTTGACGCGTACGAAGTCCCCGATCCCGGCACGAACCTCGACGAAGTGGACGTCGGCGCGCTGTGGCTCCATATGATCAAGCATTTCATGGACCGGGTGTTTTTCAGGGTCGAGGGTTCCCGGCGCGTGTTGCGCATGATCAAGTACAGCCGGGAGGAGGGCCGGGAACACCGGGCCTGGGTCATGGCCCTGCGGCCGCGGTTGAAGAAGGGCCTTATTCTGCACCTGAGTGATCCGAAAACGCTCCATCCCTCATGCGTGCTGCAGAACCCGGGCGGCGCCGTGCTCAAACTGGGACCCAGCGGAACATTCGTGATTCGCCGACTGGACGGCGAGACAACGCTGCATGACATCTACATGGCCCATGTGGACGAGCTTGGGCTGGTTTCGCCATCCGAGATGATGGAATTGTACGAAAGCCTCGAGGCCGCGAACATGCTGGCGGACCCGGACCGTGAGGCCCAGGGGAGCCGCTGGAAACGCCTGATCGGCCGAATCATCAATTTAGACATATCCATCCCCCATGCCGACGACATCGTGACGCGGGTCCACGCCAGGACACGATTCCTGTTCTCTCCGGCCTGGCTGGCGTTGCTGCTGGCCGTGGGGCTGTCGGGGGCGATTCCGGCCTGGCTGCATTACGCGCAGCTCACGGATATGGTGGTCAACCTTGAGGCGACCGTGCTGGAACGCCCGATCATCCTGGTGTTGCTTTACCTGCTCCTGCTGATCCACGTCGTTCTGCACGAACTGGGGCACGGCGTGGTCTGCAAACACTATGGAGGACAAATTCCCCGGCTGGCCCTCATGTTTTATCTGGGGAGCTTCATATTCTACTGCGACACCACGGCGGCCTGGAACTTTCCTCTGAAACGCCAGCGCCTCCTGGTTTCCCTGGGCGGACCCATCGTGAGTTTCGCGATCCTGGGGATCGGATTGTGGATAGCCGCGCTCCTGGCCGGAACCGACACCCTGTGGGATTCGGTCTTCACGGCCTTCAGCCTGGTCAATTTTTTTGCCCTGGCCATGGGTTTCAATCCGCTGATCAAGATGGACGGCTATTACATGCTGGTTGACCTCACGGACATCCCCAACCTCAGGGCAAAATCCTTCCGGTTCCTCGAACGCAGGCTGCTGGGATGGCTGGGCTTCGGTGAAGACAAGGCCCTGGCCGCCACGCCCCGAGAACGAAAGCGCTTCTGGTGGTATGGAATTCTGGGCTCACTCGTGACGGTGTTTTTCCTCGGGTTGCCGGTGGTCCATCTCGTGCGGCTTTTGAGTCTCGAGTCGATTTCCCGAGGCCGGCTCATCCTCGCGGTGCTGGTCTGCGTTTTGGTGCTGGGCAGGGTGGGCTCCGTTGCCTTCTGGAAATTGAGGAAAATCAGGCATCGCGAGTACAAACTGCCTTGAGGCGCTCGAAGCAAAAGCCGGGAAAAATTCGAACATCCTTCTGGCCGCGATGATTTTTTTAAAATTGCGACGACCCCTTATTATTTTCCAACCACCCGTACCGCGCCGATTTCCGGAAGCGGTTCCCGGATGTCTGCCGGCCCAGCGTGTTCAACACCCGATACGGGAAGGCAGGAATGGCGCCGGTTGGGAGGGTTTGGCCCGGACACCATGCGGCCTGTATGCATCTCGCCAGGTTGCTGGATCAAATAATCTTTTCCCATATGGGTGGAGATTTGCTATAATCCATTTATCAGGATTTCACCATGACTCCGCCTAATACCAAAGGTCGTAAGGACATTACGACTGCGGCATTACTCCATGGCAAGCTCAGTAAATGCAAATGTCATAGATTGTCGATCAGTTGGCCCGGGGACTAGGATTCATGCGCGAAAACCGTTTAACGACGATGAGGCCTGTTTGTTGACTGAAAGGCTCGTTTCCGGTCAAGACACTGGAAATGCCTGAGCGACACCGTCCCGAGCCTGAAAACCGGCCGGGATGCCCGGTATGACCACTCACAACTCCAGGGCAAAAAGGAGCGATGATGCGTTTTTCAGGAATGAATGGTCTCTCTTCCCCTGTGCTGATCATGTTTCCCCTGATTATCTGCCTTGGCATCCTGGCCATGGTTCCGGCCCGGTCCGCCTGGGGCGGGGAGATGTCCCGGACGGACCCGATGATAAGAATCACCAGCATGCCCACCAACCTGAACATTCATGACGTTCTGGTCAAGGTCAGCAAGGACGTCTCCCAGGGCGCGAACCTGGACATAAGGATGATCACCTATTACTGGCAGACCTTTGACGCAGTGTACTGCCCGGGCTGCGAGGAGGCCGGAATCAAAAACGGAGTGACCTTTGTGGACATGTACGTGCCGGCCTTCATGACCGAGAAGGAGGTCCAGAAGGTCATGACCAGCCTGGCCGCGGCATTGCACAAACACGCCGGCATCGACCCGAATTCCATCTATATGTACACTCACGTCGGCGAAAAAGGCAGGCTGTACATCAAGGGCCGGGTTCTTACGGACTGGAGCCTGGTCGGAGGGCCCAAGGAATAGGCTTTTTCGTCTGATTGCTCAATCGATTTTGAATCATCGACCGATTTCTAAACAGTGTGGCCGTGGAGGATCGTATCTCCATGAAAGAATAAAGCCGGAAGCAGGAGCTTCCAGGATCAGGTTCCCAAGCCGGAGCTTGGGAACCAGCCGTAACGCCATGGCCGGCAAGCGGAAATGGCACTTGGCAAAAACCGTTCCGGACAATATTGAGTGGTGAATGTCATGAAAAGAATTTTTTGGCCCGCTTATATTCTCCTGACCGCTATTTTAATGCTCCCTTCTTACGGATTCGGACAGCAAAACGATTTTGACAAAACCGCGATCGGCCCCTTTGAAAACTATTGCGACGGATACGGCATGCCCGGGGCCAAGGGGCCCGGATATGTAAACGTGCTCAAGGTTTCAACCGGGCAGGTCAAAAAAAGCAACGACCTGCTAATCGACGGAATCGTGGCCTATGACCGGGCCGAAGCCAAGGACGCTTACATCGGTCAGATAAACATGCTGACCGCATCGTCTTTCAACGGCCTGACCGGCAGCATTTGGGGCTACGACCTGGCGGTGGCTGAAGAGATTCAGAAAAAGGAACAAAAGCCCCTGTTCACCATCAAACAGTACGACGGCTCCCCCTTGCCGGTCTTCGACGCCGCGCCTCTGTTAAAGGCCGGCCGGGCGTTGTTCGGGACGGAAAAAGAGCGAAGATTTCCGCCGGCGCCCGGGGGCCATGTTGTCTGCGCCAACAAAAGCGTTGTCGCCTTCCGGCCTGAAAACCGCCGGCCGATAGCCGAAAAAGGCGAAGCCTACGGCGTATGGTGCTATCTGGCCATATCCATCGCCAAGGACAGGAAGACGGGCGCCAGCCTTTTCATCGAGGACGCCGGCCCTTGGAACAAAAACGACAACGAACAAGACCTGGTCCGATTTCTGAAGGAGCACCGCAAAATCGTGGCCTCGTCCATAGTCGCCTGCGGGGAGGACCAGCACGTGGTCTACGAACGCACATATATGAGCTTCGCCTACGAGATCATGAAACCCGGTTACGTCGGGACCGCCCTGACCGTGACCCCCTATGTGGTTCTGGCCCAAAAAGCCGTGCCGGAAGGAAATTTCAAGGCTTTGGAAAAAATGAACCTGGCTGAATGGGAAAAAGCGGTCGGATTTAAATAGGTTCCGTTATCCCGGATTTTGCGGTGGGGCTCGTGATGGGGCGCCGGATGTAAGGAATTACCTATGGTTACACCCTCGTTTTCGAACTGAATGAAAACGGGTGCCATACCGTCACCGTCCCCAGCCCGCAGGGTTTGGTGACCGAATGCGCTACCTTGGAAGAGGCCAAACAGATGGCCCGGGGAGCCATTGCCTGTTATCTGGAAGGCTTGACTTGCCCCTCACTCATCGTCTCATCGGGTCGGCAGCATGGCGGCCATGTTCTCCGGGGAGGGGATGTCGGCCGGATGGCGGCCATAGTAAAGGCTTATAATCCTGTGCTTCGGGTCGATACCGAAGACGGCGGGAAGCTGGGTTTCCTTTCCCTCGAAGCGGCCGTGCCGAAAACCTTTGACAGTGGCCTTTATGGCGGCTGCCATACCGGCCGGATGCAGGTAGCGCAGGCCGCCCGGCGCCACGCCGTAACGGCTGAAAATATCGCCTTCCGGGTCGCAGACGATGGTGAAGGGCCAGTCGGCCTCGTTGGCGGAAGCGGCCACGGTTTCCGGCATGCTCTGCAGGACCACGAACACCCCTGCCTGTTCAGCCTCGAAAAGATGGATGCCCGCTTTCAAGCGGGCCATCTCCATCTGGCAGACCGGGCAGCCCAGGTACCTCAGGAACAACAGTAATGATGGCTTTCCGGCGGCGGTTTCGTGAAACCGTTGCGGACCGCTCCAAGGGGTTTGGAAAATAAAATCCGGAGCTGCGTCGCCTGGTTGCAGTTTTCTCATACACCCTCGAATGAACAAGGGGCCAAGTCCGCCCTTGATTCATGATGCCGTCAGTTCAGGGCTCTGTAATTTCCTCTTCCACGCCGGCCAGTTTTTTGGCCATTTCGGCGAATTCCTCCAAAGGATACAGGTTGTAGACAAACATCCTGGCCCCGTCGGGCGAGCCGCCGCCGTGCATGCAGCCGGGCACGCCCCCGCCAATGGTCAACCACTCGACCAGGCGCGCGATGCGCGCCCGGGCTTCGGCCGAGCACTTGCCGGCGGTCAGGTACTTCTGAATGAGGTGTCCATATTGGGGGCTGGTGAAGTCCTGATAGGACGGAAAGCAGCCGGTCTCCACGATGCCGCCGCCGATTTCCTGGCACAAACGCTTGGTTTCATAGGGCAGGGTGCCCACGTGGACCTTGGTGCCGTGGCTGCGGAGGGCATCCCCCACCCAGGCCCCGGATGGATGCCGGGATCCCAAGGCGATGGCTCCCACGCCCATGGTGAACGTGGTCTCGTTCAAGAGGGCCATTTGGGTCAGTTTATCCCGAAAGGTCTTGGCGCTCAGACCGTTGGCCCGGGCGATGAGCGCGGCGGCGCCGGCCATGATGTCGCCCTGGCCGGCCACGCAGGCGCCGATGCAGCCCCGGTATGAACTGGTGAAGCGTCCCACCACCTGGGGCGTGAACTGCCACTCGCCGGCCATGAAGACCCGCTCGTTGGGAACGAAGACGTCCTCCAACAGGAGCCAGGCCTGGGTGATGCCGGTCCGGGCGGGGTTGTCGAAGCCCTCTTCCAGGTCGCGGCCGTCGGATGGGTGGCGGGTCTCGACGATGGTCAAGCCCTCCGCGTCCCGGGGAATGACGCAGGCCAGGGCATAGTCGGCGTCCGCTTCCTTGTACCCGCCGCCCGGCAGGATGAAAATCTCCTCGCTGGCCGCGGTCCCGCAGATCATCAACTTGGCGCCTCGAATGACGAGGCCGTTGTCGCGCCGCTCGACGATCCGCACATTGACGTCCGGGTCCGGCTGCTGATGCGGTTTCAGCTTTCGATTACCCTTGGCGTCCGTCAGGGCCCCGGCCACAACGAGGCCTTTCCTCTCCAGGTGTCGGCCCCAATTTTTAAGCCTTTGGTGGTACTCGGTTCCCAGGGCTTCATCCATATCCCAGGTCACCGACCACATGACATGGTAGCCCCACCAGCCGGCGCACAAGCCGCCGGTGCATGAGCCGGTGAGGTGATACGCTTCCCGCTTGAACCTGGCGTTGGCGATCATGTCCTCGGCGGAGGCCATGATGGAGTTGTTGCGGTGGATGGTCTCTCCGGTCAAAAGAGAGGTCGTGGTGAAGACGCCGGCCAGCTTCGGATCGTGGGCGGCCTCGATCCCCCGGGCGTGGCTCTCCACGACACGGCGGGTAGTCGGGTCGGTGGTCACGTCCTCGATGAGCCGGCCGAACTTGTAGATGTTGGGCTTGAGATTCCTGAGCGATTTGAAATAATCATCCCTTGTTCTGAGAGCCATGGTCACCAGTCCTTTTCTTTCGAATTATGCGGAAAGGGTCGCGCACTCCAAGTTTCAGGCCTCCCGAGCCATCCAGGTCGCCATTTGAAAAGGCATCGGGCCTGGCTCGGAGGCCCGGACATCGCCCGCGAAAGGCGATGGCTCGACGATTTATCCCATGGAATTTCAGGCATAGTAATTCCCCGCCGGTACTCCGGTCAAGCGGAAACCATCCCGTCAGTCTGTCCGAACACGGCCTGATCATGGTGGCGGGGAAGCAAGGGGTCCAGGGGGGCAGGCGTACCTTGGACGCGTCAAGGACCTATGGTCAAGAGGATACCTTGTTACATGGCCGCGCCGCAGGATTCGCGCGGTCGCCCTGAGGGATCAGATAAACATCAGCCCGGATATTTGGGCAAGTTGATGATGCGTCTGGTGGCCAGCCGATAAGTCATTTCGATCAGGAAAGCGACGCCGACCATTCCGAACAGAATCCAAAGGTGGCCGGGTGAATGGTTGGCCGTGTACCAGATCAGGCTTGCCAGGGCCCCCAGGCACAGCCCGGCTCCGATCAGGGAAAGCCAGCGCCTGCTGCCGGTTTGCCTGGCCAGGACCGCATTGGCCAGGTTGACCGCCGCGAAAATGATCAGGAACCCGGCGCTGCCCATGGTGGACATGCTCGACAGATCCGCCCAATTGGCCATGATCAGGGTGACGCCGGCAGTGATCAGCAGGCCCTCCACTGGTTCGCCCCAGGCTTTGCGTTCCAGGTATTGCGGGAGTTCTCCGTCTTTGGCAATGACATAGCTCAACCGGGCGGCTCCGTACGCGGTGGCGTTGATGGCCGAAGCCGTGGAAAGCATGGCGGCCACGGCGATCAACAGGAATCCGGCTCGTCCCAGAAACGGCCGGGCCGCCTCGGCCAGGGCGTAGTCCTTGGCCTCGACGATCCTGGCGACCGGCAGGTTTCCGATCGTCACCACGGCCACCAGCACATAAAGCCCGATCACGAAAAGCACGCTCGAGTAGAAGGCGCGGGGCAAGGTGGTTTCCGGGTTGCGCACATCCTGAGCGGTGTTGGCGATCAGCTCGAATCCTTCGTAGGCCAGGAAAATGATCATGCCGCCGGCCACAAGATTCAGGGGCGGCGACCATTGCGCCGGGGCCAGCCTGGGCCAGTCCACTCCCCAGATACCGGCCCCGATGAAAAGGATCAAAATAACCAGTTTGATCAGGACGATCCAGTCTTCCGCCTCGCCGATCAACCTGGCGTTGAGAAGATTCAGACCGGTAATGCCGACGACGCCGACGGTGATCAAAACGTGTTTCCAGATGAGCTGCGATCCTGAAAACAGCGATGAGCCGTAGCTTCCAAAGGCAAAGGCATACAAGGACAGCATGACCATGTAGCTGATCCAGAGCAGGATGTTCATGCTGCCGGTGATCAGGCCGGGGCCGAAGGCGCGATCCAGAAAAGCGACGGTTCCGCCCTGGCTCGGAAAGGTGACGGACAATCGGGTGTATGAATACGAGGTGATGAGCGCGACAAGACCGGCGATCAGAAAGGCCACGGGCGCGCCGCCCTGGGTCAGGTTTACGGAAAGGCCGAGAACCGCGAAAATGCCTCCCCCCACCATTCCACCGACGCCGATGGCCGTGACTTCCCAATAGCCGATTTTTCCGGAATCACTCATCCCCGCGCCTCCGTTTGGTTGCAGCAATGCGGCTCGTCCCGGCCGCGGAAGCCGGTGAGAAATCCGGGTCAGGGGCAAGTATCGATCCGGAATGATGCGGCAAGCACGGCCTCAAGCCTTCCGGTTCGGATTTCGGCCTGTTGAACAGGCCTTTGCCCGTGCCGGGAGGCCCGCGTTCCGTTCCAACAGGGCTTTTTCCCGCCAGACTCGCTGAAAATGATGTGTTTTGCCATTATTCAGGCATGGTAATCCCTCGAAAGCCCGCGGTCAATGAGAAACCATGCCGCCGGCCATGCCCGAACACGTCCTGGCCATGGTGGCGGAGAAGCAAGGGTTCAACTGACGCATCAGGCGCCGATAGGACAGCTTTTCTTCATGTCAAGCTCTCAGAATCGTGTACCCCGATTTCCGGTATCAGGCCATGAACCGGGGACACCGGCGTAAGTAAGGATATGGTGATTGGTGGCAATATGGGGATTCCTATAATTGTTATCGGAACCGCCAGGGGTCGTCAGATGCAGGGTGCGCAATGCGCACCCTGCAATCAAAAAGGCGTTGCGGGGTGAACTTGTGCCGCGCACGGTTCACTCTCCGGAGGCATGGCGCATGTGAGTCATCGGCCTGATCGGCGGCATGAGTTGGGAATCCTCGATCGAGTACTACCGCCTGATCAATAAAGGGATCAAAGCCCGGCTGGGCGGCTTCCATTCCGCCAGGCTGCTCATGTATTCCGTGGATTTCCATGAGGTCGAGGCCCTGATGACCCGGGACCGCTGGCCGGAAGCGGCGGAGGTCCTCATCGACGCGGCCCGGCGGCTGGAATCGGGCGGGGCCGCGGCCCCGCCTTTGCCTTTTCGGCTCAATCCTTGATGCCGGCCAGGTGCTTGGCGATCTTCTTTTTGGATTCCAGGTCGTATCCGGCGCGGACGCCGATTTTTTCCATGACCGGCGAGCCGCCGCCGTGCACGCCTGCGTACTGGGACCAACCGGCCATGGCCGAGCAGGTGAAGTCGGAGATGAACCGGAAGAGCCGGTGGAGTTTTTCGGCCGGTATTTTGGCGCCCCGGCTGATGTATTTTTCCAGGTCGGGCCCGGTCTCGGGATTCAGCCAGTCGGCTTCCGGGGGGATGGTCGAAGGCAGTCCGCCGGCAATGGAATTGAGAACGTCGTACTCGTGATAGATGTTGATACCGGCGAAATACCGGCCGGTGTTGGAGTAGAGGAACTCCGGCGTATAGATGCCGGAAGACGTTTTCTGGGCCCGGGCGGCCGCGGCAATGCCCGAGGCGAAAATCAGCTCGGCGATAATCATCAGCTCCGTCAGCTCGTCCACGATATGGGATGATTTCTCGACGCCGTTGTATTCCGCGGCCAGTGCGGCGGTGCCAAGCACGATATCCGTGATCGCCGGCTTGCAGCCGCAGTACGAGTGGCGATGCTGACCGGCGAAAACCTGGGCCAGCCGACCGGCGAACTGCCATTCCCCGCACATAAAGACCCGCTCCCAGGGTACGAACACGTTGTCGAACACGACCACCGAGTCGGCCACGCCGAAGGTGTTGTATGGGGCATCGAGTTCGATGCGGGGCCGGGCGGAAACCACGCGAGAGATGATCTTTATGTTTTCCGCATCGGCCGGGATGGCGAAGGAAACCGCCCAGTCGGCGTCGTCCTCTTTCATGGCCCGGGTGGGGATGACCAGGTGTTCGTCGACATACGGCCCCATGGTGATATGGTTCTTGGCCCCTTTGACCACGATGCCCTTGTCGTTCTTTTCGACCACATGCAGGTACAGGTCCGGATCGTGCTGCTGGGAGGGCCGGCGCAAGCGGTCGCCCTTGGCGTCGGTCATGGCCGTACTGCCCACCAGATCATTGGCCTGGTAATACTTGAGGAACTCGATGAAATGATCGAAGTATCCCGTACCGCGTGCATCGTCGATTTCCTTAGTGACCACGCCGATGGCGTTGAGCGTGTCCGTAGCCATGCATCGCTGGGTGCATCCTCCCACCCGGTGGCAGCAGCGCCGTTTCATATCCTGTTGTTTGTACAGATCATCGATACTCATGTTCAGGGAGCAAAACCGGTTGATCGGCTCCCCGGTCAGGTGTGACTCCGTCACCAGGAGGTCTTTGAGTTCCGGGTCGTTCACCGCGTCAAAGGTGAATTTGAGCGTATTGATAGGCATTTCGAGCATGGGATCGTCGCGGCGGATTTTTTTCCCATGGGCGTACACATTGGGCCGCATCCTGGCCAGCCGCGCTGCATATTCTTCGGACGTTTTCAAAGCCATTTGCATTCCTCCAAACATTGAAATCCATGATGGACCGGTCGATTAAACCGGCGGCAAGGCCTCTGCCATGGAATCTCGAGCGATGCGGCCAGGGTCGCGGCTCCATGTTTCAGACCCTCCGGCCCCGCTTTCCTTCACTTGAACCGGCGTTGATCCGCGCTGGAGCTCCCTGCCCCATCCACAAGAGATATTATCCCGGCAGTTTCTCTGAAAATATTACAGTTTCCAGTTTACAGGCATAGTAATCCATCGTTGGCCCTCCGGTCAAGCAGCGGTAAAAGGGGTCAAGTCTCCGTTTGACCCGTCGAGGCAGGGGAGAATTCCGGGGACACAATAGAATGGCACTCACTTAAGTATTAACTGCTTGAATTAGCAGTCCCGCTCTTTCGCATAAGCTTCAAAGGAACGCTGGACATCGTCAGAAGATGAACCCCACTTCCGGCGGTTAAACGATCCAATCCGATAAAGCAACAGGGTAACCGTTCACAGGCCTGACGCCATTTTAGTCGGTCCAGATGGGACTTAGGGGCATCCTGCCGAATTTTCTTGCAAATTTGCCTGGAATACCATATAATGCGTTCATTCTTCGGTCCGCTAC
>Ga0180009_10002051_pt1 | contig 23838 bp, 23 predicted proteins | sample OS_PC_MetaG_FD_123537 | JGI IMG/M metagenome (GOLD analysis project Ga0180009, IMG submission 123537) | Groundwater microbial communities from the Aspo Hard Rock Laboratory (HRL) deep subsurface site, Sweden - OS_PC_MetaG | ecosystem: Environmental > Aquatic > Deep subsurface > Groundwater...
GGCCCAAGGCAATCAAAGCAAGCCCGGCGAGGACAACCGGGAGGCGATAGCCAGGGCTGCCTGGGACCGGCTTTCTCAATAATTTGAGAGCGGAAGGCCCCCGAGCTCTCGACCCAAGTGGCGATTGCTTATTCCAACCTACAAGATCGTCATTGGAATTATAATAATGCATTAATGCAAGGCCGTGACTAAAATCGCGCAATCAGAACGGTAAACTGGAAGGGGTGAATATATGGAACTCGGGTGCATCCTTTCCCAGCAATCAGATTTGATTGGAGATAGACTGTCTGCTAAATTTGGATTTTCAGCTCGCGAATATTGTTGGGTCTTCGCTACCGATGGTATTTAATCATTATGCTCTGATTGTAGAGATCTTGTATCGCTTGAATTGATTGTCTCGGGTTGCCAGTGTAAAGCCCTCAAACAATGCCTGGGCGATCAACATTCTGTCGAACGGATCTCGATGATACGCAGGGAGTTCTCCGATGAGATGAGCATGATCGGCGGTAATCGGCAGCATTTCAAACGGCTGTTGTTCCAGAACCTTACGGAAGTTAACAGGGATTTCCAGTTTGCCGAGGGTGTGCTTTATTCTTATTTCCCAGATGGCGGCAGCACTGATAAACACCACATTGCGGCCGTCTGCGATAGCTTCTTTTGCCTTTATCAAGAGGGTGGGGTTGTCATCGAGCCACCATAAGAGGACGTGGGTGTCGAGCAAAAGATTCATGAGTCGATCATCCCAAACGCTTCGGCAATATCATCCGGCAGTTCATCGAAGTCTTCTGCGATTTTGATTTTACCGCGTAATGCCCCCGGCCGACGCGTTTCTTGACTTCGTTCATAGCGAACCAGCTTGGCAACCGGTTTTCCGGCTTTACCGATGATGACCTCTTGCCCGGATATAACTTTTTCGATGAGCGCAGACAATTGTGCTTTGGCTTCTGATATATTCGTTATATGCATTCCGTCCTCCTTATTTATTATAGTCTGACCAGGCCAGACTAGATTGTCAAGGATTATTATCAATAAATGGGGGGGGATTTCAGCGCTTTCTCGAGTTGATACGTCTATGCACATAGAATCTGTGTAACGAACGGTATTGATTCGATATCACGGATTGTTTTTTCCGAAAAAGAAAGGGGGAATTCAAAGCTGGACGGTAAAATCTACGAAGGTTGCCCTCTATGGCTGCCTCTATATTAAGACTCCCAGGCCGCAGCGGGGTTTTGCACGCAAAACTTTCCCCCTGTAATTTCAATGGAGGTTCCGGTGATATAGGAGGCCTTATCGGATGCCAGATATAGCACGGCATCTGCAATTTCTTGAGGCTGGCCCAGGTAATTCAATGCAACCTGGCTCTCTAGAATATCTTTCTTTGCCGCTATGATCTTCTCGGTCATTCGGGTAACGACGATTCCGGGGATATAGCCGACAACGCGAATATTGTAAGGGGCCAGTTCAGCCGCAAGAACTTTAGTGAGGTTGAATACAGCGCCTTTGGAAACCGAATACACACCGTATCCCACAGACGGCATCAGGGAAGAAAATGAGGCGCCGTTGATCAATACGCCGCCGCCGCGTTTTTTCATCTTATCCGCTGCAATCAATCCCCCGAAATAGACGGATTTCACATTGATGTCCATGACCTGGTCCCATAAGTCTTCCGGGGTATCGATCACTTTCATCAACGGGCAGACAGCCGCATTGCTCACCCAGATATCGATGCCGCCGAATTTTTCTTCGACCCGATCGGCAAAGCCGAAAAGACTGTCGCGAACGGAGACATCCACAGACTCTCCGTAGGCAGAAAACCCTTTGTCCTTAAACTGCTGAAGGGCGGAATCAACGCCTTCCTTGCTGCGGGCACAGATGGCCACACTGGCTCCCTCTTTGGCAAAAGCCTCGGCAATACTGTATCCGATACCCGTGGTTCCGCCGGTTACCACAACAGCCTTGCCGTCAAAACGGATCTCCATCTTCCTTCCCTTTATCCCGATGCTATTGCCTATATTTTCTATCCCTTATTCTAAATACAGGAAAACCGAACCGGGATATTGTTAGCTGTTATTATTCTCAAGCGCCCTTTTCAGCTGCTCTCCCAAGGCCCCGAGAGATTGTCCGGAATCTTCGGAAAAAGACTGCCAGTTCTCTTCATCCTTTGCATCCGTGATCCCGAGGGAAATGCGCCGGGCTTCAGATTGGATCTCATCAATAATAACCGTAATAGCGTCGCCCTGTTTTAACTTGTCGATGGCACCGGCAGCAGATGTTTTGCCGACCTTGGATTTTGGAACAAGACCCGTAACACCCGGTTCCAGGGTAACAAAATAGCCGAACTTCTCCTTTTTCTCGAAAATACCCTCTACGGCTTGGCCGATGGAATACTTATCATGAATATCCGCCCATGGATCCCCTTCTGCATCCCTGATGCTCAGTGAAATCCTCCGATTGACGGCATCTACTTCCTTTACCAGCACCCAGACCGTATCCCCTGCGGTTACTATGTCTTCCGGGTGATGAACCCGTTTTACATAGCTCATCTCACTGACATGAACCAAACCTTCGATACCCGTTGAAACTTCCACAAACGCACCGAATTCCATGCAGCGGGTAACCTTTCCCTTGATCCGGTCGCCGTTATGGATGGTATCTCCCAGGGTATCCCATGGATCTCCGGTAGCTTGTTTGGCAGACAGGGAGATTTTTAATTGACCTTCTTTTTTACCCGGTTCCATACCCAATACTTTGACCCGAACCGTATCACCGGGTTTGACAGCCTCATCCGGTTTTTGGAGTCTGGACCAGCTCAACTCGGAGATATGAACCATTCCTTCGAGACCGGGTGTCAGTTCAACAAATGCACCGTATGGCATCAGGCGGGTGACCTTTCCCTCCACGATGGACTCCAAGACAAGATCCTTCAGATATGCCTGCTGGGCCTCTCTTTGCTCTTTTTCCAGGATTTCCCGTCTTGAAATCACAATGTTCCGGCCGTTTTCTTCAAATCGCTTGACCATAAACTGGTAAGTTTCGCCCACGTAATCTTCAGGCGTTTCAACGTATTTGATATCCATCTGACTGATTGGACAAAATGCAGTCCGCTGAAGGACGTCAACCTGAAAACCGCCCTTTATAACCGCTTTAACTTTTCCCTCCACGGGAATCCTGCTTTTATAAGCTTCCTGGAGCATGTTCAAGCCACCGATTCCGGCGATGGCCCTTGAGAGCTTGATTTCGCTTTCATCCACTTTAACCACGTACAGCTCCAATTGATCGCCCTGTTCATACGGAAACGTGTCGCTGTCATCCATTAAATCTTCTTTATCCACCACACCGTCGACTTTGGTCCCGGTATCAACAAAAACATTGGTGGCGTCCATGGCAATGATCCTGCCCTTGATTTTATCACCAACCTTCAGGTCTTCACTCATTCCCGCCTGATAAGATTCGAGCAACTCGGCAAAGCTTTCGCCTTCCTCTTCGGTTTCGAATTCCTCTTCTTGATCATTTTGGTTTTCCATATTCTCCGACATTTTTCCTTCTCCGAAATTTGGATTCTTTAACATTTAATAGGCTAAAAAAGACAATCTCATCAGTCAATGAAGGCTTTTCAGGTTTGTCTTATGATATTCCGTATGTGGGGAGTAACCAGCAGGTAGATTTCGCAGTATATCGTCTCTCGCTCCTTATGCGATGGTATTGAGGAGTAATAAAAGGGTTATGAAAGACTTATCATAACCCCTGCTTTTTATGGTAGCGGGGGCTGGATTCGAACCAACGACCTTCGGGTTATGAGCCCGACGAGCTACCAGACTGCTCCACCCCGCATCAAGTTTCAACCATATAAGTTAATTAAATAAAAGGGTTCTGTCAAGTAGGTTTTTCATAAAGATTTTTCAGCAAATTCTTCAACCGCTGCCGATCCTGCTGGTCGGTTTGACCGTCGAGACTGAGCAAAATCCGCTTGGTACGGCTCGAATGACCGGATATAATCGAAAGACTCGATTTGGAGACACCGAGCTGTTTTGCCAGAAACTCGATGCACATCCTGTTTGCGGCGCCTTCGACCGGCGGGGCGGTGAGTTTGATTTTCAAAGCATCTCTGTAAAAACCGACGATGTTGTTTTTTGACGATCTTGGCTGGATAAAAACGTTAAAGGAGATCCCCTCGGATGTCTCTTTTAATAAAAGCTGCTGCACCACCGTAACTAAGACCCTTTTCGAATATTATCGATAATGCGGGTGGAGGAGATGTCTTCGGTTACGGGAATTAACATGACCCGCCCCCCCGACTGTTCAATGAATTCATGCCCGTAAACCTGATCCGAGGTGTAATCGCTTCCCTTGGTCAAAATCGCAGGCCGCAGTTTCTCCATAATCGTGTTCAAATCATCCGATGAAAACACGACGACGTAGTCGACACTGTCCAGAGCGCTCAGTATTCGAACCCGCTCCCTGGCATTCAATACCGGACGCCCGGGGCCTTTCAATTTCCGAACCGATTCATCATCGTCAATGGCAACCACGAGAACATCACCCAACTGTTTTGAGGCGGCAAAGAGCCGGATATGGCCTGCGTGCAGAAGGTCGAAGCATCCATTGGTCATGACAATCCGCTTTCCCTTCTTTTCAAGCTCCTGTGAAAGATCGGCCAGCTGATGCAAGAATTTCTGCTTGAGCACTGCCGGATCCCGGAAGGGTTCCAGAGCAGCCGAAAGCTCATCAGGCGTCACCGTTGCTGTTCCCACCTTGCCCACAACAATACCGGCTGCGATATTTGCAAGGGTTGCGGCATCTTTTAAGGATGCTCCGGATGCAACAGCCAGACCCAATACGGCGAGCACTGTATCTCCTGCTCCGGACACATCGAACACCTGGCGGGCCTCTGCATGAATTCTAAACGGCTCCGCATCATGCTCAAACAGCACCATTCCGTCTTTACCGCAGGTAACAAGCAGAGAATCGATGTGAGAGCTTTTGAGTATTTTTTCCACTGCAAGACCCAGATCCGACTCTGAATTGATCTCCATGCCTGCGGCCGCCCCGGTCTCTTTCTTGTTCGGAGTCAGAAGGGTCACGCCTGAATATTTATTAAACTCAAGACCTTTTGGATCGGCGATGGTCATCTTGCTGTATTTTTCAGCCGATTTAACCACGTGGGAGAGAAGGGCCGGCGTAATGACGCCCTTTGCATAATCGGAAATGAGAACCACATCCACGGATTCGATTTTGTTTGTGATGCATTCTTTGAGAGCCTTTAATGTTTTTTCGGAAATATCTTTTTTTGTCTCGTGATCGATTCTTAAAACATGCTGATTTGCAGCAATAATGCGTGTCTTGTGTGTGGTGAACCGGCCCGGGTCTTCGATAACCCCATCGGTGTTTACACCAAGTTCATGGAATTTATCCATCAACATCCTGCCGTTGCTCCCCGGACCGATGACTCCCGCGACGCAGACCTCGGCACCGAGGGTCGCCAGATTATGGACTACGTTTCCGGACCCTCCCAAAGTAAATTCTTTATTCTTAACCGCAACCACCTGAACCGGCGCCTCGGGTGAAATCCGGTCCACATCCCCCCAGAGGTATTCATCGACCATTAAATCGCCGATAACTAGAATACGGCACCTTTTGAATTTATTGATATCCATTTTATTCAACCCAAATCTTTTATTTTTGCGATCAGATCCAGCAAAAATTGTGGGGGACGCACCACCTTTCCTTCACCGTTTACACAGGGATGCTTGGTATATCCTTCTGCAACCAGCTGATTGTCCGATTCCCTGTGTAGGCGGTAATTGAACTTGAATCCCCCTTTGACCCCGTTATCCAGACCGGTTTCCACAATCAACGTGTCATCATACCGAATCGGTATGAAATATTTACAATTTGCTTCTGAAACCGGAAGAAATATGCCTTTCTCCTCAATGGCTTTGTAAGAGAGGCCGAAAGACCTCAACAGTTCTGTTCGGCCGATTTCGAACCAGCGGAAATAATGGGCATGGTATGCATAGCCCATTCTATCGGTATCACCGTATATGACCCGACAGGAGGTTTTGTTGTAGAACATGTGTGAGCCCCAATCGCAGATAATAGATCCGCAGCTAATCGGCTGCAACCAGCGTATCCGATATTATGGTTTTCAAAGTGTCATAACCAAAGGAGACTTGAAATTCAGGAAATTCGTCTTTCACGTTCTCCGGGGGATGAAACAAGATTCCCTTGTCCGCCGCTTTCAACATGGATATGTCATTGTAGGAATCACCCGTGGCAATAACTTTAAAATTCAGCCCTTTGAGGGACTCGACCGCTCTCCGCTTGCTCTCTTGCTGGCGCAGGTTGTAGCCGGCAATATATCCATCAGAGTTAATGGATAGGGTATGGCAAAACAGCGTCGGCCAGCCGAGTTTTTTCATAAGCGGTCCTGCGAATTGCACAAACGTGTCCGACAATATGATGATCTGAGTGACCGATCGGAGCCAGTTTATGAACTCCAGAGCCCCTTCCAAAGGCTCCATGGTGTCGATAACTTCCTTAATATCACGTAGTTTAAGATTGTTCGCTTTCAGAATACCGATCCGCTTTTTCATGAGTACATCGTAGTCCGATATGTCGCGCGTGGTTAAACGCAACGCTTCGATACCGGTTCTTTCCGCAACATTGATCCAAATCTCAGGTACAAAAACACCTTCAAGATCTGCGCAGACTATATGCATGGCAAGCCTTACTCCTCTTCGTTTTCATCTTCAATGCGTATGAGCACGGTTTTGTCACTGACCACATCCAGTTGATCGATTTCAGATACGGCTTTTTTCACATTCGATTCCTTCGCCGTATGGGTCATCATCACGATGGGTACGGACCCATCGATTTTTCGTCCCTTTTGATGCACCGATTTGATGCTGATCAGATGGTCGCCCAAAACCCCCGAGATCATCGAAAGAACCTTTGGGCGATCCAGGACAAAGAGCCTGAAATAATATTGGGTCTCGATCTCGTCGATTGACAACACGGGAATGTTTCGTATCTCGTCCTCCTGATAGGACAATAGCGGAATTCTTCCGGCTGACCCACAGATCAGGTTCCGGGCAATATCCACAGTATCGCCGATAACCGCACTTGCCGTAGGCATCATCCCGGCGCCATGACCGTACAGCATAATATCCCCCACCGCATCACCGGATACCGTAATGGCGTTGAGAGTGCCGCTCACATTGGAAAGCGGGTTCTTAAAAGGGATCATGGTGGGATGCACCCGTGCCTCAACACTGTGTCCCAGGTCTTTGCTGATGGCCAGCAGCTTGATTTTATATCCGAATTGGGCGGCATATTCGATATCCAAAGGTGTAATACTCGAAATCCCCTCAATATAGATATCGTTAAGATTCACCTCGGTCCCGTATGCAAGGGATGTGAGAATGGCAAGCTTGTGAGCGGTATCAATCCCTTCTATATCCAATGTGGGATCCGCTTCAGCATACCCCTTTTCCTTAGCATCGGATAACGCATCCTTAAACGCTATGCCTTGCTCCGTAATCTTCGTAAAAATATAGTTGCAGGTGCCGTTGAGGATGCCGGCCATGGATTTTATCCGGTTTCCCACCAGAGACTCTCGGAGCGTCTTGATGATCGGCATGCATCCGCCCACACTCGCTTCAAACGCAAGATCGACCCCGTTCCGGGCAGCAGCCTTAAATATGGTAGTGCCATGTACGGCTAGAAGCGCTTTATTTGCGGTTACAACCGGCTTTCCGTTTTCCAAAGCCTGCAGTATCAATTCCTTTGCAATGGTATCTCCGCCGATCATCTCCAGGACGATATCGATTTCCGGATCGGCTACCACCGACTGTGCATCGGTTGTGAGCACGCCATCCTCAAACGGAACACCTCTGTCTCGCTCGATGTCAATGTCCGCTACCCGTCTCAGATTGAGTTCAACCCCCACCCTTTGCCGGATAATCTCCTTATTTTCGAATAAAATTTTCGCCACTCCCGTACCCACGGTGCCGGCGCCAAGCATGCCGATATTAATTGCTTTCATAAATACAGCTCCTTTAATTGATACTTAAACTCGAAACTCTGAACCTTGAACTCTGAACCCTGAACCCTGAACCCAGAACCCTGAACCCAGAACAATTGTTATTCCATAATCTTTCGAATGCCTCGAATCGCCTGGTTGATTCGCATATTGTTTTCAATCAACGCAAACCGAACATATTCATCGCCGTATTCCCCGAAACCACGCCCCGGTGAGACGGCCACTCCGCCTTTTAGAATCATGAATTTTGAAAATTCCACTGACCCCATATCGACATATTGATCCGGAATCTTGGCCCAGACGAACATAGTCCCCTTGGGCGGATTCACATCCCACCCGACCCGGTTCAAACCGGTAATCAGGGTATCCCTTCGGGATTTGTATGTATCACGGACTTGTTGGACACAATCCTGAGGCCCGTTTAGAGCAATGATCGCCGCGATCTGAATCGGCTGAAAGATACCGTAGTCCAGATAACTCTTGATCCGCTGCAATGCCCCCACGGTCTCACGGTTGCCCACGCAGAAACCGACCCGCCATCCCGGCATATTGTAACTCTTGGATAAAGAAAAGAACTCCACCCCTACATCCTTGGCCCCTTTCGCCTGCAGCATGCTCGGCGCTTCATATTCGTCAAAAACCAGGTCTGCATATGAAAAATCATGAATAAGCATGATGTTATTTTCTTTAGCAAAATCAACAACTTTCTGAAAAAAATCAAGATCGACCACCTCGGTGGTGGGGTTGTGAGGATAACTGAGAATCAACAGCTTAGGCCGGGGCCAGGTCTGCTGTGTCGCATGCATCAAGTTTTCGAAGAAATCAGCGTCCGGTCCGACAGGAATTCCGCGAACATCGCCACCGGCTATAATTGCGGAATAGGGGTGGATGGGGTAGGTGGGGTTGGGTGTAAACACCACATCGCCCGGACGTATGGTCACCAAAACCAGATGCGACATGCCTTCCTTTACACCGATCGTAACAATCACTTCACTTTCAGGGTCAACCGCCACATCAAATCTTCGCTTATACCAGTCGGAAATTGCCTCTCTCAGTTTCGTGATTCCCCTGGATGCGGAATATCGATGATTATGGGGCTTTTGGGAAGCCTCAATGAGTTTAGCCACCACATGGTCCGGTGTTCCCAAATCCGGATTTCCCATTCCCAAATCGATGATATCCTCTCCGGCTCTTCGCGCCTCCATTTTAATCTCGTTCACGACCGCAAACGTATACGGCGGCAATCGGTCGAGCCTAGCGAACTCTTTCATAATCCAAGCTCCCAATAAAATACGGTTAATGAAGCCTAATTAAAGGTCTCAAGAATCCCACAACCTATTGTGAATAAAAGAATATTTTAATGCTTCAATCTTTATCCAAAGCAAGGAATAATGGAATGGTGGAATATTGGAATTCTGATGTCAATAGATGTATTCCAAAACCCATTATTCCATCATTCCAATTTTCCATTATTCCAATGGTGAGCATAGCTAACTAACTTGTTATAATAGGCGGTAGATTATGTCAAAAAATTTGTTTTGACTTTATCACTAAATTCGTCTAATCCTTAGGAAAATTTAACATCGAAGCTACTGCTAATACCTTTTGAACGACATGAAATCCCAGGCGTCCGACCCAAAAAATATATCCCTGAAGGATCGTATTGGTGAGAGATTTTTAAGCTTTCTGGAATGGATTTCAAAGGGGAATCAGAAAAATACGATATGCAAAACATGAGCATCCGGATCCACCGGCGCCCGGCGGGCGCCTCTGGGAAGAGAGAAAGGAATCCAACCCCATAAACAATAGTTGAGGCCGGACCCCATCGCATCGTGTTTGATACCATAAGCGCTGGAACCGGCCGTTTTCATATGATGTAAAAGTTTAAAATTTGAAGTGCCTAATGTGAGCTAAAATTAATGAATTCTATCTGATTTCTATATGCTGGAGCGAAGCGACACCGCAACTTTAGGCACTTTACACTTTAGTTCACTTTAAACTTTTATGCTTCAGCTCATACAGAATGTACTGATGAAAATACGTCGCCATAATTACGAAATAGAGCACGAAGAGTATGACCGGGTAATATTGCGATGAGTTCGCTGTTTAGCCCGATAAATTATTTCTACCCGATTGTATCCTTTATTATCTGCGCAATCGCAACTCCGGTGGTTCGCGTAATAGCACGAAAAAAGGGGTGGTTGGCGCAACCCACGACGGACAGATGGCATAAGAAGCCCACAGCCCTGGTGGGCGGCATTGCAATATATTGCGGGATCGCTGTTCCCCTCTTATTCCTTTCAGATTTTTCATCCATTCTACCGCATTTTCTACCGAACTCGCACCGGGCCTCAATTCCGTCAATAGGCGCCACCATCTGGGTAGGGATTACGTTTCTCTTCGTTTTGGGACTCATCGATGATTTCCGGAGTATCAAACCGTATTCCAAGCTGGTTGGGCAGATACTTGCAGCTTCTCTGGTCGCGTTTCTCGGACACCGCCTGCATTGGCTGACTTCCATGACCCTGGATACCACCTTGACCATACTCTGGATTGTGGGCATCACCAATGCGTTTAATCTACTGGACAACATGGACGGGTTGTGTGCCGGAATCGGGGCCATCGCGGCACTTTACCTCTCATTATTGCTTGGGGGGGTGAATCCGGATGCAGCTGTCGCGGCAACATTATTATTCGGGTCTCTTGCCGCATTCCTTATATACAATTTTAACCCGGCTTCAATTTTTATGGGAGACAGTGGAAGCCTCGTCATCGGCTTCACTGCTGCAGTCCTGAGTCTTTGCTTTCCCGAAGCAGGAGCAAAAAACAGACTCGCATCCTTTGCGGTTCCCATCATGCTGATGATGGTGCCCATTTTCGATACCTCTCTGGTAACCTTTATTCGGATATTGAGCGGCCGGAAAGCTTCTGTTGGTGGCAAAGACCATACCTCGCACCGTTTAGTACTCATGGGATTCAGCGAGAGGCGGGCGGTATTGTTTCTCTATGGAATCGGTATTGTCGCCGGATTGTCCGCCATTTTCGTGAGCACACAGGACACCCTAACCTCTCCGGTGGTTATCATTCCCATCGGTGTCTCCTTTTTGCTCATGGGAATCTATTTGGCCCAGCTTCGGGTATATCCGGAAAAAGAGTTCTCCCTCCTGCGCGAACGATCTTATACACCCATTCTCATTCAATTAACCTACAAGCGGCAGCTCATGCTGGTGATGATGGATTTTTTCCTTATCGGATTCGTCTATTATCTGTCCTACCGGTTGCGATTCGATACGGAATATTTCCCTTTTTATTTCAAAATCTTTCTTAAATCACTGCCGGCAGTGATCGCCTGTAAGTTCATCGCCTTTTTTTCATTCGGTGTATACCGTGGTATATGGGGATTTTTAGGACTGGATGATATCCTGGTACATTTAAAAGCATCGATTATCGCTTCCATCTTCTCCGTGGTGGCGGTCACCTATATTTATCGATTTGAAGACTTTTCAAAAGGTGTTTTCATCATCGATTGGCTGTTAACCACCGGCTACTTGATCGGGACACGGGGATCTTTTCGGCTGTTCATGGACACCATGAAACGAAGAACCCTTTCCGGCGAAGCGGTTCTGATATACGGCGCCGGACGAGGAGGAGAAATCCTGTTGCGTGAAATTCTTCACAACCATCAGCTCAAGATCAAGCCATTGGGATTCATCGATGACGACCCCATCAAGTCGGGCAAAAAACTGCAAGGCTATCCGATTCTCGGAACATCTTCGGATCTCAACAAATTGACTTTAAAACACAAAGTTAGCGGCCTGCTGGTATCCTTCAGACCGGAACATATACATCAGCATGATGACAGGCTCGATTCGGTGAAACGGTTCTGCAAAGAAAACGGCCTGTTTTTGAAACGATTTTCTGTCTGTCTGGAAGATATGGACCTCAACCCATGATTTTGCTCGGCATTGAAACATCATGCGATGAAACCGCTGCCGCCCTTGTGAAAGACGGAACCACCATCCTATCCTCGGTGGTGTCATCCCAAATCCATGTGCATCATCCGTACGGCGGTGTGGTGCCCGAGCTTGCTTCAAGAAAACATATTGAAGCCATAGTTCCGGTGGTGGACCAGGCAATGGAAGAAGCGGGCATTCCGAAAAGCCGGATCGATGGTATTGCCGTAACCCAGGGTCCGGGGCTTGTTGGTGCTTTATTGGTGGGATTTTCCTTTGCAAAGGCATATGCCTATTCACAGGAAATTCCATGGATCGGCGTGGATCATCTCGATGGGCATGTCAATTCAGTTTTTTTGGAGACGGATCCTCCTCCGTTTCCATATGTAGTTTTACTGGCATCCGGTGGACATACCGCCATATATTTTGTCAGGGATTATATTGACATCGAATTGATGGGCCAAACCCGAGACGATGCCGCAGGAGAAGCGTTTGATAAGGTATCAAACATGCTGGAGTTAGGTTACCCGGGCGGACCTCTCATCGGCCGGATGGCTGAAAAGGGCAACCCGAATCGTATCAAGTTTCCGAGAGCCTATTTAACGAAGTCCGACTTCGATTTCAGTTTCAGCGGTATAAAGACGGCTGTAAACCGATACATTCAAACGCATCCGGACAGTTATCATGCCCAAATACCGGACATCGTTGCCGGCTTTCAGGAGGCGGTGGTCGATGTGCTTTCGTTTAAGATTATTCAGGCTGCCCAGGTGAAAAAATGTGAGCACATCGCCATGGTTGGCGGTGTTGCAGCCAACGGCCGGCTCCGTGAGAAGGTGTCAAAGGCGGCCAAACAGAAGGGAATAGAAACCCATATCCCGTCCATCCAACTCTGTGGAGATAATGCCGCCATGATTGCTGCCGTGGGTTATCACCACCTCAGGAAAGGAAGGGTCTCGGGGTGGGATGATGACGTGTACTCGCGGAAAAGGAATTCGTAATTAAGATTTGTGAAATCCTATATTCATAACCCGGATAAACCGGAAATTCCAAATCACAATGACCGAAATTCAAAATCTCAAAAATACTCATGATATGGGAAAACGAAACGATAAAAACTGTTTTGGTCATTGGATTTTGGAATTTGTAATTTATTTGTGATTTGCTTGCCCGTCGTTTTTCTGGTGGGGTGCTTGTTATTTGATATTTTAACAGGTGCTTGTGTATTGTTTTTTGCATAAAACGCAAAGAAATAACAATTAAGACCCTAAATATCTATCTTTCAGCGATAAAATCCGTTCAACCGATCGAACCCCTGTCTGCATATTCTCCGGTGATCGTTTGAGAAAATCCAGGCTCAACCGAAATGCTGTCTCCATTTGATTCAAAGAATGGCAGATGAGCGCAATATCGATCTCGGCGTTCAGAATCTGTTTCAGAATGGTATGAATATCGTAATGATTTTGAATCGCACCCATATCCAGATCATCGGTAATAACAACCCCTTCATAACCCATGGTTTTCCGCAACAAATCGTTTGCCACCCGGGAAGAAAGACTTGCCGGCCACTGTTCATCAATTTGATCGTACATAATGTGCGATACCATCATACCTGCCACATTTTGCTCCACCGCCGCCTTGAATGGAACAAGGTCCGTTTGGTTCAATGTGTTCAGATCAACGGCTACGGTGGGCAGATCATCATGGGAATCGAGGGTGGTTCGGCCGATACCCGGGAAATGTTTTGCCACAGCCATGATATTGTTCTGCTGCAAATGCCTTATCACTTCGGTTCCCAGCCTGCTCACCCAGCCGGGATCATCTCCGAATGCGCGGGTCGCCATCACACTGTTTCCTGTTTCCGGAATAACATCAAGAACAGGAGCCATATCCATGTTGATGCCGAGGCCGGAGAGCTCCGATGCTGTGATCTCTGCAAACCGGACGGCATCCGCTTCGTCGGTCATCGCCGGGTTTCCGGGAAACTGGGTGAAGGGTTCCTTTAGCCGGGCTACTTTTCCCCCTTCCTGGTCTATGGATATGAGCAAGGCGGGTTGACCGCATTTTTCCGCAAAACCTTGTGCTGATTCGCATAACGCTTTTATCTGCTCCGGTGTTTCCAGATTTCTTGAAAACAAGATGATCCCTCCAACCCTTAACTCCCGGATGAGAAACTGAAGCTCATCATTGAGTTTGGTCCCGTTGAAGCCGACCATCAACCGTTGACCCGCCAATTGCTCTTCCGATAACGAATTGATATTCATTGCCATTTTCCTTTGATGACTCTTCTATCATCGGCATGCATGCCGGGCAAGCCATTTATCCCGCAACGCGATTATCAAAAATAAGCCTCCAGATCTATAAACAATAAAACGGAAATTTTAAGAGCTTCAAAAACAATTCAGTTGGAGTGTTGTAAAAAAACGTTCCTTGAGTCATTACGCCATCACTCCAGTGCTCCAACACTCCGAAAATACCGGAATTAATAGCTCCCCAAAAGTCTAGCCTTCTTTTGGTTACAGAACCGTAAGCCTTAAAGCCGTCAATAATTTGGCAACGGCGCCCGGCTCATCAGATCACCCCCTTTTCCGTTTCGCCCCCTTTTCCCGGATAGAACAAATGTATCATACTGTAAATATTAATTCTTCAAGTCATATGGCCAATCGGTGAGATATGTGAAACATTGGCCTGCGGATTGCATCTTTTCCCTTCGGTAAGATTTTTTCAACGTTTCCGGTATCTCCCTTAAATAAAAAAAAGAATCATGCCGATAATGAGATTAATACGAAAGGATCAATAAACCGTCAGAGAGGTATTATTGTATGGCCAATGTTAACGTTGCTCAGATTGAACCGGGTATGGTTCTGGCTGACGATTTAAAAGACCAGAATGGACGATTTCTGTTGGCAAAAGGTGTTGAGCTCTCTGACAAGCACCTTAAGATTATGAAAACATGGGGTGTGGTTGAAGCAGACATCGAAGGTGTCACCGAGCAGGAGATGGGAGAAAAGCAGGCGGCGGATATCGATCCCAAAATACTCGAAAAAGCGGAAGAAATCGAAAAGCAGCGATTTATACTTTCAGATCTCAAACATGAAGCCGTGCATCATCTGTTTCAAATCTGTGTACTTCGAAGGGCCAAAAAAATGTCGATCAACCCTGACCTGATGAAGTCAGACCCCTTCGAAACCGCGACAGCACCTGAAGAATCAGCAGTATCTGAAAATTCCAAGGGTCCTAAGTATGATCCTAAGAAAATCATCCGAAACAGGATCAAACTCCCTTCCCTTCCAACCATATTTCATCAGATCAATGAGGCCATCAACGACCCGAAATGTTCGGCAACCCACATTGCCAATATCATCAGTAAAGACCAAAGCCTATCAGCTCGGTTGTTGCAACTGGTAAACAGCGCCTTTTACAATTTCCCGTCAAAAATCGAAACCATAACAAGGGCTGTGGCCATTATCGGTACGAAGCAGCTCAGTACGTTGTCTTTGGGGACCTGTGCTTTGGCTGTGTTTAAGGATGTTCCGTCGGATCTTATTGATATGAAATCTTTCTGGGAGCACAGTATTGCCTGCGGAATCATTGCCCGGATTCTCGCCAGCTATAAGAATAATACGTTAACAGAGCGGTTCTTTGTGGGCGGACTTCTCCATGACATCGGACGGCTCATCCTTTTTATGAGCATTCCCGAGATTTCAAAGGAGACACTGCTCAAAGCAAAAGAAACCGGATGCATGCTGCATCAAGCAGAAAACGACATTATCGGGTTTGACCATTCAAAAATGGGCGGTATCTTGCTTAAAGAATGGAAACTCCCCATGTCCCTGGAGAACATCGTTCGATTTCATCATATTAAAACTGAGAGTCAAATCCAGCTGGATACAGCGGTCGTTCACATAGCTGATATCATGGCCAATGCTTTAGAAATCGGAAACAGCGGAGAACATAATGTTCCGCCTCTGGTTCCAAAAGCGTGGGCGGAAATCGGTCTTTCAACCGGTATTATCACCGCCACGGTTGATCAGGCCAAGCATCATATCGATGAGACGATGCAAATCCTTTTTAGGAATTGAAATGGAAAATAACGACTCGGAAAATCAGGCGCTGAACCAGCGGATTCAATACCTCGAAGAGGTGAATCGACTGACCTCAGACGCGTTGGAAACAGCGGCGTCAATAGGTGATTTTCAAAAGAGTATCATCAGTCTCGAAAACCAGGACGACATATTGGAGGAAACCAGGTCCCGGGCTCTCAGACTCATTCCATTTAAGATATCGGCCTTCTTCCTCGTGGATGAATCGAACTCAGAATTCTATTTGCACGATAATGAGCCCGAAGAGTACAATCAATACATTCAGGACGAAGTGGATGCCCTCATCGATAATGGCACGTTTGCATGGGTGATTCGAGAAAAACGGCCGGTCATCGTAACGCCAAAAAGCTTTGATCGGCGTTTGATTCTCCATGCGTTAACCACAACATCTCGAACCAGGGGCATGTTTGTAGGTGTTTTTAAAGGAGATGAAAAAGACATTCCGCATACCAGCCTGTCTCTGCTGTCCATCGTGTTGTTGAACAGTGCCAATGCCCTGGAAAGCCTTGAACTCTACAGCATGATCAAGGAGGTCAATGTCAACCTTGAAAAAAAAGTGGCGGAAAGAACACGGGAGCTTATTCACCGTGTCGATTTTGAAAACCTCGTCAGTACGCTTTCGACGACATTTATCAATCTCTCACCCGAAGAAATCGACAACGGCATAAACAACGCACTCAAAACCATTGCAAAGTTTATCAATGCTCATCACGGTTTTATCCTGATTCTTAACGAAGACAACACATTCTCCGACGAAATCTATGAATGGTGCCATGAAAGCAGTCTGCTATCCATAAATGAAATCAACGGGCTCAAATATGATGACTTGCCGCTGATTGCTGAATGTATCTCCCGTTCCAAAAATATTTTCATACCAGCCCTGGCAAAAATTTCCGAAGATATCGGTCGTCACAGCAAGCTACTCCCCTGGAATGGTATCCAATCCGCCATTCGGGTACCCATGATATCCGGAAATTCCGTTATCGGCATATTGGGATTTGATTCCATTACCGAAGAAAAATCATGGTCTGAAAATACGGCGACTCAGCTTAAAATCGTTTCCGATGTGTTTGTGAATGCATTGAAAAGGAAATGGGCCGAGATGGAAAGAAAAGAGCTTGAAATTCAGCTCCAGCATACCCACAAAATGAAAGGGCTCGGCACGTTGGCTGCAGGAGTCGCCCATGAACTGAATCAGCCGTTGATGGTTATTCGAACCTACGTGCAAATGCTTCTGAAGGGGGCAGACGAAACATCCACCAATTTTGAAGAAATGAAAATGATCGAAAAAAATACGGGACGGATGAAACGGATCATCGATCATTTGAAAGATTTTTCACGTCAAACCCCATCGGAAGTCCAACCGGTGGATGTGAATGAAATGATAGACGATGCGTTCCTTATGATGATGGAACAGCTCAACCGTGAAGATATTAGGGTGGAGAGGAACCTTGCCGATAAGCTGCCCAAGGTCAAAGGAAGCATCAACCAGTTGGAGCAGGTTTTTGTCAACCTGATCACAAACGCCATGGATACCATCAGAGACAAGAGAGAAAACGGTGATGCAACCGTGGAAACAGCGCCTGAACAAAAATCTTTGCAAAGCAACGGAAAAGTTAAAATCACCACCCGCCTGGCCGATGACGCCAAGGATGTCGTTGAAATCCTGGTGAGTGACAACGGCTGCGGAATACCAGGGGATATAGCCGCACGGGTATTTGATCCATTTTATACCACCAAGGATGTCGGAAAAGGAACCGGGCTCGGGCTTTCCATCAGCTACGGAATCATAAAAGACCACAAAGGAACAATTGAAGTAACTCAAACCGGTCCCGAAGGATCCACCTTTTTAACCCGCCTGCCAGTTTCTTAATCGATAAGTCTATTTCTTTATCAGCTGATACTTTCGAACCGCACTGTTGTGCTCTGAAATGGTTGTAGAAAATTTATGGGAGCCGTCTTTTTTTGAGACGAAGAACAAAAAGGAAGTGTCATCCGGATACAATGCGGATTCAATAGCTGCGGAGCCTGGATTTGCGATAGGGCCCGGCGGTAAACCCCTGTTTCTGTATGTGTTGTATCGTGTCTGGGTATTGAGATGTTCCCGGGTGAGATTGCCGTCAAACTCTTTAATTCCGTAAATGACGGTCGGATCACTTTCAAGACGCATTTTCTTCTTTAACCGGTTATGGAAAACCGATGAAATAACGGATCGTTCGGAGGGCACTCCCGTCTCTTTTTCAATAATGGAGGCCAGTGAAACGATCTCGTGAATTGAAAAACCGATCTTCTCAGCCTGCTGCTTCCACTCCGGTTTAAACTGAGAATGAAACCGATTGACCATTGCGGCAATAATCTTTTCAGCCGGTATTCCCTTTGAGAAGTAGTAGGTATCCGGGAAAAGATACCCTTCAAAAGAATCGGCATTGATACCGAAAGAATGTGCCAGGTCGGCATCATAAACCGCTTTCATAAACGCTTCCTCGGTGGCGAGACCGGCTCCGGCAACGACGGCGGCAATTTGATTCAGGGAATAGCCTTCGGGAAGTGTAACTTTATATAGATGCACCTTGCCGGAAACAAATTTGTGAAGGATCTCTTTTGGAGACATGGCTGACGATAGCATATATTCTCCGGCTTTAATCCGCTTATCCAGATGTTTGATTCTGGCATATATTCCGAATTTAAACGGCTGTTTTAATATGCCAAGTTGATGCAAATACCCGGGAATGGTTTTAAATTGCTGCCCCGGGTTAATCACCACAACCGCTGTTTTGGATTGCTCGGGGTTGGACGGATGATCGGCAAACTTCATGAGATCCAGATAAAGGAAGGCTGCGGTCGAGATACCCAGAAAAAGAAGAATGAGAAATATGCCGGCCAGCTTTTTCAATTCGATTCAAATCCTTGGATCGGTTTTTTTGAGTATTTCGATGGTCCTCGCTTTTTCACGTTCCAGACAACCATATGCAAAAATAAAGGGACTTGTCAAAGCCCTTGGCATTTGCATGCCGGCCGGTGATGCTTGATTTTATTTCAGTCGGTGGTTATTCTTATCTGACTAAATCAAGCTTGGGGATTACCTTTCCATGACCACGCAAAAAGAAGCAGAAGAATATTCAGGATTTGAGCAGGGACCGATACGTCCGCCCAGTGAGGCATACAGTCTCTTGATTCGGGCAACCCGGAACTGCCCATGGAACCGCTGTACATTCTGTCCGGTTTACAAGGGGTCCCGGTTCTCCATACGACCCGTGACCCATGTCAAAAAAGACATCGATACGGTTCACCGGTATGTAGAAGAAATAAAAGGGCTGGCGGATCATTCTGGAAAAATCACGCGAGATCAGATCCAAAACGCAGAAGTTCGGCCCGGCGAGATTCAGGCCTTTCAAGCCGCTCTCCATTGGCTTGCCGGGGGAATGTCCTCCATCTTCATCCAGGATGCAAACAGTTTGCTCATTAAACCCCCGAATCTCGTTGAAATCCTAACCCATTTAAAAAACCGTTTCCCCTGGGTGGACCGGGTAACCTCTTATGCGCGGTCTCATACCATTGCACGCATTTCGGACGACGACCTGAAGGCCATCGGTGACGCCGGTTTAAACCGAATTCACATCGGGCTTGAATCCGGCTCGGATGAAGTTCTAAAGCAGGCAAGAAAAGGGGTGACCAAAGAAACCCAAATCAAAGCCGGGCTCAAGGTAAAGAAAGCCGGCATCGAACTGAGCGAATATGTAATGCCGGGACTCGGCGGGCAATCCCTGTCTGAAATTCATGCCCGGGAAACAGCGGATGCATTGAACCGGATCAACCCGGAATTCATCAGGCTTCGAACCCTTGCCATTCCCAACACTGTTCCGCTCTTTGATGAATATCGGACCGGTGAATTTGAGAAATGCACCGATCGAATGACAGTGGAAGAAATCCTTCTGTTCATTGAAAGCCTCGATGGAATTACCAGTACGCTGGCCAGCGATCATATCCTCAACCTGTTTCAGGAAGTCGAAGGAACACTGCCCCGGGACAAAGAGAAAATGCTGAACCCGTTAAAAGCATTTCTTCAGATGGAACCCAAGCATCAGACCTTCTGGCAGGTCGGACGGCGGCTGGGATATTTTACGTATCTGAAAGACATGGCAAGTCCCCATCGATTGGCAAAAGTGGAAAAAGCCTGCAATCAAATGGGGATTACACCCGAAAATGTGGACGACACCATCGACGAGTTGATGAAACGGTTTATCTGATCATAACGCTTTATCCGTTTAGCAGTGTATTGCCTTTCCCGTAGAAAATGTCATCGTGCATTTGGACGAGTTCCCGTGCCAGCTTCGCCTTATCCACCGAAAATGCCCATTTAACTGTGTCAAACAAGTTTATTTTAAATGAATTCAAAAGCCGGCATACTTCGAGAGGATCGACCCAAAGGTCTTTCTCTTTGGCCTCTTCGATAATTTCAGGCCAGTAGAATTGAAAATTCTTGGAAGTAAACAGTATATCCGCCACATCTTTCGGCTCCAAACGGCTAATAGCACACAGCTTATTTGAGAGGATATTTCTCCAGCTATCAATTTTATTAAAAAAATCGGCTGTCTTAAACTCACCGTAATGATATTCAACATCATTTACAAAATCTACCTTGACAGATATTTGACCTTTCCGAATCGTCATTCTGATAAAAGATTCAGAAACTGTTCCTGTGTCAAACTCCAAGCCGGCTTTTCTGAATGCGCCGACAACACGTTCAACCTGTAGTTTAAAATCCAGTGCCTTATTTATAAAAAAATCCAGATCATCCGAATACCGATGATTCAAATACCCCCGGCTTAAAGCAGTTCCGCCCGTCAAATAGAAATCAACGTGCTCGTCCTGGACAAGCTTTAGAACCTCATCCTGAGCGGCGTATACCTTACTGTAAAATTTGTTTCCTGGCATACAGGTATCTTTCTTTCAAGTCATTGAAACGGATTCTATCAAGCACGGAATCACTCAGCAATTCGCCGAGCTTTTCCGGGGCAACAATTTTTAAAATGTCGTACCAATTAAGGGTCGTCAATATGCGATAATAAAGGTTGTGGACATCGATATGTCCGATTCTATCCTTTTCTCCGGTCAGCAGTTGATATAGCTGTTCCGGATCAACATCCACATCCCAGTAGAGTCTTGAAAGCAAGGTTTTTGTTTCTTTCTTCGTCAAAAGATTCATTCTTGTTCTCTCAATTCCAACATTCGGAGCTGCTCCACAAACCCGATTGACAGCCGCAAGCTTATTCACAATCCCACCGAAGCATCGCCTCCATCATACACGAAGAAGCGCATTGTTTCAATTTTGAGCCTCGTGTTTCAATCCCTTTCAGGTAATTCTGTTTTTTCCGCGCCGGTTCAACTATATTGAGGGATTAAATATCTACGACTCACATCCAATCTACAGTCGGCCCAACCTCATAAGTATGACCTTCCATATGCTATACGTAACAACATAATGCATGTCGTGAATCGACAATTTTCATACTTTCAAATAGAAATCACAACCGCTGGAGGCCCAGAAAATGGTGGTGATTGGAAACAGCAAATGTAAAATCTGCGAGACGGCATTTGATATGGATATCGCAGGTTTTTGGAGGCATGAAATACCTGAGATTAGTTGGAGGCGTATAATGCCGCAAGAATCTGGAAATGCGAATATCACAACATATTAGATCATCTAAAATTTGGTATACCTGGCCAGATATTAAAGGTCGGAGTCAAGCGAATTTTTGGTAGTAGGCCAGGCTAGAGATTCTGCCATGCAAATTGTAAATCAAGGCCCCTTCAAGGTTTCTGATGGAAATTGAAAATCCTTGAAAACCAAAATCAGGTATGAAATTTGATTGCGAGATCTTTTTTTATTCCTTTTCGATATTTTCTAGAAATTTACGAGCTGATTCATTAGTTGGGTCAATTTCCAATATTTTTTTTAATTGATCGCAGGCCTTTTGTAGATCACCCATATCCGTATATAAGATGCTCAAGTGCATTCGTGCGTCTAAATGTTTTGGATCAATCTTGATAGCCTTTAGATATTCATCTTCTGCTAACTTGAAGTTTATATTTGCTTCATATGCAAGAGCCAAACCAAAATGGCTATCAGCGCTTGTAGGATTAATGTCAATTGCACTTTTGAAGGCAAAGACCGCTTTTGCAGGCATATCCAATTCACCATAAGCCATGCCCAAGTTATAGTAAAGATTATTGTCTTGATTATATCCGTGTGAAATAGCCTTTTCGTAATAATAAACTTCCTGCTTATGATCTCCAATGCACCCAAGTGCATATCCGAGGTGATACATCGCAAGACTATTTTTTGGCTCTGCAGCCAAAATTCGCTGATGTAGGCTAATACCAGATTTATAGTCTCCATTTTTTATTGCACCATTAGCATGCTCGTTACACATCCATGTCTTCGTGTTTTCCGGCTTCACAACCTTGTAATCTTTTGAGCAACCGATAAATGAAATCATTATGATTACACATGTTAATGAATAAAATTGTTGATAATTCAAAAGGTGCTGTGAGTTACGTTCTGACATACTGCTTTAATATTCCATAATGAATTGGTTATAACAATGCATTGGTAAAATTGCTCAAAGATTATAAATTAAAATCCCTCTTTATTATGTAGAAGGTAGAATATGCTGAATATGCGGAAACAGGCGTTTAAATTCTCCAACCGGATTCTTTTTACTCATTTAAGGGATCAACGTGAATAATTACCCGACTAAAGTCCTCTATCTCTGCCGCCAGATGACTTTCCACGACCTTGGCTACGTCGTCGTCGCAACTATAGTACCAACATAGTTCGTCCTGAGTTTTGGGCCATAGCTGAGCAGCCTCCGTGTTGGATATGAGGAGGAAGCTCAAGAGAATCACCAAAAGCATGCCTATAATTGTGGTCAATCTTTTCATGTTTCCCTCCTTCTGTGTCTTCAATGGTTTAAGACGGGTAAGGACGATTGTTCTTCTGCAGAATTGAACTGGAGGTCTTGCTTGAACTTCAACCCAGGTATGGCTGATGAGTTAGAGATTCCGATGAAACAAAGCCGAGATGCAATACGAGATGCAAGATGTGCTTTAAATACCAATATCAGAGAGGTCACACGGTGTCAATCAGGCAAAAGTATGAGTTTACGCATAAAATACCCTTACATGTCCCATCCTATTAACGGGAAGGCGACATTTTGTCGTAAATTATTTAGGAGGTATGGAGGTAGCGATTTGAAACAGAAATCATTAGGTTTTTAATGATCCCAAAGTCAAGACTTCGATACGCTAGCGTTACGAAACTGCCTCAGCATATCATTTGTTGATTCGGTTTCTTAGTTTGCCTGAGCTTTTGAATGTGACGACCCTTCTGGGAGGTAGTATTAGATCCTCATTCGTCACTGGGTTGCGGCCTCTGCGTTCCTTTTTGGATTTAACCTGGAATTTGCCGAAGCCGGATATCATGACATCCTCTCCGGATTCGAGGGATCGCTTGATGATTTCCATCAGGATTTCAGCGACTTCGGAAGCTTGGCTCCGGGAATAGTCATTTTCTTTCCGGATTGCCTCAATAATATCTGCTCAAGACCCCTTCCCTTTTAATCTAAAGTCATCAACATTGATGTGACCCCAACCACCTGAGGAATTATCTACGATCCTGATCTGACCCGTCTTTCCTGCATAGGGAGAAAGGTCCCACTCTACGCGATGCATGGTCTCGGTA
>Ga0180009_10002052_pt1 | contig 23837 bp, 16 predicted proteins | sample OS_PC_MetaG_FD_123537 | JGI IMG/M metagenome (GOLD analysis project Ga0180009, IMG submission 123537) | Groundwater microbial communities from the Aspo Hard Rock Laboratory (HRL) deep subsurface site, Sweden - OS_PC_MetaG | ecosystem: Environmental > Aquatic > Deep subsurface > Groundwater...
CTCGGGCTGTTCTGGTGCCGTGGGACCATGCCCCAATCGAGCGCGAAGGCCACCGACGACCACGACGCCTGGCTCACCACCTTCTCCTGACCGACGTAGTGAGCAAGTCCGCCGCCGTTCACTCCCACGGACCCCGTGAGCATGAGCGAGACGATGGCCGCGCGGTAGATCAGGTTGTTGTGGTACCAGTGGTTCACACCGGCGCCGATGATGATCATGTTCTTGCCCTTGGTCTTCTCGCCGTTCTCGGCCCACTCCCGGGCGAACCGGGTGACGGCGTCGCGGGCGATGCCGGTGTACTTCTCCTGCCAGGCCGGCGTGTAGGGCAGGTCGTCGTCGTAGGTGGCGGGGTAGTCGCCGCCCAGACCGCGGCCCACTCCGAACTGGGCCATGGTGAGGTCGAACACCGTGGTGACGGCCACACGTCCCTCCGCCGTCTCGACGTAGCGCACCGGGACGGACCGGGTGATCGTGCCGCCGCCTGCGCCACTCTCGGCGAAGGCGTCGAACTGTACGTCGAGCAGGGCGTCGTGCCGGTCGAGGAAGGAGAGTTCGGGCCGGAGCTCGACGCCGGTGGCGCCGTCTTCCATCTGCAGGTTCCACTTGCCTTTGTCGTCGCCGGAGGCCCAGCGGTAACCGATGGTGCCCTTGGGCGGCCGGGGCGTTCCGGAGGTCTCGTCCCACACGAGGAGCTTCCACTCCCCGTGCTCGAGGTCTTCGTGGCCGGGTAGACGCCCGGCCCGGAAGCAGCGGCCCGGGCGGAGTGGGGAGGACGTCGGATCGGCCGCCGTCTGTTCCGCCACGGGCGCCTCGGTGGGGGCATCCGCAGGGGCTCCATCGGAGCCGGCGTCGTCGATCTCCACCAGGAACGGCATGTCGGTGAAGCGTTTGAGGTAGTCGTTGAAGTAGGGCACCTGTCGCCGTGAGTAGTACTCGGTGAGGATCACGTGGTTCACGGCCATCCAGAACGCCCCGTCCTGCCCGAGATGCAGCGGCATCCACTCGTCGGCGTACTTGGACACCATGGAAAAATCGGGCGAGAACACGGTGACCTTAGCCCCAGCGTGACGCGCCTCGGCCATGAAGTGGGTGTCCGGCGTACGCGTCATGTTGAGGTTCGAGCCCATGATGGCGATGTGCTTGGCGTTGAACCAGTCGGCGGACTCGTGCACATCGGTCTGCTCGCCCCATATCTCGGGGCTGGCGTTGGGCAGATCGCAGTACCAGTCGTAGAAGCTCATGGCCACGCCACCCAGCAGGGTGAGGAAGCGACTACCCGCCGCGTAGCTCACCTGCGACATGGCCGGGATGGGCGAGAAGCCCACGACACGGTCGGGGCCATGCTCCTTTACCGTGTGGATGGTCGAAGCAGCTATGAGTTCAGTCACCTCGTCCCACGAAACGCGGCGCAGCCCGCCCTTGCCTCGCGCCTCCTGGTAGAGGCGGCGTTTCGCGTGATCGTCGGTGATGGAGCGCCACGCCGCCACCGGGTCCCCGTGTTCGCGCCGCGCCTGGCGCCAGAGGTCGAGCAGAGCGCCCCTGATGTAGGGGTGCTTCACCCGCAATGGGCTGTACAGGTACCACGAGAAGCTGCATCCGCGCTGGCAACCGCGGGGCTCGTACGGGGGCAGGGAGTCTTCGAGCTTGGGATAGTCGGTGGCCTGCAACTCCCAACTGACTATGCCGTCTTTGACGAACACCTCCCAGGAACAGCTACCCGTGCAGTTGACGCCGTGCGTGGTGCGCACGCGTTTGTCGTGCTGGAAGCGATTGCGGTAGAGTTCCTCCCAGCGGCGTTCCGACGCCGACTCCGTTTCCTTCGTCCATTTCATCGCGCTCCTCCCCGGAGACGTTCGGCAGCGGTGACCCGGTGGCGTGGCCAGAACAGACCCATGAGACCGAACAGCACGGCCGCGCCGGCCGCGCCGAGTAACCACAGCTTCCCTGCCAGAACCGATCCCGAGCCGGCGTCGGAGGCGGCCAAGTCCTCGAAGTAGGCGCCCAGATCGGCGCGTTCCTGCTCGGAGAGGGGCTTGCCCTCGTATGCGGCCAACATCACCGGAAAGCCGGGCGCCGCGAGCATGCCGCTGATGCCGGCTGTGCCTCCCGCGCGCTCGGCGAGGTCGGTGAGGTCTGTGCCGAGCAGGAGCCCGCCCCCGGCGCCGCCGTTAGCGCCTGCGCTGTGGCAGGCGAGGCAGGGTGGAGCCCCGCTCTTGAACCCTTTGGATCCTACGAAGAGGGCTTCGCCGTTGAGCGGGTCGCCGGGCTTGAGCGGCTCGGCTTCCGTCTCCTGCCCGTCTGGGGTGGTCGTCCCGGTCGTGCCGCCGCCGGCGCTGGTTGTTGTGCTCTCTCCCGAGCCCGGACTCTGCGCGGTGCCCCAGGTGGCGGTCAGGTAGGCGGTGAGGGCCGCGACATCCTCGTTGCTCAGCTGTGGGAATGCGGGCATGGCCCCGGCCCCGCCGCGGATCAGCGCCGCGACGGCGGCCTCGTCATCAAGGAATGGGTTGTCAGCCAGGGCAGGGAACGACCCGCGCCCTTCGCCCTCCCCTCCGTGGCACGCAGAGCAGCGCGCCACGTAGACCGCCGCTCCGTCGGCTGCCAGGGCTTCTCCCGTTCCCACCGAGAGCACACCAACCCAAAGAACGACAGCGACCAGCCCGCAGATCGTGTTGGTCCAGCAGGTTTGCAGCATCCTTCCCCTCCTCCCCCTACGAGCTGAGCCTGCGTTCAGTTGCTCACAACGCTCGAATCAAATGCCCCAAGAGGGCCGACACCGGTCATCTGGCGCTCCCATTTGCGCCTCCGTTCCTGCCAGTTCAAGCCAACGCTCCCTAGTCTATGACCACGCCAGGCTGTTTGTAAAGGGGTTTGTAATGTATTTATGGTGAAAGCAGGGCCAAGCAAATCGCGCTGCTCCTCGTAGCTGGCCGGCGCACCCATTAAGTGCGGAACAAGCAACGAAAAACCCCCTGAGGGCGTGGTTCCGGATGGAGCCGGGCGCGCATGGCCACGGAAGGCACTTCTGGTCCATGACCCCGCTCAGCGGCTATCATGTGCGGGAGTCTATGGCGGAGGACGCCGGCAGTCGCCGAGCGTCGAAGGCGAAGGAGTTACGATGGGTTACGACATCGCAGTGATGCCCGGAGACGGCACCGGAGCGGAAGTAGTGGCAGAAGGGCTCAAGGTCCTGCGGGCGGCCGCCGACAGAGCCGCCTTCACCTACGAGCTCACGAACTACGACTTCGGAGCGGAACGCTATCTACGCACCGGTGAGACCCTCCCGGACTCGGCCTTGGACGAACTCGCGCGTCACGACTCGATCTTCCTGGGCGCTATCGGCCATCCTGATGTCAAACCCGGCATCCTCGAGCAGGGCATCCTCCTGAAGGCCCGGTTTGCCCTCGACCTCTACATCAACCTGCGCCCCGTGAAGCTCTTTCCAGGGGTGGAGACCCCCATCAGGGACAAGGGCCCCGCCGACATCGACTTCGTGGTCGTGCGCGAGAACACGGAAGGCCTGTACGCGGGCACCGGGGGCTTCCTCAAGAAGGGCACGGCCGACGAGATCGCCGTGCAGGAGAGCGTGAACACGCGCAAAGGCGTGGAGCGCTGTCTGCGCTACGCCTTCGACTACGCCGGCCGGCCCGATCGCGAGGGCACCCTCACTCTATGTGGCAAGACCAACGTGCTCACCTACGCGTGGGATCTGTGGTGGCGCGCCTTCAACGAGATCGGCGACGCCGACTACCCGCACATCAAGCGTGACTACTCGCACGTGGACGCGATCGTCATGTGGTTCGTCAAGAACCCCGAGTGGTTCGACGTCATCGTCACCGACAACATGTTCGGCGACATCATCACGGACTTGGCGGCGATGATCCAGGGTGGCTTGGGCATCGCGGCGGGCGGCAACATCAACCCTGAGGGCACGGCGATGTTCGAGCCGATGGGCGGCTCGGCGCCGAAGTACGCCGGTCAGAACGTGATCAATCCGCTGGCCGCGATCTCGTCGCTGCAGATGATGCTCGACCATCTCGGTCAGAAGGAAGCGGCGCTCTGGGTGGAGGCGGGCATCGTGCACGCCGTGAGCAAGATGGACTCGCTCGCCGCCGGTCGCATGGGCATGAGCACCAGCGACGTGGGCGACCTCGTGGCGCGGCACGTGGCGGAGGGCTCGGTCGACGCCTGACGAGGTGCGGAGATGCACTCGGGGAGGTTGGGGGCGGTGAGCCCGCAGTGAGCCGCATCGTGGAAGGGCTTGGAGCTGACCCCGGGTCGACCGAGTCGCTGTGGAAGGTGGCCCTCGGCCAGGAACCGCCCGACACCGTGGTGTCCAACGCGCGGGTCTTCGACGCGGTCAGCGGGGACTTCGTGGCCGAGCGTTCGCTGTGGATCAAAGACGGCCGCATCGCGCGGGTGGCTCCCTCGGCTGAGACGCCGGCGCCCGGGGGCGTGGAGATCGACGTCGGCGGGCTCACGCTGGTGCCCGGCCTGATCGACGGGCACACCCATGCGGTGCGGCTCTTCGTGCCGGAGTTCGTGCGTGCTCTGCTGCCCACCGGGGTCACGGGCGCCGTGATCGAGACCATGGAGTACGGTGCCACCGAGGGCATGGCCGGCATCAGGCTCTTCGTCGACGCGCTTCGCGATCAGCCGCTCAGGCTCTACTACACCGCTCCTGCGTTGTGTGGGCTCACCCAGGAAGAGGAGCCGGCCCCCCTCACGCCCGACGAGCTCGAGGAGCTGCTCGCCGATCCGATGTGTCTGGGGCTGGGCGAGGTCTACTGGAGCAACGCGCTCCTGCCCGGCGCGCAGGGGCGGCGGGTGCGGGCCATGATGGCTCAGACGCTGGCGGCGGGGAAGGTGGTCGAAGGCCATACCGCCGGCGCGAAGGGCGCCCGGCTCGACGCCTACGTGGGTCTCGGCGTGTCGTCGTGTCACGAGCCCGTCTCGGTCGATGAGGCGCTCGAGGTGTATTCGCGGGGTCTGTTCGTCATGCTGCGGCACGGCAGCATCCGTCGCGATCTCGAGACCCTGCGCCCTCTGTTCGACCTGCCTCTCGACTTCCGCCGTTTCGCTCTCGTCACCGATTCGGTCGACCCCGTGGAGATGGCTTCCTGGGGCTACCTCGATCAGGTCGTGCGTGAAGCGCTGGCTCTGGATATCCCGCCGCACGTGGTGTACCGCATGGCCGGCACGAACGTGGCCGAGCACTTCAGACTCGAGGGCACGGTGGGCCATCTGGCGCCGGGGCGGTGGGCCGACCTCGTGGCCATACCGTCGCCCGGTGAGTTCGAGCCGGTGTTCGTGATGGTGGGTGGCACGACCGTGGCCGAGCGGGCCCGGGTGCGCGTCGCTGCGCGACCGGTGGTCGTTCCGAAGTCACTGCTGACCACGGTTCGAGTGGATGCGGCACGCGCCCTGGAGTCGGCGGGACCTCCGCCGGCTCTGCCGGCGTCGGGCCGAGTGCGTGTCATAGAGTACGTCACCAATCTCGTCACCCGCGAGACACTGCTCACTGCCTCTGAGGCGACCGAGGAGGACCTGATGCCGGTGCTGGCGATCGAGCGCACCCGGGGAGAGCGTTCCTTCTGGGGTCTTCTCAAGGGCCTTGGGCTCAGCGAAGGCGCCTACGCGACTACGGTCACCTGGGACAGCCCCGACCTCGTGGTAGTGGGCCGCGACCACCGGTCGGCCCTGACGGCGCTTGGCCGGGTTGTGGAGTTGGGGGGAGGCGGGGTGTATGCCGTGGGTGAAGAGGTGGTGGCGGAGGTCGCGTCACCGGTGTGCGGCATCGCCTCGTTGGAGCCGGCCGAGCGCGTGCGCGCGGACCTCTCCGCGCTGGTGGCGGCCCTCTGTGGGGCGGGCGTGGCCTGGGAGGATCCGCTGCTCGCGATCGACACCCTCACCACGCCGGCGATCCCGCACCTCAGGATCAGTCACCGCGGCTACGTACGGCTTCGCGACAGGGCCCTGCTTCCCCTGGAGGTGGAGGAGGGCTAGGGTGACTGGCCGCGGCCTACTCACCCGCGCCGACTCGCGCGCGGCCGGGTTCGTCTGCGGCCGGGGGGCCTGCGTGGGGGCCGGCTCCCCGGGCGGCCGCATGGGCCGCCACAAGCCATCCGTGGGCGCCCGGGATTGTGCTAGCCTAGGAGGCTGGTGAAGACGTGCCCACGAGGGATCGAGATGACCGCACACCGAGAAGTAGTACTCTACGACACCACGCTCCGCGACGGCATGCAGCGCGAAGGCATGAGCGTGTCGGTGGACGAGAAGATACGTATCGCCCGTCGTCTGGCGTCACTCGGCATCCACGTCATCGAAGGTGGCTTCCCCGGATCGAACCCGAAAGACGCTGAGTTCTTCGCCCGCATGGTCGACGTGGATCTCGGAAGCACGCTCGTGAGCGCCTTTGGGATGACCCGCGGCCGCGGCGTCGCCGCGGCCGACGACCCGGTACTTCGCACTCTGGCCGAGAGTTGGGCGCCGATGTCGTGCATCGTGGGGAAGACCTGGGCCCTGCACATCGAGAAGGTGCTCAAGGTCGACAAGGCTGAGAACCTGCGCATGATCGACGAGTCGGTGCGCTTCCTCCGGGGCGTGGGCAAGGAGGTCGTGTACGACGCCGAGCACTTCTTCGACGCGTTCGGTGAACACCCGGACTACGCCCTCACCTGTGTGCGCACCGCGGTCGAAGCCGGTGCTGGAACGGTGGTGCTCTGCGACACCAACGGAGCGACGCTTCCGGAGCGCCTGAGCCACGTCGTGGGTGAGGTTGTCGCCGTGATAGGCACAGGGGCGGTCGTCGGTATCCACACGCACAACGATTCGGCCTGCGCCGTGGCCAACAGCCTCGCGGCGGTCGAGCGCGGCGTTCGGCACGTACAGGGCACCATCAACGGGTATGGGGAGCGCTGCGGCAACGCCGATCTCTGCGCGATCGTCCCCTCCCTCAAGCTCAAGATGGGCTACGACTGCATCTCCGACGAGAACTTGGCCGACTTGACTGAGGTGTCGCACTTCGTGGCGGAGCTCTGCAACATCTCTCCCGATCCCCACCAGCCGTATGTGGGCCGCAATGCGTTCGCTCACAAGGGCGGCCTGCACGTGGCCGGCATCGCGGCGGACCCTCGCACATTCGAGCACGTCTCGCCCCCCTTGGTGGGGAACGTGCCGCACATACTGGTCTCGGAGCTCTCGGGCAAGGGCACGGTCCGCAGACGCCTGGAGGCATTGGGGGTGTCGGGCACGTCGGGCGACGACGTGGTGGGGCGACTGCTGCAGCGGTTGAAGCAGAAGGAACACGATGGCTACCACTACGAGGCCGCCGACGCTTCCTTCGAACTGCTCCTTCTGGCCGAACTCGGCCGGCGGGTCGAGTTCTTCCGCCTGGAGAGCTTCCGCATCATCGTCGAGAAGAGGGCCGACGGCGCTGTGATGACCGAAGCCACAATCAAAGTGCACGTCGACGGCGACCGTGTCATCCAGACAGCCGAGGGCAACGGCCCCGTGAACGCGCTCGACCGCGCCCTCCGCTTGGCCATCGAGAAGAAGTACCCTCACCTCACCGATATCCACCTCGTGAACTTCAAGGTGCGTATCCTCGACGAAGACAAGGGGACCGCCGCCGTCACCCGCGTGCTCATCGACTCCTCCGACGGGCACGATTCATGGGGCAGCGTGGGTGTGAGCGAGAACCTCGTCGAGGCTTCCTGGCAGGCCTTGATCGACTCCGTGAACTTCGGACTCCGTCGCTCTCTGACCGACGAGAGCACCGACCGCCCGTAGCATCTGGAGCCCGGTCGCCGCGTCGCTCCGGCAGGCATCGGCCGTGCCCGGCGCCGCCATCGTGAGCCTTTGCCGCGAAGCCACCGTAAGAGGCTTGACACCCATCTCCCCTGAGAGTACACTCTACTTATGTCTTAGGGATACCTAACTTCGAGACCCTGTAAGCCCTGAGAGCAGGGGTCTCATTGTCGGAGGCGGAGATGACGCTACTGCAGGCGAAACGGAACAGGCCGGTGCGGATCCTCGAGATCCCAGACGACCGTGCCCGCGCTCAGTGCGTGAGGTTCGGCATCGGGGAAGGCACCGTGGTCGATTCCGCCGAGGCGCTCGCCTCCGGGCCCGTGCTTGTGCGGCACCGCAACCAGGAGATCTGCTTGGGGCGCGGCTTGGCCTGCCGCATCTTGGTCGAGGAAGATCCCAGTGACACCCGGGGGCGCAGCGGCGACGGCGACGCGACGGCTGAGGCCGCGCGCGGTCGTTTTCGCGGATGGCGCCGTCGGGGTCACTCGCGGTGAGCGGAGGCTCGAACTCACACAGCTGCCACGGGTCCCAGGTCGTACAGGCCCCGCCTGGAGCACGCAAGATCGTCCTTGCCGGCAACCCGAACGTCGGTAAGTCCCTTTTCTTCAACGCCTTCACCGGTCTATACGTAGACGTGTCGAACTTCCCTGGCACCACCGTGACGATCTCGAGCGGAGTGATGGGTGACGACGTCGTGATCGACACCCCAGGGGTCTACGGTGTCTCCTCGTTCAACGAAGAGGAGATGGTGGCCCGCGACATCATCGCCGAAGCCGACATCGTGGTGAACGTGGTCGATGCGGTGCACCTCGAACGCGATCTGTTCCTCACTCAGCAGTTGATCGACATGGCCCTCCCCCTGGTGGTCGCCCTGAATATGGTCGACGAGGCCGAAGCCCGTGGCGTAAGCGTCGATGCCGTCGCGCTGGCCGAGCGGCTCGGGGTGCCCGTCGTGCCCACCATCGCCGTGGAGCGCAAGGGGTTCGACAGGGTGCGGGCCACGTTGGACGAGGCGGTGCCCGGCATATCGGACCCGGTGCTTCAGGATCGGCTGCTCTCCCTGCTCGATCGGGTGGGGACGAAGGCGGAAGCCCTATTGGTGCTCGAGGGTGACCCTTACGTGGCCGAACGGCATGGGGTAGAGCCTCTTGGCATGCGGGACGAGATCTACATGGACCGGCGGCGGCGGGTGAACGACATCGTCGCGCGCGTGGTGAGCCAACGTGACCGGAGCCTTGACCTGCGCACCCGGCTGGGTCATGCCCTCCTGCGGCCGCTCACCGGCATCCCGGTGCTCCTCGTGGTGCTGTGGTTGATGTACGAGGTGATCGGTGTGCTGGTGGCCCAGACCATCGTCGGCTTCACCGAAGGCGTGGTCATGCAGGGATACGTGGAGCCCGCCCTTCGAGCGGCTGCGGCCGCCGTTGTGGGCACCGGCGTGATCTTCGAACTCATCGCGGGTGAGTTCGGCGTGGTCACCCTCACCATCACCTACGTGCTGGGGCTGTTGCTGCCTTTGGTCGTGGGCTTCTACCTGATGCTCTCCGTGTTGGAAGACTCCGGCTATCTGCCGAGGATCGCGGCCCTCACCGACCGCCTCATGACGGCGATCGGGCTGAACGGTCGGGCCATCATCCCGATCATCCTGGGGTTCGGCTGCATCACCATGGCGACCATCACCACCCGTATCCTGGGCAACGAGCGGGAGCGCAAGATCGCGACCGCGCTGATGGCGTTCGCTATCCCGTGTTCGGCTCAGTTGGGCGTGATCGTGGCTCTGCTGGCCGCGGCCGGTGGTCTCGGGATCACCATCGCGTACGCGACCATCATGTTCCTCGTGTTCGGCCTCATCGGACTTGCGCTCTCCCGCTACCTGCCGGGCTCGTCGACCGACCTGCTCATCGATCTGCCACCGTTGCGCCTGCCGCGGCCCATGAACGTGCTCACCAAGACCTACCACAAGACGGTCATGTTTCTGCGGGAGGTCGTCCTCTACTTCGCGGCGGGCGCGCTCCTCCTCGCCACCCTCCAGCTGACCGGCGCGCTCGAGGCGGCGCAGGTGGCATTGGCTCCGCTCACCGAGACGTGGCTCAACCTTCCTCGGGAGACGGCGACCGCCTTCATCATGGGCTTCGTGCGCCGTGACTTCGGCGCCGCCGGTCTCTACGACCTGGGGCTTGGAGGCGCGGCCACCCTGGTGTCCCTGGTCACCATCACGCTGTTCGTGCCCTGTATCGCTTCTGTGTTGGTGATCATGAAGGAGCGGGGTCGGGCCTTCACGGTGTTCACCTGGGTGGGCAGCGTGGTACTCGCCTTCCTCGTGGGCGGGATCGTGGCCCGCGTACTCGTGCTGGCCGGGGTGGTGTGAGGTGGCGTTGCTCGCCCGCAGACGAGATCACGACGAGAAGTGTGATGCCCCCGCTACCGCGGCTCCAACGCAGACCTGTCCGCGCTGCGGCTCGCGATCGAGTGTCCCCTTGCTGCTCTGCCCTCGATGCCGCGAGCCGCTCTCCCTCGGGTGTTCGGGAGACTGCTCCTCCTGCGCTCCGAAGAGGTGAGGCGCGCGGCGACGCGCCGCTCGGGTCAGGGTCGCCCACCCACCCGAGCCGCCCGGACGCCGGCGGGCCGATGCCGTCCCTAGACCCTGCTGGGGTCGACCGGGTTGACAGGGCCTTCCACTCCTGGTGAAATTGGCTTTGCGGGCCGTCGTCGGACCGTGGCCGATGGGAGAGGACGTTCGCCAGTGAAGCTCGCTCGGATCCGGTCAGCGAACCTCGTGCTCGAAGCCGAGGTGGTCGATGGAGCCTATCGAGTGGTGGGCGGCGACCGCGCGGGTATGGTGCTTCTTCCGCAGGACGTGGTCCTGCTCCCCCCAGCCGTCCCCACGAAGATCCTCGCCGTAGGCTGGAACTTCCCCGCGCATATCGACGAGATAGTGGCGCGGCTGCCCAAGGACAAGTTCAGCGACGTTCCCGACGAGCCCATCATCTTCCTGAAGCCACCGTCGAGCCTCATCGGTCACGGCGACCCCATCGTCTATCCTCGCGAGGGCACCAAGGTGGAGCATGAGGGTGAACTCTGTCTCGTGATAGGGCGGCCCGCCCGTCGGGTGTCGCCCGCGGAGGCTCCACGGGTGGTGCGCGGGTGGTGCTGCGGCAACGATGTGACCGAACGCGACCTGCAGCGCAAGGACCGGCAGTGGTGGCGGGCGAAGGGGTTCGACACGTTCGCGGCGATCGGTCCGTACCTGGAGACGGAGGCTCCCGACCCAGACGCGTACATCCGCACTCTCGTGGGCGGTGAGGTGCGTCAGGAAGGTCGTGTACGTGACATGCTCCGCCATCCGTACGAGATCGTGTCGTTCATCAGTCAGGCGATGACGCTCCTGCCGGGCGACGTGATCATGCTGGGGACACCACCGGGAGTGTCAGAGATCCACCCGGGTGATGAGGTGGTCGTACAGATCGAGGGCTTGGACTCCTTGAGCAATCCTGTCGTGGCCGAGGACCAGGCCGGGCCGTGAGCCTTCTCCGTCGCATCGTCCTGCTGAACGCCGCCGCGATGCTCGTCGTGACCGTCGTGCTCGTGGTGGGCGTGGGCATCGTGGAGGGGCAGCGGCATGCGGAGTCCGCGATGCGGGAATCCATGTTGACCGCCGACCTCGTGGTGGCCGCCATGGCTGCGGGTGACCTCGAGGGGTCAACCAAGGACCTCTCACTCCTCCTGAAGGACGTCTCGGAGCGGTTGGCTCGATCTGCAGCCGGGGCCTCCACCCCCGATCCTCTGGATATCGCTGTGACCGATGTCACCGGTCGAGTCTTCGCATCCACCGGCGAACACCCGCCCGGTGCACAGTTCGAGGGGGCGCCGGGGCCGATCGCCGACGGAGTTCCGCGAGAGCGGCAGGTGGTATTCCGGGTGGAGTCGGAGACGGGTACGCGCACCTACTGCGCCGTATCGGTGGAGTACAGGGGTTCCACCTTGGTCGTGATCGTCGAGCATCCGGAGGGCGCCGAGACCGGCTCCCTCTGGCGTGTGCTTGTCGGATTCGGGATCGCGGGGTTGACCGGGGGCGCGCTGTTGCTCGCGCTCGAGGCAGGTCTCCTCAGTCGTTGGATCGTGGCACCGTTGAGTCATCTCCGGGTCGCCATGGAATCGCTGGGCTGGGGATCGTTCTCGACGAGGCTTTCGGCCGACCAGGGGCAGGAGATGGTCGAGGTGGCCGAGGCGTTCAACGCGATGGCGGGCAGGTTGGACGAGATGTCAGATCGAAGGCTGGAACTCGAACTGCTCGCAGAATCTCTCGGACCCGGACTGATCTTGAGCGACCCCGACGGTGTTGTGAAGTGGGCCAGTCAGCGGGCGGCGGACCTCCTGAATATCCCGGTACGAGAGATGAAAGGGGCGCGCCTCACGACCCTCGTCTCCGATCCGGGCGTCGTGCGGGCGGCGATCCGAGAGGACGGAGGCGGCCTCACTCCGTGGGCCGACGAGCTGGTGTTAGAGGCACCCGGGGAAGAGCGTCGCTGGCTGAGTCTGCGCGGTTTCCCGCTCGTGAACGAAGACGGCAGGCGCCTCGACCATGCCGTGGTGGTGATGGATGAGTCGGGCTCGCGGGAGTGGCGCGAGGAGCAGCGCCGACTGGTGGCGGCTCTCAGCGACTCCAATCGGGTCCGCGGCGGGCTCTTCCAGCTGATCAGGGGGGAGTTCGGCGCGCGGCTTGCCGGACTCGCTCATCATGATTGGGAGGCCCGCGAGATGCTCGCCCTGGTCGACGAACTCGGCGACATGGATGTGGGCTACCTTCGGGCCGTCATCTCCGATTGCGTCGTCGCCGACCTTGTCGATGCCGCGCTGGAATCGCGGGCCGTACTGGCAGCGAGCCGAGGCATCAATCTCGAGGTGAGAGCCGCTCGCATCGATGTACTCGGCGACCCGGATGGTCTGGTGCGGTGCATCGGCCATGTACTCAGTGCAGCCTTCTATCTGACCAGGCATTCAGTGCTCGTGGAGACGAGCATCGATCAGGCCTCCGCGCGGGGCCGACGGGTCCGCCTCGACGTGGAGGTGCGCGACCCGGCTCTGACGCCCGATGAACTCAGAGAACTCGTATCGGGTCCCTTGGACGCGGCCGTCCTCGGTATGGGGCCGGGGGTCTTCGGGTTGGCGCTCTACTTGGCGGCGCGTCAGTCGGTGGTCCTAAGAAGTGAGTTCGAGTTGCGGGAAGGGGAGGAGGGGTCGCTGATCATCGGGGTACTCATGCCGCTCAACCCCCTCGCCCCCGAGGCTCAGACGGGAACGCCTCAGCGCCACAGCCAATGGGGAGGCGCGTTCGCCGACCCTTTGACCGGCCTGGCCTCCCGGATCACATTCGAGAGGACTCTCTCCGAGGAGATGCATCGCGCCTCGAAAACGACTCGAAGTCTGGCGCTTCTGGCCCTCGAAGTCGACGACTTCGAGGAACTCGGCCGCGTCCACGGCAGGGACACGGGCGACCGCCTCATCAGAGAACTCGCCGACTTGGCGAGGAGATCACTGCGCAAGGATGACCTCGCAGGCCGTGTTCGCGAGACGACGGTCATGATCCTGCTGCCCGATTCCACGGAAGCGGTGGCGAGCGCTCTCGCCGAGAAGCTCAGCTGGACCATCGGCAGGCATATCTTCGCGACTCCGGCGAATCGACCCATAGGTCGGTTCACCGTGAGCATAGGCATCGCCACCTTCCCCGAGAACGGCGCGTTCGCCCGGGAGCTCATGCTTCAGGCTGAGACCGCCCTCGCGGATGCCAAGGAAGGCGGCGGCAACCAGGTGAAAGCGGCCGGATCGCACCTCGTCTGAGGGCACCGGTGCCGCTGAGAGCGGACGACATACCGCTCACGGCTCACATTCCGCTTGAGGCTCGGGAGCCGTTCCTGCTAGAATTAAGGGAGTGTCCGAGCCCGCGCTCAGGGTCAGACCCCGCGCGCGGGGGGCCGTGGCGCACGCGGGTGAGTGGGCCCCGCACGGACCCTACCGAGAGGATCTGACTGCCCGTGGACGTGAGCCACGTGATCGAAGCGCCTGCGGCCAAAGCCGCGTTCTGCCACCTGCACGTGCACACCGACTTCTCGGCGCTCGACGGCGCCTGCAAGATCGACGAACTCGTGGCCAGGGCCGTGGAGTACGGTATGACGGCCGTGGCCGTCACGGACCACGGCGTGCTCAGCGGCGCGGTGCAGCTCTACCAGAAGGCCGTCGCAGCCGGAATCAGGCCGATCATCGGGCTGGAAGCCTACGTGGTGGAAGACCGGTTCCACAAGGAAGAGGGCCACAAAGAGCAGCGGTGGCATCTGACCCTCCTCGCCGCGGACGACGCGGGCTACCGGAACCTCCTCGCGCTCTCGAGCCGGGCCTTCCTCGAGGGCTATTACGGCAAGCCGCGCATGGACTACGAACTGTTGCGCGAGCACTCCGAGGGGCTGATCTGTCTTACGGGTTGTCCGGCCGGGCGTCTTTCGCGCGCCTTGGAGCACGGGAGTATGGTCGCCGCCGAAGAGGAGATCGAGCGGCTCATCTCCATCTTCGGCCGTGAGGATGTGTACGTAGAGATCCAGATCGCCGACATCCCGGAACTTGCGCACGTCCCGGCCCGGCTCGCCGAACTCGCCGAGCGCGTGGGGTTGCCGCTGGTGGCCACGAACGATGTGCACTATCTCGCCGCGGACAACGCCGCCGCACACGACGTGCTCCTCTGTATACAGACCGGCTCTCGCCTCGAAGAGGAACGCCGTCTGCGCTTCTCGTCGCAGGAGTTCTATTTCAAGAGCGAGGCCGAGATCCTCGAGGCGTTCAAGGACTATCCCGAGGCGGTCGCCAACACGATGCTTGTGGCTGAGCGCTGCGACGTGCACATCGCATTCGATCAGATCCTGATCCCGCAGTACGGCGCGCCCGAAGGATACGGGAGCGAGTCCGAGTACCTTCGCGCCCTGTGCGAGGAAGGTCTTGCGGCCAGGTACGGGGACGCGCCTTCTCCCGAGGTGCTCGAGCGCCTTGAGATGGAATTGGGCGTGATCGACGCCATGGGATTCCCGCCCTACTTCCTCATCGTGTGGGACTTCGTCTCCTTCGCGAAGCGTTCGGGCATCCCTGTGGGTCCGGGTCGCGGCTCCGCCGCCGGATCGATCGTGTCGTACCTGCTCGGCATCACCGACCTGGACCCTCTGGCCTACGATCTGCTCTTCGAGCGCTTCCTGAATCCGGCGCGCATCAGCATGCCCGATATCGATATCGACTTCTCTGTGGACGGCCGGGAGAAGGTCATCGAGTACGTGGCCGACAAGTACGGGCGCGATCGAGTCGCGCAGATCGCCACGTTCGGCACCATCAAGGCCCGCCAGGCGGTTCGTGACGCGGCTCGGGTCATGGATGTGCCGTACGCTGTGGCCGATCGCATCGCCAAACTGATCCCCGAGGGGCCGAAGGTCACGCTCGACGATTGCATGCGCGAGAAGCAGGATCTGCGCATGGAGTGCGAGGCCGACGAGACGGTGCGCAAGGTGGTCGAGATGGCGCGACCCCTGGAGGGTCTCATCCGCCAGGACTCCATCCACGCCGCGGGTGTCGTGATCTCCGACCGCCCACTTACCGAATACCTGCCCCTCATGCAGAAGGGCGCCGCCGAGGTGGTCACGCAGGTGCCCATGGGCGACGTGGAGAAGCTCGGGCTGCTCAAGATGGACTTCCTCGGCCTGCGGAACCTCGACGTGATCGCCGGGGCCGAGGCTGTGATCAGAGCCAGCGGGCATCCTGAGTTCGACCTCCCGTCGGTGCCGCTGGACGACAGCAAGACCTATCGCATGCTCGCCGCCGGCGATTCGGAAGGAGTGTTCCAGTTCGAGTCGAGTGGCATGCGCGAGGCGCTGCGGGAGGTGGGGCCCACCGTCTTCGAGGACCTCATCGCTCTGGTGGCTCTCTACCGGCCCGGCCCGATGGAGTACATCCCCCTGTACGCGAAGAACAAGCGGAGCCCCGACGCCGTGGTCTTCCCCGACCCCAGGCTCGAGCCGATCCTGCGCGCCACATACGGTGTGGCCGTGTACCAAGAGCAGCTCATGGAGATCGCGAAGCGCATCGCCGGCTTCACGCCTTCGGAAGCCGACGATATGCGCAAGGGCATCGGCAAGAAGATACATGCGATCCTCGACCGGTTGGAGCCCAAGTTCCGCGAGGGCGCGCTGGCCAGTGGCACCACCCCAAAGGTGGTGAACCACCTGTGGTCGCTCATCGAGAAGGCCGGCGACTACTCCTTCAACAAGTCGCACGCCGCGTGCTACGCGCTGATCGCCTACCGCACCGCATACCTCAAGGCCAACTACCCCGTGGAGTACATGGCCGCGCTGATCTCGAGCGTCATGAACACCAAGGACAAAGTGCCCTACTACGTGAGCGTGGCCAACGAGATGGGCATCGAGGTGCTGCCTCCCGACGTCTCCGAGTCGGCGCTCGACTTCCGCGTGGTCGATGGCAAGATCCGCTTCGGCCTGACCGCCGTGAAGAACGTGGGGGAGGGCGCCATCAGGCTCATCATCGAGGCGCGCGAGAAGAGCGGCCCCTTCCGCGACATCTTCGACTTCTGCGAACGCGTGGATGGCGGCGTTCTGAACAAACGGGCCATCGAGGGTCTCATCAAGGGTGGTGCACTCGACTCCACGGGTGCGTCGCGCAGGGGCATGCTGCAGGTGTTGGCTCAAGCGATGGCCAACGGCCAGAAGACTCAGGCCGACGCGGCTACCGGCCAGGGGTCGATATTCGATCTCATGGGCGGCGACTCGGGCCCTGCCGATGACGATGCGGCGGTCTCACGCCGACCGGTTCCCATACCGGAAGAGGATTTCACGAGGGAGGAGCTGCTGCGTCTCGAGAAGGAAGCGCTCGGCATCTTCCTCACCTCGCACCCGCTGCGCGACCTGCGCCGGCAGATACGTGACGAGGCGGAGCATCTGATCCACGAACTTGCCGACCTGCCCGACGGGCAGGTGACCACCATAGTCGGTATGGTGGGCCGCGTGAGGAAGGTGCCAACGAAGTCGGGCGATCAGATGGCCTTCATCATCCTTGAAGGACTCGAAGGCTCTATCGAGATCACCTGCTTCCCCAAGCTGTACTCCGAAGCGCGCTCTCTGCTCGAAGAAGACCGCCTGGTGAAGATACGCGGTCGGGTCGAGCGTCGCGAGGAGAGCGAAGCAAAGCTCATCCCCTTCAGCGTCGAGCCGTTCGTCCCCAAGACCGGCACCGAACCGGTGTGCATCAAACTCGACGGCCGGCAGGTGCCGCGCACGGTTCTTGACGACCTCAAGGTGATCCTGGCCAACTTCCCAGGGCCTTGCCCGGTAGACGTGCACGTGGAGACAGGCCAGGACCACCTGCGCCTTCGGTTCGGGAAGGGCTTCCGTGTCGACCCGCAAACCAGCCTCTTCGCGGAGTTGCGAGTCTTGCTCGGGGAAGCGGGGGTGTTCCGCTACCAGCCGACCCCGACGGGGTGACCCGCGGCGCCTCTTCTGGGCGCCGACACGTGACGGGGTGACCCGCAGCGCCTCCGTCAGGGGCGCCGCAAGGGCACAGGCGCGCGCGTTGGCTCTAGCCTCTCGGCTCGTGCGCTAGAATGATACGTCATCATCAGGAGGTTCCCTCATGGCCCTGCTTCGCACGCCGCCCGGCACAAAGGACGTCTTGCCGACCGAGGCCGCAGAACTGCGGCTGATAGAGGACGCCGCGCGCACCGTCTTCCACGAGTTCGGATACGGCGAGGTGATCACGCCCGCCTTGGAGTACGAGGAGGTGCTGGCCCTCTCGGAGGAGAAGGCCTTCCAGACGGGCTTCCGTCTCCTTGACGAGAGCGGGAAGGTGATGATCCTCAGACCCGATCTCACCACCCCGATCGCCCGGATGTTCGGCAGCAGGTTGCGCATGGGGGAACCGCCGCACAGAGTTTTCTCGGTGTCGGACATCTTCCGCCGCAACTCTCCTCAGCGGGGCCAGGAGAGCGAGTTCCGCCAAGCCGGTGTCGAGATGCTGGGCTCCTCGCTTCCCGAGGCCGACGCGGAGGTGCTCGCCGTGGCCTGCCGGACACTCGAGCGGTCGGGACTTCGCGACTACAGCCTCGGAGTGGGACATGTGGGCTTCTTCAAGGGACTCCTCGATACGGCCAGCGACGACGCTTTGCTCAAAGACCGGCTCACCACAGACCTCGTACAGAAGGATCTGGTGGGGTATCGGGTTGCTCTGGACAAGGCCGCTGCCGATGGCCTTATCGACGCCGAGGCGTGCCGGGCTCTGCTCGAGGTGCCCGATATGAGGGGTGGCCGGGAAGTGCTGGAGCGGGTCGCGGCGCATGTTCGTGATCCGGCGATGGAGGCTTCGCTCGGCCATCTCTCCGCGGTGCACGAGGTCGTGACCCGCTATGGGCACGGTGAGCGCCTGCTGTTCGACCTCGGGATCTTCCGCAACTTCGACTACTACACGGGGATCATCTTCGAGATCTACGCTCCGGGCTTGGGGTTCACCCTGGGCGGCGGGGGTCGGTACGACTCCCTCTTGGCCGCGTACGGCGCGCCCATGCCGGCTGTGGGCTTCGGTCTCGGTCTGGACCGACTGCACGTGGCCCTGGTGGAGCAGGGCGGCGTCACGATGTCCACGGAGCCTTCGGTGCTCCTTCTCGGCGGTCTCGACGAGCACGTGGCAGTGGCCGACGCGTTGCGGGCGGAGTGTGTGGGAGTGTTCGCGCTGCCTCTGGACACGTCGGAGCAGGCGCTCATGCGTCTGGCGGAGCAGAAGGACATACGCATACTCGTGGTTCCCGTGGAGGGTACGGCCGGCGAACGGTGGACCGTCACCGACCTTCGCGGCGGAGGAGTGAGCGAGGGCAGCTCGCTGGCCAAGCTTCCCGATGTCGTCTGCCACGCGGCCTGGGAGCACGAAGCGCCCCACGAAGCGCCCCACGAAGCGCCCGCCCGAGGTGAGCGGTCATGAAGTCGCTTCGCATCGCGCTGTGTCGAGGCGCCATATTCGAAGACACCGCCCGCCTGCTCGAAGCGGTGGGCTTCGATCTCAGCGACGTACGGGCCAACAGCCGCAGGCTGATCTTCGATACCGCGGACGGCACCCGCTTCATCACTACGCGCCCCACCGACGTTCCCACCTACGTGGAGAACGGTGCCGCGGATGTGGGCTTCGTCGGCAAGGATGTGCTGCTCGAGTCGAGGAAGAGCGTCTACGAGGTGCTCGACCTGAAGATCGGTTACTGCCGCATGGTGTTCGCCACTCCCGAAGGCGAGGACCGCTCGATGGAGACCTTGCGTCACTTGGGGACGTTCCGGGTCGCAACCAAGTATCCGAACGTGACGAGGGACTACTTCCAGGAGCGCGGCATCAATCCGGAAGTCATCAAGCTCCACGGGTCGATCGAGCTCGCTCCGCTCGTGGGTCTGGCCGAGGGCATCGTCGATCTCACGAGCACCGGCACCACCATGCGCGAGAACAACCTCCAGGAGCGGTTCTGCCTGCACGAGTGTACCGCGCGCCTGGTGGTGAACCGCGTGTCTCACAAGCTGCTGGCCGCCCAGGTGAGCGAGTTGACGGGTCGCCTGCGCGAAGTCGTCGAGGCCTGCCAGCCGTGAAGGTGGGTAGCCCGTGAAGGCGGATAGGCCGTGAAGGCGGGTAGCCCGTGAAGGCGACGGCCTTGACCGCGGCCGACGTGGCGGCCGCGGTCGCGCGACTCCGCCCCTCGGGTGCTCAGGATGCCGCGGTGGCCGAGGTTGTCTCGTGGCTGGTGGAGCAGGTTCGTTCCAAGGGTGACGCCGGCCTGGTGGAAGCCACCGCCCGGCTGGACTGGCCGGGCGCGACCGTCGCGGGGCTCCGGGTCCCGGCCGCGGACCTCGCAGCGGCCGCGTACGATCTCGAGGACGACCTGCGCGCGGCGCTCGAGCTTGCCCGCGACAACTGCCGGTGGTTCCACGAGCACGAGCTGCGCGCCTCGTGGGAAGAGGCGGGGTCTCAGGGGCAGCTCCTCGGGATCCGCTACTTGCCGGTGGGGCGCGCTGGGCTGTACGTGCCCGGCGGCCTGGGCTCGTACGCGTCGAGCGTGATCATGAACGCCGTGCCCGCCCAGGTGGCGGGGGTCACGAGCCTCTTCATCTGTACGCCGCCGGCGCGGGACGGGTCGGTGAACGCCTCGGTCTTGGCCGCTGCGCACCTTCTGGGCGTTGATGAGGTGTATCGCGTAGGCGGCGCGCAGGCGATCGCCGCGATGGCGTACGGCACCGAGTCGATCAGACGGGCCGACGTGATCTCGGGTCCGGGCAACGCCTACGTCACCGAGGCCAAGCGCCAGGTGAGTGGGGTCGTCGGCATCGACGGCCTTGCCGGGCCGAGCGAGGTGGTGGTCGTCGCGGCCGCCGATTGCGACCCCAGGTGGGCGGCCGCCGACCTGCTCGCCCAGGAGGAGCACGGGAGCGGGGCGTCTGCGGTGTTGGTAGCTGAATCAGCCGAGGTGTGTGCCGGGGTGGCTTCGGAGGTCGAGCGTCTTCGCGACGAGTATGGACGCGGCGGTTCCTCGGGGTCGGGCGACGGCTCGGCGCCGGGGCGCGGCTCGGCGTCCGGTGGCGGCCCGCCGTCCGGTGGTGCGCTGCACGCCTTCTTCCCGGCGTCGGGTGAGCCCTTCCAGGAGCTGGCGGTGGCCTTCGTGAACGAGTATGCGCCGGAGCATCTCGAGATCCACCTGAGAGACCCACGGGCGTTCCTCGACCGGGTGCAGGCGGCGGGCGCCGTGTTCGTTGGGGCCCACACCCCGACGGCCTTCGGAGACTACGTGGCCGGGTCGAACCACGTGCTGCCGACCGGGGGCGCGGCCCGCTTCTCGTCCGCCTTGTCGGTCGACACGTTTGTGCGCCGCATGTCGGTGATCGAGGTGCCACCGGACGCCGCCCGTCTCCTCACGCCTCCTCTCGCGCGCATCGCCCAGAGCGAGGGCTTCGGGTTCCACAGGATCTCGGCGGAGCAGCGCTCGGGGAGGGCGTGAGGCCTGTGCTATCCTGCCTCGGGTGGCCCCGCGGATATCACCGCTTCGTGGGCGTCGCTCCGGCGATGTATGTCACCGCACGGGGGTGCGGCTCTTGGCAGCGGTACCGCATTGGAGGGAGGGCACGTGACCGCCGAATCATCTGATCATCCCGCTCGCACGGCGTTCGTGGAGCGTCGCACCAAAGAGACGGACGTCTCCGTCCGCCTCGGGCTCGATGGTGACGGGGTCGGCTCCGTGGAGACCGGCATCGGGTTCCTCGACCACATGCTGGAGCTCTTCGCCGCCCACGGGCGTTTCGATCTCGATATCAAGGCAAGCGGCGACCTGCAGACCGGTGGACACCACACCGTCGAAGACGTGGGCATCTGCCTGGGCACGGCGCTCTCCCAGGCCCTTGGCGACCGCCGGGGCATCACCCGGTACGGCAGCATCCAGCTTCCCATGGACGAAGCGCTGGCCCTCGTGAGTCTCGATATCAGCGGGCGGCCTTTTCTCGCCTACAACGCCGACCTCTCGCACTCGAGCATCGGTGGGTTCGACACCGACCTCGCGCTGGAGTTCTTCCAGGCGGTTGTGAGCAACGCCCGTATCACCCTCCACGTGCGTCTCCTGGCGGGCTCCAACCCGCACCACGTGATCGAGGCCATATTCAAAGGATTCGGTCGCGCGCTCGACGAGGCGACCTCGCTCGACCCACGTGTAGAGAGCGTGCCATCGACCAAAGGGGTGCTGTAGCGGCGGTGTTGTATGTTGTGGATTATGGATCGGGGAACCTCCGCTCGGTGCAGAAGGCGTTCGAGCACGTGGGATTCGCCGCTGAGGTCGGCGATGATCCGCGGAAGGTGCGAAGCGCCGCGGGTATCGTGTTGCCGGGGGTGGGCGCGTTCGGCTCCGCCATGGAGGGATTGGAGTCGCGCGGCCTGATCGAGGTGTTGCGTGAACGGGTCGAAGCAGGCGTGCCGTTTCTGGGTGTGTGCCTGGGCCTTCAACTGCTCTTCGAGAAGAGCGAGGAGAGCCCGGGCGTCGCGGGGCTCGGCCTTCTGCGGGGCGACGTGCGGAGATTGCCCCCCGGCACCAAGATCCCGCACATCGGCTGGAACCAGGCGGAGATCGTGCAGGATTCCGACCTGTTCCAGGACGTCCCCGACCTCAGCGCGTTCTACTTCGTGCACAGTTACGTCGTGGTGCCCGAACGTCCGGCGGACGTGCTCACGATCACGGAGTATGGCACCACCACCTTTGTGTCGGGGGTCGAGTCAGAGAACGTCACGGCGGTCCAGTTCCACCCGGAGAAGTCGAGCAGACTCGGTCTCAGGGTGTACGAGAACTTCGCGCGACGCGTAGCCGGTGGGTAGACGTATCCCGGCCGCGCCGCGCCCACACGAGGGGGCAGCACTCATGCGTATCTTCCCGGCAATCGACATCCAAGGTGGGCGCTGTGTGCGCCTGCGCAGGGGCGACTTCCTCGACTCCACGGTCTTCAGCGATGATCCCGTGGATGTGGCGGTGATGTGGGAGAAGGAGGGGGCACGTCACCTCCATGTGGTCGACCTGGACGGTGCCCGCACGGGTGAGCTGCATCACCTCGACTTGGTGCGGCGCATTGCGGAGACAGTCTCTATTCCCGTGCAGTTCGGTGGGGGTCTTCGCTCCGAGGCGGCATTGGCCTCGATCTCCGCGACACGAGTGCAGCGTGTGATCATCGGCACGAACGCGTTGCTCGACCAGGCGTTCCTTGATGCGGCGCTGGCGGGGTGGGGTGAACGGCTCGTTGTGGCCGTGGACGCATCAGACGGCTATGTGAGCACCCACGGATGGCGCGAGAAGACGGGCATGACGGCGCAGACGTTCGCCCGTCATCTTGCTGAGATGGGCGTGAGGGAGATCATCTACACAGATATCTCCCGCGATGGGATGCTCGGGGGCATCAACATCCGTGCCACTGAGAACCTGGCACGAGAGGCGCCGGGCGTGCAGATCATCGCGAGCGGCGGGCTTTCGGCTCTGAACGACCTGAGGGCGCTCAAACTCCTCGAGCCGTTGGGTGTGACCGGGGTCATCGCCGGGCGCGCCCTCTACGAAGCAGCCTTCACTCTGCAGGAAGCTCTGGCTGTGCTCGACGGCTCGGAGACCTGAGGTGCACCTGAAGCGCGTCATCCCCTGTCTCGACGTCGACAAGGGCCGCGTGGTGAAGGGCACCAACTTCGTGGACATCCGCGACGCCGGCGACCCGGTGGAGTTGGCCGCCCACTACGATCGGGAGGGCGCCGACGAGCTGGTGTTCCTCGACATCACGGCCAGCCACGAGGCGCGGAACACCATCATCGACTTGGCTCGACGCTGCGCCGAGGAGCTCTTCATCCCCTTCACCATCGGCGGGGGTATCCGGAGTGAAGACGACGTCCGCGCACTGCTTCGGGCGGGTGCGGACAAGGTCTCGCTGAACTCGGCGGCCTTGAAAGACCCCGGACTGATCGAGTCGTGCGCGCTTCGCTTCGGCTCGCAGTGCGTGGTCTTGGCGATCGACGCGAAGCGGGTGAGCGCGCCCGGTGAGAGGCCTCGCTGGGAGGTGTTCCTGAACGGCGGCCGCATCGCCACCGGCCGGGACGCGATCGAGTGGGCACGGGAGGCCGTCGCACGCGGAGCTGGCGAGATCCTCCTCACCTCCATGGATCGCGACGGCACCAAGGACGGCTACGAGCTCGAGCTCACCCGCGCGGTGGTGCAGGCGGTGCAGGTGCCGGTCATTGCCAGCGGCGGCGCCGGCGACCTCGATCACTTGGCGCAGGTGATCCTCGAGACCGACGCGGACGCCGTGCTGGCCGCGTCGATCTTCCACTTCGGCGAATACACCATCCGTGAGGCCAAGGAGCGCATGGCTGCCGCCGGCCTCCCCGTTCGTCTCTGAGCCCGATCGTGGCCTCGCGCACCAACGCGCCCCGCCCCGACGGACCGCGCGCCGACGCGC
>Ga0180009_10002053_pt1 | contig 23833 bp, 19 predicted proteins | sample OS_PC_MetaG_FD_123537 | JGI IMG/M metagenome (GOLD analysis project Ga0180009, IMG submission 123537) | Groundwater microbial communities from the Aspo Hard Rock Laboratory (HRL) deep subsurface site, Sweden - OS_PC_MetaG | ecosystem: Environmental > Aquatic > Deep subsurface > Groundwater...
ATGAGTTCGCCGATAATGGTTTTTTCCGTGGCTTTGAGGAGATATACCAGTGCGATCAATTCCAGAAGCGGGTTGTTTGCTTCTTTCCGACGATCACCTTCCACCTGCAAGATCGTATTTGCCTCCATATCCACCAGGAGATCTTTGTTTAAAAAACGCAGAAAGAAGCCTTTGGACCCATCCATTTCGGCGCCGGTATTTACACACAACTTCTCCCTGCTCATGGTTTTCAGATCCGACCAGTGTTCGGGGGGTACCGTTACCCTACCCTTATCTAAAGCGTTGCGTTCTCTTTTTTCCATAAATAATCAATCTGGTTACCCACTATACTCCAATCAACACGGATGTTGGCCTCTGAAATTGAATAATCATTGTTGTGTCTTTAAGTGTTCAGGTGTCAGGTTTCAGTGCTTGCCCGCCTCCGGTGGGTTCAGTTCTCAAGTGACGACGCTCCCCGACACCTGACACCTGAAACCATAACATCGTCTCAGGATATATTTCATAGATCCGAATAAATGAGTACTTGAGTAAACTGCATAACCAGGATAATCAATTAACAGTCCCCACCATGATTCCCGAGTCGTTGGGGGATTCAATGGGGATTCGTCTAATGTCATGAACGCCCGCACTCGACAGCATATCTGAAATCTGCTGCTCTGAATACGCTTGCCCCCCGTCCGTGCCCAGCAGCATATTCAAAGAAAATAGTGCGGGAAAAAGAGGGCCGTCCATGCTGTTGTTTAAGATAAATTCATGGATAATGATGATTCCGCCGGGTTCCATGGCCGAAACGGCTTTCCGGATGATCTGTTTGCAGTCATCAGGACGCTCGCCGTGCAGGATGTGGGAAAGCCAGGCGGCATCGAATACCCCTTCGATTCCTTCTTCGATAAAATCGACATCCTTAAAATCGATCCTTTCCGCAAGACCGAATTTTCCGATGGTTTTTTCCGCAAAGGGACGCGTTGTAGGGAGATCATAAACCGTGGCTTTCAGCTGAGGATGCTGTTTGCAGAAGTGTATGGCATAGGTGCCGGGTCCCCCGCCTAAATCGAGGAGGTGTTTCTTTTCAGAGAGATCCACTTCGGTGACGATCTTAGGGGCCTGCTGCATGGCAATATTGAACATTCCCATGAGGAAGTGTTCCCGCCAGCTGTCGTCTGTTTTTGAAGCCCGTTCCCGGATCGGCCGGCCGGTTTTAACCCCTTCGTCCAACCGGGCCCATGATCCCATTAACTGTTGGTGGTGCTGTATGATGTGTCCGAGATATTTCGGGGAATCTTTTGATAGAAAATTCCGGGCAATTTCAGTATTGGTAAAATGATCGCCGGTCTTGATCAGAAGATCCATGGCAACCAATGCATTCAGGAGCATGGCCATCGCCCGGGCATCGGCATCTGCTCTTTGGGCCACCTTTTCCCCGGCCATTTGCGCATCTGCGATTATGGTAAACACATCAAGCTTGACCGCGGCATGCAGGGCGCAGGTTTTCCAGTATCCGCCGGATAGCTCCATTAAATTTCCGGGGGTAAGTTTTTCTTTCTCCATTTTTTAACTCCTCAACTTAAAAATACGGTTAAAATATCTTTCCGTGCATCCACTCTTTGTATGGTGACTTGAACGATATCTTCAGGTCTTATTTCGGCTCCCATAGATACCGGGAGAGCGCATTCCAACATGTATCCGGTGAGCAGGACGTAGTAGTTGTTTCTTCTTTTAGAGAGGACAATGGCTTCTTCCTTCTCCCCGACCTTATCTTCCAGGTACTTCAACAGCCAGTACCGGTGACGCTGGTACTGCATGCGCGACACCGCACTCATGGGTTGTCCGAGTGTCTGTATGATATGCTCTATCTCATTTGAGTTGTAGGGTGGTTCAAGTCCCAAACCGGCCCGCAACTGTCTTTGGGTGGCAAGGTCAAAGAATTTTCGGATGGGCGAGCTGGCCGTTACATACGCTTCGAGCCCGAGTCCGGAATGAGATTCCGGCTCAGGACTCAATATAAACCGATTGAGATGTTTTCGCTGCATCCAGTTTTGAAAAAGGGTGCCTTCATTATTCCGGAACAATCGTTCCTTGGGTGCGGCCTGAGTTCGAAATATTGCGGGGATTCCCTTTAATGAGAGATACCTTGCCATGAGCCAGTTCGCCATTATCATCAGTTCAGCGACCAACAGCCGTCCGGGACTTTCCCGGTTGGTTTTGGAAACGTTGATTGAACCGTCCTCATCGATCCATACATTAATTTCGGGCAACGTAATCTGAACCGCCCCCCGATCCAAACGTTTTTGCTGGAAATTTTTTGCAAGCTCAAAAAGGGCCCTGATTCCGTGGTCTTCATCCACCATCTGGTTTGCATCGAAATACGTCAGCTGATGTTTCACTTTGACAATACTGGGTATAATTTCAAAGTCCACAATTTCCGCCGCGGGTGTTACCCGTGCCATCACGCTGATGGCCGGCCGGTTTTTTCCGGCCTTTAAACTGCATAGGTCTTCCGCAAAAAAGGGAGGGATCATGGGGATTTTTCGATCCGGCATATAGATGGAACTCGCCCTTTCAATGGCCGCCTGATCAACCGGGTCACCCTTTTTTACATAATGGCCGACGTCGGCGATATGGATACCCACAATGTGATAGCCTTTATCCGTTTGAATGCTGAGGGCATCATCAAAATCAAGGGTGGCCTGGCCGTCGATGGTGATTAAGGGGAGCTGGGTGAAATCCTTCCGTTCTTCCTGTATGGATATGCCGGGGCTGGATTGAATCAGCTCCGCCACCCGTGCAGCCGCTTCCTGGGAAAACTCCTGGGGAATATCGAGGACCAAAAGATCCAGATTTTCGTCTTCATCCCAGACTCCCAGTTTCACCAGCAGTTTCAACACAGCATCGGTATTGGTAATTTCTGCCTTTGCAAGGATTTGGCGGCTCAATTCATAATGGGGACTTTCTTTTTCGAAAAGGTGATAGGACTTTAAGATTTCAATGGTTTCTCGATGTTTTTCGGGCGGAACGGGATTTTCAGAGTTTATGACCGATTTAAGCCAAGCGCCTCCTTTTTCGACAATTCGATTTATCCGCTCATTCTCATTGACCTGATTCTTGAGCTTTTCCATCTGCGCTTCCGAGTTCGGAAAAAATCGGTCCAGGTTGAATTTAAAGTATTGCCGATCATGAAAAAACGCACGGATCACGGCTGCTTCATGATCACGACCCGGGCTGTCAGGAAAGCAGAACTCCGTCATGGTGGGCAGGTCGATCCATTCCTGTTCTGAATTTAAGACTTCCCAGAGCTCTTCGATATTGATGTCGTTGATGAGCGCCCTTCTCCGGGATGACGTCTCTTTCAGCGCATCCACCAGCTTGTCTCGCCCCATGGAGAGGTCGAGACGCATATCTCCCTTGTGAGCGAGGCGGCCGGCAGAAACATTGACCTCTCTGTTGCTTTCTGTCAGCAGCCGGAGTCTCATTTTTTTTATGTCCAAAACCACCGCACACATGATTTTCTGGCGGTCGATAAATTCAACAATGTTACCGGGTTCCATAGCCCGACAGAATATCAACCGCGGCCGTCAAAGTCAACGTTCCAAAGAAGTCATGGCAACAAGACCTTGAATCTTTTAGAAAAAAGATACATATGGTTAGATATGAAATCTCTGCGCTTAGTCATACCCTACTTTCGGGATCGTTGGATTGAAGTGGCCTTGGGCGTTCTGTTCCTGATTATTGTCGATTTCCTTCAACTGTTCATTCCTCGAATTATCAAATGGGTTGTGGATGAACTGACCGCTTTTCAGATCGATCTGCCACGGTTGTGGATGTACGCATTATATATGCTGGGGATCGGATTGCTGATCGGTGTTTTTAGATTTGGGTGGCGGCATTTTTTGATCGGGCTTTCAAGGAATGTGGAAGAGGGGATTCGAAACCGATTGTTTTCACATATTCAGACCCTGTCTGCGTCGTATTTTGATAAAACCAAAACCGGAGATTTGATGGCCCATGCCACAAACGATATCCAGCATATCCGGATGGCCATGGGGATGGGTATTGTTGCATTGACGGATGCCATTGTTCTCGGGGCTTCGGCCATCGGATTCATGCTGTATATCAATGTCAAGCTTACCCTGTATGCCTTGATTCCCATGCCGCTTATTGTTTTGGGCGCACGGTTTTTCAGCAAAAAAATGCATCGCTATTACGGTGAGGTTCAGGGCGAATTTTCAGAGCTGACCGAGGCGGTTCGCGAGCGGTTTGCCGGCATCCGTATTATTAAAGCCTATACCCGGAAAGCGACGGAATTAAGTTTCTTTGCCGGCAAATCAAAGGCGTATGTTCAAAGCAATATGCGACTGGTTCGGATCACCGGATCTTTTTTCCCCATGATGATATTTTTTACCAATTTAAGCCTTGCCATTATCATCTATTTCGGAGGCCAGCAGGCCGTCCGGGCGACCATAACACCCGGTGATTTTGCCGCTTTTATCATTTACCTCAGACTGATCGCCTGGCCCATGATGGCGCTGGGCTGGGTGACCAATCTCATTCAGCGGGGAAGGGCGTCTCTGGACCGGGTCAACACGATTATCGAAACCGAACCGGAGATCATAGAGCCGGCTTCGCCTGCAACCCCCTTAGAAACCTTTAAACGCATCACATTTGAAGACATATCCTTTTCCTATAATGGAAATCTCCGATCCGTACTCAATAACATACGGATCGAGATCCAAGCCGGTGAAATTTTGGGGATCATCGGTCCGCCGGGGAGCGGAAAAACCACGCTGTTGAATCTCCTGCCGAGACTTTATGATGTGTCCGGCGGGAGGATTTTAATCGATGCCGTTGATATCAGAAAAATGCGGATCAGCGACCTCAGACGATTGATTTCCAATGTTCCCCAGGAGCCGTTTTTATTTGCAGGCACCATCCGGGATAATATTACTCTTGCCGATCCCCTGATCCAAGAGGAAGCATTAATGGAGGCGGTGGAGAAAGCAGCTCTATATGAAACGATTCATTCCTTTCCCGATGGATTTGACACGCTGGTCGGGGAAAGAGGGATTATCCTCTCCGGTGGCCAAAAACAGCGTATTGCTCTTGCCCGGGCATTTCTGAATGATGCGCCGATCCTGATACTGGATGATCCCATCAGTCAGGTTGATGTTGAAACCGGCGCGGGTATTATCCGTTCCATTAGCCAAATGGCGGGACATCGAACCATCTTTATCGTTTCCCATCGATTATCGGCGGTCCGTTTTGCGGATCGAATCATATCCATGGTCGATGGTCGAATCGTAGGTTCCGGCAGCCATTCAGAATTGCTGGAAACCAACCGCTATTATTCAAAAACCTATCACCTTCAGGAATTGGAAGAGGAACTCGATCTCCATGCATACTGATTTCGGATACTTTGAAGAAGATTCCATGGGCAAGCCTTACGATGTAAAGCTTCTGAGGCGTCTTTTTCCGTTTACCAAGCCGTACCGAATGCTGCTTTTCGGCTCCATCGTGCTGGTTGTGCTGATCACGCTGCTTGATCTTGCTCTGCCGTACGTTACTAAAATTGCCATCGACCGATACATTGTGCCGGCGAAATACACAGTCTCAACCGATGCCGGGGAACAACAGGGCGAAAAAAAGAGGTTTTATATCGTCGATCTCGAAGATCCTGAAATCAAGACGGTCGTTAAGAAATATCCCCGGCTGTTTCAAACCGAAGGGTCGGTTTCAAGGATTGAATTCGGTGAACTCAACAAGATTGAATCCCGCGACCTTTCCCTTCTCCGCAGTAACGATATCCGTGGTATTGTAACGGCCGCCGCCGTATTCCTGATCCTCATTTTTGCGAGCTTCTGTTTTAACTTTCTTCAGCAGATGATCATGGAATATACCGGCCAGCAGATTATGCATGATCTGCGTCTGAGCCTTTTTCAACATATTCAATCCCTGTCCATATCATTTTTTACGAAAAATCCGGTCGGTCGGCTGGTGACCCGGGTTACCAACGACGTTCAGAACATGCATGAGCTTTTCACCTCGGTGATCTCCTTTGTTTTCAAGGATCTGTTTCTCCTCACCGGAATTGCGGCGGTCTTGATGAGTATCAGCTGGAGGCTGGCGCTGGTATCCTTTGCCGTCGTTCCAGTAGTATTGTTCGCCTCTTTCATGTTCGCCGGGAAAGCACGAAACGTGTTTCGCACATTGAGAATAAAGATTGCAGAAATCAATACCACCCTGTCCGAAACCATCAGCGGTATGAAAGTCATCCAGCTCTTCGGCATGGAAACTGAAAACTTCAAGCGGTTTAAGAGGATCAACCATGAAAACTATATGGCCGGAATGCGGCAGATTAAAATCTTCGGAATCTTTATGCCGTTTATTGAATTTCTGGGGGTCCTTGCACTGGCCATTGTGATTCTCTACGGGGGCAGCGGGGTGTTGAAGGAGAGTATCAGTCTGGGTGCGCTGGTGGCATTTATCTCCTATGTGCGGATGTTTTTCAGGCCCATCAGAGACATTGCTGAAAAGTATAATATTCTGCAAAATGCCATGGCATCTGCAGAGCGGATCTTCCTCATCCTCGACACCCACGAGAAACTTCCACAGCCCGAGAGTCCGTCCGACGCGATGCTGCCGAAACTGGAAGGCATAGCCGAAGTGGCCATGGAAAATGTCCGTTTCGAATATATCCCGGGCGAAGCGGTGTTGAAAGGTGTCTCGTTCAAGGTTCAGACCGGAGAGATTCTTGCCGTGGTGGGGCCCACCGGGTCCGGCAAGACCACAATGATTAATCTGATTATACGGTTCTACGATCCATTGTCCGGCCGGGTATTGATCAACGGTACGGATATTCGATCGTACCCGCCGTCATTGTTTCGAAACAGAATAGCCATGGTCATGCAGGATCCGTTTCTATTCTCCGGCACCGTACGCGACAACATTTGCCAGGGGAATCGTCAAGTTTCTGATGAAGAGATGGCGGAAATCCTTAAAGCCTCCAACTGCCGGTCTGTGGTGGATAAAATGCCGGACGGCCTGGATACCGTGCTGTCCGAAGGGGGTCTGGCCATGTCGAGCGGTGAACGTCAGCTCATCTCCATCGCACGGGCCATGGCCCGGAATCCGGATTTGATCATTTTGGATGAAGCCACTTCATACATCGATTCTGAAACAGAGGAGAAAATCCAAAACGCTCTTGTCAATCTCATGCAGACCCGTACGGCAATAGTGGTGGCGCACCGGCTCACCACTGCCCGCAATGCCGACGGGATCATCGTTATGAACAGAGGCCGCATCATTGAAACCGGAACCCATGACCAGCTCATGGCCCATCAGGGATTCTATCATCGACTCAATCTGATTCAGCAGGTTAAAGCTGAAGCCTGAAAGTTCAGCACTTATACAAGCACCAGTTGTTAAAATCTCAAATAACAAGCACCCCGCCAGAAAGACGGCGGGCAAGCAAATTCCAAATAAATTCAAAATTTCAATGACCGAAACTTTGTGATCTGACAGAACAATACCAAATCCTTGTTTTGAATTTGTGTTTTTTGGTTATTGGATATTGTTTGTTATTTGATATTTGTGATTTGGAATTTACGGTTTGTCCGGTTTAGGTCTTGCCGAGATATTTTGACCGTGATATGAAACCTTTTTTCGTTGCAGCAGACTGATTTCAACCTGATTTCATTGAGGAACACGGCGGATTTGCGGATTCCGGTTCCTCTTAATGCTAACCAAAGATATTTGAAATTTTGAATATCCAATATCGAACAAGGAATCTAGAACCGCAGAAGTGATAGAAAAACTTCGAAATTCGACATTCCTTGTTCAGCATTCTGCGGTTCAAAAATAATTATAAATTACAACAAATTACAAATGTGAGAGATGAATTCTTAGAACAACCAGTAAGAATCTAACTAAACCTTAAAGGAGGACAGGAACAATGGCTTATAATGCAGTAAAAATGGCCGACTGGCAGATTTCCGAAGCGGCGGAAAAGAACATGCCGATGCCGGACGAGTGGCGAGACAAATTGGGATTGGAGAAAGACGAAGTTCTTCCAATGGGTCGATTGGCGAAACTCGATTTTTTAAAGATCATCAACCGTCTTCAAGACCAACCGGACGGAAAATACATCGAGGTTACCGCTATCACACCCACGCCTCTTGGCGAAGGAAAGAGCACCACATCCTGCGGTTTGATGGAAGGTCTCGGTAAAAGAGGCGTGAATGTGGGAGGTGCATTGCGCCAGCCCTCCGGCGGGCCCACCATGAACGTGAAGGGGACTGCTGCAGGCGGCGGCAACTCCCTGCTTATCCCCATGACGGAGTTTTCTCTGGGGCTCACCGGAGATATCAACGACATCATGAACGCCCACAACCTGGCGATGGTGGCGCTGACCTCCCGTATGCAGCATGAGCGGAATTATACCGACGAGCAGCTCCAGCGGCTGACCGGCATGGCCCGGTTGAACATCGATCCCACCCGGGTGGAAATGGGCTGGATCATCGATTTCTGTGCCCAGGCGCTCAGAAATATCATTATCGGCATCGGTGGCCGTATGGACGGGTTTACCATGCAGTCCAGGTTTGGAATTGCCGTGGGTTCCGAGTGTATGGCGATTCTGTCGGTCATCCGGGATCTGGCCGATCTGAAGGAACGGCTCAACAACATCACCGTTGCGTTCGATAAGAGCGGCAAACCGGTAACCACCGGTGACCTCGAAGTGGGTAACGCCATGACCGCTTTTATGCGCAACACCATCAACCCGACCCTCATGTGCACGGCAGAATACAACCCCTGCATGGTGCACGCCGGTCCGTTCGCCAATATCGCGGTGGGCCAGTCTTCCATCATCGCCGACCGTGTGGGACTGAAACTGTTCGACTACCATGTGACTGAAAGCGGTTTTGCGGCGGATATCGGGTTTGAAAAATTCTGGAACGTTAAATCCCGATTCAGCGGCCTGAAACCTCATGTATCGGTTTTGACTTCCACCATCCGTGCGCTGAAGATGCACGGCGGCGGCCCCAAGGTCGTGCCCGGCATTGCCCTGCCGGATGCGTATACCAAAGAAAACCTGGAATTGGTGGAAAAAGGCGTTGAAAACATGGTGCATATGATCGGCGTCATCCGAAAATCCGGCATCAATCCGGTGGTCTGTATCAACCGATTCTACACAGACACGGATGAAGAGTGTAAGATCGTCCGGAAGGCGGCTGAAGCAGCCGGCGCCCGATGCGCAGAATCCAAACACTGGGAAAAGGGCGGCGACGGGGCCCTGGAATTTGCCGATGCTGTGATCGATGCCTGCAACGACGAAAACGATTTCAAATTCCTCTATCCGTTAGAGATGAAACTGCGTGATCGCGTGGACATCATCGCAAAGGAAGTTTACGGGGCCGACGGTGCGTCCTGGACCCCGGATGCCGAGGCGAAGGCAAAGATGCTGGAGAATGACCCCAAATACGATGATTTTGCCACCATGATGGTGAAAACCCATCTCAGCCTTACCCATGATCCGACATTGAAGGGTGTTCCCAAGGGCTGGACGCTTCCCATCCGGGACGTGTTGATCTATTCCGGCGCCAAGTTCCTCTGCCCCTGTGCCGGAACCATCAGCCTCATGCCGGGAACCGGTTCCAATCCCGCGTTCCGCCGTGTGGATGTGGATGTGCAAACCGGCAAGGTATCCGGTCTGTTCTAGCCGAAACCCGTTCATCGAACGCTGCAAATTATGCCGCCCGGGATTGCTCCCGGGCGGCATCAAATCCAAACGTACTGCTCTCATCCCCGATGCGTTTCTGAACCCTGCCCCTTCCTTCAGTGACAACCTTCATCTTGATTTTAATGTTGATGTTCGTTAATGGATGAATCATAGGTTTTGTTGTCGTGGTAAAAACTTAATGCTTTTTCAGGTAAGTCCATGGTATCGGACTTTTTTTTGGACGCTGATGAACGCAGATTATTTTTCGATACTCGTTTCTTGATGCTCGATGCTCGATGCTCGATATGCCCCCACATCAAAGGATAGCGTGAATAAAGGAATATATATGGCGTTTCAGATATCCGGTATCGAGTATCCAGTTTCCAGTATCGATAACTCACTATCTGCGAAAATCTGCGTCTTATTTAATTGAGATGGGAGGAGGGTTATTGAAAGATGCTAAAGTTGCCATCAAGAGTTAAAATTCGGGAGGTAGGGCCAAGGGACGGTTTCCAGATCGAGAAAGAATTTATTCCCACTGAAGCCAAGATCGAAATTATCAATGCCCTTGCCGATGCGGGTGTCTCTGATATTGAAGCCACCGCTTTTGTGAGTCCCAAAGCGGTCCCCCAGCTTAGAGATGCTGCAGAGGTAATCACTAAAATCCACCGAAACGGAGCCGTTTACTCTGCGCTGGTTCCGAATTTCAAAGGCGCTCAAAACGCCATTGCAGCCGGAGTCGATGAGATTGTGGTGGTCATTTCAGCTTCCGATGCTCACAATCAGGCCAATGTGCGAAGAACAGTCGATGAGTCTGTTGCCGATTTGGATGACATTTTTTCATTGGCCGCCGAGAAGAGCATTCCGGTAATTTGTTCGGCTGCAACCGCCTTCGGGTGTCCCTACCAGGGGGATGTTCCGGAATCCGACGTCATGAAATTGGTGGATGCCTACACATCGAGGAGTGCTGCTGCCGTCATCCTTGCCGATACCACAGGCATGGCAACGCCTACCCGAACCGCCGATCTGGTGAAGCGCGTCAAGGATCGGTATCCGGATTTAGAAATCATCCTTCATCTCCACAACAACCGGGGTACGGCGATGTCCAATCTTCTGGTTGCCATGATGGCCGGGGCAACCGTCTTTGATACCGCTCTCGGGGGAATGGGCGGGTGCCCGTATGTTCCTCAAGCAGCCGGCAATCTGCCCACAGAAGACGTGGTCTTTATGCTCGAGGATATGGGGGTGGGAACCGGTATCGATCTCGAGTCGATAATCCGTGCATCACTTCGGCTGGAGAAAATTGTCGGCAAGACACTGCCGGGCCAGGTCATGAAAAGCGGCCCACGGGATCCGAAACGAGCAGCAGAACTCTGCGGAATCATCCCCTGACATTTTTGCTTGTATCATTAATCCAAATTTCGACAATATCGTCTCTGTTATCTGAGTGAGGAGAATCTGTAGCCATGCCGTTGACCGGACTAAGAGTTGTTGACTTGACGCGTATTTTGTCGGGACCGTTTTGCTCCATGATGCTGGCTGATTTCGGCGCGGAGGTTATCAAGGTGGAACCGAAAAGGGGAGACGATCTTCGCCGGATCGGTATAATGGGCGATTGTGAAAATCCTTATTTTGTAAACATGAATCGCAACAAACGCAGCATTGCCATTGATCTCAGGGCCGATCAGGGAAAAGAGATCATCCGGCGGCTGGTCAAAACCGCCGATGTGTTGATTGAGAACTACAGACCCGGCGTTATGGAAAAGATGGGATTGGGATATGGCGATTTGAAGAAAATCAATCCCGGGCTTATTTATGCTGCGATTTCAGGTTTTGGAAAAACAGGCCCTTATAAGGATCGCCCGGCCTTTGACTTCATCGCCCAGGCCATGTCCGGATTCATGAGTGTAACCGGTACTGAAGACATGGAGCCCATGCGGGCCGGAATCCCGCTCACAGATACCATCGCCGGGCTCTATGCCGCTTTCGGTATTCTGGCTGCCTTGAGACGGCGGGAGCAGACCGGGCAGGGTGAAGAGGTGCAGGCGGCCATGGTGGACGGGATGATCAGCATGCTGGGGTTTGCATCGTCGGCTTATTTCGCCACCGGCAAGCTGCCCCTTCGGACCGGAAACGATCAAATGGTGGTATCCCCGTACGGGGTATTTCAAACCGAAGACAGACCCCTTGCCGTTGCACCGAGTACGGAAAAAACCTGGCTGGCATTATGCAGAGTACTGGGTCTTGAACGCCTGATCACCGATCCGGAATTCGATACCAACGAGAAGCGAAGGGAAAACCGCCTGGAAATGAACCGGATGGTAAATGAAAAAACCCGGTCCCTGCCCCGTGATGAATGGATAAAACGATTCAACGAAGCAGGCGTTCCGTGCGGGCCCATCAACAATCTTGAAGAAGTCTTTTCCGATCCCCAGGTGCTTCACCAGGAAATGGTGCTGGAATCTCCCCAGCCCACCGGACCGGTGAAAATGCCCGGGTTTCCGGTAAAGATGACCGAGGCCCCTGCTCGATTGCGTCGTCCCTCTCCCCAACTCGGCGAGCATACCCGGGAGATATTAAAGGAGGCCGGATACGACCTCAACGAAATCGAGCAATTCATTCAGGCCGATGTGGTGGCTTGAAAATAGACTCGCCACCGGATATAGTAACTGCGGTTGGGAAACCGCTATCTTCAAATAACAAGATAAAGGAGGATAACATGAAAAAAAGCAGGTTGATAACATGGATCGGCGTTTTGGCCATACTGTTGATGAGCGGCAATGTGCTTGCCGCCAAGATCAACATCGATGTCAACTGCACCATGAAACCCGGAGGCGCATCGGAAGCGGCCATAAATAAATTCAAGGAAATTGTGGAAAAGGAGTCTGGCGGCCGCATGAACGTCAAAATTTTCATGAGCGGCCAGTTGGGAAAAGAGAAGGCCGTTTATGAACTGATGAAGCTCGGCCAGACGCAGATGGCCCTGAGCGGCGGCATTTTCAGGGATATGTATGCCAAAGCGTACAACCCGACTTCGATTCCCTTCTACCTGACCGACTGGAATTGCGTCAAGGCCTATCTGGAAGGGCCTATGGGAAAGAAAATCGCTGCGCTGTCCGCAGAAAAGGGCGGTCTCGTCGATCTGGGCATTCAAAAACGCGCGGCGCGGCAGATGACCTCAAACCGCAAGATTAACGGGCCGGGCGATCTCGACGGCCTCAAGATGCGGCTGCCGGCTCTTCCCCTGTGGGTCGATGTCTGGAAGACTGTAGGCGCTTTGCCGACGGTCATTCCCGCCCCTGAAATTTACCTGGCCATGAAAACGGGTCAGGTCGAAGCCCATGAGAACACATTGGTTTCACCCTATTCCCGCAAGCTTTGGGAGGTCCAGAAATACATTATCATGACCGATCATGTGTTCTTCCCCTGGGGATGGGTGGCGAGCAAAGTCTGGTTCGACAAGCTTTCCGCAGAGGATCAGAAGCTTATTCGAAGTGCCGTTGACGAAGCAAGGGAATACGGCTCCAAACTGGAAGACGAGAAGGATGAGTTTTATAAGGTGGAGCTGAAAAAGATGGGAATGGAGTTCATCACCCCCGATAAAGCCGCTATTCGGGCAAAGGCCATGCCGGCCATCAAAAGAGCCCAGAAAGACCTTGCCCCCGAAGCGTCTGCAGAGATCAACCGGGTCTGCAAATAATGAACTGATTCTGAAAACGTGCTGAAGTCATCCTGTGCCGGCCATCCGTCCAAACCGAAAACCGAATGGATGGGTGGCCGGCTCGCATAACAAGGAACTGCAGAATTTTGAAGTTATACTTCGACATTCGATATTTCTTGTTCGATATTCTGCGGTTTCATAAAATGCTTCAACCCATTCAAACAACCACTCTCGAAACATTTTTATTGATAACGGAGGTCCGTGGTGACCGTTTTGGTTCGCATTTATGATATCGGTTCGCTGGTTGCATTTTTGGGCATGATGGGCTGCATCATGATCGAGGTGTTCAGTCGCAACATCATTCATATGCCCACCACCTGGGCCGAAGAGGCGTCCCGCTTTTTTTGCGTTTGGACGGTTTTTCTGGGTTCAGCCGGCGCCTGGTATCGCGGCTCCCATATCGTCATTCATGTCCTGAGGAGCAGGCTTGCGGGTCGGGCAAAATTATTTCTTCAGATCATCGTTGAGATCCTCACAGCGATTTTTTTGGTTTCCGTCTGGTTCGGCGGTCTGCTGATCATGAAAATCAACTACCCGGTCAAAACAACCGCCCTCGAGATCAGTATTACATATTTTTACCTGGGGCTTTTCCTGGGTGTTACCGGTATTATCGTATTTCATTTTAATGCAATGGGCGAAACGATTCGACAGCTGAAGGGGTCATTCGCATCATCCGGGGAGAAAGGCTGATACAATGGGGATGCTCGTGTTTTTTATAGGACTGCTGCTGGTCTTTTTTATTATCGGTGTGCCGGTAAGCATCTCCATCGGGTTGACCTGCATGGCGGTGTTGTGGGCTGAGAACGATCTTTTTAGCATCCCGCTGACGCTGTTTCCGTTGAAAATGATGCACGGTATCAACAACTTTCCGATCCTCGCCATACCCTTTTTTATTCTGGCGGCCAATGTCATGAATAAAGGGAGCGTCACCACCAGGATTTTTAATTTCGCCAATGCCCTGGTGGGTCATTTGCGCGGAGGGCTGGGTCATGTCAATGTTCTGGCCAGCATGATATTTGCCGGCATGTCCGGGACCGCCGTTGCAGATGCGGCCGGTCTGGGAGCACTTGAGATCAAGGCCATGCGGGATCAGGGCTATTCCATGTCCTACAGTATCGGCATCACCGGAGCCTCGTCGGTGATCGGGCCGATTATCCCCCCGAGTGTTGCCATGGTCATCTACGGCTGGCTGGGAGATGTCAGTGTGGGCGCATTATTTGTCGGCGGGTTGATTCCCGGCATTCTCTTGGGTGGAAGCCTGATGATCATGACGTGGATTCTCTCTTTTCGAATCCCCATGCCGATTCAGCCGAGGCCGCCGCTTAAGGAGGTCATCCGTTTGTCCGGGCAAGCAGTCCTTTCTCTCTTGACACCGGTCATTATTGTGGGCGGGATCTGGACCGGTATTTTTACGCCCACGGAGGCGGGGGTGGTGGCCAGCACATACGCCATTATTCTGGTCCTGCTCATCTATAGGGACATCACTTGGAAAGGGCTCCTGGAAGTCTTCAACAATACCGTCGAGTTTACCGCGATTGTTTTGTTTATCATTTCCATCGCCGTACTGTATGGATGGCTGCTGGTACGGCTTCAGATCCCCCTGACCCTTTCCGAACTGGTGGTGCAGGTTTCCACCAATACCACCGTGCTGCTGATCATCATTACCTTTTTCTTTCTCATTGTGGGATGCTTCATGTCGGTTATCGAATCGGTTCTCATCTTCACCCCGGTGATGGTTCCCATGATTAAATTGATCGGGATCGATCCGCTGTTTTTCGGGGTGTTGATGGTGATCTCGCTTTCCGTGGGTGTGATTACACCTCCCTTCGGCAATGTCCTCTATGTCCTTGTCGGGATTACGAACCAACCCTTTGAATCGGTCGTTAAATCGATACTTCCTTTCCTAATTCCCATTGTGCTTTTGATATTGTTTCTCGTGGTATTTCCTGACATTGTGACTTATCTGCCGAGGCTGATTTTATAAAGGCTTGAGATGGAAAGAAAAAGGCTGCTCATCACCGGTTGTGGAAGAAGCGGAACCCTCTATGCAGCACAGCTCTGGCAATCGCTCGGTCTGGATATTCGGCATGAGAGACCCGTCCCTCCGAATGGCGTTATGGGCGCCGACGGTGCGGCATCCTGGTTTATGGCGGCTGATGATCCCGAGCCGCCCTCCGGTCCCAGTATTATCAATTATACGTTCGATGTCGTCATTCACCAGGTCCGGCACCCTTTGAAAGTGATTGCCAGCACGGCCCAATTTATTCTGCAGCATGGTAAACGGGCACCAACGTATATCGAACGCCATGTTCCGGAGACAAAACTGAGTCCGGAGGAACAGCAGCGTCTCGACTTCAAGCAGCAACTCATTCTGAAAGCCTCGCGATACTGGTATCATTGGAACGTAATGGCAGAAGCTAAAGCGGACAAAATCGTCAGAGTCGAGGACTTGAAGTTAGAACTCCCCGGTTTGTGTGATCTTGTTGGCATTCCGTATCAACGGGGTGTCCTTGAAAGCGTCCCAAAAGATATGAACGCCCGCCGTTATCACGTTCCGGACGCGCCCTGGGAGGTAACGTGGGGCGACATTAAACGGCTGGATCCAACAATTTACGAAAACACTAAACATCTCTCAGTAAAATACGGCTACAGGGAACAAAACCGAGGGGAATTATAAAATGCCCCATAATCGGTGCGTTTATCTTCTTTTCGGAAGAGAAAAGGACTTGGCAGAGGCTATAAGAGGTGAAGGTGTTGCTGGTTGAGGAGTTATAAAGAGGCTTTTCTTGTAACATTTGAGTTGAAACAGTGGATCATTATTTTCGTTGCTATCTTTGCGGCCGTATATTCCGAGACCTGGAACCCTTCGATTTTGGTCAGCTCCGTGATATCCGCTGCAACCACATTTTTGGCGCCACCCACCTTTTTGATCAATTCCACCACTTGTCTATATGAAAAGCCACCGGGCTCCGGAGTGCCGGTTCCGGGGATCACCGAAGGATCGAGGCCGTCGAGATCGATGGAAATATAAACCGTGTCAGGCAGCGCGGCAAGAGCTTCTTCCATCCAGGCTGAATCCACGGGATCGATTTGGTGAGCATAAAAGGTCGTGAAGTTGCTGCCGGTTTTAAGAACTTCAAGCTCCTGTTCCGAAAAGGCACGAATACCTACCTGAACAATGGAAATATCGCTGATCTCTGAAACCCTGCGCATAACGCAGGCATGATTGAACCGGCTTCCGTTCCACTCTTCCCGGAGGTCAAGATGCGCATCCACCTGAAGGATACCCAGGTTCGGGTAGGCTTCGGCCGCGGCCCGAATCGGTCCGATGGAAGATGCATGGTCCCCGCCAAGGGATAGAAGGTATTTCCCCTCTCCGATGACTTTGCCTGCGGCTTTTCTCATCTGCTCCACAGCCTTTTCCGGACTGTCTTCAGGGATTAGCGGGGTCATCGTGTGTATTTTAAACAGCCCCCAATCCAATAAGGTTTCTTCATCTATCCGTTCCAGTTGAATCGATGCATTCAGAATATGGGAGGGACCATGTTTGCTTCCGGTGCCGTAGGAGGAGGCGCTTTCATAGCAGAGCGGCAGGATGACGATATCCGCATCAGCGAGAGAAGTTGCCGGGACTTCATCTCCGCCAAAACGGCTTCTAATTTCTTGAGGGGTCATTATTTTACAAATATTGCAGCCGCAATTACCGTGGTCCAGAGGTTTCCTTCTGCGCCTAAAGATGCTTGGCTGATATGCTGGGACTCAACGATCTTGCCTGACATCTCATAGATATTTCTTCGCTCGTCATAATCTTTATCCGCATCGAATTCGATACCGAGGGTTGTAGCCAGCATGGAGGCTGCCAGATCTTCCGCATATTCACCGGCTCCGATTTCCGTCATGCCGTATCCGTGATGTTCGGAGAGATACCCATACCGGCCATGCTCTGCCGGCAGGGCCAAACCCACGCTGGCAACTATTCTTCTGCCGGGTTCCTGGCTTTCTTCTTTTGCCAGAACACAATGGGTAATTTCACCGGGTTCGAGATGCTGGAGCCCTTCCTCGATATCGATGATATGGCAGTGGGGCGGAAAAATGGACGAGACCGTCACGATGTTCAGATGCGCTATCCGCGCATTTCGAAGGGCGTTCTCAAAGGAGGCAAGCTTTTCCTTGTCTACGCCTTCTCCTTTTGTAAAAAACATATAGCGTGGTACGTACATGATCTCTTACTCCCGTTAATACTCGATACGCTTGCGTGTTCATTGCTGCTGCAAGTTGATTCTTCTAATGGCCAATGGACGTTTTGTCAATCTAAAATAATACGCCATCCGCCTTTTCCTTGAATTCCCGGACATCCGGTTGTCCATGCTGGTGTTGACACTCCCCTTTGTTGCTCCGATTATCAATGACCTGGGATTCGATAAAATCTGGTTCGGTGTTCTCTATGTGGTGCTGGCCGAGATCGGCTTGGTCACCCCGCCCTATGGTCTCAACCTGTTTGTCCTCAACGGCGTCGTGCCTGAATATGAAATCACCACCATCTTTATGGGGACACTTCCTTTTTTGATTCCTGCAGTCGTTTTAATCGTTATGCTGTCCTTTTTTCCTCAGCTGGTATTGTGGCTCCCCAGTGTCATCTATTAGAACCGGTAAAAAACCGCTTGCTGTTCACATTTGATGCTGTATTCTGCTATTTAACGCCGATAATCTTGATTGTAGAAAGGATAGAGACAATGAAAACAAGAAGCAGCGTCCTGAAATTCAGTATCATCTTGGTTTGCATCAGCATGCTAATCGTCGGATGCTTGAAATCGAAAGCTCAAAAGGGAAAGGCGGCAGGGGCTGCCGGCGGGTCATTGGCAGGACTTGCCATCGGTTCTCTCACCGGAAGTTCCGGTACGGGTGCCGCCATCGGTTCGGTTTCAGGAGCGGCTCTGGGTTATATTGTGGGCAACGAAAAGGACAAGGAAGAAGCCAAGAAAGAGGCGGGACGGGAACGTGCAGCCCTTGAAAAATCACGGATCACCAACGATTTCAAGACCGCCTACCAAGAGAAGAACAGCAATCCGCTGGTGGGAACGTCGTGGCGTATAGTAAGCATCAAAAGCCCGAGACCCATTCCGGAATACAGCGACATGGTGGTAACCTTTCAAACCAACACGAAGGTGACGACATTGACGGTGTTGAAAGACGGAATCACCACCACTAAGACCAATCCATACCGTGTCGTAGGTGATGTTCTGATTTTAACGGATTCCGAAAAAAACGTCATGGTCAACACGAAATACAACGTCCAGGGAAAGCGGATGACCATCGTGGGCGAGAGCTGGAATATCGTCATGGATAAAACATAAGCGTCCCTTTACCCGGTTGTGACACCTCGGTTCAAAAGAATGGGTACGGAAACGGTGGGTCCGTATCACTCTTATGGTGAGAATCCCGAGTAATAATCACTCGGCTGCTTTTTCGTCCACCATATCAATGGCGTTTTTCGGGCAGATGTCGATGCAGGTGTGGCAGCCCTGACAGAGTTCGGCGCTGATCTCTGCCGCTGCATCCGTTAGAATGATGGCGTTGCACTGCCCAACCTCCACACAGAGACCGCAGGCGTTGCATTTTTCAGGATCGACCTGCGCATAGCCGGCCCATACCGTCAAATCAGCGGCTGTTGCAATTTCTTTGAGGAGTAGATCCCGCATGTCTCTTGCGGATTTAAATCCCATTTTTTCCATGTAATCCTTAATGGATTTCATCCATTTTTCAAGGAATCCGTAACCGCTTGTCATGGTTTTCGTGCACACGCCGATGGTATCGGCGCCGCACATGATCATCTGAACGGCATCCTGCCATCTGGCAATTCCTCCGGTACCGATGACATGGGGTTCCGGTCCATTCAAATTCCGGATTTCATACACATCTCTAAGCGCGAGCGGCAAAAGCCAGGGACCGGAAAGACAGCCCATGGTATTCTCCCCTTGAAGCGGGTATATGGATCTTTTGTAGTTCCAGATATCCACCGGGGCTATTCCCAGCCGGTTGGCAACGCCGCACACTGCATTTGCCCCGGCATCATAGGCGGCTTTGGCAACCTTAGCGATCTCTCCCCCTTCCGGGGTGATCTTCGCAATGATCGGAAGGTCGGTGACCTCCCGGGTGGCTTTCACCACGTCTCTAACGGCGTCTGCATCCTGACCCATGCTCGCGCCTGAGGAGGGGCGTTCTCCTTCGCTCGGCTGGCTGTGGACATCCACGTTGAAGGACATATTGGGGCAGCAGAAGTTCAGTTCGAGAATATCTGCGCCTGCCGCCTCAAACCCTTTGGCGCTCTTCTGCCACCCTTCAAGCCCTTCTTCTACATAGGAGTAATTGGCAAAAATGACCATGTCTTTGATTTTTTTCTTGGCATCTTCCACCAGGCGAAGACCGGCCTCATAATCGAGGCGGTATTCCGCAGTGAAGGTGTGAAGTTTCTCCTTTTTCAGCCACCGGTATCGAGGCTGATAGTTTATGTACGGAAACGGGTTAAACGCCTGTTTGATGGAGGCGGCTCCCCAGCCGCATTTTTCCGCAAGCTCCATCTGGTCGGTCCGTTTGACCGTCGGACCGGAAGCGACGATAAACGGGTTTTTCAATTCAACATCACCGATTTTAACCGGTAGATAAAATAGATCATCACTCATGGCATCCTCCTATTCAGTTATTCAGAAAATTGTTTTCGGTCATTGCTTAACATATCATTCCAGTGAAATCCTTCGTCCTTCTTCACAGGAGACATAACCGGCGTATAACACTTCTACCAGTTGCATGGCCAGATCCAAACCGGTAAGGGGGTCCCGGTCATATACAATGGCTTCCATGAAGTCCTGAATTTCATGGGGATAACCGAGGGTCCACTCCTCATCCGGGTTAGGGAAGGATAACCCCGCCTTTGTTTCCTGCTTCTCATTGAAATAGACGTCTTCGACCGGGGCGGGATCCACAATATAGAACTGGCAGTCCCGAACCGAACAGAGAGCGAATTTAACCCGGGAATTGGTGAGTCTGATATCCATTTCGGATTCCATTCCACCCAACAGGTCGTCGGTGCCGAAGAATATACCCTTGGTCCCGTCCGTAAAGGTTACGGTGAGCTGGGACCAGGTTTCCACATCCTGCCATCCGGTGACCAGGGGGCTGTCTTTGGCGTGGGCAAAGGCCTCGGTCTTGGTCAGATCTGTGGCATCCGCCCAGACTTCTTTGGCGACAATGGGACGGCCGTCTCTTTTCTCTCCCTCATACTGCTTGAGAAAGAGTCCCGCTGCAATGGGGTGGGCAGCCAGTCGGGCCATGGCGCCGCCGCCGGCATGCCGCCAGTATTTGGCATATTCCGCATGGGATCCGCTGTGGGACTCATCTCCCCGTATTTCCAGAATACTCCCGGTGGCAAAACACTTTTCCATGAGCTCCAGTCCCTTTCTGAAAGACGGGGCATGGATCCAGTTCTCCGCATAACAGAATTTTACCTGGTTTGCGGCCATCACCGCTCTTACATTTTCAAGATCTTCCCGAACCTTCTCCAGCATTTTCCTTTTCGGCGTGGCCCCGACTTCATCGTCCGGCTCCCCTTGGCCGAAATAACCGGTCAGCGGCTTTTCACAGATAATATGTTTGCCGGCCCGGGCAGCCTCAAGCACCATGGGAAGATGGAGGGCGTTGGGAACGACTATATCCACCACCTGTATGGACGGGTCGTCCAGAATATAGCGATAGTCATCGTAGTAATTGAGCACATTGTATCTTTTTGCAAGATTTTCAGCCCGTGTTTTAGTTTTGCCTGCAATTGCCGTCACTTCCACCGGCACTCTCTGAACCTGACGGTAGGAGCGAAGATGAAACGCACCGGCAAATCCGGCTCCGATGATTCCGATTTTTACGGGTTGGGTCATATGATATTCACCTTTTTCTTTTAGATTCATGGATCACACCTGCGACGCTAACCCCCGTCCCCTAAGATTTTGGGTTTCAGCAGTACGAGATTGTCTTCGCTTTTACCGTTTATATAAATGGTTTCCAGCAGTTCAAACGCATGGCGGCCCAATTCAGCCACCGGTTTCTTTATGTTGATGGGTGTGATGTAATCTTCCAGATCGCAGTAGTTGATGCATACGGTTTCGGAAATATCCAAATCCATCTCTTTGATGGCGGCCAGCGCTCCCTTGGCGATGATATCGGTTTGGAAGAAAATACCGTCATAACCGGGCCTGAATTTTTCAAAGGTTTTTTTCTTTGCATCCAGATAGCTGTACTCGCATGGGATAAAATCGAAGATGAATGCGCCGTTATCATTTAGTTTTTCAAATGCATCAGTGATTTCGTTTGAGTAGGGAACAATTCGATTTCGTTTCCAGGTCATGGGGCCGGTAAAGACCGCGATCTTTTTAACACGGCGGTCGGTAAAGATTTTCACGGCCAATCGGACGGCATAAACATGATCCATCAGAACCCTGGGTACGGAAACGTTATATCGGCAGGTCGCCAGCACAAAAGGGATGTGAAGGGAAGAAAACCACTTGATATCTTCAAGCTCCAGCGGTGATGCAATGATTAAGCCCTGGTATTGATTCTCTCCGATCTGTCTTTTGAGCAGACTGTTTTCGGGTGACAACACGGACATGCCGTGAATAAAATGAATGTGGAGGTTGACCCGCTTTTTTTGAGCAATGGTGTTTATTTCTTCCAGTTGGGGAATAAATTGATTGTCATTGGTGGAAAACACATTAAATGCAATGTAAGCTACATCCTGCATTTTTCGTTTCGATTTTTTTTTTATCTTTTCCGGGTTGATGAACGCTCCTTTTCCCTGTTTGGTAAACAGGTATCCTTCCCTGGAAAGTACATTGAAGGCTTCGAAAACAGTCGATTTGCTGACAGCATAGCTCTGGGCCAGCGAAGCGTAAGAGGGCAGGGGAACATCCGGAAGATAGATACCCGACTCGATTTCCTGTTTAAACCGGTCAATGATTTGAGAGCTGATCTTTTCAGGATTTTTTATTACTTCGGTGTGCATGGGTCGGAAATACGCTCTCGTTATTCGGTTCAGTAGGGTTTAACGTTTGACGGGACACCAATCGAACAATCGAACAGTTAATTCGCATAACTTTTACACCGATTCACACATGATGTCAACCGGTTTGGCTTGCTCCCGAATCTTCCGGTATGGATGCCATTGAGCGCCGCGGATTTCAGGCCGTACTGTTATTTTCAACCATCTATATCAGGGTGTTTGGATGTCCAGTCGGTCGCTTTTTCGTAAGCCCGGGCAACGCGGTAAACCGTCTTTTCGTCAAAGGGTTTGCCGATAATCTGCATGGAGAGCGGAAGTCCTGTGGAGGCAAACCCGATGGGAACGGCCATGGCCGGATTTCCCGTTAGATTGAAGGGTGGTCGAGCATGCCGCCTGTACAATTTTTCACAAAGGCCTTCATCCTCGATCGGAGGAGCCGGCTCCATGTCGGATGCCGTGATCGCTGTATCGACCGGTGCCATGCAGGCATTGAACTTCCGCCGGAGGATTTCCCGTTGACGCAGGGCATTAACATATTCAGAGGCGCGGAAAAAGACACCCGTCATTATTCGTTTGCGAGCCAAAGCCCCGTAATCTCCCGGGCGCTCCTTAAGCCACTTTTCATGGATAGCATACGCCTCCGACAGCAGAATCAGCCGGTTTGCGGAAGCATAGTCGACGATGGGACCGGGATCGATCTCCTGTATCTGAGCGCCCTGGTCGGCCAGAATCCGTACCGCATCTTCGATGCTTTGGGTCATCTCCGGATCGGCTTCAAAATCCGTCCGGTAGAAGCGACGGATAACACCGATTTTAAGACCGTTGATGCCTTTATCCAGATCGGCCGTAAAATCCGGCACATCCATGCGAGCGCACCCCGGATCCTCGGGATCATATCCGGCAATGACGTTAAGGAGGATCGCATTGTCCGTGACGGTTCTCGTCATCGGGCCCACATGATCGAGGGAGTAGGACAGGGGTAGGACCCCGCGGCGACTGACACGGCCGTAGGTTGCTTTCATCCCGACGATGCCGCACATGGAGGCCGGGCTTCGCACTGAACCACCCGTATCCGTTCCCAGCGCGGCAGGGACGAATCCCGCTGCCAGAGCAGCCCCTGATCCGCTGGATGATCCACCGGGGAAGTGCTTGTAGTTCCAGGCATTGCGCGCCGGCGGCCAAGGCAGATCGAAGGACGGGCCCCCAATGGCGAACTCGTGGGTAGACAGTTTCCCGAGGAGCACCGCCCCGGCCGCCTTCAATTTTCGCCACACAAAAGAATCCGTTTCTGCCACGTTATCAATCAGAATTTTGGAGTGACCCGTGGTGGGTACCCCCTGGACATCGATGATGTCTTTAA
>Ga0180009_10002054_pt1 | contig 23829 bp, 18 predicted proteins | sample OS_PC_MetaG_FD_123537 | JGI IMG/M metagenome (GOLD analysis project Ga0180009, IMG submission 123537) | Groundwater microbial communities from the Aspo Hard Rock Laboratory (HRL) deep subsurface site, Sweden - OS_PC_MetaG | ecosystem: Environmental > Aquatic > Deep subsurface > Groundwater...
CTTGAGAGTCTTTTCTTTATTAATTTTTTTTGAAGTTTTTCCAATTGACTCAACTAAGGCTTCCTTTAATTTTCTTTCTTTTTCCTCCAGTTTTTTCTTTTTCCACCTGCTGTTAGCGTAAAAGAAATCTTCGCGGACATTAAAAAGTTCTTTTATTATCTTTGAAACCTCAGAATCAAAAAGTTCTTCAGGTAGTTTTTCAAGTCCTATTAATGTGTTTGCGGCAACAAATTTTGTTTCAAGATTGGGTAAAGATTTAATATCACGGTTAGGTTTATTGTCATCCGGTTCTTGTTCCACCAATAAAGATATAAAAAAACGCAACTTGCTAATTTGAATGGCTACTTCTTGAATATCAACCCCATAAATGCAATGCTCAATTAATCCTAATTTACGAATGTAATCAAGTGGTTTGTTTTTTAACGAACGTTCGGTCTCTTCGCGTATTTCGGCTGGAACTTTTTCAAGTAATAATTTTTTCCAATAGGTATTGTCCGGGTCAAGTTTATGTAAAACTAAAACCAATTTATGTAAAATACCCATTGGAAAAGCGCCACTACCACAAGCCGGGTCAAGTATTTTTATGTTTTTAATAGTATCAATGATTTTTTTAGTCGTCTTTTCATTCTCAAATGGATTTGTTTCAATATTGTAATCCAATAAAGAATGAAGTTTATCTTCAAAGTTTTTGGTATTATCCGACAATTTAGTTTTTAGGTAAGCAACAAGGGATTCATTGACCATATATTCAACAATTTCGCGTGGTGTGTAATAACTCCCGGTTGCTTTTCTGGCAGTGGTTTTAGTTTCTGGATTATAGGATGCGAGCAAGTTTTCAAAGACCTTTCCTAAAAGTTCCGGGTCAAGCGCGATTTCCTCGTCAATCGGAGTATTTTCGTCAATTGTAAAGTTATAACTTTTAAGAATTTCTAAAAGTCCTCTCACCTTTTTAATAACTCGTTTCTTTGCATCAGGTTCAAGATGTTTTCCTAAATCAACTTTTATCTCTTTTTCTAAAAAGAAAAGTTCGTCTGGAATTTTTAAGCGAGTTTCATTCCTGGGGTTATCGGAAAAACAATCAATACGAGTTTCTTTACTACCAATTCGTTTATCAAGGCAGTCAAATAAACCGCCATTTAAGAAGGGTACGTTTTGAAATTGTTCCAAAAATAAATTTATGTCTTTAATAAATCGTTTATAGCGATAATAACCCTGTTGTAAATAACCATCGCTTATATAATTTTTCTTTTTTGCTTCATCAACAAATAACCTGCTTTTAGGGTCATCTTTTTTCATTTGTGTGTTAAGTGTTGCAAAAAAGAGATTTTGCAAGATTGCCTTGTAATAGGTGCTGTTAGTTTTGTCTTTATAGTTTAAAATTCTATTCACAAAATTTTTATCAAACAGAGTTTCTGGAATCAGTTTCTTTACTTTCATAAACCAGATAAAAACAATTCGGGTAATAAGCCTTATCAGGTTTTTGGCATTACGGATTTCTCTGTTTTTATCTTCATCATCCGGGAATTCCACTCTATCCATTGCCCAGAAGTACCAGTTCTGTAGTTCGCCATAAAATTGCTTTGTAACGGGTTCAACAGAAAAGGCCTCTTTTATTTTTTCAAGAGTTGAAAAATCAGATTCTCCTATCTGTTTAAGAAATGTTTTGTTGGTAAATTCGCGGCTGACAAAATAGGTAAACCGGCGAAAAACGCTCCAATCCCGTCGTTTACCCAGATAATTGGCATAGATTAAAGAAAAGCGGAAATTGCCTTGTGTATCATAAAAGATAAAAATACCGGCGTCGCATTGCTGTTCCTTGAGAATTCTTTTGCCTTTTTCGTACTGGGCTTTCTTGCCGCTGCGCTCGGAAAGTGGCTGACTTGCCTGAAAAGCAAAAACTGCCAACTGTTCGGCTTCAATAAAAGAAATCTCGCCCAACTTTTTCCCGTCTTTGAAATTCTCATCGTTGTATTGAGCAAAATTTTCTTGCTTCGGCGCAAATTTATTGCTTTTGTCCCGAAAAAACCGGACAAATTTCTCCACTTCAAAATCGTTTATGATATCTTGTAAAATTTCTCTCGTTTCCATATCTATTCTTTGGCTTTAAGCCGTTTTTGACTTTCCGGCTTTTTGCCCGCCGCCAGCAGTTTCCACTTCAAGCGTAAGGGGTGGTACAAATTGTACCCCTCCTTTATCTGTAAGTTTCGCAAGTTCTTTATCCCTTTGTTTTAATCTTTTGAAGTATTGAACCGGATCATTAGAATCTGTCAATGACTCAACAACATCATTGATCACAAACCACCATTCGTTATTATGAATAGTTTTCCGAATTTTTCTGCCTTTAAATAAAACGATTTTTGTGGATTCCATAATTTGCCTCGTTAGATAATTTTCTGATTTTCAATGGCTATGATAATTTCTTTCTCTATGTTTTTCTGACGGGCCTTTTCTTTTTGTAAATAATCGTCTCCCAGTTCTTGCTTGAGAGCGGTAATTTCCTTAACGGTTCTCTTTTTGCCGGCATCATTTACGATTTCCATATTGGTAATGCGGCGCAAGGTGTAATCGGCAAGAGTACCGTAGTCCTTGATATCCTCATGTAAAATCCTGATAAAATCCAAGTGCGGTAATACATCCTGCCATGGGTTTGTTATTATGGTCTTAATATTAAACAAGGCCTTTTGCTCCAAACTTTGATCACTTGCTGGGCCGGAGCGATATTCTTTATAATCTTTTACCTGTTTGTAGTATTTCCAAAAATCACCGCTCAAATCCAGCTTCGTTTCATCTTTGGCGCAAACGATTTTATCAAATACATCTTCAAAAGTGGCCTGATAAGGCCCGCTTTCTACGCCATTCTCGTAGACAATGCCGCGGATATACAATCTGCCTTTTTTGAAAAAAACTAAAAGCTCGTTTTCCGTGCTATTCTTGGCAACCTTCACACGCGCTGGATAGCGTTTTAACGCCTCAATCAATTGCGGTTCTTGTTTTTCTATTTCTAAATATTTCTTTAGGGCTTTGGTATAGAAACTTTCTTCTTCCAGCGCGTCCGGATTCTGCTGGATTCGTTCATAAAGACCTGCTGGCGTCGGCTCTTCGTCAATATCAAATATTTTTGAGTCCTCACCCAAAACATTATGAATTAAAAACATTTTATTGCTGGCAATTTGGCGTGATTGGACAAGAAGAGCGCCTTTTTCTGTAGGGAAGAAATTAACCAGGAAAAGCTCATTAAACACTTTTTTGCTGATACGGTTAATACGCCCGACACGCTGAATCACCCGGACAGGATTCCAAGGAATATCGTAATTGATAACCATTCCGGCGCGATTAAGGTTAAAACCTTCTGAAATACGGTCGGTGGAAAGCAAAACATCGTAGTCATCTGCCGGTTCCTTGTGTGCCGCGTCAAAGTTTTTATTAATGCGAGCAATAGTACCTGCGGATAAATCGCCGCCCACAACTAACATTCGCTCGCCAAAGTGTTTGATTAAGATTTTCTCTAAATGATTGACCGTATCCAGATATTCGGAAAATATGATAACTTTTCGTTTGGGTTCGCCCGGTTGAGGCTTTTGTTTTAAAACATCTTTGATATTGACAAGCAAGCATTCTGCCTTGGGGTCGTCTTTAACTAAATCCATCTCCGCCAATTCCTTGATAATGGAATCAAAAAGAACGAGGTCAGATTTAATATCGGCTATGAATTCGTCTTTGCGGGCGAAATCTTTTAATTTATAGCGCTTATGGTTTTTAGGGTATTCTCCCCTGGCTATTTTTTCTTCATATTCAATTAGATGTTTCTCGATCTCATCAATGCCAAAAACATAAATATTCCCCAATAATGCTCTATCTAAAATATATTCGCCTTCATAATACTTCCCATTACCGGTTTTTTCTATAAATTCCAACGCATGTTCGGTAATTTTCTTGAAGCGTTTTATGCTCTGCTCAAAAGAACCAAATGAACTTTCAAAACGTTTAACCATTAAACGACGCATAAAATCAAACAAGTTACGCTGTTGGAAAAATTGAAAATTTTCTTTTTCGCTCAATTTTTCTTTCTTAATTTTTTCTTCTTCCACCTCGTATTCAAATGGACGATAGATAGCGCCTTTGAATTGACCGCCGTCATCGGGGTCGCCAAAATATACAGTAATAATCTTGTCATAAAAAACTGATTGCTTTTTTGTCAACTCGAAAAACCATTCTTGGGGATCGGCTATCTTGGATAAATGTCGCACTTCATCTTTATAAAATGGGTTGTTCTGCAAGTCCAGACGGTTGCGTCGGATAGTAACCGGCTCTATAACATCGCGAATTTGTTTGGCGAGATACTTGGAGCGCTTTTTTATTTTTTCCAAATCTATGTTTTTTTCCTCAAACAGCCCTTCATAGATACCGAGAGCTTTTTTTCGTTTAGATTCAATCGTAGAGTTCCAGTATTTCTTGATATATGCCAACCGATCAAAAATACCCTTAAAGGATTTAAACCTGTCCACCAGGTTATCTTCTAAGGTTATAGCTGACTTTTTGGGAGTGATGAAGAGTTTTAGCAAGGATAATATGTCTCCGGGCCTGTTATTGAACGGCGTAGCGGTAAGCAGGATAACAATTTTGTTGCGGCAAATATTTTTGAGATACTCATACTCTTTGGTATCCTGATTTCTAAACCGGTGCGCCTCATCAATAATTATTGCTTCAATATCCTTGGCATCATTCACAAACTTAGCGGTTTCTTCCAGGTCGCCGAGCGACCGGACTTCCCAGTCGTATAATTTAAATTGTTCCAAATACATCTTCCACCCGGAGGTTTTATTTCTGTCCCCCATAATACCGGGCGGACAGATAACTATGCCGCGTTTTTTTAATTCTTTAGCGGTGGCGCAGGCAACTATGGTTTTGCCCAGACCAACCACATCGGCTATGACCAATCCATTGTTTTTTTCAATCATCGCCAAGCCCTGCCTGACCGCGTCTAATTGATATTGATATGGGGTGTAGCCATTTTCTTCCAGGGTTTTGATAAGCGATTGGCCGATTTCTTTCTGTTCAAATGAATCAAGATAAGTTTTTAAAACAAGAACAAAGGCCTCAAATGGAGTAACGCCTTTAACGTGGGTATCGTTTTCTACCAAATCCAGCAGTTTCCTTTTGATAATATCATCTTCGGTGATTTTAACCGCTTCACTCCACAAAGCATCAAAATAATTCTCCGCGTCCTCCACGCCAAAATCGCTTATTTCAACATTAAACTCTGCCTGCGTGGTAAGACCGGCCTTTGTTAAATTACTACTACCGGTAATAAACAACTTCTTTCTGCCAACCTGGTTTTCTTCTAAATTGAAAAGGTAAATTTTCGCATGGTTGGGGTGATATGTTTTCCTGATAATTAATTTATCTTTGTTGATAAGATTGATGAAATATTTAACTTGTTGATAAAACTCTTCGGTATCAAAATCTTTTGAAGTTAAGGATTTTTTTACAGACTGCAAAAATTTATAGCTTTTTTCTTCGTCAGATGAACCGCTGTCTTCACCGGCATATTCCAATAGGCCAAGATTAGTCTTATCAACATTTAGGCCCACAAGAACCTTAATGATAGTATTGGGATTATTTTTTAAGCCTTCGTACAACTCCCTAATTCCAGAAAAATAGAAAAAACCGACAAGAAACTTAAGCTCCTCGCTATTCTCTACAAGCTCAACAAGTCGTTTTTTTAGATCTTTACCTTCTGCGTTTGTGATAAAGTTTGCCATAGTTTTATATTCCTTGAATCAACTATCGAACGGTTACGAACCACCTAAATGTTATCATCATTCCGAAACCAATTCAAAGATGAGGCGGGAGGCGGGTCGGATGAATCCGACCCCTACATAAAAACACATCATTCGTATTTGAAGCTTTCGGCAATCTTCCAAACGCCTTTCTCCCGGAACGCCGGAATCTTCTGCCGCCGGGCGGCGTTAGACACGGCCGGAGCGGATTTCTGGTGTTTCCTTACATAATCGGCAAGCGAAATGATGGCCTCACCCTTAAGATAAGCAATTCGCTTGTGAAAAGATTCCAGAATCGCCAGGGCCAGAATCTTCTCCATCGTCCTGGTATTTTTACCCTCACGGTAATCACCGAATGCTTGGTAGTAATCTTTCTTTTCACGGTTACGGATAATAACACCGGGGAAACCGAAGCGGAGAAGTTGGAAATTGATGAGTACTCGGCCGATGCGGCCGTTGCCGTCGTTGAACGGATGAATGGTTTCAAAATCAAGATGGAACCTGGCGATCTTATCCAGGAAATAAGCGGAGAGGTCGCTTGAGTATTCTAAAAGAATCGCTTCCATCATTCGCTCCACGTGTTCGGGCGCCGGGGCAATATGCGTACCGACGCGGACATATTCGTTCTTACCGCGGAACCGGCCGGCAATACCGTCGTCAATGCCGCCGATAAGCATCTGGTGGAGAAGCAGTATCGTCTCTTTGTTTATTTCGGTTTCCTGAGATTTGTTTCTGACATACCCGGCGACCCGGGCAAGATTTTTCGCCTCAAATACCTCGCGCACCGAAACGTCGCGCGACACCTCCATTTCCAGAAGAATCTTCTCCGTCTCTTTGAGAGTCAGCGTGGAATTTTCAATGGCGTTAGAGTTGTAAACCACCTCAGGAATCTCCACCTCGTCCACCATAATCAGAAGAGAATCTTTACCTTTACGCCGGGCGTCATATTCGCTTTTGAGTTTCTGGATGCGTTCTTTTGTGGGATTATTGGTAGCCATATGTTTATATTATATATTATTAACCATTATTTGTCAATAATTGGTGAATAAGTGGCATAAATTGATACCTATTCACTAAATTTTGTCGGATTTCCTGGTTTACAACTTTTATGGGTACTTCAAAATTCAAGTTGAGAACTACACTCGTCCCGGCCATACGCCGAAGAATAGAAACAGGTCAATTGCTGGCCGGGTTGTCAACCAATCGACAGGCGGGACTTGTCCACCGAAGCTCCGCCTATGCTAAAGCTGCGGCGGATAAATTTAGCGAAGGTGGACGCCTGTCCTACTACAATACGTGCGATGAATCGCACCGCTACAATACTACGCGGGTCGGATGTCGCAGATCCGCCTCTGGCGGGAACCCGACCCCTACGATTAACAGAGCCAAGCAAGCTTGGCAACTACAGTACTGTGACATTAATGTTTAGTTGTCATTGCGAGCCCTGTGTTGTAGGGCACGACGAATCATAAAATCAACGTTTTCGTTGGCGTTTTTCGGTACAATCTTAATGTCCGGATGGTTCGCCTGCCAAACGCGGAATATCTCGTCGGCAAACGCCTGGCCTATGGTTTCAACTTCACTGAAATCTAGAATTATGGTCTTAAACTTATCCAATCCCACAATTATCCGCCGGGCCTGCGACCTTGAGACATATTCAACGCCTAACCGGTAAAGTTTCACCTGCACCTCGGTCTTGCTGAATTCAACGGACTCGTCGGTATATCTCTTAAAAATATCGCTCAGGTCTTTCCTGGAGTGACATTGAACGGCAAAGGACACTCTGGTTCCGGTAAAGTCTTTTGCGTCTTTTATAAAAATGTCTTCTCCGGTATTATCAAAGATTAATTTTTTTTGGGAACTCTGGATAATCAACACATCCGCGGCTCTGGAAGTAAAAAAGATACCCTCTCCGCTGTGGCCTTTCGGAAGCGTTGTCTGTTTTCCTTTCAGCAAATCCTGGATGGCTTCCAAATGGCTGCCGAGGCCCTTTTTCTGCATAATGTTGTTAAAAATCCCGATACCCTTGTCAGTAATGGCAAAGCGGACATTTACGGTATCTCTTTTCACCACCACGTCTATAATCTTTGACTTAGAATGTTCAATCGCATTATTTAATATCTCGGTAAAAGCATAGTCCAGAATGCTGAAAATGTTTCCCGGAAGACCGCTAAAAATTCCACCTTTTTTCTTTATTTCGTCAAAAACGATGTCTTCCGAAAGATTTCTGTTCTGCAAAATACGATGCACATACAGTATCTCTTCCCGGGTATGTTCCGATGCTTTAACGTAGCGGGCTTTGTTGGATTTACCAATGAGAATAATCTGACCTTGTTCTTTTAACTCCTGAAAAAACCTATACACATAAGCCCGCGAAAATCCGGTCATTTTGACGATATCGGAAGTTCCTATTTTGCCTTTTTTAGCCAGAGTTTTAAGTATCAATTCACGGATATCCATAAGGGCATTCAAACCACAGGTTTGTTTACAACTTTATCATATATCAATATTTTAAAGTTGTCAACAAGTTGAGAACTACACTCGTCCCGGCCATACGCCGAAGAATAGAAGAAGGTCAATTGCTGGCCGGGTTGGCAACAAATAGACAGGCGGGACGCCTGTCCTACCACGCGGGCTCGATGAATCGAGCCCCTACACTAACCACGCCGAGCAAGCTCGGCAACTACATAATATGAGATTGCCGCGCAAAATACGCTCGCAATGACAGCTATTCCTCCAATTCAAAGCCTTTGGCCAGAAGGAAGCCGCGGCTGCGCTCAGCCAGGGGATAAACAGAAATCAGGTCGTAAAAACTCTTGCCGTGATTCGGTTCCAGGATATGCGCCATCTCGTGGACAATCACGTAATCCCTCACCCAGGCAGGCATATTGGCCAAGCGGTGTGAGATGCGTATGGTTTTGCGGCGATAACTGCAACTGCCGAAACGGCTGTTCTGGTTGGTCACGTACTTGATGGAATTTACAGGGATGCGTCCGTTAAAATAGCGCCGGTTCAATTTCTCGGCTATTTCGGCAAGGTCTTCGCTCCGGCTGAGTTCGGTAATTTTACTCTTTCGTTCAAACTTCAACCGAAAACGTTCCACGATCTCCCGGAGTTTTCCCTCCGGGATGTCAACCGGTGCGTTAACCTTCATCACACCGTTCTTCATCCTGGCGCTGACGGTCTTGCGCCGACGCTGACTACGGGTAATCTGGATTTCCACGTCCCCCCCACCTTCAAATACGGGATTGCCACGGCAAAATGCGCCTCGCAATGACAAATAGTACGAGATTGCCACGTCCGCCGGAGGCGGACTCGCAATGACAAAATTGATTCAGGCGATCAGTTCAAAGGCGTCGCAAACGTCCATCCCGACCCTGATGCCCAGCGCTTCGGCCCGGGCGTTGACCTTCATAATCTTCCGGTTGGGGAAACGCTCCAGGGTTCCGATGGGATTCTCCGGGGTACTTTCCGGAATGGCTGCGGCTACGCCGAACTTTTCAATTGCTTCCAGGTCAAAGACTCCGCAAGCCAAAAATCCCTTCGCACCGGTAACCAGAAGTATACTGAAGCCGGCCCACTTGACTTGAACACCTTCTACCAATCCGTTTTTGGTCTGAAAAGATTTGGTAATCGTTTCCATTTGCACCTCCGAAAAACGCGGGCTCGATGAATCGAGCCCCTACAATTAACGGCGCCGAGCAAGCTCGGCAACTACAAATGATATATTTATTTTATTCCAGGGCGGGCAGGCCGATGTTAACGCAAACAACTTCTCCGATGTATGGTTTCGCAGCCGGGTTCTGAAAACCAATTTTGGGATAGCCCAGGGTTACGGTCTTTAATGCTTTTACGGCCGTCCCCAAAGGCTTTCCGGTATCCGCATCCAAACCGCTGGGAACGTCAGCCGCGATTACCGGACAGTTGAAACCATTTATCCGGTCTATCAATTTTAGGAAAAATTCGTCCGGAATACCCCTGATGCCGATTCCCAAAATGGCATCTATAACCAGGTCGGGAATCGGTAAGTCATCAAATAACTTGATTGCATAGGAATTTCCTTTTTTATCCCCCTCACCTTTATCCTCTCCCCTTGGGGGAGAGGGGAGGGTGAGGGGTGTATGGTTCACAGCAACCAGCGCCTGGTAATTCGCCTGGGTCTCCGGTGAAAACGGCCTGGGGTTCCCCACCAAGAAAGTTTCCACCCGATAGCCGTTGAGCAGAAGATATCGGCCGGCCACAAAACCATCTCCGCCGTTATTGCCGTAACCGCAAAAGACAAAAACTTTACCTTTTTTGAACGACAGGCGGGACTTGTCCGCCGAAGCTTTAGCGAAGGTGGACGCCCGTCCTACAACAAATGTTTTCATCGCTTCAGCGGCAATCGCCTTTCCGGCGTTTTCCATCAGGGAAGAAGCCAAAATTCCGCATTGATTTATGGCCCGGCTGTCCAGTTCCTTCATCTCTTTTACGGTTACGTATCGCATCGGTTTACAGGCGCGCCACCAAAAAACAGGTTAAGATAGCCACCGCGCCGGCGGCGAAAAACGGCGCGCCGATATTGAAATTATAGAGATAGCCGGATAGCAAGAAACCAACCACCATCCCCAGGGAACCGTAGGCAAAGGACTTACTCACGTGTAGACCGCGGATATCCTCTCCGGCATATTTTTGAACCAGGTAATTGTGAATGGGAATATAGATACTGGCGCCCAGTAAATCATGCGCAAGCCACACCGGTATCGCGATTGACGCCCTGGGAATAAAAGGGGTAAGTATTAACGAAAAACCGCCAAAAATCAAGGCGGTAAGATAAAATAGTTTCGGACGTTTACCCAGCAGACGGCCGGCAAACAGCATCGGAAACCCCATAGATAAGCGATGCGCAACCATTAAAGAAGCGATCACGGCCAGCGACATGCCGAACCGTTCCCGAAAGTAAATGGGCATGGTGGGACCGTGGGAAAGACCGGTGCAAATATTTAAGATAAAATAGATGATGGTCAGGTAACGCAGTTTCCCGGTAAGGTCAAAAGAAAAAATTTCCCGGGCGCTCCGCCTCCCCGCCGCTTCCTTTACCGGCGCGGCCTGAAAAAAAGTCCAGAAGAGCGCGGTTGCCAGAAAAAGGATTATCCCGGAGGTAAAAAAAGCCGCCGAGAGGGAGAAACGAATTGTGATTATCCCGGCCAGGAAGATGCCGGCGGCCTGAAAAATCCACTCGGTTCCCCGGTTCTTTCCGTAGGTATTCAGAAACTCTTTTTCCGCGCCTTCGTAGAGAATAACAGATTGCATCGTTTCCTTGACGCCGAAAGCGCTTTCGCGCAAACTCTTCAGCAGCATCTGGGTTCCAACGGTGTTAAAGAACGGCGTGCAGAAATTACCCAGACCGGACAGAAAGAGTGCGGCGGAAAAGAAGGGCCGGCGGCCAAAGATGTCGGAAAGGTACCCGGCGTACTGGCGCATCAGAAAGGCAAAGAGAAACGACACCGCAAAGATGTCGCCCATCCGGGGAAAACTTATCTTCCGGCTCTGAAGGTAAAAAGGGATGGATATCTCGTAAATACCGAAGGTCAAACCGAAGAGACTTACGGCTACGAAAAAAACAAAGATGTTTCGCCGGCGCATATTTTTAGGGATTAAAATCAGGCGAAGAGGGCGGCCAGGATACCCACCAGGAAGATGCCGTCAAATACTCCGGCGCCGCCAATGCTCATCAGCCCGCTGTAAGACGAGAGACTCCCCAGGTGGAGAAGGTCTGCGCCGATTAACACGCCTAATACTCCGGAAATATAGGCCACCGGCGCCCGCTTTTTGGGTGAAAAGATAAAAGCGCAGAGAACGGCCGCCGCAGGCGGAATGAGCGTGGGAATCGTAATCCCGATTCCAGGCACGGGCCGGGCCACCAGGTAACAGGTCAGGACCAAAACCGCGGTGCTTATAATCGTGGGGAAAAAGGGAGCCCTCGGCAAAAGCAGGAGGCAGATTATGACGGGTATTATCGCTCCGCCGACGTTAACGGCCAGGGTCATATGCTCGGAAGGCGGCGGCTGGTAAAGAAACGGCCGGAAAATATCAAATCCCGGCTGAACGACAAACGGCTTTGCCGGAATTGAGCTCTTAACGATTGGAATGTTGATGAGCGAACCGACCAGCGAAGATAGAAAGAGGAAGAAGGCGATGGGCGCCGGTATCCCCAGCCGGCCGAAAGCCGCCGAAACCACCCGAATCGGAATCAGGATGAAAAGAACCGGTATCAGGATAAGAATGAAGATAATCAGGAATAATGAAATCGGGAAGAAAAACATAGCGGCAGTTGCCTCCAAATAGTCAATTTTATTGTTTAACAACCCCCTTATATGTTATCATTAAAGGGTGAAAAAAGAAAGAGAAATCGCTGCGGGACAGGCGGTGGAAAAAATCATCTCCCGGCTGGCAGAAGAAGTCGGAGCAAAGATGGATATCGAGAACCTGGCGCTGGTCGGAATCAGGCGCCGGGGGGTGGAGTTGGCAGCGCGGCTTCAGAATATCCTGCAAAAGAAGACGGCTGAGATACCTCTGGGAATTCTGGACATCACCCTCTACCGCGACGATTTGAGCGCGGTGGCAAAACAGCCGGTCGTGCGCGAAACCCAGATTCAGTTTGACCTGGACGGAAAAGACATCCTGTTAGTGGACGACGTGCTCTTTACCGGCCGGACCATCCGGGCCGCGCTTTCGGAATTAGTTGACTTCGGAAGACCAAGGTCCATAAAACTGCTGGTTCTGGTTGACCGGGGCCACCGGGAGTTGCCGATTCAACCTGATTTTACCGGAAAATTCATCCCGACCGAAAAAAATCAATCCATTGAAGTGCGCCTGGAAGAAGTGGACGGCGAAGATAAAATTTTACTGATTGAATCATGAGCGGCTGGAAACGAAAAGACTTACTGGGTTTAGAGGAACTGTCAGCAGAAGAGATTGAATTCATCCTGACCACAACCGCTTCCTTCAAAGAAGTCTCCACCCGGGAAATAAAGAAGGTTCCGGCCCTGCGGGGCAAAACCATCGGCAGCCTCTTCTTTGAACCCAGCACCCGCACCCGCACCTCCTTTGAACTGGCGGCCAAGCGGCTCTCCGCGGACATCGTTAACTTTTCACCTTCCGCCTCAAGTCTGGTGAAGGGCGAAACCGTCCTTGACACCGGGGAAAACCTGGAGGCGATGAAGATGGACTGTTTCATCGTGCGCCATTCTTGCGCCGGGGTGGTGGACTTCCTGGCTAAAAGATTAAAAGCATCCTTCATTAACGCCGGTGACGGCAGTCACGAACACCCGACGCAAGGACTGCTGGACATCTTCACCATCAAGGAAAAGAAAGGCCGCATTAAGGGATTGAAGGTAACCATCCTGGGTGATATCCGGCACAGCCGGGTGGCCCGCTCAAATATGTGGGGATTGCTGAAACTCGGCGCTCGGGTTACGCTCTGCGGACCGCCGACCCTTATCCCGCCCGGCATTGAAAGCACCGGCGCCCGGGTTACATACAACCTGAAGGAAGCGCTCAAAGACGCCGACGCGGTCAATGTTTTGCGTATCCAGCTGGAACGCCAGAAGGAGAATTACTTCCCTTCCCCGCGGGAATACAGCCGACGCTATCAGATTAATGCGGAAACACTCCGATGGGCAAAACCGGACGTTTTGATAATGCACCCGGGGCCGATGAACCGGGGACTGGAGATAAGTTCGGAAGCCGCGGAATGCCGTAACTCCGTCATCCTGACCCAGGTGGAAAACGGCGTGGCTGTCCGGATGGCAGTGCTCTACCTGCTTTTAGTGGGAAAATAACCGGAGGTTAATGTGATTACTATTAAACGCGCCATCCTTTCGGTTTCCGATAAGACCGGTATCCTTGACCTGGCAAAGGCGCTGGTAGAATCCGGCGCGGAGATTATATCCACCGGCGGCACCGCCAAAGCGCTGCGGGAAGCAAAAATACCGGTAACTGAAGTTTCCGATGTAACCGCATTCCCGGAGATGCTGGACGGAAGGGTCAAAACCCTGCACCCCAAAATCTTTGCCGGCATCCTCTTCCGGCGGGAAGTTCCGGAACACCGCAAAGAAGTTGAAAAAGAAGAAGTTAAGCCAATTGACCTGGTCTGCGTCAACCTCTACCCGTTTGAAAAAGTAGTGGCGAAGAAAGAGACCGAACGGGAGACCGCCATTGAAAACATTGATATCGGGGGTCCCAGTCTCCTGCGGGCGGCCGCCAAGAACAGTTCGGACGTGGTTGTCCTCTCGGACCCGGACCAGTACCCGGCAATCATCAACGAACTGAAGACGAAAAAGGGCCGGGTTTCAAAGGAAATCGCCCGGCAGTTGGGCGCCGCGGTCTTTGCTAAAACTTCAATGTATGACGCGGTTATTTCCCTCTATCTCAATCAGGAAAAAGAGACGCCGGCTTTCCCGGCCCGAATCTCCCTGCTCCTGGAAAAGATTGCGGATTTGCGGTACGGCGAGAACCCTCACCAGAAAGCCGGCCTCTACCGGGAAAAGAGTTTCCGTTCCGAAATCGGACTCTTGGTTGACGCCGAACAACTCCAGGGCAAGGAACTTTCCTACAACAACTACCTTGACCTGGAAGCCGCTCTCTCCCTGGTGCGGGAATTAGACCCGGAAGCCGCGGTAATCGTCAAGCACAACAACCCCTGCGGTGTCGCGCTCGGCCCGGATATCCTGACCGCCTTTCAAAAAGCGCGCGCCTGCGACCCGGTCAGCGCCTTCGGCGGAATCGTGGCGCTCAACCGTCCGGTAGCTGAAAATACCGCAGCTGAGATTATCACCGGTTTTGTGGAATGCGTAATTGCTCCGGAATACAGCGAAGCAGCGCTCAGCGCCTTCAAAAAGAAGCCGGACATCCGGGTGCTGCGTTTGAGCTGGCCCAAAAAAGAGGGAGGAAAATTTGATTTTCGGAAGGTCGGCGGCGGTTTTCTGATTCAGGACGTTGACGCCACTCTTTTTTCGGAATTAAAAATAGTCAGCGCCAAATCTCCGGATGCGGCTCAGCTGGAAGAGATGAAGTTTGCTTACCTGGTGGCCAAATACACCAAGAGCAACGCCATCATCCTGGTAAAAGGCGGCCAGACCATCGGTATCGGCGCCGGCCAGATGTCCCGGATTGATTCCGCCAGGATTGCGGTCTCCAAGGCAAAAGATTTCGGGTTTGACATCGCCGGAGCCGCGGTGGCTTCCGACGCTTTCTTCCCGTTCCCGGATGCCCTGGAAGTAGTGGCTAAGGAAGGCGCCGTTTCCGTCATCCATCCGGGCGGTTCCAAGAAAGACTCCGACGTCCTGGCCACTGCGGAAAAATACAAAATGATAATGGTTATGGCCGGCCAGCGCCACTTCAGACATTAGCGGTCGGATTAATCCGACCGCTACAAATTCATTTCTTGCTATTTGCCCGGTTGTGTAATGGTAGCACACCAGCCTTTGGAGCTGGGCGTTGAGGTTCGAATCCTCACCGGGCAGCGCAACAGGTAAGTTTTCCTGAAAACACTGTATTAATCTGTCATTCTGAACCCTTCGCTGCGCTCGAGGGTAAACTCCGCGAAGGGCTCGCAATGACAATTAAGTCGGAAAGCAAAAAATTGTGGGAGGGGACATACTGCGTCCGCCGTAGCTTTAGCGAAGGTGGAGCCCCTCCCCTACATTAGCGACCCTGAAGGGTCGCACTACGAAAGAGACAGGCGGGACGCCTGTCCTACTACAACTGGATTCCCGCCTAATACCCCCGCCTACTACGAGCGGGGGCAGGCATACGGGAATGACATCAAGTTCGCTACCTGTGGTGCGCTAATTTATTATATCAACCCTTTTGCCGTCTCTTTACTTATTCTCTTTTCAAACGCGCCGCGGCCCGCCTGGCATTTTCTTTCCTGATCCAAAGGTGCTCTCCGGTGAGACGAACTCCTTCAACGGTAACCTCGTGAAAATAGTATCCGATTACCGTCCCTTCTATCCCTGATTCCTCTGATTCAAGTATGTCCGGAGCATATTCCCAGGTTCGGCCGGTTCTCGTATCAATCAGAAGCGTATTCTCGTTTGGATACTGCACTTCAAAAATCTGATACTGCCCAACTTCTTTTTTTTTACATTGATGCGGCAGTAAAATAAAAAACACGCTCAACAAAAAACCTGATGCCACCAGAACAGCTTTTTTAAACCACTCTTTCTTAAACCACTCCTTCTCAAACATCCACACTCCTTTATTCAACAAGGGTTGCGAAAGAATAAAACCGAATAATCAGCTTTATTCTTTCGCAACCCCTAAACTTGTCCCGCTATCCTCTTTACTTTTTTGCCTTTTTCTTCGCTGCCTTCTTCTTTGTTCCGCCACGAGCCATCTGCGCTTCGCAGACATTTCCCTTGCCGTCGATATAGTAAAGAAAACCCTTCTTTCTCTCAACCGCGTCCTTGATCAGGATTTTTCCCATTTTTCCCACCTCCTTCTTATATCGCTATGGTAAGATTGTATCACGGATATAAAATGAAAGCAAGCCCACCCTAAAATAACAATTTGCGCTAAATCTGTTTTTTTGCTAAAATTATATCTTTGTTAGGGAGGAACATGAACAGCAAAACTTTGGCAGAGCTTGCCCTGGAACAGGGTAACGGCATTCTCCGGCTGGCGCCCAACTGGGTGCCTCGTTCTTTCTGCGTGCCGGGCCGGAGAATCAAACTTCACCCGGATGATTATTACTCTCTGGGCGGTGACCGGGGCGGAATTGACGAACGCTGGTTTGCGTCTACCACGCCGGCGGATAACGGACCAAAGACCGCACCGAACGAAGGTTTAAGTTTTATCGTCTTTCAGGACGGCGCGGAATTCCAAAAAATCCTCCTGCGGGACGCTATCGGCGAATTAAAAAAAACGCTTCTGGGCGAACGGCTCTGGAATAACTACGGCCGCTGGCCGATGTACGCCAAGTTTTTTGATAACAAAGGCGCCCTGCCCCACCACGTGCACCACCAGGCAGAACACGCCGGACTGGTGGGCCAAAATTCAAAGCACGAGGCCTATTACTTTCCAACCCAGTTGAATAATCACGGCGGGGATTTTCCTTATACCTTCTTCGGCATTGAGCCGGGCACAACCAAAGACCAGATTCGGAAATGTTTGATGGACTTTACCAAAGGCGACAATAAGATTACCAACTTTTCCCGCGCCTACCGCCTGGAACCGGGTACCGGCTGGGACGTTCCGCCCGGGGTATTACACGCACCCGGAAGTTTATGCACCTACGAACCGCAGGAGGCCTCGGACGTCTTTGCGATGTATCAATCGCTGGTCGGAGACCAGATTATCCCGGAGGAGATGTTGTGGAAGAACTCACCGCCGGACAAAGTGGGTAATTACGACTATCTGATTGAAGTGCTGGACTGGGAAAAGAACGTGGACCCTAATTTCGCCGATAACCGTTTCATGCGGCCGAAACCGGTCAGGCCTGAGAAGGAAATGGAGGCGGAGGGCTATAATGAAAGATGGATTACCTACCGTTCGGATAATTTCAGCGCCAAGGAACTTGCGGTCCGGCCGGGGCAAACCGTTACCATCAGGGATAATGCCTGCTACGGCCTGATTGTCCTGCAGGGACACGGTAAAATGGGCGCCTGGGATATTGAAGCGCCGGTCCTCATCCGCTACGGCCAACTGACCAGCGACGAATTCTTCGTCAGTGAAGAAGCAGCCCGACAGGGAGTTGCCATCACCAACCCTTCCCAGAACGACCCGATCGTGATGCTTAAACATTTTGGGCCGGGGAATCCGGACCTGAAATAAAGCGACCCTGAAAGGGTCGCACTACATTAACGAATAATAAACGTAAAATGGAGAAAAAGATTGCCGCGTGGGAAAGAGAGATTAAAAAACTGGAAACCAGCCTGCAAAACTTCTGCGGGTTGGGCGAATTCAGGTTCAAACAGAACGTAACCGGCGCGGAGGACCCGGCCTTTGATGACCGGGACTGGAAAGTAAATAAAATCTCGCAATGGTCAATGAAAGAAGGTCCGGCTTATTTCCGTAAAAAAATAGAGTTTCCAAAAACCACGGAAGGCCTTTCGCTTTCAGGAAGCCCGGTGGAACTTAATTTTGTCTTTCCCTCCGGCGTGGAAGTTTTCTGGAACGGAAAATCTTTGTATCAAAATAAATTCTGGGCTGATATGCGGGCCGCGGAACTTCCTTTGCCGGATAAGATAGAACCGGGCAAAACTCATTTGCTGGTCTTCAAAACGCCGGGCGGTGACGGCTTAGGCGGATTCTGGGGGTCATTCTCCCTGCCGGTGGTAGCAGAAGCCTTATTTGAACTCACCGCGGTCCTCTCTCAGATAAGGTTTGCCGAAAAACTCCTGGAGAGCAACCGCGGTCTTTCCTTCAAAAAAAGTTTTCAAAAAGCGGTCTCCCTGGTTAATCTTGATGTGCTGCAAAACCGCAACTGGCCTGAAATCACCGCCAACATCAAGGAGATTGAAAATGCCCTGGAGCCATTCCGTTCCCTTGCCAGGAAATACCGGGTCCATCTAATCGGCCACAGCCACATAGATATGAACTGGCTCTGGAACTATGAGGACACCGTAGATACCTGCCTGCGTGACTTTGAGACCGTCACCAAGTTGATGGATGAATACCCGGACTTGACCTTTTCCCAGGACCAAACGCATATCTACCGGATTGTGGAGGAACACAACCCAAAACTTTTTGCCCGCGTTAAAGAAAAAATTAAAGAAGGCCGCTGGGAGGTTACCGCCAACGCCTGGACGGAAGGGGACCTCAACATGGCTGACGGAGAAGCGCTATGCCGCCACATCACTTACTCCCGAAAATACGTCGGCGAACGTTTCGGGGTAAAACCGGAGATAATGTGGTCGCCGGATACCTTTGGCCACCCGGTCACCATCCCCACTGTCCTGGCTCACGCTGGAATTAAAAACTATTATTTTATGCGGGCCGGCAACGGTTTTCCCCACGGCGGTTTTACCTTTCCGCTCTTTACCTGGCAAAGTCCGGACGGCAGTAAAGTTTTATCTTTCAATAGCGTGTATAATAACTTCATCACGTCGGAAAATGTTGTTTTGACGGCGAACAAATTCCGCGAAAAATATCGCCTTTTTGAAAGTATGTTCGTCTACGGCGTAGGCGACCACGGCGGCGGACCGACCCGGAAAGATATTGAACGCAAAAAACGAATGGATATCAAGCCGGTAATGCCGACCCTGGTCTTTTCCACAACGCACCGGTTCTTTGATTTGGTGAGAAACAGAACGAAGTACCCGGTGGTTAAAAAAGAACTCAATCCCATTTTTGAGGGGTGTTACACAACTCACTCCGACATCAAAAAAGAAAACCGGGATTGCGAAAACAGTCTCTTGACCCTGGAGACAATTGCAACCCTCGCCGGCCTCCTGGGCAAAGAATACCCGGCTGAAAAATTAGAAAGTTGGTGGCAGGACACCCTCTTCAACCAGTTTCACGACATCTTTGACGGGTCCGCGATATCCGAATCGTACCAATATTCCAAAGAACTGGCGAATAAGGTTATCGCCAGCAGTAACACATTACTCACAGAGAACCTTAACTTCATTTCTAAACAGGTAAACACTTCAGGAGAAGGCGCTCCTCTGGTGGTATTCAATTCGCTGGGCTGGGAACGAAGCGAGGTTATTGAGCTTAAACTACCGGGCGTAATGGCCGAAAAAGAACTGCGCGTCAGCGATGAAAAAGGTAAACAAATGCCGGTTCAGGTTACGGACAGGAAGTCCGCCCTCTTTCTGGCCGAAAGTATTCCTTCTTTCGGCTATAAAACCTACTGGTTAAAAGCCTGTCCCGGCAAATCTTCCCCCTCACCTGCACCTCTCCCCCCAGGGGAGAGGGAGAAGGAGGGGGTATTTGAAACCTCATACTACCGAATTGAGATTGCTTCGGACAGCGGCGTCATCAGGCGGCTCTACGACAAAAAGAACAAAAAAGAGGTTTTGAGTATCGGCCGTTCCGTCGGAGAAGACCCTTCCTCCTACTGGGCAGAGACTTGCGGTAATCTACTTCAAGTCCTGCAGGAGAAACCGCACCCGATGTCTGCCTGGATTATCGGCAATATCATGCGGATTGAAAACCTTCTTGACCTGGAGGAGTTCAAGGTTTCTGAATCCGGCCCGGTAAGGACTACCCTCTCCATTAAAAGGCGGTACCGGGATTCAACGATTGAGCAAAGAATCACTCTCTATCCCAATCTTCCCCAGATAGATTTTGAGGTAATCGCAAACTGGCAGGAAAAAGGGTCTGCCCAAGACGGCGTGCCGATGCTCCGGGTAAATTTCCAGGCAGATTTTGACCGGCCACTCGCGGAATTTGAAATCCCCTTCGGCTGGCAGGAACGCCGTACCGACGGAAAAGAGTTACCGGCCCTTAAAGCCGCCTCCCTGTCCGAAGGCGGCTACCGGCTGGGTCTTTTAAACCGGGAGAAACACGGCTATCTCGTAAACGGAAACAACCTCGGTTTAACACTCCTGCGCAACCCCTACGAACCGGACTCCCTGCCGGACAGCGGGACCCACCGCATCGGATACCGGCTCCTTTTCGGCAAAATCAGCAAAGCGGAAATGAGCCGTCAGGCGGCTTCCTATAATCGCCCCCTGCCGGTTTGCCTGACGGACAATCACGGTGGTAAACTACCTCCGGAGTTCTCCTTCCTGGATTTCCGTTCCGAAGACTGCGTGCCCAGTTCCCTGCAAAAATCACGGGATGGAAAAAATCTGACGTTAAGGTTTTACGATGTTTCGGGTAGAAAAACTAAAACAGAACTGAGGTTCGGTTTTCCGCTGAAAGGTCTTTTCCGGACAGACCTGCCGGAAAAAGATAACAGCCGCATCTCTATCAAAAAAAACAAGGTAACGCTACCGGTAAAACCGTACAGTCTCAATACGTTAAAAATAAAAATATGATGCGTATCGTAAGTTCTTCGGAATTACTACAGATACTGGAAGAGCGCCGCGCCAAACTTACCGGCGTGGAGGAACGGGTCGCGGAAATCATCCGGCGGGTAAAAGAAGACGGAGAACCGGCCCTACGGGAACTAACCAAAATTTACGACGGCGTAGAGATTGACGATTTCCGGGTATCCGACGCCGAAATAAAGGAGGCAAAAAAGGAATTCCTGAATCCGGAATGGCGCCGGCGGCTCAAGAAAATCGCTGACCGCATACGGACTTTCGCAAAAAAGGAATTGCCGAAAAACTTCAAGATTGCGGAACCGGAAGGAACCCTGGAGCGGCTTTATGTCCCGATAGAACCAGTCGGCGTTTACGTTCCGGCCGGAACCGCTCCGCTGGTTTCCACGGCGCTGATGGCCATTGTGCCGGCGCAGACTGCCGGTGTAAAAAGGATAATCGCAGCCACCCCGCCGGGCAAAGATAAAAAGGCAAATAAAGCCGTGGTGGCAACCTGCGCTTTTCTGGGCGTTTCGGAAATATATAAAATCGGCGGCGCTCAAGCGATAGCGGCGCTCGCTTTTGGAATTGGAAAAATTCCTAAAGTGGCTCTGATTATCGGTCCCGGCAACGAATACGTGGCCGCCGCCAAAAGACTTCTTTACGGTATCGTGAATCTGGACTGTCCGGCCGGTCCCAGTGAAGTGGTAGTCTTTGCCGACCAGACCGCCCCGCCCTCTTTCGTCTCCGCGGAACTGGCCGGTCAAGCTGAACACCGTTATGGCCTGGCCGTCCTGATTACGCCGGACAAAAAAGTGGCGGAAGGCGCCGCAAAGTTCCGGACAGATGGTTTTATCGTTGTTTCCGGAAAAGAGAAGGCAACTGATTTGATTGAAGCAATTGCGCCGGAACACCTGGTCGTAATGGTTTCCAACGCCAGAGGTTTCGCGGCAAAGATAAAGAAGTCCGGCGCAATCTTCATCGGAAATTATTCGCCGGTTGCGCTCGGCGATTACCTGGCCGGACCAAGCCACATCCTACCCACCGGCGGCGCAGCCGCTTCTTTCTCCGGACTTTCCGCTGCAACTTTCCTGCGCTCCTATGCCCGAATTTCCTGGAACAAAAAAGGGTTGAAAAAATGGGCGGGAGATCTTGAGGAGCTCGCGGAACTGGAAGGACTGCCAAACCACAAAAGGAGCGTTACCACGCGGGTTCGATAAACTGCACGTGCCAACATTGACAGGCGAGACGCCTGTCCTACAAATTGTTTTTAAAGGCGTTGGTGAGGGGCAGACGCCAATCCTTGCCGAACGCGCGGCTGGTTATCTTGACGCCGGGAGGCGCCTGGCGCCTCTTATACTCATTCCGGTCCACCATCCCTACCACCCTCCGCACCGTCTCCTTCGCAAAACCGCTGCCGGCAATCTCTACCGGTGAAAGGTTCTCCTCAACGTAAGCGGCGAGAATCGGGTCCATAACTGCGTAATCCGGAAGGGTATCTATGTCTTTCTGGTTTGACCGTAATTCCGCGGAAGGCGGCCGTTTTATAGACCGCTCCGGAATAACCGATTTCAGTTGATTCCGGTACGCAGCCAACCGGTAAACCAGGGTCTTGGGAATATCCTTAAGCGCCGCAAAACCGCCGGCCATATCTCCGTAAAGGGTACAGTAACCGGTGGCGATTTCGCTCTTATTGCCGGTGGTAAGGACCAGGTAACCAAACTTGTTGGAAAAAGCCATAAGGATGTTGCCCCGGATACGCGCCTGGATATTTTCTTCGGTTATATCCGGTTTTACACCGGTAAAACTATTCTTGAAAGTCTTCAGGTAGGCGTTAAAAACTTCCTTTATGGAGATTACGTGAAATTCAATCCCTAAATTGTTGGCCAGTTTTTGGGCATCTATCCGGCTCATTTTCGCGGAAAACCGGCTGGGCATAAAGAGGCCGACCACCCGGTCATTGCCCAGACCATCAACCGCAATAGCCGCGGTAAGGGCCGAGTCAATCCCGCCGGAGAGCCCGATGATTACCTTCTTAAATCCGTTCTTCTCCACGTAATCTCTGGTCCCGGTAATCAGAGCCTGATATACTTCGGCTTCATCCGGGAGTCGCTGTTCAATGCGCGGTTTGATTACCGGAGGCTTGGATTCCCGTTTACAACGCACGGGAATGACATATGTTTTTGTAACGCCAGAATCGTAGGGGGCGGATTTATCCGCCCCGCGGGCGCCATGAATGGCGCCCCTACAAGCGCGCTCTGGTTCAATATCCACGATAAGCAGGTCCTCGGCAAAAGATTTCGCCCTCGCCAGAACCTTGCCTTCCGGGTCAAAAACCACGCTCTGTCCGTCAAAGACCAGTTCGTCCTGACCGCCGACCAGATTGACGTAAACCAGAAATACTTCGTAATCTGCAGCCCGGCCGGACAACATCCGTTCCTTATGCTCCGCCTTGCCGCGCTGGTACGGCGAAGCCGAAATATTGATAAGACACTGGCTGCCGGCCGCAACCTGCTGGAAAGTCGGTCCGACCGGATGCCAGATATCTTCGCAGATACTGACTCCAAAACGGAAATTCCCCAAGGAAAAGACCTTGTTTTCGCGACCAGCCTTAAAATAACGCTCTTCGTCAAAAACGCTATAATTAGGCAAAAGGTGTTTATGGTAAATCGCCTGAACCTTTCCGCGGACAATGATTGCAGCCGCATTGTAAAGGTCATTTTTAGGCCCCTTACGGTCAATAAACCCCAGAATTGCAGTTATTCCAACGGTCTTTTTCGCAATCTCCGCAAGACCTTTAAGGTTAGCGTCTATAAAACTGGTTTTAAAGAGAAGATCTTCCGGCGGGTAACCGGTCAGGGCCATCTCCGGAAAGACAACCAGATCCGCTCCGGATTTTTGGGCGCGCTTAATATAACCGGATATCCGGGCTGTGTTTCCGGAAATATCTCCAACTGTAGCGTTTATCTGGGCCAGAGCAATTCTTGCCATAGTTAGGGGTTACCGAAGAATAAAATTGCCTATTTGCCAGCACTACTGTCCAACTGTTGAATTTATAAAAACGTGAAAACCATTGATACGCTTATGTTACA
>Ga0180009_10002055_pt1 | contig 23823 bp, 16 predicted proteins | sample OS_PC_MetaG_FD_123537 | JGI IMG/M metagenome (GOLD analysis project Ga0180009, IMG submission 123537) | Groundwater microbial communities from the Aspo Hard Rock Laboratory (HRL) deep subsurface site, Sweden - OS_PC_MetaG | ecosystem: Environmental > Aquatic > Deep subsurface > Groundwater...
CGGCAAACCCGGCACGGCCGCTTCTTCAATGCGCTCTTCCTGCTCATCGCTTGCTCCGGGAGGTCTGAATGGAAAAGACTTTCCCGAAACTACCCGGATCGATGGGGCAGGAACAAAGGAAAAAGCCACGTCCTTTTTCCTGGAACGCTTATCGAAGAGTTTGGGTGGGTTCAATAACCGGAGAGCTTCATCACCACGGAAACGGACAGGTGGGTCCGATTACCGCCGATACATGGGTCCATCTCTGGCCGGGGGTAGCAATGTTGGGCGGTGACCAGCCTGTCCGTGGGGTCCCGATTGCCGTTGGTTCCTGGCATTTTTGACCTGGCGATCATCGACGAAGCCAGTCAGACAGATATTCCGTCGGCGATCCCCGTCTTGTTCCGATCTCGGCGAGCCGGAGTGGTGGGTGATCCGTTCCAATTGCGGCATACATCTGACTTGGCCCCAGCCAAGGAAACACTGCTCCGGACCCAAGCAGGCCTCATGGGATTGCGGACTTCTCGGTTTACGTATTCTGATAATTCCCTCTATGATCTGTTCGCGGCCAAGGATAAAGCCAACCCTATCCTACTCAGCGAGACTTTTAGAAGCGCCAACGAAATAGCCGGCTATTCCAACATCGCTTTCTACGAAGGTCGTCTGCGCGTGGCCACGGACATGAGCAAACTTAAAGCTCCACGGGGGAAAACGCCCGGTATTCACTGGACCGTAATCGAAGGTAAAGTCGAAAGCGGCGGCTCGCAGTCCTGCCATTGCCCCGAAGAGGCCGAGGAAGTGATTGAGCAGGTCAGAAAGTTGCTGCTCGATGATGACTTCCAGGGTTCCGTGGGAGTGGTTACGCCCTTCCGCCCCCAGGCCAATCGCATCCAGGACGCCCTGTTCGGTGGAAATATCCCACGGGATCGGATCGAAGAAACCAGGCTCCACGTGGATACATCTCATGGCTTTCAGGGCGACGAACGCGACGTGATGATCTTTTCCCTCTGCGCCGGACCAGGCATGCCTGTCGGCTCGCTCGGGTTTCTTCGAAAGGAAGCCCGTCTGTTCAACGTGGCCGTGAGTCGTGCGCGGGCCGTGGTCATAGTGGTCGGCAACCGCCCCTGGGCCCAAAAGTGCGGCATCAAGCATATCGAGCTGCTGGCCAGTGACCGCTCTCATGTAAGACGACGTACTATCAAGGGACCTTGGCACCCCCATGAATCACCCTATGAAAAAATTATGTTTGATGCCTTGGTTGAATCGGGATTGGCCCCCCTGCCCCAGCACCCCGTCAGCAGCCGCCGGCTGGATATGGCCCTGGTTCGGGAGGGCGATGCGGCGATCAAGATTGACGTCGAAGTGGACGGAGACTGCCATCGCAACCGGGATGGGACCCGTAAAGAGGACGATATCTGGCGGGATATACAGTTGCAGGCCCTGGGCTGGAAAGTGATGCGGTTCTGGACCTATCAGATTCGAGAGGGACTGGATGAATGCGTCGGTAAAATCATGGACGCTTGGAGGATGGCATGAGTTCTCTGGATGTAAAGTTCCCGCCTGTTATACTGCTTGTATCCATGGTTTTGGCGGTAGCCGTTTTGATTGTGCTTTCGGGTTGGAAGATTGTAAATCTTGAAGAGGAGAGGAGCCGCCTGAAAATCAAGGAAACCCAGCTGGACCAGGATAGCGCGTTGCTCGAGGCACGGAAGGAAAAGCATAAAGAACTTCTGGCCGAACTGCCGTCCCTGGAAAGCAGAAAGATGTCCTTCGAATCCTCTCTGGCTGAGCTTCAAGGCCAGGTAACCTCAAAGGAATCCCGCCTGAATGAATTGAAAAATCGGGTCAAGGAACAAGAGGATGCCATGGCTAAGGCCAAGGCTGAAAAAAAGGAAGCCGAAGAATCGGTTGCCTCTATCCGTAAAGAGTTTGCCTCTGTCCAAAGCAATATCCAGTCCGCCCGATCGGAACTGACAAATTTGCAAGGACAGGTTGCTGTTTCATCCGAGGAAAAAAGAAGCCTCGGAGCGCAGATCGGTCAACTCGATACACATAGAAAGTCCTTGCGGGCGAATGTCGATGAACTCGAGCGTCAAAAGGTTCAAAGCCATGCAGCTATTGAAGGTCTGAGAAAGGTTATCGCAAATTTGCAGCAGGATTTCACCCAAATGAGTAGTGATAAAAGCGCTCTTCAAGGAGCAACTCAACGTTTCCAGGAAATCGCCAATGACTTGAATGGGTCAAAAGGCAACCTCGATAAAGCGATCGATGATCTTAAAGAGCCATCTGAAAGGCTCAAGAATAGCGCAGGAGCCCTTGATACACAGGCCGTCAGTCTGGGAACGCTCAACCAGAATATGAACGCCTCATCCGAAAGTCTGAAGGCTTCAGCAGAGGCATTGAAAGTACTACCCTCTACAATCAGGAATATTAACTCAAGCCTGCAAAACGAGGTCACCCGAGTTTCTACTATAGCCGGACGGATTGAAACCTCATCAGGAAGAATAGAAACCGGAGCCAGCCGACTTACCGGCGCCGTCGAAGAGCAAACCGGCAAGATCAGGGAAAAGGCTGAATCTTTTTCCTCTTCCCTCCAAAACCTGGCCCGAGTTATCGAGACGTTGTCCGGCAAGGCCAGTGGACTAGACCAGGAAATAAAGCCTTTGAAAGACGGAGCGACCGAGTTGAATCATGCAATTTCTGGATTGAACTCACAATCCCAGAGTTTCTCGTCTTCATTGGCAACCATAACCGCAACGAACGAAAAGCTGACGGCACAAGCCCAAGCCCTCCAGCAGGCCGTTAGGAATCTGGCAGGTAAGGATCAGACGCTGGCCGAGGCAGCAAAACAAATCGGGGCGCAGGTGGGAGCACTGGAAGCCGAGGTCCAATCAATGAAGACCCTCCTGTCTCAAGCGAAGAATCAACTCGACTCTCGAGACGGTGTACTGGCCAAGGCTCTGGCAGAGACAAATAGCAGACTGACGGCCATCGGGAAAGAGATCGAGGAACTCAGGGCCTCCATGTCCAAGGCGAACATAGGCCAAAGTCAAGGACCTGATCGTAGCCCCGCAGTAGAGATACCTTCCGGGGATGAAAAAGCTGAACCAACTGCGGGAAAGGATTAACTATATTATGGATACAGTAGCAATTCCTTTTCTTCCCACCGTCCTTTGGCTCTTGGCCGGGGCTCTGACGATTATAGCTCTGTTCTTGGCTGTAGGTCTTTATGCCTATTATAGATCGAGACTCCAGGCGGCAGTAGAAGATAGCGGTGATGCAGCCGACTTGGCTGCGAAGAAGCAACAACTCCGGGCGGACGTTAATGCTCTTCAGGAATGGATTCAAGTCCAGAAGCTGGAGTTGGAAAAAATCATGACCGAAAGAATTGAACAGGATAAGCTGCGAGGCGAGTTGTCTGATCTGGAAAAAAAGTGCGCCGACAGGGACCAGGAGAACCAATCTCTCCGCAATGAGGTTGGTGAACTTGAAAACCAGAAACATCTTGTCGACCAAGTCGTCCGCCAACTTCGGGAGGAGGAAAAGCTGCTTCAAGACCGGATAGACGGGGCAAAGGAGGCAGAGGGAAGGCTTGTTGGCATGAGGTCCGAATTGGAGGCAGTTGAAAAGATATTGAAAGCTGCGGAACGCCAATCCGAAGAGCGGCTGAAAGCGGTAACCGACCTCGATATCAGGATAGATTCTTTGCGTTCGGAAAAGAACAACTTGGATCGACTCATCGAGGACTTGGCAGATCAAGCCAATTTATCCAAGGATAACGCATCGTCCCTCAAGGAAGAGGAATCTCGAGTCAAAGAAATTCTCGAACGGACCGGGCGTGATTTGGAGTTAAAAGCGCGTGAATTACATGACCTGCATGAGAGGATTCAGCGACTGAATACAGAAATAAATGCCCTTGGACAACAGAAGATTGATCTTGAAAATATTATCGGCGATTTGAACGAAAAGAAAAGGGAAGCATTGCTGCTTAAGAAATTTAAGGAAAAGATCGCTGGTGAGAATGAAGAAATAAATCGCGAACTTGCTATCAACAGAAATGAGCTTGCCCGTCTCCACGTTGAAGTTGGAGAATTCCGAGAAGAATACACTAGACTGAAACGAGAAAATGAAAAGATGGGTATTATGCTGTCTGGTTCCAGAACGGGTGATGATCAAGGCGAACGTTTAGCCCCGTTTTCCGACTTGGTGCTGACGGAACCTGAATGTCTCAATATTAATAAATTTCCAAATTTTCAAAAAGATAATCGGGCGGAAAGTGAATATTTACTAGAGCTGAAGGAACTGTTGTTTCAAAAACACAAACTAATTTTTCCCAGCCGGGTCATAGATGCCTTTCATGCTTCGCTCAAATGCCACAGCATCAACCCTCTGACAGTACTGGCCGGAGTATCTGGAACGGGTAAGACACTTCTACCTGTTAAATACGCAGAGATGATGGGTATGCACCTACTGGTCATTTCCGTTCAGCCTCGTTGGGACTCGCCCCAGGATATGTTCGGGTTCTACAATTATCTGGAGAAAAAATACAAGGCTACGGAACTGGCACGAGCTCTTGTCCGTATGGACCCCTATAACTTCAACGACGAGCCATTTGATAAATTGAAATGGGCTAGGCCCCATGACAGGATGCTACTCGTACTGTTGGATGAAATGAACCTGGCCCGTACCGAATATTATTTCAGTGAATTTCTTTCCAAACTGGAACTTAAGCGAGATGTCCGTAACCCGGAGGATGAATCCAAACGGGGCAATGCCCAATTGGAACTTGATACCGGTCCGGAAAAAAGCCTAATGTTTCGACTATGGTTTCCTGACAATGTCCTGTTTGTTGGCACCATGAATGAGGACGAAACCACACAGAGCCTTTCGGACAAAGTCCTTGATCGGGCCAACATCCTTCGGTTCGGCAAACCGACGGGCAAATTGTCTACGCTGCCCGAGGACGATGTGAGCAATGACCTGGCCACTCGCGCCTTCCTGTCTCACGAACGATGGAAGGAATGGCTCCATCCGTACCACCCGAACGCACCATGGTTCGCCCAGGTGACGAAATGGCTCACCTTAGCCAATGACGCTCTCAACCGGGTCGGCAGGCCCTTTGCCTATCGGTTGGAGAAGGCGGCTTATACCTATGTGGCAAACTATCCGGATGTAGAAACGGCGGGGCGTCACAAGCTGGCTTTTGCCGATCAAGTGGAACAGAAGATCATTCCCAAACTGCGGGGAGTTGATTTGAGTGAGCCGCCATCTAGATACTGTCTGGATGAACTGGGAAAAATTATCGATGAACTCGGCGACAAAAGCCTCATCGAGGCTTTCCGTGTTTCCAGAGAAGAAAGTCAATACCTCGGTATGTTTCGCTGGCGCGGGGTATCACGGCAGACGGACGAATAAATGGCTATGGCGGCCGATGTTGAAGCCCAACTACATCTTTGGCCCTGGTCCACCGAGGTCCCGGGACAGACAAAGGACCTTGTAGAAGGCGAAAGCAAGTACCCCTTTTATGGCAGTCCGGTCGTGTCCCTGTCGAAGAAGGCGGAGTTTTGGCATCCACGACGGCATGAAAAATATTACTCGTTCGGCCCGCCCTTTACATCCGAGGTGGAGCACTACCAACTCTATGAAATACCGCATGCCGTTCCAGCCGGTAAGGAACAACAAAAAAACGCGGGCTGCCTATGCAAACGGTCTCAGCTAGGCGCCAAAGACCTGCGTCTCTCACCGGAGAATGGCCGTGAACGAACGATACCAGGCAAGGATGGTAAACAACATGAAACACTACTTGCCCGGACCGTCCTGTCATGGTCTCAACTGTTCGACGACCTACTGGATCAAGCATTGGAAAGGCACCGAGAGCCCCGGCTGCCCTGGGATGAATTCGAAGAAACGCTAACCAAGCTGAAGGACCAGGCCAATCAACCCCGAAAGGCCTTGATTCTTAATATTGCCGAAACCCTGCAAACCAGACTCGCGATCGTCGTTAGTTCGGCCCGCAAGGTATTGCTCCGGGAAAGGCGCATGATGCCCGCCGGACGGGTATCGGAAACCGATGTCGCCTGCCTGGAGTGGTATCTTCGCCAGCCCGGCATTACCGCGGCCCAGAAAGCGGCGGCCAACAGGCAGACCCTGATGGGTGTGGCCCGCAGGGAATCCTGGGACACCCACGAAAATCGGATACTAAAAGATTTTTTATCTCTCTGCCGCAAAGAATCGACCCGCTACCTTTTAGCCGAGGTAGGCAACAACCCGAATTTTCAAAAAAGTGAACGCGCCGAAAAAATAACCGCCTTTCGTTACCTCTGTGCTGACTTGTTGCGACAACCCTTCTTCGAATCAGTCTCCAGGCCCGAACCGGGCCTACGCCCCAACTATGTGCTCCAGAACGACCACCGCTACCGCGAGATTTGGAAATTATATCTGCGACTGCTTCGGCAGGAGGATGAAGAGGACATCTTGTGGGACTGGCAGGCCCGGACCTGGGCGGACGTGGTGCGCCTTCTTGTCGGCCGGGCGCTCCATACCATGGCCAAGAAAAGATCGGAGACAGGGACTGGAATATTCCAGGAAATTCTCAAGTCGTCCTTGCATCTTTTTCGGGAGCAACGGCTGGGCGCCCGGGTGCAACCGGGCTGTGAACCAGGCCCATTCATTCTTTACCCGGATGATCCGGTGAAACAGGCCGTTATGGAAGTCGTTCATTCCAGTCTCGCTGAAAAGCATCCGGTAGCCAAGTCTTTGGGCAGACTCGGGGCTCACCTCTATTTGGTTATTCATCCGTTTGGCCCCTCCCGGACCAAGGTAATCGCCGTTTGGGCCGTCCATACTGCAGGGACATGGTGCTGCCCGTCCTGGGAGGAGATCGCCAGGTCGGCCAGAGAAGCCCTTGATTGGCATCGCCCTATATTAGGGGGGCGTGCCGCCAATTCGCCGGACCTTTATGGACTGATCGCCGCCAGCGATCTCGAGTCCATGGGCTCGTGTGCCTTTTCCGGCGATGAACACAAACTGCCTCTAGTGCAGATCACGGCCGACCAGTCTGGCTGGAGTGACGCCAATGTATGGCTTGAAGCTGCCATCGAGGAGATACTGGGGGGTATAATGTGAAGGTCGGTCGCATTGCAGGTTGTTCCGCGTTCGGGCTTGCGGATACGGCTGCCTCTCAGTTAGAGAGCCTGTATTCGGAAGATTTCTACCTTGCTGATGCCCTGCTGCCCGAAAATCCATTTGGCCATATCCGGGTCGGAGGGGACGCCAAGGCGGACCGCACGCATAGCGGAATGCACTGGCCTCCAGAGGCCCGGATCGAGCCAGGAAAGCCGGTGCGACGCGTCCCCATACCTTATGCCTGGCGAGCATTGGTGGAATCCGAAGATCAAAACGTTCGCTGGAAGGCCGGCTCCGGAGTAACCGTTCCGGTGCCTCGAATACTAGCCGCCCATTTAGCCGGTGTGCTCGGCCAGGAAGGTCTTGGCGAGAATAATAAGGCTGTAGTAGTCATCCCCAATCACCTCGACGAGTATGGACAAGACGCGCTGCTCCGGGAACTGGGCAGAGCCGGACACCGAAACGCGCTTCTGATCTGGCGGCCCGTAGCCGCGGCCCTAGCCTGGCTGGAAATGTTAGGACATCAAGAGGACCCCGATAGCATACAACCTGACGACCATATCCATGTGCTCTACTTCGGACCCGATGCCATAGAGTTCACGACATTGAGACTACGGGTGCATCAAACCCCAGATGGGCTGAAACATGTCCTGCCCTTACGGGACCGGCCCAAAGGCGTGCTCCCCCGCTGCACAATGGACTGGGCCGGGCGGTTGATCGAAGAAAAAATGCCGCTGCCCGACGAAGGCGCATTCATGCAGGCCTTCACCAGTTTCCCTGATGTCTGGGAGGCGTTGACCGGAAAGCAGCCTGATGCCACCGCCCAGCCTCGACCCTGGAGCTTTTCTGAAAAATGGTCCCAATGGAAACCGTCTTCCGATCTTCGGAGTTCCAGTCTGCGCTTAAAGGCGGGGCCTTGCCAGACTCTTCGCTCGATATACCAGGCATCCTGTCCTCTGAAAAACGATCCTGAGGAAAATGAGAAGAGTTGGGAAATGGCCATCCGAACAGAATTCCGGAGGCTGTTCCGAGCGTACCCGAAGGGACGATTGCGCGGCCTGATAATCTGCGGTCCACTCGCCCCGATAGAAGTGCCAGCTTGGCTGTATGACGTACTCGATGAAGCTGGCTGTCAAGAATTCGACCGAACCCACGACCTAAAGGAACCGAAGATCGACGGCCTGTGGTTATGTCCGGGTGAAACAGCTCTGGCCCGAGGCGCGGCAATCTATGGGGAAAAGGTTAGTGACAAACAGCCCACATACCTCGATACCATGCCTCAGATATCAATCCTGGCTCAGGCCCAAAGGCAATACAAATGGGTGCCACTATTGAAGGACTCCGAAGTGAAGGACTCAGGGGTGACGGGGGGCGAGGAATATCGGGTGAAGGAACCCGTAGTGATGGGGGGGGAGGAATTCAAAGATAGGATTATAAAAAAATTCCAACTTGGCAAGGGCTCACGTCAACTGGTTGTTCACCTTCGAAAAGAGGCACTAGAATTACCCGACTGTCATGTCGACGGTGATGGAGGCGACCTGGAACCAGCAGCTTTTGGCTTACCGGACTGTCAAGCGCGTCTATTGCGTGAAAAAGTTCGCGTAGTCGGTTCCTTGGAGCGAATTTTGGGGACACCTTATTTTGTTTCCCATGATTCACCGGAGACCCGCTATGTTAAAAACTTTGCCGAATTCCTTTTTACAAGTAAAGATAAACAAGGCGATCCGGATTCAGATGAAGATCAAAATTTTATACAATCCTCAGAATGGCCTTTTCGCAAGGCGTTTTTTTACTTCCCTTCATCACCTGACCGAAACATGCCTTTGGATATTTCTGTCCGCATGAAGCCCGCCAGCGGACTAGCTCATATTGAAATCCTTCCAGAAGATGCATCCTTCTTAAAGGAAAGGAAGGTCTTTTTAGACTATTCCACCATGAGGCCAACTAATTCTCTTCCTCGATTAAAACGTTGCTGGCCCAAGATTCAGGAATTCGTGGTCGATCCGTATGACATAACACTACACAGCCCCAGAACTAATCGACTTATCAATCGTTTTGAAAACACACGGCCAAAGGCAGAAAATTACTTGTCTTTGGTTGACAGGATTGCAAATCTTTTAAAAAATAATAATATTGATAATAGTTTTGGCATAAATGTCTTCACCAAGGTCATAGATCAAACAGGCTCGCCCTGTACAGAACAAGGAGAGGAATTGATCCGAAGAATAGCCTCAAAATTTCAATCAGATTTTAGAGAGATCAGGGACGATGACCTCCTGAATACACTCTTTGTTCGGGCAAGTAGACTTTGGGGGAAAACACCAGACATAATCGTGGAGCGTATCTCAACCGTCTTAGAGCATATGGAGAATAGACAAGTTTGGCTATGGGCCTTGGACGCTGCCAGCCGTTCATTTATTAGGGAAGACCAATTTACATTGTTTTATAAGAAGATAGCCGATTATTATCGGCTAAAAATTGGAGGAATAGCTTTTCCAATTAACTCTGCACGTTCGCTCTGTCAGCTACTTATGTACCGTCGAGACGCCAGCTTGGCACTCGACAGAGAAAAAGCACGCCTGTTTGCTCATGGAGCTTTCGAACGGTTGGAAGAACAACATCAACAAGGTAAATACGAAAAAATCTTTTTTCAATGTGTCATGCTATTATTATTTCTGCTAAGAGTGCGCCGGGGCGACCCGAGCGCCTTCGAACCTACTTCCCCAAGTGACTTGGCGCCGTTCCGTTATGCTCAGGGTCGTATGGCCGAAGCGATCAAGTACGCTCAGAATAAGGGGGATCATCAACGTGCCCAGAGAATAGAGAAAGTCATGATCGGTCTCGATAAATACATCGAATGTGAAGGAGATGAGGGTACTATCAGATTACTAATTGATCTCACCGAAGAAACAGACTCATCTCTCGCACAGGATTAATTGTAAAAAACATTGACATGACATTACCGGGGATGAAATGTGCGCCAAAGCTGTTCGGCTGAAAGCCCCTTGCATTCGAAATGAGAATTTGGACCGAGTTTGAGTCACAGCTGTATTACATGATACGCCCTGGTCAAAAGCGGAAAACCGACACTGAGTTCCGTGAGAAAAAATCGAAACTGCGGGCGTTTCACTCCTTCTCATGCCAGATATTCGACTGCAAAAAGGCCGTCAGGTTGATCCCCTGGTTGGCGATCTTCAGCTTCTTCCGGATATGCTCACGCTGGCGATGAACGGTCGCCGTCGAAACCCCCCGAAGCCGGGCGATCTCCTTGCTGCGCAGTCCGCTCCGGATCATGTTGCAGATGCTGATCTCCGTGGGGGTCAGTGCCCCGCAGGCATCCGTGAGGTGACCTACGAACGGTGAGGTCAGTTCGTTGAGGCTGCGTCTTATCATTTCCGCATATTCCCGTTGCGGTTCGGAAAGCTCCAGGGTCAGAGCGTGCAGAATCGGTATAATGACCTTGTCCACATTGAGTTTCACGTTCAGATAGACTTCGTGTTTCTCTTCCTCGATCCGGGCCAGGACGGTCCGTAGCGCAAGGTTGGCCTCCTGGAGGGCCTTGCGTTCCACGGTGAGCTGCCGGTTGATTTCATGCAACTCCTTTTCCGCGGCGATTCGTCCCGCGATCGTTCCGATCCGTTCGGCCAAGGCGTCAAGCAGGGCCCGTTCCTCTTTCAAGAACGGCCCTTCGTCGGCTGCCGGCCGTTCCTCCCGGTAAAATATGGCCACCTCGCCCACCGGTTCTTCAAACATGAAAACCCTGGACGCCTGCCGCCAGCTGGTCAACACGAATCCGTGGCCCTTATAGGTCCGCCCCTGGAACTGGATTCGGGCGCAGGCGATCTCGGGATACTGCCAGGACAAAGGCAGAAAATTGACCAGGTCATGGAGCAGGTCTTCCACGGAATCGGAATGGAGTTCGGCCAGCCTGGCGACGCCGTAAAGACAGTTCAACTCCTTGATTCGCTCCTGGAGGGCCGTCTCGATCTTGGTCTGATCGGTTTCCTGGTTTAAGGGGATTCGCCACAGGCGGGCGAGATCCCGGGGCATGTTTCGGGGCGGTTCCGGGTCGGTTCCGCGTCTCTGTCGGGCCATGGGCTGCCTCGGCTGACTACCTATTTAATATAGGCATTTTATAGGTTCCGAAATGGTATTATAAATACCTATATTTAATAGGTAATTCGTATGTATTCTAATTGCATTTACATATTCCACCCTGCCCCATACACTCAGCGCCTGTCAATCAAAATCAACCCATCGCAGGAGGTTGCCATGCCCTCGCCGACCCTCGACCCAATCCTTGAAGGCCGTCGCAGTCAGCCCCATCAACTCATCGAAGTGCTCCAGGACGTCCAGTCGCTCTATGGGTACATCCCGGAAGAGGCCATGCGGTGCGTTTCGACCGAACTGGGCGTACCCCTGATGGAGGTGTACCGGGTGGCGTCGTTCTACAAGGCCTTCTCCTTGAAACCCCGGGGCAAAAACGTCATTACCATGTGCCAGGGAACCGCCTGCCACGTGCGGGGCGCAAAACTCCTCCTCAACCAGGCCACGGGCCAGCTGGGCGTCGAACCCGGTGAAATGACCCCGGACGGGCTCTTCACCGTCCAGCGGGTCAACTGTCTGGGCGCCTGCGCGTTGGGGCCGGTCGTGACCGAAAACGGGTCCTACTATCATCACATGACCCCGGGCCGCCTCCGCGGCCTGATCGAGTCGCTGCGGCATGAGGGCGTCGAGGAGACCGCTCATGCCTGAACTCGGAAGCTTCATCGACCTGGAGGCCCTGCGAGAACGGATCGTCCGGGAGCGGGAACCGTTGCGAAACACCCTGATCATCTGTGGGGGGACCGGCTGCCAGGCCTCCCGATCCCGGGCCGTTATCGAGGCGGTCCGGGAGGAACTGGTCCGCCAGGGCCTGCAGGACGGCGTTCGGCTCCGGGTGACCGGATGTCACGGATTCTGCGAGCAGGGCCCTATCGCCGTCGTCGAACCGGGCCGGACCTTCTACTGCCACGTCCGGCCCGAAGACGCCGCCGATATCGTTTCCGAAACCATCCTGCAAGGCCGGGTCGTCGAGCGGCTCCTGTACACGGACCCGGTTACGGGCGGAAAGGTCCGGACCGAGCCGGAGATTCCCTTCTACATGGCCCAGGACCGCCAACTGCTTTCCCAGAACCGCCTGGTTGACCCCTGCGTCATCGACGACTACCTGGCCATTGGCGGATATTCGGCCCTGGCCCGGGTCCTGGCCGGTATGAGCCGGGAGGACGTCATCCGGGAAATCCAGTCCTCCGGACTGAGGGGTCGGGGCGGGGGCGGATTCCCGACCGGCCGCAAGTGGGCCGAATGCCACGAAGCCCCGGGTGATGAAAAGTATGTCATCTGCAACGCCGACGAAGGTGATCCGGGCGCTTACATGGACCGTTGCCTCCTGGAGGGCAACCCGCACCTGGTCCTCGAGGGCATGATGATCGGGGCCTACGCGGTCGGAGCCCATCAGGGCTATGTCTATGTCCGCAACGAATACCCCCTGGCCGTGGATCACGTGCGGACAGCCGTGAGACAGGCCCGGGAACTCGGCCTTCTGGGCCCAAACATACTGGGATCGGGTTTCTCCTTCGATGTCCAGATTTCCCGAGGCGGCGGGGCATTTGTTTGCGGCGAGTCCACCGCGTTGATGGCCTCGCTGGAAGGCAAGGCGGGCGAACCCCGTCCCAAGGACATCCATACCGTGGTGGACGGCCTGTGGCACAAGCCCACCGTTCTGAACAACGTGGAGACCTGGGCCAACGTTCCGTCCATCGCCCTGCAAGGGGCGGCCTGGTTTTCGGCCAAAGGCTCGCCCGGCAGCAAGGGCACCAAGATTCTGGCCCTGACCGGCCGGATAAAAAACACGGGGCTGATCGAAGTGGCCATGGGTACGCCGCTGAGGACCGTCGTCCATGACATCGGAGGCGGGGCCTTGAACGGCAAGGCGATCAAGGCGGTCCAGACGGGGGGCCCGTCCGGGGGATGCCTGCCCGTGGACCGGTTCGACCTGCCGGTCGACTTCGACGCCCTGGCCCAGGCCGGTTCCATGGTCGGTTCTGGCGGGATCGTCGTCATGGACGAGGAGACCTGCATGGTCGATGTGGCCAAGTACTTCCTCGCCTTTCTCCAGGACGAGTCTTGCGGCAAATGCGTGCCCTGCCGGTTGGGGATCGACCGCATGCTCGAGATCGTCACGGACATAACCGAAGGCCGGGGCACCCTCGAACAGGTCGAGCTGCTCGAAGACCTGGCCGACACCGTCGGTCAGACCGCGCTGTGCGGCCTGGGCAAGACGGCGGCCAACCCGGTTCTTTCGACCCTGCGCTACTTTCGGGAGGAATACGAGGCTCACATCACTGAAAACCGATGTCCGGCCGGAGTCTGTCAGGCCCTGATCACGTATGTCGTCGATCCCGAAAAATGCACGGGCTGCGGCGTCTGCCTGCGGGCCTGCCCCCACGGGGCCATACGGGGCGACAAGAAGCAGATTCATGAAATCGACGCCCTGCTCTGCCAGCGATGCGGAATCTGCCGGAGTGAATGCAAGTTTCAAGCGATCCGGGTTCATTGACGAGGTGTAACATGCTGCGCTACGTGACCATCAAGATTGACGGAGCCTTTATCCGGGCTCCCCGGGGGACCAGCGTCCTGGATACGGCCATTGAATACGGCATCTGTATTCCCCATCTCTGCCACGTTTCCGGGTTGACTGAAATCGGGGCCTGCCGGCTCTGTATCGTCGAGCATGAGGTCGCCGGCCGGGCCCGGGTCACCACTTCATGCACCCTGAGCGTCCAGGAGGGCATGGTCGTCTGGACCAATACGGACAAGATCAAGAGGCTCCGACGCAACATCGCGGAACTGCTCGTGGCCCAGGCCCCCAACTCCCGGGCCATCCAGGACGTTGCGCTTCGATGCGGTGTCCGGGAGGTCCGTTACCCGTTCAGAAACCAGGACTGCGTCTTGTGCGGGCGATGCGTGCGGGCCTGCGCGGAAATCTGGCAGGCCCGGGCCATCGGCTTTGTCGGCCGGGGCAAGGAACGCCGGGTGGACTACCCCTTCGGCCGGCGGCCCGACTTCTGCAAGCAGTGCAACTACTGCGTCCAACTCTGTCCCATGACTATCACTCCCTGCGAAGGCCCCATGAAAAACGGGGAGGAACGCCTCTGCGGCAATTGCGAGTCCCAACTCATGGCCGCCGAGGAAAACCCGGACGGCTGCATCTGGTGCCAGCTGGGGGAAGGATTTCAATGCGGACGCTACGTTTGATTCAGGCAGGGTATGCCGAAACGGGCTGGGCGAATCCGTAAGGAAAAACCGGGGACGCCGGAACGGCGAGGCGGGGTCCCAGGGGACCCCGCCTCGTGCTTTTCAGGGACGAACCCGAATCAGGCGTCGATGACCGCCAGGGCCTCGTCGCGATAGGCGTCCATGATGTAGGGGATGCCGGTGACCTTGGCGCACTCCTCGGTCAGGGAGGCCAGGTCCTTGCGCTCGATCAGGTCCACGTTCCACTTCCGGGCGCCGGCCATGAGCTGCTGCAGTCCGACCCGGAGCTTTTCACAGGTGCTGTAAACGCCGATGGCGCCCAGCGGGAACTTTTCCGCGTCTTCGCCGAAACGGGCCTTGATTTCCTCGTAGCAGACGAAAATCTCTTCCTTGGTGCTGCCGTACTTGGACACGTTCTTGGGCAGACCGCCGTCCTCGCCCCGAAGCCAGCGTTCGATGTTCTTGCCGACCATGCCGGGAATCATCAGGGCCCGGCCCATGCAGACGGCCTTGGTGAAGGGCGCGCCCAGGGCGATGGCCTTGAAGACGTGGTCTTCGGCCGAAAAGCCGCCGGCAAAGGCGATGTCCGGGACCCATTTCCCGCGAGCGGCCAGGCGCTTGCAAAGCTCGTAGGTCATGGAGTGCAGGTAGATGGCCGGCACGCCCCATTCGTTCATCATCCGCCAGGGGCTCATGCCCGTGCCGCCGGGGGCGCCGTCGATGGTCAGGAAATCGATCCGGGCGTCCGAAGACCATTTGATGGCCATGGCCAGTTCGCGCATGGGATAGGCCCCGGTCTTCAGGGTGACCCGCTTGGCCCCCAGAGCCCGCAGACGCTGGACTTCGGCCATGAAGCCCTCCTGGTCCACGAAGCCCAGGCGGGAGTGCCGTTCGAACTGCTTGATCGCCCCTTCCTTGAACGCGGCGATGTTGGCCGGACTCTCGGGATCGGGGGTGACGATGTAGCCGCGGCGCTTGAGTTCCTGGGCCCGTTCGATGGAATCGACCTTGATCTCGCCGCCGATGCACTTGGCGCCCTGGCCCCACTTCAACTCGATGGTCTCCACGCCCAACTGGTCGATGACGTATTCGGCCACGCCGAACTTGGTGTCTTCCACGTTCATCTGGACCAGGATGTCCCCCCAGCCCTCATGGTAACGGCGATACAGCTCGACCCGCCGCTTCATGTCCGGGGCGTTCCTGACCTTGCCGTTGGAGTCCAGTTCCAGTTGCGGATCGATTCCGCAGACGTTCTCGCCGCAGACCAGGGAGATGCCGCTGATGGCCGCGCCAATGGCGAAATGCTCCCAGTTGGCCCGGGCGATCTCCGTGCTGCCCAGGGCGCCGGTGAAGACCGGGAGCTTCATCTTGACCTGGTTCTTGTCGCCGAAACGGGTCTCCGTATTGACCGAGGGGAAGGTGGCGTGATCGGGATCGGCCTGGATGCCCGCCGCGCCCAGGGCGTAGCCCATGATGTTGAGGTGGGAGTAGTCCACGGGATAGTCTTTGTCGGCCCCGGCGGTCACTTCGCCGTACGGTCCGGGATACAGCAGCTCCCGGCCCCGGTAGCTGGAATGGAACAGATCGCAGTTGCCCTTGCAGCCGTCGATGCAGCGGCTGCAGATGCCGGACTGGGGCGCCACGTGACGGGAACGGTTGTTGGTCCCGAGCGCGTCGTTGGAGTTGGGGCGGTTCAGGTTCATTTCTTTTCCTCCATTAAGATAGTTAATTGGCGATGGCTTGCCATACGCCGTGGATGACTTGACCGATATGACCGGAGAAGGCCCATGAAAACCGGCTGCCCCTCCGGCCGTTTGACTCAATATGCATATTTTAATTCGGCAACCATTTGCCTCTAAGTGCCACATATAAGTTATTCAGTCAAGTATTTTTCTCTGAATTTTTAGTTCTAATGAATTTTTGATCTTTTCTACCGGCAATTTTGCCGCTTAAATCAGATATGGTAAGACCAAGCCCTTTGGATTAACCAGCGGGATCCGGGCCGGGTTTCATCCGCCCCCGACTGGCGCCCGGTCAAGGCTGGCCTGAAATTACCGGCAATTTTGCCCTTTAAACTTGACTTGATCCGTCAAGTCGGTACAATTCCTTCATGATCGATAAAATGGAAAAAAAGCGGCTGGCCATCCTCCAGACCCTCAAGGAGGCCAACCGGCCCGTGACCAGCTCGAAAATCACCGCCGACCTTCAGGCTCAAGGGCACGAAATCAGTGAAAGAACGGTCCGCCTCTACCTGCAGACCCTGGACGAGGAAGGCATGACCCAGAAGTTCGGCCGCCGCGGCCGGGGGGTGACCGAAGCCGGTCTCGAGGAACTGGCCAGCGCCCGGATCATCGAAAAGGTGGGCTTTCTGTCGGCCAAGATCGACCAGATGACCTACCTGATGAACTTCAATCTGACCACCCGTCGGGGCACGGTGGTCATCAACACCAGCGTGGTCGAGCCGGCCCATATCGCCCAGTACGTGGACAAGATTTGTCGCGTCTTCGAGAAAGGCTTTGCCATGGGGCGCCTGCTGACCCTGCTCGAACCGGGCGAACGGGTCGGAGGACTGGTCATACCGCCCGGGCATATCGGCGTGGGCACGGTCTGCTCCATCACCCTCAACGGGGTCCTGCTCCAGCACGGCATCCCCACCAACTCCCGTTTCGGAGGGCTGCTGGAAATCCAAAACAAGAAGCCGACCCGGTTCGTTGAGATCATCAACTACGACGGGACCAGCCTGGACCCCCTCGAGGTATTCATCCGCAGCGGCATGACCAATTATCTGGGGGCCGTGGAGGACGGGAACGGCCGGATCGGGGCCAGTTTCCGGGAGTTTCCCGCGGCCAGCCGGGAGGACGTCCAGGCCCTGGGCGAGCAGTTGGACCGGTTCGGGCTGGGGGGACTGATGATGATCGGCGGCCCCGGACAGCGCCTTCTGGAAATTCCCGTCAGCGAAGGACGCGTGGGGGCGATCGTCATCGGCGGTCTGAATCCCATGGCCATTCTGGAAGAAACCGGGCTGCGCGTCCAGTCCCGGGCCCTGGCCGGACTGATCGACTTCGACCGCCTCTTTTCCTACGAGGAGTTGGAAAGCCGCATCCGCCGGATTATGTAAGGCCCCGGCCCCGCGATTTCCCCGCCTGCCGGTCCCGGCTTGACAGGAGACCTCCCGAACCGTAGTCTGAAACCCCCTCGATTCCGATCCGCGGTCCGTTCCGAGGGACATCCAGCGTTCCGGGTCAGCCATCCGGTCCTGTCGGCCGCCCCGGCGGAGGCGCCATGATCCCGGTCGTCAACAACATCCTGCCGGTTTTCGCCGTCATCCTGGCCGGCCAGGTCCTGGGCCGGCGCTCGATCGTCCCGGCTGTTTTCTTCCAGACCTCCGACCGCCTGGTCTATTTCTTTTTCTTCCCGGTGCTGCTCTTCTGGAAGATCGGCGGAGCCGACCCGTCGGCCGGCCCGGGCGGCCGGATCGTCCTCATCGTCCTGGGCGCGGTCTTTTCCACCTGGGTCCTCAGCCTGTTCTACGCCGCGGTCTCGGGCATGTCCGCCTTCCGGATCGGGGCCTTCTCCCAGTGCTGTTACCGCTTCAACTCCTACATCGGGCTGGCCGTGGTCCTGAGCGTGCTGGGGGAGTCCGGCGTTCGGGACTTCGGGATCATCATCGGGCTGGCCATTCCCTTCATCAACGTCCTGGCCGTGACGACCCTGATCTGGTTCGGCCAGAAAAGCTACGGCCTCCGGGACAAGGTCCGGCTGGTCATCAAGGCCATGATCGCCAACCCGCTGATCCTGTCCTGCCTCCTGGGCATGGCCTATGCCCGGCTGAACGTTCCCTTCCCCCCCTTTGTGGACAACACCTTCCGCCTGATTTCCACGGCCGCCCTGCCCCTGGCCCTGCTGTCCGTGGGCAACTCGCTGACCCTGAACAAGCTGAAACACTACCTGGGACCGGCCCTGGCCTCCTGCGGACTGAAACTGGTCTTTCTGCCCGTCCTGGGCTACGTGCTGCTGCGCGGCTTTGGCGTGACCGGCCAGCTCTTCCAGGTGGCCCTGCTCTACTTCGCCATGCCCACCTCGGCCGTGGCCTTCATCCTCTCCTCCCAACTGGGCAGCGATCCGGACCTGGCCTCGGCCTGTACGGTCCTGTCGACCCTGCTTTCCCTGGTCAGTCTGTCAATCGTCCTGCTGCTCTGAAAAGAGATGCCCGTCTATCGCCAGACGATCCGAGGCTCGTTTCGCAAGGGAATCCGGTAATAGGCGTACTGGGGCCAGCCGATCATGAGGGCCCCGAAGTTCTGGTGTCCCTCCGGCAGGCCCAGGGCCTCCTGCATCGGCGGGTGGTTCAGGGTGGCGGCGTTGAAATACCCGGCCCAGCAGGCCCCGAGGCCCAGGCCGAAGGCGGCCAGTTCCAGATAGGTCTGGGCGATGACACAGCCCATGGGCGCGGTGCGGGCGTCTTTCTGCCCATGGGCCACGATCACGTGAGGCGCGCCCCGGAAAACCGGGTCCTGGCCGGCCTCCCAGCCGTCGACAATCTGTTGGGCGTGAACCAGATGGGCGAGTTCCGGCAGGTCCTTGATCATGATCCGCAAAAAATCCACGGTTATTTCGGCCAGACGGCGAACCTCCCGGGTGTCTTCCACGACAAGCCAGGAAGTCGGCTGGGTGTTGTGTCCGGACGGGGCGTACGAGGCAATCCGCACCAGACGTTCCAGGGTGGAGCGGGGCACGGGCTGGTCCTTGTAGGCCCGGCACGACCGGCGGGACTGGAGAAACTGCGCCACCTGCTCGGGCGTCAGGGCTGCCTCCTTCGCGATGGGCCGGCATTCGGACAGGGGCATCCGTTCCAGTTCCAGGGCGCCGAAGGGGCAGGCCGCCATGCAGTGGCCGCAGTTGAGGCATTCCTTTTCCGCGTCTTTTACGGGCCGGGGCAGGTGGTCCTTGTCGGCGGGCTCGATCAGGTCCAGGGGGCATACGGCCGCGCAAATCCCGTCGTGACGGCACTTGTCCGCGTCCACCGTGAAAAGGGGCATGGTTTCCTCCCAAATATGAAATGATGGGGAAATCATGCCCCGGCGCTCCGGTTCCGTCAAGTCCCTTTCGGCATCGGAGCGGAAATTCCAGGCCATTCAGGCCCTCATGGGCGGACCTTGCCGGAATCGAGCTGATCGGGCGCGGGGCGGGCCGCATGACCCGCCCCGGCCGTTATTTCTGCAAAATCGTCACGCCGCTCAGACCGGGCGCGCCGTATACATGGGAGTAGGCGGTCTTGAGCGGTTTGGGCGCCTGCCGAGCCCCGGCATCCCCCCGGAGTTGGAGACAGAGTTCGTAGACCTGCCGGAGCCCCGACGCGCCGATGGGTTCGCCATTGGCCAGGCAGCCGCCGTCCGTGTTCACGGGCAGCCTTCCATTGATCTCGGTAGCCCCTTCCCGGATCAGCTTTTCCTGTTCGCCGTCCCGGCACAGGCCGTTTTCGCTCATGTGCATGATCTCGGCTCCGGATTCCGTGTCCTGGAGCTGGGCGACGTCGACGTCTTCCGGCCCGACGCCGGCCATTTCATACGCGGCTTTCGAGGCCTGGACCGTGGGGCTGGGCGCCTGCTCCAGGGCCTGGCAGGGGCTGAACACCTCGAAGGACCCGTAGACCCGGGTTCTGACCACCGCGGCCTTGAGATAGACCGGTTTGGTGGTGAACCGGCGGGCCTTGTCCGAACTGGCCAGGATGAGGGCCACCGCGCCTTCTCCGGGCGAACAGAACATGTACTGCCTCAGGGGATGGCTGATCATGAGCGAGTTGGCGATCTCCTCGCAACTCATGGGACGCTTCCGCCAGGCATTGGGATTTTTGGACCCGTTGCGAAAGGCCTTTTCCGCCACGCGCACCAGCGTGTCTTCGCTGATGCCGAAGTCATGCATGTATTTCTGGATTTTCATCCCGAAAAACTGGGTCGTCAGGGCCAGACCGACCTGGCCGTACCATTTGCCCAGCCCCATGCCCTCCGGGTCCACGGCAAAGGCGCCCCGGGGATGCTTGTCGAACCCCACGGCCACGCCCAGGTCCCAGGCGCCGGAGGTGATCGAGGTGTAAGCCGAAAACAAGGCGCTCCCGCCCGTGGCGCAGCCGTTGACCACGTTGATGAACTGCAGCCCGGTCAGCCCCAACTTGTTGACCAGCGTGTCCGCCGCGCCTCCGTCCATGCTGCCGCCGAAGGCAAACTGCATGTCCTTCCATTGCAGGCCCGCGTCCTTCAAGGCCTCCCGGACCGCAAACGCACCCTGCTCCAGGCCGGAAACCCCTTCGGTCCGGCCGAACGGATGCATGCCCATGCCGATGATGGCCACGTCCATCTCAAGCCCCCCCTTCAACCGGCTTGAAGGCGAAAATCATCACGTCGTCGCCGGCGTCGTCTTCCATGAATTTTTCAATGACCAGTTCCATCTCCATCCCGATGCGCAGCTTGTCCGGATCGTTCTCGGTCAGCCGGGTCTCGACCCGGACCCCCTTGGGCAGTTCGACGTAGCCCACGCCGTACGGCACAAAGGTCCGCGGCGTTTCCTGCTTGGCGTAAGGCGGCGCCTTGGGCGGAAAGCCCTGGATCGTCCAGGTCCATAGCGTGCCCCGCTTGGCCAGTTCGACGTTTTCCACGTCTTGCAAACAGCAGGCCGGACAGCTTTTCTGGGTGGGAAAACTGACCTTGCCGCAGTTCCGGCACCGGCTCCCGATCAACCTCGGGTCTTCCGAAGGCCAGGTGAACAGTCCCTCCTGAATCGGCACCTGTTTTTTACCCATTCAATCCCCCTCTCACTTTTTCCGAGGCGTTCGCCATCGGATCGCCCGGAAGCCCGGGAGCATCCCCCGCAGGGCCTCCCGATATGCGCGGCACGGACGCCCGCAACCGCTGACGAATCCCCCCGGGCTCATCTTTGTCGCCATCAGCGTTTCAACAGGCCGTAAATAAACAGTTTCTCCACCTGGCCGGCGATCTCGTCGGGGGACAGCCGGCCATCCTGCTTCATCCACTGCAAAATATAATACATGGCCCCGGAGATCGAAAAGTTGACGATCGTGGAATCGATGTCGTTGAGCAGGCCCTGTTTCGAAAGCTGGTCTATCCTTTTCCTGTACAAATCATAGATCCGCCGATTGGCTTTCCGGATTCCCTGCTGTCGCTCCGGGCTCAGAGAGTAATAGTCGAAGGCCCATATCTTGGCCGCTTTCCGATGCTGGACCGTGAAGAGTTTGATGTGCGTGTTCAGGATGGCCCGCAACCCGGCCAAGGGGTCTTCGATCTCCCGTTCGACTTCGCGGAGCCTCCGATAGAACTCATTCGTGACCGACCAGGTGATCTCGTACAGGAGTTCCTCTTTGTTTTTGAAATAGTGATAGATGATGGAACTGGTGATGCCCAGTCTCTCTCCGATCTGTCGGATGGATGTCTGAGGATAGCCCTGCTCGTAAAACAGCTCGGTGGCGACCTGGACCAAGGTCTCCCGGGTGCTTGGGCTGCCGGCAGGGTTGCCGTTTTTTGAGGTTTGCTTTTTCACGGCCTGTCCTTTCCGAACCGTTCGGCGTCCGGTTGGGGACTGGATCGATCCCAAAACTGATCGCTCAATCGATCAATAGCATGAAACCCAGGGCTCGTCAAACGAAAGTTCAGACGAGGACCTCGGTCCGAATCCGGAGACCGTAAGCGGAGTAACGATTCAACGCATAAATGAAGGCTCCCCGCAACAAGCCGCGGGGAATCTTCGACATGAAAGGAAGAAATCCATTTATTAGGTTGGCGGGCTACCCCCCCCAACAACCCGCGGGGAATGCGCCCGCCCCGCATGTTCAATCAGAATCGATTATCCGCCGAACCGTGGTGGCCAGTTCGGCCAGGCTGAAGGGCTTGGCGATATAGCTGCGGGCCCCGGCGTCCAGCGTCTCCTGGATCGAGGCCTCGCCGGAGTAGCCGCTGGCCACGAGGACCTTGACTCCGGGATCCATTTGGATAAGTTCCTTCAGACACCTCATCCCGCCCATGCCCGGCATGCTCAGGTCGAGAACAACCAGTTGAATGGCCTGCCCCAGTTCCTTGTAGGCCTCGATAGCCTCTTCACCGTTCATGGCCTTGATGACCTGGTAGCCTTGACGTTCCAGGAGTCCCTGCCCCACGGACATGATCAGGGGATCGTCGTCCACAAAAAGGATGGTTTCGTCGCCTACCGGAAGCTTGGCGGAAAGCGGCCGCCTGCCCGAAACCTTTTTGACGCCCGCTTCCAGCGCGGGCAGGTAGATTTTGAAGGACGTGCCCCGGCCGGGCTCGCTGTAGCAGTGGATGTGGCCGGCGTGGTTCCTGACGATACCGTAGACCACGGCCAATCCCAGCCCGGTTCCCTGGCCCAGCCCCTTGGTTGAAAAAAAAGGCTCGAAAATGCGCTGCCGGGTCTCCTCGTCCATACCCTGGCCCGTGTCGATGACCGTAATCAGCACGTAATCGCCCGGCGAGGCTTCGAGATGGGTCAGACCGGCCGTCTCATCCAGATAGATGTTTTGTGTCTGGATCACGAGCCGTCCCCCCTGGGGCATGGCCTGACTGGAATTAATGCCCAGGTTCATGATGACCTGTTCGAGCTGGATCCTGTCGGCGTTGACCTGTTGGAGGTCCCTCGCCAGATTGAGTTCGATCTCGACCATCCGCGGGATGGTTCGTTCGAGCAGTTCGGCGACCTGTTCAATCTCCGCATTCAGGTCGGTCGGTCTGAGGTCGCTCTGCATTTTGCGGCTGAAGGTCAGAAGCTGGCGGGTCAGGCCTCTGGCCTTTTGAGTCGCTCTTTCGATGGTCTTGAGCTGTTTCAGGTCCGGGTGGCTCTCGTCCTTGTCCATGAGCAGCAGTTCGGTATGCCCGGCGATGGCCTGGAGCATGTTGTTGAAGTCGTGGGCGATGCCGCCGGCCAGTGTGCCGATGGACTCGATTTTCTGGGCCTGGGCGAGTTGGTCTTCCAGGTTCTTGCTCTCGGTTATGTCCCGCCAGTTGGCCACCACCCCGGACGGCCGGCCATCCGGGCCCGGGTCGGGGTAATAGGTGACGTCCACGTAGCGCCGGCCCAAACCGGCAAAATCGTACCAGGTCTTGAAGCGGACCGTTTCACCGGCCAGAGAGCGGAAGAAAAGCTGACGGACGTCTTCATTGAAGCGCTCGGCTCCGAACACGTCGGCCAGGTTCCGCCCGACGACCTTCCGGTCCAGGAGGCCATGGGCTTCGAGGTACCGGTGGTTGGCGACCAGAACGACCAGATTCCGGTCGACCAAGGCCACTAGGTCCGTCGAGGCCGAAACGATCTTTTCGTACCGTCCCAACATCTCCTCATAAGCCTTTTGGCTGGTGATGTCCTCGTGGTCGACAATTAAGTGAAGGGGCTGTCCATCAG
>Ga0180009_10002056_pt1 | contig 23806 bp, 19 predicted proteins | sample OS_PC_MetaG_FD_123537 | JGI IMG/M metagenome (GOLD analysis project Ga0180009, IMG submission 123537) | Groundwater microbial communities from the Aspo Hard Rock Laboratory (HRL) deep subsurface site, Sweden - OS_PC_MetaG | ecosystem: Environmental > Aquatic > Deep subsurface > Groundwater...
CTGGTTGAGTGCCTGAGTACACCTGGCCGGCTTGACGATATGGCCGCCGAAACCGAAGGAGTTGCCCAAAAACTGGCCTGGCCTGCCATTATCGCAAAAACCATGTCTATCTATCGGAAAGTACTGGGTGCATCCAACACCCTCAGCGAGGCTTAGTACTCTAACTCGTAAATTTGGTTACATATTTTGCAAACAATGTTTATATATACATCCTTGATAAAATCTCCCTTGCCCCCTTTAGAGGCTGTGTCGTAATTGGAAAAATGGATTCTTTTCCTTCACGTCATGCCGGACTTGATCCGGCATCCAGGAGCATATGAACTTGAATATATTCTGGATTCCGGGTCAAGCCCGGAATGACAAAAAATCTTGATACCCTTGTTTTATTAATTACGACACAACCTCTTAATAAAGGGAGGTTGGGAAGGATTTTAAAACATTAGCGTATTTATGAATATATGTACTTGCAAAAATAGACTTTAAACCGTCTGAATTTTCCGGAAAACCATGGCCCTTAAAAAAAGAAGCCTCTTTCGCCTTGCTTTATTAATATTTTTTTTAGCTTTGACGATATATGTTTTTGCTGCTGATATTTTAACCAAAATCGGCAATTACCTTGTAATTGATGAAACTCCAATGCATTCAGACGCAGTAGTTGTATTAAATACCGGTGTGGAATACTATCCCCGTCTTATTGAAGCTGCCCGGCTTTATAAGGACGGTTTTACTGAGAAAATAGTGATTAACGGTAACAGGAAAACGGATGCTTTGAGAAGGCTTGAGGCGCAAGGATTCAGGCCCTGCTGTGAATGGGATGAGGATAGAATTCGAATTCTTGGATTAATGGGAGTACTCAGGAAGGATGTAATTTCAATCAGTGCGGAAGATGTTTACGATACCATCACTGAGGCAGAAACGGTAGGTGAATTTTTATTCAAGAAGGGATTCAAAAAAATTATCATTACCACCAGCAAATTTCATTCAAGGCGCTCCCACCTAATCTGGTCCGATTTGTTTCAGGACAGATTGACGGTTTACATTGTATCCGCTAAAGCAGATCCCTTTGAACCAAAAGGCTGGTGGAAAGAGGGTAGACAAATCAGATGGGTATTGGCTGAATACGGCGCATTGCTCTATTATTGGTGGCGAAATTAAAGTGGATCTATGAATTATGTATCGAAATCTCTGACATACACATTATTTCGCAAGCCGTCCCTAAGGCCATCGAACCATAGTTTTATGAAGCTGAAATTGAATGTTATAAAATAGAAGCCAAGTGAAGCAAGTAGCATAACAAACTGTTTGATTGAAAAATAGCCGTATCGATTAGAAACGACTATTGCGTTTCGCAATTTGTAATAGACCCAATGTTTATTCATGAACAGTTTGATGATATTCAATCCCTGTAGCGTATTTTTCAGCGGATGATACATGATGCTGTCGGTAACCATGATAATTTTTCCGCCGCTCGCTCTGGCCCTAAAATTATAGTCCGCATCATCGCCATAAATAAAAAAATCTTTATCCGGATAGCCGATTTCGGCAATAATTTTACGATGAATTAAAAACCCGTTAAACGGCAATGTGACTATCTCGAAGTTTCCGGTATTCACCTTCGCCTTGATGCCCCATAGGACCGCTTTTTTATCTTCTACGCTTAGAATGATCGGAGAATAAATATTGTTCCGGTCATCGACATTTTCCATCAGATTTTGCATACAATCCGGATGCAGCAGGCAATCATCATCCATCAGGCAGATCCAGTCGGCCCCCTTTTCAACGGCAAGCTTTGCACCGTAGTGAAACCCGCCCGCACCTCCGAGATTATGCCCCAGATTGACATATTGCAGCAGTGGATGATCCGGAAACTCCTCGTTTAACATTTCCGCGGTGCCGTCCTTTGAAGCATTATCGACGACAAAAACCGAGTCCGGCAATTGTGATTGCATCAGGATCGATGAAAGGCAGCGTTTTAAAACTGTTTTCCGATTGTAAGTAACAACGATAATCGTAATGTGTTCATGCGGCTTCGTCATAATGCCTTTTTGGGCAGCTTGGGATTAAATTCACTTATTTTATGGAAGAAAGGATTGCAAGACCCTCTTTAAGGGATTCGGCAATCCCCTGAAAATTCCATCGCCCGTACCTGCCGATCTGATAAATATTGTGTCTGGCTTTTTCTGCCAGAGCTGCCTGTCTCCATTTCGAGCCTGGCCACGTCCAGGTATAGGCGACATCGATCCAAGTATGATCCATCACATCGACATCACCGATGAAGCCCCACGTTTGCAATTCATGCAAAACATTGTCCGAGTAGCGGTTGATTTCTTTAACCGAAGGTTTAACGCCCCCGGGATAAGCCCTTTCGACATAAATACCGACCCGGTCATTATTTTCTCGAGCGGATGCCGGCAGAAAAGAACGATCCACATTGCTGTAAAAGCCGACTCGATGAAAACCCGAACTTGAATCAGGGATATAGAGCCAATTATCGTCCGGACAAAGCCCGCCGCGCTCCGCGCCGATATTAATTACAAGCACCGAAGTATATGGGTCGGGGCCCGCCTTGACCTCAATCCCCGATATTTCTATCATTTTATTAAGCGGGATGGTTGATATGAGTGAATCATAAGAGATTCTGGTTGAATCGTCAAAAAACAACTCCTTCATGTCCGTATCTATTTTTGTAACCCGTTTATTGTATCTGATATCGCAACTGTCCGCTAAACGCATAGCCAGAAGATCAAGACCCCCTTCCGGGTACACAAATGTTGCATTATATCCAACTGGAGAAACATCTTGAAGCGCCCCCTGCATTACCAGTTGCAAATCTACCGGTGATTTGTATGAATCCTGCGGGGCAATCCGGCTGTATAGGTCTGCGGTATACAATTCATGAAACGGATAAAAGAAAAGGTCACAGAGTGTCGGGCCGAAACTCTGGCTTAACCATTCCTTCATGGTTCGAAACGGTTTTTTCTCCAGATGAATCTCATTCAAAGCGCATTCAATAATTTCTTTGTCAAGATATCGCAAATGGTTTTGTAACGGATACGGTACATACAGATCGTTCTTGCTGAAATACACAGATGAACGTCTCACGTATTTTTTTAATGAAACATGTTTTTTTAGAAATCTCAACACGTCATCATCAGCCCCGAAAATCCAATGCCCGCCACCGTTTTCAAAACGATAGGCCTCACCATTTTCCGGTGGAAAGACATTCCTTTTCACATCACCGGGGCGAACATAATAAGAAGAACATAGCCCGCCAGGCGTCAGGTGGGCTTCAAAAATTGTCATGCCGGAAACACAACCTGCCGCAAGCCCTGTGATGCCAGCACCGATAATATATTTATTTTTCCCCTGGGACATATATGAATAATTCAAAAACCGAAAATGTTATTCTTTGTGAAAGTTTACGTTATTTCAGAAGAGAGAAACTCCCGGTCACCGGCAGTAACCGATTTAGAATATACTTTATGGGAAGGTATGCCAAAAGAATTTTTTCCTGATCGCACTGCCGGCTGACAGAAAAAGAAGATAGGAATATACTCGCAATCAGATGGTTGATCGATTGGGGTGCATTTATGATGCGTAATATTTCAAAGAAATTTTTTTTAATCGCGTTTGCCGACGGTATATCAACAATATCAGGTGAAACTATGGCTGAAATAAGCTTTAAGGAATAAACTTTCATAGGAAAATTCCATTCCACCATCTTTAAATCAACCATTCTTTTTGCTGATTCAATTTTTTTAAGCACCAGCTGAAGCAATTCACATGATTTTTCCGGGTGATAGCGCCATAATCGTTCAGCAGTTTTAACCGCTCCTGCGGCAAATGCAAACAAACCTTCCACTCGATGACCTTGCGGGAAGTCATTAAACTGCTCCAGATAAACTGAGAGTTTTTTATGCATGGCAAAATCTGTTAAATACTGGCGTGAGGCGAAAGCCGTAACACTTTTTTTATGCCGTCTGTAATATACGACGGATGAGTCCGTAAAGTGAGGCGTATAGCCATTAAAAGCGGCCCTCAAGACGAAATCATAGTCCTCGCAGTTATCGACCGAAGAGTCGAAATTTCCAACACGACTGATCACTTCACGTCGAAAAAGAAAGGCGTGTGGCGGTGCGATATTAAAATAGCACAGATGGATATCCAGATTCTTTTTGAACAATCGCCAAAAACCCCTCAATTTAGGGCGCCCGCCCGGCGCAAGTGTTCTGAAGAATCTGTTCGGGCAGACGGCAACACGCGCTTGCGGGTTGGCTTTTAAATACCTTATTTGGCCAATTATTTTCCCGGGACCGAGAATATCGTCCGAATCTAAAAACTGGATAAACTCACCGGTAGAATTCAATATGCCGGTATTTCTGGCCGCGGCTTGGCCGCTATTTTTTTGATAGATATATTTAACCTTGGAGGAGTATTTTCTGATTTTAGCGGCGGTATCATCTGTTGACCCGTCATCCACAACTATGATTTCTAAGTCTTCAATCTTTTGGGCTAATGTGCTTTTTATAGCATCTTCGATAAAGTCCCCGTAATTATACGTCGGTATAATAACAGAAACTCTTCTATGGACATGAGTCACGCGATAAATACCCTTTCATCGGACACAACCGCTTTATTTAATTTCAAATACTTCACGTTATGGTTAATGAAACTTTATGACGATAGCGGTTGGGGTGTAAATCATGATAGAAAAAATCACAGCCAGGTCCAAGATATCCCCTTTGCAGCCTAAATATAACCCAAATAGGATTTCCAGTCTAAATATCCAGCCACAAAAGGATAGAACATATCAATAATGAAATTTCCCCACGGGCTTTTAAAAGAGAAGTCCTTGGACAGCAGGCCTATGCATCTATAGAAATTAACGGCATTCGCCTTCAGGGTTGTACGCAAATCCACCTTGATCCAGTTGCCGAAATATTTCCATCTCCAGAAAGTTCTGATTATCGTTATCACAGTGTCTTGCCTGAAGTGATAGCAGACGGCCGAAGGAGTATAAATCAACGTTTGCCCTGATTGAAGGATCCGCCGGCCGATATAAACATCTTCGCCATTTGTTTTAGCCCGTTTATCGTACATGCCTGTCTTTACAATTGCACCTTTTCTATAGCAGGCATTGCTTCCATATAGGAATGACGGATTTTTTATTTTTTTTTCCCCCCAGGACTGTCGCATATGTGTGTTTCGCCAAACATCCGCTAATGACACCCTGTATGTTTCTTCAAGGCAGCCTCCCACACCGGCGACATCCTGACTGGAAAATTCTTGCATAATGTTCTCGAGCCAATCCGGAGCAATCTTTACATCGGCATCTATCGAAGCAATAAACTCCGACCGGCAATTTCTCACACCGGTATTACGGGCTTCTGCCAGGCCTAAATTGGTTTTATGTGAAATGACACGTATGGGGACACCTGTTTTCTCTTGATATTTTTCAACAACTCCCAAGGTGTTATCCGATGAACCGTCATCGATGATAAGGATTTCTTCGATGGGATATGTCTGGGACAAAACAGCCGCAATCGCGTTCTCAATAAAGCGGACGGCATTAAAGCAGGGGATATAAAATGATACTTTCCCCATAAAGGGATGGCTCGTTTTTTTTTGAATGAAGTTTAACGCGATCTCGATATCCCTCTTTTTTAAGTAATAATCGGCTATAGCCCAGCACCGATTAACCGGTCTTTGGAGTCGGCAATCCATTTCAAAATTCCGTTCACGCCTTTCTCAAGCGAAACGGTAGGGTACCAGTTTAACTCTTCAGACACTTTGGTATTATCGGTTATATATATGACGACATCACCTTTACGTACATTATCCTGTAATCGAACTGCCATTTTTCTGTTCATTAATCGCTCCATTAAAGACGTAGCTTCGACCAGCGATATAGAATTAGTCCTTCCCCCGCCTACGTTCCAGGCACATCCGGAATAATTATTTATTTCTTTCAATTGGACTTCAATCAACCTGCATAAATCTTCAATAAACAAAATATCACGAACCTGCTTCCCCTTGTGGCCGTAATATGAAACCGGCCGGTTTAAATAACAAGACATCGCCCAAAACGTCAACCAGCCCTGATCAACGACGCCGAATTGCCCCTGTCCTGCGATAACACCGCAGCGATTCACGATGATCTTCAGATTGAATGCATCTGCGTACTCCCGGCAAAAAAACTCGGCCGACGCTTTAGATGCACCATAAATTGTTCGATAGCGCCCGTCCAAAGTAAATTCGGCGCTGATACCTTTATGGGGATCAAAACCCATCGAAAATTGTGCCGCATTTCCGCCTGGATCCCATTCCCAACGGGTATCAGTTTCAATAACCGGTAGCGCATTGATCTTATCCGCCGGATATACCCGACTTGAGCTTAAAAAGATCAATCCCGTTTCCGCTCTGCGGCAAAACTCAAGGCAGTTAATCACCCCTGTTACATTCGTATTAAAATCGAAAACCGGATTTGTATATCCTGAAACAACCGATGGTTGTGCCGAGCATTCTATTAAACAATCAAATTTACCAGATAACCCTGAAAAATCTTCAGGGTTCCTTATATCCCCATGAATAAAACCAATATCTTTTCTTCGCAGAGCCGCGACATTGGTCTCGCTCCCGCGTCTGGCGAGGTTATCGAAAACCGTTACCTGATGTCCGCAATCAACAAGAAAAGTGGCGAGATTAAAACCGACAAACCCGCAACCACCGGTTATAATGAGTTTCATGTTCTTTGTGAACCTCCAACAGTTTTTTCCGACCAGTTTTCAACAATTTCCTTAAATATTTGTTCAAGGCTGATGCTGATGTCCCAGCTCGGATAGTGCGTCTTTAGCTTCGTCAAATCTGAGATATAGCAGATATGATCTCCTGCCCGGTTTTGATCGATGAATTTAAATTTCATCGGTTTGCCTGATAGATTCTCAATCATTCCAAATGCTTCAATAATAGAGCACGAATTATTTCTCCCGCCGCCGATATTGTAAACTTCGCCGGGTTTCGGGTTTTGAATATACAAGTCAATAGCCCTGGCCACATCGAAACTATGGATGTTGTCCCTTACTTGTTTTCCTTTATATCCGAATACATTGTACACCCCTCCCTGGATATTTACTTTAACTAGGTAGTTGAGAAAACCATGGAGTTCGACCCCGGAGTGATTGGGTCCGGTAAGGCACCCTCCTCGGTAACAAACCGTCTTCATTCCAAAGTATTTACCATATTCCTGTGTCATGATATCGGCGGCCACCTTCGAAGCGCCGAAAATTGAATGCTTGGAATGATCGATTGAAAAATCTTCTCTGATACCGTTGAAATCTTCAGAACGTGTAAAATCAAAACGAGTTTCCAATTCGATAAGCGGCAAGCGGTTGGGCGCATCACCATAAACTTTGTTTGTGCTGAGCAGGATGAATACGGCATCGGGCCTGAACCGGCGGCACCCTTCCAGCAGGTTGAGGGTTCCGACCGCATTAATATCAAAATCATCTAGAGGCCTGCTCGCAGCGAGGTCGTGGGAGGGTTGGGCGGCACAATGAACCACGACGTTGATCGGCGTCTGTTCCAGTAATTCGAACATACGCTTCCTGTCACGAATATCGTAAGTAAAATTTTTGAAATTTTCATGAACAGATTCCAACCGTTTGATATTCCAGCGAGTATCTCCTTCGGGCCCAAAAAAGTCAGCCCGCATGTTATTGTCGATACCGATAATCAGGTCTGCCGAATCAGCGAAGTAAGAAACTATCTCGGAGCCGATCAACCCGCCGGCTCCAGTTACAAGCATTTGCATATCATTATCCTCCCACTCTGTTAACGTCCAAAACTGAGCTGTTGAACAAAATATCACATCATGTTTTTTTGGATTTTCTTGCTTTACGTGCGCCTAAAAGGTATCCGTAACGAACCGTTCGGTAAAAAAAAGTCTGACCTACCGGACGTTCAAATGGAAAGAGAGCCAAGGCCCATGTCAATTGGGAAACAAACCGTGTCATCTTTTTTATTTCGTAATATACTGAATCAGGAGAGATCGTCCCTTGAGGTCCATGGACTGCCGGGTTCAACACATCATAATAGCCCCGTTTGAAGAAATGCTTGAATAGATCGACCACATTATCCACATTCCAGTGTTTCACTCTGATGGTATCATCAAAACAAAAACCGCAGCCTGCTTGGAACAGTCGCCTCCCGAGATCCGCGTCTTCGCCAACAGCGTACCTGAACCGTTCGTCAAACATGCCTACCTTTTCCAACGCGGATTTTCTGATCATGGCATTCGCTGTAATGACATATTGAAACGGATGCCGCTTCCCGGTCATTGCCTCCTCTTGGGGAAACAGCAGTTTGTTTTGATATACCGCCAGATATTTCTCAACCAGCGTCTTTGAACGAAAAGGCTCTATAGGACCGCCGAAAACATCGGCGGAAGAGCCGCTTTCAGCTCTCAGCAACTTTTCCAACCAATCCGGGTAAGGCACACAGTCTGAATCTGTAAAAGCGATCAGCGGCGATTGGGCCGATCGTATACCCGTATTTCTGGCGGCCGCAGGTCCGGAAGTCGTTTCCAGCCGCCAGATGACCGGATAGGCCTTTGCGATTTCGGGAGAATCGTCGGTGGATCCGTTATCAACGACGATCACTTCAAAGAGATGCCTGTCCACTGTTTGCCCATGCAACAATGCATCGAGAGTGGCGCCTAATTTTTTCTCAGCGTTATAAACGGGTATGACTACAGAGATCATGACCATAGAAAGCCCTCTTTTATTAATCCAGCTTTGGTTTATATCTTAAGGTCCATATCGATCATCGGCAAATAAACATCTTGTACGATCTTATCCCAGGCAAAATGATCTTCAGCTCGTTCCCTACCCGCCTGAATAATTTGTTTGCGAAGGTTTGTATGTGTCAGTAACAATTCCAGTTTTTCAGCCAATTCACCAAAATTTCCGGGGGTAAAAAGTAACCCCGAAACACCATCCTGTATAATATTTGTTAAAGCACCACATCTGGAAGCAACTACCGGGATACCACAAGCCATAGCCTCTATTGCAACCTTTCCAAATGGTTCTTCCCATAAAGAAGGAATAACGACGACTGACGCTTCTCGATATATAGTCGGCATATCGCTGTAATTCTTCCATGGGATGTTAATAATCCCTTCATCCTCTCTAGAATTTCCAGTTACTTTTACTACTGCATCATATCCTTTTTTACGAAGAATCCTCAAAGCGTCCTTAAGAACAGAAAATCCTTTAGCGGGATCTCCAACCCTCCCGACCATTAGGATTCCTTGCCCTTCTTCTTGTCCGATAGAAAAATGATCAGTGTCCACCCCTGCGGGAATCACTGTAATCGGGGCGTCGACCCCTTCAAATAAATCAAGATAATGGGTGCTACTCACAATATGACGATCGCAAACCAAGAGGGCCTCACGAACTGCTCGAACGTATCCCGGGCTGAAAGCCAGGGATACGGCCGCCTCGAAGAGAGGACCGTTTAATTTACGTTTTATCGAGTAACGCAAAAGCTCAGACAGAATATGCCGACTGCAGGACATGGAGGAAGTCAGAACGGTATAGCGGCATCGGGTTCCCCGACGGAACCTTTCATTACCCAATGGACATAACATTTCATAGGCAAAAAAACGATGCCACAGTTTATAATCACCGAAGGCTTTGAGCAGATAAGGCTTTAAGGCCCACCCATCGGCAACCCACACCAGGTCCGGCTTAAATTCATCAACCCGGCGACGAAGCGCCCGGATTATATGATAAGGATTAAATTGATACCAGCGGCAGGGAACTGTCTCGACAGGAAATCCCGGTTCTTCTTTGATTACCCCGCGCGGATAAAACTTTTCCATATGGGGAACAAAAAGGCGGAGTTCATGATGACGGGTCAGCCTCCTGAGGACCTCACGTATATGGACCATCGAACCGCCTCGAGGGGGCCAGTGAAAGACAAGGTCGACAACCGCTATACGTGCCATTTTAGTTTCCGACGAAAACGGGACAAGTATGCTTTAATTCCCAACGCCAAATTATCTATTCGACGCCAATTCTTATCACCCAATATTTTCTGGAGGCTAGGCTTTATGCGATAAAACATCGGCGCTATAACTGGAAAGTTAAAGCCGGCCGGCCGGGTCTTTTTTAAATATTCCCTGATCTCAGTGTTAACATCTCTCTCAAGGATCAGGGCCTCTTCGGGGGTAAAATGCCGTGGCACAATTTCCACAATGGTGCCCCAGCGTCTTCGGGTCAAGCCCTCACGAATCGCATATTGGTAAAGAGGGCTGTCGGGATAACCGACATATATCTGATACCAGGCCCAAGTCGGGTTGATTTTCTTTCCGAGTTCCAGGGACATCTTCACGTCTTCACGGGTTTCATCCGGGAACCCCAGCATGAAACCCGCACCGGCATCAATCCCCAACGTCTTACAGTTTTTAAAGAATGCCTTTACCTGCTCTACGGTAATTCGTTTGAATATCTGCTTCAATATCTTTGGCGACCCGGATTCAACCCCCACCCAAGTTCCATGGCAACCGCTCGCTCTCATTTTCTCCAGTTGTTTAAGGTCAACCGTGTCAACCCGCGTTTCACATTCCCATGGGATGTGATCCAATCCGCGGCGTTTCATTTCATCACAAAAGTCATTCAGTCGCTTTTTATTTAATGTAAAAATATCTTCCCGGAAACAAATTCCCCGAGCGCCGAAATCGTTAACCATCAGTTCCACTTCATCAACGACATTCGCAGCACTCCTTGCACGAAAACGTTTATCCCAATATGGAGAACTGGAACAAAAAGCGCATTGAAAGGGGCAGCCCCTTGAAGAAGAAAGCGACACGACCCCTTGCTTTTTCATGGTCACCCCGTTATCGCGATACTTTGAAAGGTCAAGGTACCTTCGAGCGGGAAAGGGCAGTTGGTCGAGATTTTCAATTAAATCCCGCTGTCCTGAAAAAATCAATTTCCCGTCATCGTTTCTGAACATGATTCCGGGCACCCCTTCAGGCCGCGTCCCGCCATTACGCAGAAACCTCACCAGTTCTGCAACCGTAATTTCGCCTTCCCCGATTACGAGGTAATCAACTTCAGGCATATTGAAAAAGTCATCGGGTACGATTGTGGCATGCGGGCCGCCACAAATAATCTTTACATCCGGGAGAATACTTTTAACCAGCTTGGATACCGGCCCTACTGAAAAAACGTTTACCGCGTTCACTGAAAACCCAAGAAAATCCGGACGCATATGAATGATTTTTTCAGCCAGCCTCTGATTACTGAGGCATTCCACATAGTTGTCGATAATTACGACTTCACACCCTTCCCTTTCAAGTACGGCAGCGATATAACACAATCCCAGAGGAGGCAGCGCATCCATCTTCTTTAGAGTCAAAGTGGGATACTCGGAATAGATGTCATACGCATCGGTTTGGACCAATACGGCATTTTTGATACGGATCATCGAATCGTCTTTCATGCAGTAGTTGTCATCAGTTGCATGATTCAATTTTTTATCGTTTTGTATCGAAAAGAGCTCTGCAACCGTTTCTTTATGGAAACCAAATTTATCAGGCTGTGTCGCAAAAGAAAGAAAGGCAGCAGGGAAATGCAGAATGTCACACCCAGGGCCTTTAAAATGGAGGGGTGTTTATCAACCCGTCCGGGTTGTCGTTTAATTAAATAGTGAACATCATATCCGCCGTGAACGAAATACATGAGAATCGAAAGCAACCAGGTTGCATGTTCATCTGACTTAAGGTCTTGTTTTATGAACCGCCACATTTTTCGATAGTTTTCCCAAAGCTTCTGAATCAGCATAGGCAAAGAATCTGGGGGAGTAAAATTCGGCAGATCCCACCTCCAGCGGGTTTCGAGCACGGATTTTATCGTATCTGTTCTTAAATGATTAACTTTGGCGGAAGGATCATAAATTGTTTCATACCCTCTGTCGGCAAGCTTTTGGGACAGATCTCTATCTTCCCCGTTAGTTTTCAATGTTTCATCAAAACCGCCCACGTCGATAACGGCAGATTTTCGATAAAGACCGTTATTCCCAAAAAGTGTCCTGGGGTTTAGCACGACATGTTTTCCCCAGTCCTGTGACATGTGTACCCGGCGCCAAAGGTCAGCAATTCCATGAATCCCGGTTTCAATGAGTTTTCCCCCGGCACCGGCCAGACGGGGGTTGCTCTTGAAGTGTGCGCTTAAAGTCACAAGCCAGTCCGGATGGGGAACCGTATCTGCATCCAGCGCAGCTACCAGTTCGTAACGTGCCGATTTAAAGCCGAGGTTCCGCGTTACACCAAGACCGCTGTTTTTTCTGTTGGAAATCACCTTGACAGGGTACTGTGAGGCAACCCTTTCGCTTGCATCAATCGAGCCATCATCAATTACAATAATTTCACCCGGCAAACAGGTCTGGGAGAAAACACCCTGCAGGCATGACTCGATAAACTTTTCCCCATTATAACAGGGAATATATAGGCTGACGGGTAATCGCGACATAAGGGCACTTTATATTATTTTTTTTGACAAGATCGGAATTCTCAAAATTAAGGCCTTGATATACTTTCGTAATCCGGCAGGTATTTTTTGCCAAAGCCGGTTAATCAAAGGCGGCCTGTTCCAGTTATGGATTGCTTCATAAAGATGGCGTTCAAGGTCCTTGTTGCTGATACTTTCGTGGTGTATGACACTTTTTACGGCTCCGTCGTAAAAACTCCAGTCTTTCGTCAAAATACGCCCTTCCATGTCTAGTTCTTCAAAATATTTACTGCCTGGAAAAGGCGTTACCAATGAAAACTGCACCGTATCGGGTTTGAGTTCCTTGAGAAAACCCATGGTTTTTCTGATTGTTTGATGTGTCTCGCCCGGCAGACCGAAGGTAAACGTAAGGTGAACCTTGATATTCAGCTCTTTTGCGGCAAGAACATTTTCGCGAACTTTTTTCAGGTCCAATTTCTTACCAGAGCGATTGAGAATCTCTTGAACACCTGACTCTACGCCGAACTTAAGAGAAACCATGCCGGCGTCCCGCATGGCGGCAAGCGTCTCTTCATCGATGGTATCGGCCCGCGCCATTATCGACCAGGGAATATCGATTTTTCTGCTTTTGAATTCATTACAGAATTCATGCATTCGTTTTTTGCCGATATTGAAGGTGTCATCGTCGAAGTAAACAGACTTGAAACCATACTCCGCAATCAACCATTCAAGCTCATCCAGAACTTTTGACGGCTGCCGGACTCTATAACTGTTTCCGCCGTACATGACCTGCGGCCAAACACAGAAAATACAGCCGAAAGGACATCCCCGGCTGGACCACATTTGAACACTGGGGGATGGTATGCCCCCGGGTGTATCGTGATATTTAAGCATGGGCAAATGCTGATAGGCCGGCCAAGGCAATGAATCAAGGGATTCAATCAGTTTCTGGCGGCCGGAATTAATGATTGTGCCATCGCCATGCCGCCAACTTAAGCCGGGAATTCCTTCAGGTTCTCGATTCTCATGGAGGCACCTGGCAAGTTCCAGAAATGCCGCTTCATATTCCCCAAACAGTATATATGAGATAATGGGATTTTGGGTCAGAATTTCCCGAAAAAATACGGTAGCGTGTGTGCCGGCAAGGGCAATTCGCAGATTTTTGTGTTGCTTGGAAATTTTTTCGCAATATGTTAGGTCATTAGCAATCGAAGGCGTTGAAGTTTCAAAAAGGGCTAAATCCGGATTGAATTGATTGACGATTTCAAGAAATTCATGTTCCAGATATCCCTCTGCAATGGCATCCACCAACTTGACTTCAAAACGACCGTCGGATTCCAATACCGAGGTGGCATAGGCCAAAAAAAACGGAAAGGGAAGGTACCGTGGAACCCGCGTATTTTCCGGATAAAGAGTTGTGAAGGGCCATCGCGAACCGGCTCTGACACCCAGCCTGTTTCCGACCCGCCAAGGGAGGTTAGCCAGAAGAATTTTCATTTTCAGCCACTAATAATTTTTTTGTCCATACAGCGACCTGTTCATTCACCGCGGTATAGCAATTTAACAAACAGTTGGGGCAATCCCTTCTCAGCATCCGACCGCGTATTGTTTGGTAAAGTTTCCCGTTCCAGATCTTTCCAAAATCAGTTTCGAATGCATTACCCAGTTTGCCTAAAGGGTAACAGGCGAATACATCGCCGTTGGGTTCAAAATGTGTTCGCCAATGACCCACGATACAGGGCGTCGACACTGACGACGGGTCTTTAATATATTGTATTATTTTATCAATATGAGAAAGCGTGGGGGAAAGAACATTTTTATATCTCGAATCATTTTTAAGTGAAAGAAGGTCTTTTTTCAAAAGGGCGATCTTTTTCCGATCTGTCAAAAGCAGATCGCGATCCTTGGAACTGTTGGACAATGTGAGATCGAAGGGTTGGCAAGTCAGCTTGCAGCCAAATTTTCGGGCTACCTCGGCAACGTACGGAATCTGATCATAATTCGCATCCATGATGACAAAGCTGATCTGAAGGCTCTTATAATCTTTCAAGGCATTCAGGGATGAAATAACTTTGTCATGAGCTCCGGGAATCCCCCGTAGGAAATCGTGGATCTCTTTAGAGCCATCTAGCGAAAATACGACATGATTCACAGGCGCATTTTTAAAGCGTTCGAGACGTTTTGCGCTTAAAAGCAAGCCGGTTGTATTGACTGAAATAAATTTGAAACCGACCCGAGCACACAAATCGGCTATTTCAAAGAATCCCCGGTGCGCAAGAGGATCACCGCCGGTAAGGTTAATCGCGTTGAAATTTTCGGAACGTAGCGCCAAGAAGATACTCTCAATTGAGGAAATCGTAGAACCGGCATCAGTTTCTTTTTCCCGCCAAAAATCGCAGTGCCGGCATCTGGCTGGACATTCATGGGTAATTAAATAGCTGCATTCATAATCGCGATGATGCCATTTAAGGATTTCCCCGACACTATTGAATCTCGGAAGCTTGGGCTGAGCTTTCTTTAAAATGCTTTCGTACAGGAACTTAATCATGGATTTTAGCAACCTTAATCTTATCTAAAATATTCTTCAATTTATGCGATCTTAACGGCGCCGTAATTCGCCAGGACATCGTATGTTCAATGCGCTTGATTTGGTTGTCACGATTCTCTACCCGGGCCTTCAGGAGATCAACCTGGGATTTCAATTTTTTAATACTTATTCGTTTTTCTTTTTCCACGTCAAGTATTCGATGTGCTTCCTGTAACAATTTATGATTTGTATCTCCAAAAATTTCAAAGGTTTGATCGAAATGACTATTGCAAGTTAAGCGCCAACATTGAAAAAAGAACAAGAGTTCAAAATATACATAAAGATTCTCTTCCAATAAATGAAAGGCCGATATCATATCGATGGCCGGATTAGGCTTCAAAAACTCCTGAAACAGATGCCATTCAATTAAAAAGTTTGCCTCCAGATCGACCATATCTCTGTCCTGCAGCAAGGTGTTCCCCTCATGCCGGCGATAGTCGACCAGTTGTTCTTCGATGATATAAAATTTTCCTCTGGCTGCTAGGGCAAGAAACATAAACCAGTCATGGGTATATCTTAAAGGAACGAATCCCCCCATTTCAAGAAACACATTTTTTTTGATAAATAGCACTGAAGTCGTCAAAAGATGGTTGAGAACGAACAGTGATTTGAAAATTGATTTATTTCGAAAATAGGTATTCTGAGATCGGACATAATCCTGAACATATGAATGATTCTTATCAAAGGGCGTCCCATCCTTGGTTGTGATCCTCACCCTGCAAACACTCGCTTCCAGCGATTTATTGTTCTCGTGAATATTTAGATGCGTTTCTATTTTCTTTGGATGAAAGACATCGTCGGAGTTCAATATCGCGATCCAGGGTGAATATGCTATGGAAACACCACGATGGATGGCGCTTGCAGTCCCTTTGTTTTCCTGGGACATGAAGCGTAACCGTGAATCCTTGATGCTGCGAATGATCGCCACGCTGTTATCGCTGGACCCATCATCAACCACGATCAGTTCCAAGTCTTTAATCGAAGATTCCAGAACAGATTCTATGGCCTGACGCACATAGTTCTCATGGTTGAAGGACGGAATGATGACACTGACCAGGGGCTTTTTCATTATTTACATAGAAGGTGTATTGTAATACGTAATCCGTTTTAGATAAACATCAGTTTATCATTGTTTTTAGGGGTTTGAGCAGTCTTCTCAATCCTGCGATTATTTTCCAACTTTTAGAAGTCAATATCTCCTGAATATGCTTTTCTTTTTTGGCAAGCAGTCGGTTCATCTTGAACATTTTCAGATTTAAGTTTTCAATCTCTTTTTGGGTAAGCCATAAATTGTTTTGTAACGCGACAATGCCGCCCACGCCCTTCTTTAATTCACCTTTTCGTTCCATATATCCCACATGCGCCGCATAATATAATCCGAAACCGTACAATCGTTCTAGTATTTGATACTCATTTTCAGAACAATTGTTTTCAAATTCTTTTACAGCTTTAATAATTTCTTCCAAGGCTTCGATTGAATATAATCTCTCCGACTCAACGCGCGTGTAGTTAACATCGATACCGAGTTTGGCAAGATTGTGGCTATACCAACCGACCATCCGTTGTCGGTTTGCAAATCCTTCAAATGTTATTTCATGTTCATGATATACAATACATCCTTTTCTGAAATGCAATACCAATCCGGCTTTATCCAGGCGGTGACCGAGTTCGGCATCTTCCAGCATCGCATGCCGAAAAATCATCGAATTGAACAAACCATGCGTCAGGCTGAACGTTTTCTTAAAAGAGAGGTTGCTGCTCCAGAACGACCGATATCCGATATTTTCAGGATCCTGTTTTAAAACATAGTTCCAGTTGAACTGCTGCCCGCCATCGGAAGTTATGTATTTCATAAGCGGATTGACTTTGATATCACTGGACCAATCTATATAACCCAGGCAGGCATGGCCTGTTTGAGGCCACTGCCGATGAAATTTGACATGTTTCGCGATAAAATCCGCAGACATAATCATATCGTCCCCGACAAGGAGGATGATATCGCCATGCGAATTCAAAATGCCTTTATTTCTGGCCGCGGCCGGACCGGAATTCTCCTGCTGGTAAGACTTAATGTTTAATACAGTTGATTTTTTAAATTCTTCTAAAAAATCACTTGTTCCGTCTGTTGCGCCATCATTAACGACGATTACCTCAAATTTTTCTTTAGGAAAGGACTGCTGTTCTATTGCTGTTAAACATTTTTGTAATATATTTTTGCGGTTGTATGTTGGGATAACGACACTGATTTCATATATATTATGCTTTTCGGGAATATCTCCTTTTCCAAAAATGGATTGCGGCTCAATATCGCCAGGATTTTTATAATCCAACAACTGAAGAACGGTTGGGAATAGATCGACCATTTCAATTGGCTGATCAATGTGTTTTGCAGAATTACAACCGGTCACAATAAATTTGGCCCAGTTGCCCGCAACTTCGGGCAGGTATCCATGCAATCCATTGCAAGGGCTCTTCTGTTGGAAAAAATTTGGGAAAATGCCCACGCCGTAATCTACCACAAAAACCTGATCCCCGAACTTATTGTGCTTGAAGCGGAATCGTAAGCGTTTCAGATCATCATCTGTTAAAACTTTGCCGTCCGGAATCGATTGTAACACCTCTTCAACTATCTTTTTCGAACGTTCGCTGAAAAACCAGAAGCGCGCTTGAGTCGAGTCTAAAAAGTAAAGGTAGTCCCTCTCCAATTCAAGGTCGGTTTTGATTAGCATCGACTGGATATCAATATGTTTTCTTATTTTTACCATGCCATGATCGCCGAATATGAGGCCGCGTACGTCGGAAAAGGTCCGGTTCAATATTATGTAGATCTGCCGGACGGCCTCGTCGATTTCATTTAAAGCCTTTTTCTGCTCCTCGGAATGGGGTCCGTATTGATGGCCGATCCAGTCCAATTTCGAAAAGTGGAGGTAGATAAAATCAACATCCGGAACGAATCTTTCTTTAAATAACCTAAGCACGCCGTCTGTTGTCCCCGGACCGTCGGGATAAGCAATCCAAAGCCACTTGTTTCCGTTACTTCTCAAGTAATCAAACAGGGTTTTATGATCACCCAAAGCGGCCGGTTCAGCAGTATGGTATTTTTCGGAAAAATCGAAATACTTAAGCAGATTAATAGGTATCTCGGCTGGCCCCCCGCTGTGTTTAACCAACGAATAACCTCTTTCTGCCGCAATTTTTCGAAGTTCCAGAGTTATTTGTTTTCTGTCTCCATGGCTTAGATCCATGTCTCGAAAAAGAGACTCTCGCGGGTTGTAATGAAACATATTGGCCACGTCGCAATCCTCGGGCTGCAACCCTGCAAAAAATGCCGGACGAAGCTCAAAGGCAAAAGTTTCTCTTACCTTACCGTCTATGTTCAATTCAGCCAGGGAATGAAGAAACGGTGAATCGATTGCGTTTAAATAATCGTGGCGCAGTCCGTCGATTAATATCATGACGACATTTTTTTTTGTCATAACAAAAACACTTTAATGGTGCAGCTCATGCCATAAACCGGCCGTAATTTCTCTCAATGTCTCCCACCTATTGTTTGGCACAGAAATTTTAGTTAATCCTTCGAGCTCTTTTCGGGCTTGCGATAATATTCTTTTTTTCATAAACAACGAAGCCTTTTTGTTTAGCAACAGCATCATTTCAACACGTTCGACAGGGCTGCATGGAAACGATCCATTCTTTTGGAGTCGCCGCCACAACCCCCTGTATGGAGCAGCTGAAGTAGGGGCAAAGTAAAATGCCAAAACTTCGATATACTCGTGAATAGTTTCTTTCCAGAATTGTAAGGCATCAAAATCCGGTGTCACGGTGGGTCTGAGCTTAAACTCCGTTGCTCGTTTATTTAAGAAGAGCAGTCGTGTTTTTTCAGGAAAAACAGTCCCAATGATCTCATGCCGGGTTCTATAGCTGTAATGGTATTTTCCCTTTTTGATCAATAACGCTTCGACGCAGGCCGATACGACCTTACACGTCTGATTCACGAGAAAAAACGTTTCTTCGGTATTCATCGTGCCTTTCACAAATTTATCTGAAAACGCCTCTATCGCACAAATCAATCGGTTTAAAAGCAACGTCCGGCCCGCTCCCTCGTCAATAATGCCCTCTTCATATGCGGGTATTAAATCCCTGAGATCCTCGCCCCAGAGATGCCGGCCGCCGTATTTTAGATCATAGTTAAATTGATTGGGGGGCAGAGATTTAAGATTGGAATATTTGATAGGAATGAGGTCAATCAGCCGCATAGACAGTTCACTAGCCAGTTCTTTAGCAAGCGGTTTGAAATCAAATTGGCTATTATCTTGAACAACGATAAAAATATCGTAATCGTTAACCGGCCGAACCCCTTGTTCGTTAATGAGGACACTGCCTTCCCCTCGACCAAAGCCGCCGCCAAGTATAATCTCCTGTACAAAAGGCATGGTCTTTAACCGGTCTACAATGTGTTGTAAGTCCCGCTCAATTTTATCGTCAATGCTATCGCCGTCTAAGGCTGTGTAAATGCCCAATGATCACTTCCTTGATATATTTTATCATATGTTACGTTTCATTGTATTATCATTTACAGCCGTGTTCATCCTTTCAGTGCCAATGATGGTATATATGTTTTAAAATCATTAATCAGACTATTCCTTAGTTTTAGAAGATGGGCATCAGGCAGCTCGGTCAAATTAATTATCAGCTCCGTCGCGTCTTTTTCCAATGAAGAAATGTATTTGTCTTCATCCACAATAAGTCCCTTTTTAATAACTTCATTATATAAATCGGCCCCAGGATATGGAATGGGGAAAAATGGATTATTAAAAATCTTATTTTTGCTAAAAAAATTTCGACTTTCTTGAATGGTTTGCTCGGTTTCACCAGGCATTCCGATAATAAATGTGCCGGTCACAATAATCCCGGCGTCGCGAGTAAGTCTGATCGATTTTTCAATATTCTCTATCTTTTGCCCTTTATTCATCCTGTCTAACATTTTCTGGCTTCCGGATTCGATGCCATAACCAATCCAACGACACCCCGCTTCATACATCAGATCCAACGTTTCTTTGTCACAAAAATCAGTTCTGCCAATGCATCGCCAGGTAATCTTTATGCCTTCATCTATAATTTTATTACATAACTTTCTCACGCAATCAGTGCTAACATTGAATATCTCGTCAAGAAAATCAATATGTCCAATTCCGAAGAGGTTCACCACTGTTTTTATCTCTTCGATGATGTTATCTATATTCCGATAACGAACCTTTTTCCCAAAATTGCGATAACAAAACGAGCATTTAAATGGACAACCGCGCTCATAAATCAGGGTAATGCTCGGTGTCTTTACTGGAACCAGATAGTTATTTCGCGTGTACTGATCCATATCAAAAAGGTCCCATGCAGGGAAAGGAATAGAATCGATTTCCATAGGAGATTCTTTGTGGGTATGGACGACCTTGTCACCGTCTTTAAAAGCAATATTTGATATTCCAGCCAAGTCTTTATTTGAACGTATCGTTTTTACAATATCGGTTATAATCTTTTCCCCTTCTCCCACGCATACTATGTCGACATCGGAATGCTTCAATAAAAGCTCATCAACAGTGCAAATCGAACCGCCGACTACCAGGACCGCATGGGGGTTATATTTTTTTATTTCCCATGAGATCCATTTTACATACGCATATGCAGTAACCATACAACCAATCCCAACGAGTTCATATCTATCTCTATTTCTTTTTAAAAAATCTGATACATAGATTTTATTGTATACATTTAATCCAATATCAAGGACCTGGACCTCACACCCGGACCGCCTCAACATGGCCCCTATATATCCAAGCCCCATGGGGTAGGCACCCTTAACAGGCAATTTTGTGCTTAAAGGAGGATTAATTAAAAGAACTTTCACGTTTTCCCTCACCGGACATTTCAACAATTAAATTTAAGGTCGAACCTATTTCTGCTCAACAACTATAATGGAACCAAGGTTGCACACACCCCCTACTTCTTCAGAATTTAAAACTTCAAATACAAGGAAGTTCGAAATCCAGTCCAGGCGTTTGATACCCTTGGCAGTAATCTGGCTGAGTGCAACTGCTAAAAGATATTTTCCTTGGGTAAGCGCCATCTTTTGTGAAAAGGTGACCTCAAGTTTTGTGCCTTTCTTCACAACAGGAATGTCGATCCCTTTCCAATCGGTATTTATCATGTAAACATCCATACCCAGCCGATTACGTATCGTAATACCCACCAGGACATCCCGAATGTCTTCATGGAAAATCGCGGTAATTTTTATATCTGAGGATTCTAGGGAATGTATGGAGCAAGTTGGTTTGCCATTGCCATCAAACAGGGCTGCGTCAGTTATTTCCGCCTGCAATGAGCCATAACGTTGACTTTTTCCCGCTTGCCGTCTGGCGGCTATATCAGTTGCCGACAGGCCGCTTCCCCCTTTAATTTCGACCGCAATCCTTTCAAAAGAAATTGCGTTATAAACATCAATAATTTCCTTAGGTGCTCCTGAGTCAATAAACTTGCCCTTGTCTAATAACATGACCTTATGGCAGTTCTTTTTGATAGAATTCATATCGTGTGAAACCAAAATAATGGTGGTGCCCTTCTCGATCAGTTGTGAAATTTTTCGCTGACATTTTGCCTTAAAAGCTACATCTCCCACTGCAAGCACTTCATCTATGAGAAGCACATCCGGCGCCATCTGTACCGCAATGGAAAACCCAAGTCTCACACGCATCCCGGACGAGTATGTCGATACCGGGGCGTCTAAAAAATCTCTAATTTCCGCGAAATCAACAATGTCATGAAATTTGTTTTCGAGCTCATCGCGTGTCATTCCAAGGATCGTTCCATTTAGATAGATATTCTCACGACCTGTCATGTGTGGATGAAAGCCGGCGCCTATCGCTATCAAAGCACCGACTCTGCCCTTTACCATTATCTCGCCTTTATCCGGTGGGAATATTCCCGACAATAGCCTCAATAGGGTTGTTTTCCCAGAGCCGTTCATACCGATAAGGCCCAGAACTTCACCCCTACCAAGTTCAAAGCTGATATCATTCAGCGCCCAAAACTCATCCTTTCTGATCACAGTGGAATCAGGCCTGATACCTAATAGATTTTTAGAAAGATCCACGACACCATAAACCATGCTACGTCTCAAATTCTTACAGAACTTCTTTGAGACGTTATTGGCCGAAACCACTATGTCATTTTGAATAGGCTGATGCATTCTCATGGATATAAAACTGAATAATGGTTGACGACCTGCGCTCTTGGTCTGGGAAAAAAATCAAATCATTCTCTCAATAATCCTGTCCTCGGAAACGTAGAAAAGTCGCCATGCTATCATAAAAAGCAAAAAGGCCAACAGGGCACAGATAAAGTATCCGACCCTACCATATAGTTCACCATATATGATGATATCCCTGCACGAACAAACCAGATATGTCAGAGGATTCCATTTTATTATAGACCGGGCAAGAGGATTGTCGACCTTGTCCGAGTAGATAACAGGCGTTATGTACATCGCTAATCCCATCGCCATATTAATGATTCTGCTGATATCAACGGCAACGACTGATATCATTGAGCTAACAAGGCCAATGGCCGCACCCAAGAAAAACAATGGCAGGGCGACTATGGGGATAAATATTATTTTCCAACTTGGAACGACGCCAAAGGCCACGAGCACGACAATATTCATCACTAATGTAATAAGAAAATTAGCCAAGTGCTCGGCCGTTTGTTTAAAAAGTAGTGCTTCGTGGGGGTAATTAACCTGCATCACAAGTGCCTGACCGGCAGTCAGGGTCGCGTTGGCGGAATTAAAAAAACCCATAAAAAGGCCCCACATGGAAGTACCGACAAGGACATATGCCGGATAGGGTATCTCCATATTCCCCGGCTGGAGCATCCCTGTTTTTTTCAAAAAAACCCAGGAGACGATCCCGGCAAGTGGCGCAATAAATATCCAAGAAATACCAATAAATGATTTTTTGTAACTGGCAAAAAAATCACGCTTGAACAGTTGCAATATTAACTCCCTTGATCGGAAGACATTTTTTGCCATGACGACCCATGTTTGAATAAAACCTAACTCGTGCCTTTGGTTGGACCTGAAAATGGTTACGGTTTGATTTGAGTTATAAACATTTGGCATTTTGAATCGTATGACTCCCATAAAATGAAACATTTTTTTTCATATGATTTCTTGCCTTTTCATTGAGGGACGGGTTTATTATGCCAATTCCATACCGTCTGAATAATGTCTTCAAGCCTGTGATAAACCGGCTTCCAGTCCAAAACCTTTCGGATCTTATCGGTACTCCCGACCAGAACGGCCGGATCACCCGATCTTCTGGATGAGGCGATTGCCCGAATCTCTTGACTGCTGATCTTTTTAGCGGTTTCAATTATTTCTAAAACGGAAAAGCCATTCCCGTTTCCGAGATTGAAAATTTCGTTTTTGTCGTTGTCCCGCAGATGTTCAAAAGCCAGGATATGGGCATCGGCCAGATCCGAAACATGGATATAATCCCGAATACAGGTGCCGTCGGGCGTATCATAATCGGTTCCAAAAATTTTAACATTTTCGCTTTTGCCAGACGCTGCACTAAGTACCAGTGGTATCAAATGGGTTTCCGGGTCATGGTCCTCGCCGATTTCGCAATCCGGATCCGCGCCAGCCGCGTTAAAA
>Ga0180009_10002057_pt1 | contig 23799 bp, 21 predicted proteins | sample OS_PC_MetaG_FD_123537 | JGI IMG/M metagenome (GOLD analysis project Ga0180009, IMG submission 123537) | Groundwater microbial communities from the Aspo Hard Rock Laboratory (HRL) deep subsurface site, Sweden - OS_PC_MetaG | ecosystem: Environmental > Aquatic > Deep subsurface > Groundwater...
AAGGAGAATCACGCAGATCGATGTGGTTCATCATGCTGCAAGCATGTCTCCGACATGACGGGCAAGTGGTTCGTGCTGGAAGCGCGTCTCCGACACGACACAGGCTGTCAGCCATTTGGCCCCGCCTTTCAGGTCGTCCGTGGCGGGGCCATCGGCGGTGTCGGGCCGCTCAACCGTATGGCCCGATACGCTTTTCGCACCCCTTCTTGCCGAATGACCCCGCCACGGACGATGGCGGCGCGCATCCCTGTGACAAAGGCGGGCTAGGGGTCGTCGTCGCTTCGCACTGCGTGATGCCTGCACAAGGCTTGCTGGACGTCGGTAACGCGTCACCCGATACTATCGTTCGGACTTGCTCAAGCCCTGACCGAGACGCTGACGCGCTTGCTCTGCCCTGAAGTCGCGCCTTTGGCGTCGGCGACGATCGTGTCGAAACCCGCTGCCTGTGTGCTTGCGCCGTCGTGGACGAAGATGACATGGCCATTTTCGAGGTCGGCCTGGGTAAACTGGCTGATGGACGTCGAACGGTCCGTGGACAACGCGACGAAGCCGTTGGTCGGCCGGCTGACCGAAAAAGTCAGGTCCTTGGCGTCGTCGTCGGGATCGAAAGCAGTCAGGTCGGCCGTTGTAATTTGTACCGAACTGCCTCGCTCGACCGCCAGGTTGAGATCGCCGGCCAGATGCGGGGGTACGTTTCTGAGCGTCGCACTCAGCGTGCCGCCTTGCGCCATTGCGATCTTGCCGTACTCGACATTGCCGGTGACCGAGCCCGTCTCGCCAATCCGGATCAGTTCGCGAATAAACACGTCGCCTTGAACGGAGCCATGCACTTCGGCGTCTTGCGCGCGCAGCGAGCCGAACAGTCCACCGGACTGGCTTATCACCACCGTGCGCGCCGATACATTGCCCTGCACTCGTCCGTTGACGGTGATCTGCCCGTTCGAGGTCATGTCACCTTCGACGACCATATCGGGCATGATAACGCTTCTACCGGTTGGCTCGTTCACTTGGGTGCTCCGCGCAAATACTTTCTTTGCCTGGGCCGGAACAATCCGGAACCCGGCCGATAAGTCAAGATCGGCGACGCCCTTCTCGCAAGATTGGTCCTGCCTGCCTTCTGCGTACCGGTAGGTATTTCCGCGATTGGTCGCTCAAGCCGACGGCTGTTGCCGGGATCCCCGGTTCCGTAGCCTGTCATTCGACCCGGAAGAGCCGCATGAGAATATGCTTCTTATCTATCGCCATATAATTGCTTTCTATTAGAAAATATTGCTACTTCTTTTTGCAGCAAGGAACCGTTTTCCAGGATTTATCATGCGCTACCTCGCCCCCAACCCATGCTCAGCCGTTATCTCCGCCGACGACAGTGCTGGTGCGTTCGGCAGGCTGTGCCGCGCCATCAACCATGAATATTCAGGCCGGATTGCGCTGGTGTCGTCGTTTGGCGCGGAGGCCATCGTACTCCTGCACATGGTCGCCAGAATCGACCCGGCCCTGCCGGTTCTACTCAATGAAACGGGCATGTTGTTTGCCGAAACCCTCGACTATCAGCGTGAGGTAGCGGCGACCTTGGGCCTCAGCAATGTTCAGTTGATTGGCCCGACTGGCGACGATCTTGCCCGCGGCGATCCGGACGGCGCGCTGCATCGGACAAATGCCGACGCCTGCTGCCACCTGCGCAAGGTGGTGCCGTTGCAGCGGGCCCTGAAGCCTTATTCGGCCTGGATCACGGGGCGCAAGCGATTCCAATCGGACACGCGCGTGGCCATCCCCTTTGTCGAGCCGGATGGAGAGGCGCGCGTGAAGCTCAATCCGCTGGCCGACTGGTTGCCTGAGGATATCGTGCGATACATGGCTAGGCATGAACTGCCGCGCCATCCCCTGGTGGCGCGCGGTTATCGCTCGATTGGTTGTGCGCCGTGCACCAGCCCGGTGCGTGAGGGTGAAGATGCCAGGGCCGGGCGCTGGCGCGGGCAAGCGAAAAGCGAATGCGGAATCCACTTCGCGAATGGCAAGGCGGTGCGCGGCGCGGCGTGAACAAGCTCGCCTGAAGCGATGTCTCAACAAAGAGAGGTCGCCGGAAGCGCCGGCCCGGCGGACCGGGCCGCGGCTATCCTATCGACAGGCAGCCCAGCCCCAGGCAACCGCCGCAAGACCCCGGGATGACGACCCGCGCGTGCAGTCCGCGATGAACTCAGACGGCAAACGGCCGTGTTCAGCCTTTGCGCCGCACTGACGACTTGACCTGCACGGCCCCAGCCGAAGCCGCTTCCAGCTTCCCGAGCGCATCGACGATCATATTGAGGTCCGACAGGAAGCGCTCGCGTTCAGCGGCCGGCAACGCCTGCAGAATACGTTCGTCGACCTTTTTGGCCATCGGTTCCGCGGCTTCGAGAATGCGCCGGCCCTCCTCGGTCAGCTTGACCGCATAGGCGCGCGCGTCTTCCTTCGTCCGGCGGCGTTGGACGAGACCCTTTTTGAGCATCCGCCGGATGATGTCGGCGAGCGTCGACCGGTCGATCCCGGTCATATCGACGAGGTTCGTCTGGCTAAGTCCTTCGTTCTCGGCGACGGCGACCAGCACGGCATACTGACGTGGTGTCAGATCCTCGGTCCTCATCTCTGATTGAAACACATCACCCGCACATTGACCGGCGCGGTGAAGCAGGTGAATCGGCGACTGTTCGAGTTGCACGACTTTCGACTCCTTCTGCATGCCTGGCTTCTGATTGATCGGCCTGTTGCTTTTCGGTTTCTTTTTGTTTGCCATCAGATTCTTGGTTCACGGTGTTCATGGGAAATCTAGAGCAACATCCGATCGCTCGAAGCGATCGCGTATCGTCGGATGATGCTCTGGACCGCTCCTTCGCCCGCTTGGAGAAGGAGCCAACTCGTAAAGAAGAAGATACGAATTTGAGCCGTTCGTCTACATCGGACCTTACCAGAAGGATTAGAAGAACTGAAATTATGCACCAAGCTGAGACAGCTGAATTTTATTCATGGCAGAGACATTCAGTGCTCGATTGAAGCATAATCCAGGATCTTATCCGAACACAGATCATGAAGACTGTCCTCGATCTTTGCTTTTTTCGTATCGCTGCAACAGGCCGATTTGCGACATGGCGAAGACCATTGTCAGCGGCATCAGCCCCCACAGTTTGAAGCTTACCCAGAAGTCCTCGGAAAAGTTCCGCCAGATGACTTCATTGAGCCCTGCCAGACAAAGAAAAAACATCGCCCAGCGTATCGTGAGAATTCGCCAACCCTCATCTGTCAGGCTGAATGCTTCTCCAAAGACATGCTTGAGGAGCGAGTGGCCAAACGCGAGCCCGGCAAATAATATCCCTGAGAACATGAGGTTTACGATCGTGGGCTTGATCTTGATATAGAACGGATCGTGCAGCCACAGCGTCAGCCCGCCGAATCCCAGAATGAAGACGCCCGAAATGAGCGGCATCACCGGCACCTTGCCGAGCACCAGTTTCGACGCTGTCAGCGCCACCGCCGTTGCAACCATGAACCAGCCCGTGCCGACGAGTATTCCAGCCTGCGAGTTGACGACGAAGAAAACCACAAGGGGGCCCAGTTCGACGACGAATTTGACGAGCTGACGCCATTCGATCGTGATCACTTCAGCCTGATCGCCGCCTGGCTTTTCCCGGCCATCGCCCATACCAAACGCACCTTTGCAAATCAGAGTCACTCGAAGGGAAGTTTCGAACCGGCGGGCGCCGTTTTCAGGACGTACGCGAAGAAGCCGGTCCAATTTTGCCTACCTTGCCGACGGCGCGTTCTGCGCCTCCGGCGGGGTAGCCTTTCCCCGACTGGGTTTCGCCGTACGTGTCTGGCGGCTCGCCGCCGAGGTCGCCATTCTCCCCGGGTTCGGGCAGGCGATGCTTGGACATCAGCTTGGTCAGATACCAGGCATAGAGTCCTGACAGCGGCATGATGAAAGCGATCTTGAACAGGATCCAGACGTTGACGCCGTCGAGCTGGAATCCCAGCATCTCATGCAGTGGCGTTCCTAGCGGCGGATAGAGGCCGTCTTTTTCAAAGTACTGACGCACGGCTTCGTTCAGAACGGCCGTCAAGACAAAGAACCAGGCGAAGCTCCAGGTGAAATTGTCCCAACCCTTCTTGGTATAGTGGAACGTTCCCTCGAAGATGTGCTGGAAGAAATTCTTGTTCAACATCAGTCCGCCGAACAGGAACAGGGCGAACATCACATTGAAAATCGTCACCTTGATCTGGATCCACATCGCATCGCCGGTGATCAGCGTCATGATGCCGAACAGCACGGTGACTGCGGAGGCGATCACCGGAAACACCGGCAGCCGCCCAAGCACGATTTTCATCACCACCATCGCAATGCCGGTCGCAATGATCAGTGCCCACGTCCCGGCAGTGATTCCGGCCGCCGCGTTGACGATGAACATCGCCACAAGCGGACCGAACTCACTGAGAATATTGACAGTTTGCTTGGCGTTGAACGGAAACCAGCTCTTCTGCGCACTCATTCAGTCCACCAATCCTGTTGTAGGGCGCTGCGCCCGGCGGCCAGCAACCTTCTCGCTTTAGCCTAATCCAACGCCTTATACATCTCTTTAACGGGTCGTATGCGCCTCGCCCTGATCAAACGCCGGCGATAGCGCTGGCGAACTCTCCCGCATCGAACGGCTGCAAATCGTTGAGTCCTTCACCGATTCCGATCGCGAATACGGGCAGCTTGTGGCGCGCGGCAATCGAAACGAGTATGCCCCCGCGCGCAGTCCCATCGAGTTTCGTCATCATCAGCCCGGTAACACCTGCACGCTCGCGAAACACGTCGACCTGCTGCAAGGCATTTTGGCCGGTTGTGGCATCGAGCACCAAAACGCATTCATGCGGTGCGCGGGAATCGAATTTCCCCAGTACCCGCACGACTTTCTCGAGTTCCTCCATCAGCACCTGCTTGTTCTGCAGGCGGCCGGCCGTATCGATCAGCAACACGTCATATTGTTCCGCCTTGGCCTGTTTCAAGGCGTCAAAAGCGACACCGGCAGCATCCGCACCGACGGCCCGGGCGATTACTGTTGCCCCCGTGCGCTCGCCCCAGACCTTGATCTGGTCGATAGCGGCTGCGCGGAACGTATCGCCGGCGGCCACCATGACCTTTTTGCCCTCGCCGGCGAATTGCGCCGCCAGTTTGCCGATCGTCGTGGTTTTTCCCGTCCCGTTCACCCCGACCATGAGGATAACGTGCGGCTTGTTGGCAGGATCGACGACAAGCCTCTGCGCCACCGGCGCAAGTACCTTTTGCACTTCCTCGGCAAGGATCTTGCGAACTTCCTCCGGCGCGATCCCCTTTTCGAAGCGGCCCTTGGAGATACGGTCGGTGATGCGCGTCGCTGTCTCGACGCCAAGGTCGGCCTGCAGCAGCAGGTCCTCGAAGTCGTCAAGTGTCGCGGCGTCGAGCTTCTGGCGGGTAAAGAGGCCGGTGATCCCATCGGTGATCTTCGACGACGTTTTCGACAGGCCCGCGGTCAGGCGGCTGAACCACCCGGCCTTGGTGGGTTTTGCAGCCTCCCCGTCGGGTTGAGCGGCTTCTGCCGCAACGTCGCTCGCCGCTGGCTCCGGTGTTTCGATTTCGGCCGGCTCGACAGCAGCAGCCTCGGCAGCAGCGGAAACGTCAGCGGATGCGAAATCAGATGGCGCAGACGCTTCCGCGGCCAGGTCTTCGACAGCGTCCTTCTGCGCTTCGTTGGAATGCTCGCTCTGGCGGCCACCCAGAATTCGGCCGAAGAAGCCGCGCGATTTCTGACCCGGCTGGCTCAATTGATGACCTCCGCACAAAGCCTGCGCCCGTCATGGCCCGTGATTCGCGCTTGCATGAGTTCACCCGCCGCGCCCTGCATATCGGTTGTCGTCTCCGCAAATTGCGCGGTCCGCCCGAAGTGGCCGCGCTCGAACAGGATCTCGGCCTCAAGCCCGATCTGCGTGTCGAGATACCCCGACAACGCTCTTTCGCCTTCCTCGCGCAAACGCTGCGCCCGCGCCTTGACCTCGCGGCGCTCGACTTGCGGCATCTTCGCTGCCGGCGTGCCGGCGCGCGGCGAGAACGGGAAGACGTGCAGATACGTCAGCCCGCAGGCCCGCACCAGTTCGATCGAGTTTTCAAACATCGCCTCCGTTTCGGTCGGAAATCCGGCGATCAGATCGGCCCCGAACACGACATCGGGTCGCAGCCGCCGCGCCTCTTTGCAGAAACCGATTGCATCCTGGCGAAGGTGGCGCCGCTTCATCCGCTTCAGGATCATATCGTCGCCGGCTTGCATCGACAGATGCAGATGCGGCATCAGCCGCTCCTCCTCCGCGAGCGCGGCGAAGAGATCAGCGTCGACTTCGACCTGATCGATCGAGGAAAGCCGCAGGCGCCGCAGGTCCGGCACAAGTTTCAGCACGCGCCGCACGAGATTGCCGAGCGTCGGCTGGCCCGGCAGATCCCGGCCGTAGGACGTCATGTCGACGCCCGTCAGCACCACTTCGTTGTAACCATTCTCGACGAGGCGGCGGATCTCGGTCACGACCTCACCGGCCGCCACCGACCGCGACGGGCCGCGCCCGAACGGAATGATGCAGAACGTGCAACGGTGATCGCAACCGTTTTGCACCTGCACGTAGGCGCGCGCCCGCGAGCCGAATCCGCCGATCATGTGCGAGGCCGTTTCGGTCACGCTCATGATGTCGTTGACCCGGACCCTCTCGCCACCACCGCTCGCCAGTGCCAGGAACGTTTCGGCCTGCATCTTTTCGCCATTGCCGATGACGTGGTCGACCGCGTCGAGCTCGGCGAAGCGCTCCGGCTCGATCTGCGCTGCGCACCCGGTGACGATGATCTTCGCGTCCGGCCGTTCGCGCCGCACCCGTCGGATCGTTTGCATCGCCTGCCGCACTGCTTCGCCAGTCACCGCGCACGTATTGATGATGATGGCGTCCTTGAGCCCGGCGGCACCGGCATGCGCCCGCATCACCTCGGACTCATACGTGTTGAGCCGGCAGCCGAGCGTGATGATCGATGGCTCATCCGCAGCGGTCGCAACGCCCTTTTGCACCGCCTTCCGGGTCTTGATCGCGGATTCGTTCACGTTGCCGCTCCCCCGTCCGCAAGAACGCCTTCGTGCTCGAATTCCGCAGGCCCCGTCATTAGGATGCGGCCAGCCGGCGTCCATTCGATCTCGAGTTCGCCGCCGGGCAGCACGACCGTCACCTTGCGCTCGACGAACTTCTTGCGCACCGCACACACCGCCGCCGCGCAAGCTGCCGACCCGCACGCCTTGGTCAGGCCCGCGCCGCGCTCCCAGGTGCGCAGCACGATCCGGTCGCGCGACACGATCTGCGCCAGTGAGATATTGGCACCTTCCGGAAATCTCGGATGCTGTTCAAGAAACGGCCCGATGCGGCCGAGATCGTGCGCATTGACGTCGTCGACCCAGAAAACGCAATGCGGGTTGCCGACGTTGACGACCGATGGCGAGTGCAGCACCGGATTGTCGATGGGTCCGACCTGCAGTTCGATTGCACGCGCGTCGCGGAACTCCTCGTTCAGCGGAATGTCCTGCCAGCCGAACTTCGGCTCGCCCATATCGACCGTGATCCGGTCGGCGCTGCCAACCTTGACGGTCAACAGCCCTGCACCACTTTCAAGCATCATCTCGCTGTGCCCCGTCGACTGCGCGACACTCAACCCCACGCAGCGCGTTCCGTTGCCGCAGGCCGAGACCTCCGAGCCGTCCGCATTGTAGATGCGCATGTAGGCGGTCGTCCCCGGCGTCTTCGGGTTGTAGAGCACCATCATCTGGTCGAAGTGCGTTTCCGGACGGCTGGCGATCGCCGCCACCTCCTGAGGCTTGAAGACCTTGGAATTTCCGCGCAGGTCGACCACCAGGATCTCGTTGCCGAGTCCGTTCATCTTCTGAAATGTGACGGGCTTTGTCGCTGAAGTCATAACGCGGTTATATGGCGGAGGCTTTGCACCTTGGCAACGCCGCTTAAGTCAACAGCGACACCAAGGATCTCGACGATGCGCGAAACAAGCCCGCCTTCCCCCTGGGTGATACGCTTTCTGGCCGCCGTCCGGCCCGGTGGGCGCATCCTTGACGTGGCATGCGGTTCGGGCCGTCATACCTTGGCGGCAGCCTCGCTTGGCTTTGCGGTCACCGGAATCGACCGTGACATCTCGATGGCCCGCCAACAGGCTGAGGCGTGCGGCGGTTTGCCGGCCGTCGATCTGGTCGAAGCCGACCTTGAAAGCGGCGCCCCCTGGCCGTTTGCTCCCGCCAGCTTCGATGCCGTTGTTGTCGCGAACTACCTCTGGCGGCCGATCCTCCCCGACATCGTGGCCACTCTCGCAACGTCCGGTGTCCTCATCTACGAAACCTTCGCCATCGGCAACGAACGATTTGGCAGGCCTTCGAACCCGGATTTCCTGCTTCGCCCCGGCGAACTTCTGGAAGCTGTCGCGGGCCGGCTGGTGCCGATCGCCTACGAGCATCTCCGCTTGCAGGGACCCGACCGCATCGTTCAGCGCCTCTGCGCCCTTGGCCCCGATCACGAAGGGTTGAGAACGCCGCCACGGCTCTGACACGCAACCGGACACCTATATTTACAGTTGAAAGAACATCCGGCCAAACCGAAAAGGACGCCACACCCGATATGTTTGCTAGGATCGAATTCCGCGCTCGTGCCGCCTGCATCGCCCTTTCTGCTGCATTGGCAACAGCACTCGCCCCCGCCACGGCTTACGCCGTCGTCACGGACGCCCCGGCCGCTCCGCCGAGCGCCATCAAGGTCGAAAAAGTCGCATCCGGGCTCGTCAATCCCTGGTCGTTGCAGTTCCTTCCCGACGGCCGCATGCTCGTAACCGAGCGCCCCGGCCGCCTGCGCATCATCGCCAAGGATGGCAGCAAGTCCGAACCCATTGCCGGCTTGCCCAAGGTCTACGCCAGCGGCCAGGGCGGCTTGCTCGACATCCGGCTTGCCAAGGACTTCGCCACATCGGGCACCCTGTTTTTCTCATTCGCCGAACCGCGCGAAGGCGGCACGGCTGGAACTTCCGTCGGCCGCGGCAAGCTCGTTCTGGAAGGCGACGCCGGCCGCCTCGAAGATGTCGAGGTGATCTACCGGCAGAAGCCCGCCATCCGCGCCAGCCAACACTTCGGTTCGCGCATCGTCATCGATAATGCCGGCGCGCTCTTCGTCACCACCGGCGACCGCGGCAGCCAGAGCGATAAGGCCCAGGACCCGGACGTACCCATTGGCAAGGTACTGCGCATCGCGACCGACGGAACTGCGGCCCCAGGCAATCCCAGGCTCGACGGCAAGCCCGGCTGGGCGCCTGAAGTCTGGTCGATCGGCCACCGCAACATTCAGGGCGCCGTCCTCGATCCGGAGACCGGCCGGCTTTGGACCGTGGAGCACGGCGCACGCGGCGGCGATGAACTGAACAGCCCGCAGGCCGCCCGCAATTACGGTTGGCCGGTGATCAGCTATGGCCGCCATTACTCCGGCCAGGAGATCGGCGTCGGCACCGAAAAGGCCGGCATGGAGCAGCCGGTCTATTATTGGGACCCCTCGATCGCGACCTCGGGCCTTGAGCTCTACTCCGGCGACCTGTTCCCCGGCTGGAAAGGCAATCTTCTCGTCGGCGGTCTGGCGGGCGCACACATGTCGCGCCTCGTCATGGAGAACGGCATGGTCGTCGCGGAGGAAAAACTGCTGCAGGAGCGCGGCGACCGCATCCGTGACATCCGCCAGGGACCCGACGGTGCCGTCTATGTTCTCACCGACGATTCCTCGGGCGAGATCCTGCGCCTGTCGCCGCAGTAGTTCAGTCAGTCCGGGAGCGGGATTTCAGGGGCGGCCAGGGCCGCCGGGTCCGCTACCCGGCATGTCGATTGGCGCATCGCCGCCTGACGACTTGAGCTGCTGCACCTGCCGGGTTTGCACGATTTCGTCGGATCCGATCTGGCAATCCTTGTTCTTGTCCAGGATTTCGAAAGCCGGGTTCGACTTCGACGTCATCTCCTGAAGCGCCACCTTGCCGTCCTTGTTGGCGTCGAAATACGCATGATCCGCCGTCTCGAATAAACGGTCTGCCTTGATCACGGTCTGGTATTCCTCGGCCGTCAGGAACCCGTCCTTATTGGCGTCCCCCTCGGCAAAAAGCTCGCTCGTGTACTTTTGCCACTCTTCGCAGGTGACCGCGTTGTTCTTGTCGAGATCCCAGGTCGGCGCGGCGCTGACGAAAAGCAGTTCGTTCGTCGAAGCCTTGGAAAAGGGCGAACCACCGCCCGAAAACGGGTTTCCACCGCAACCCGCAGCGGCCAATGCCGCGCATAGGGTGATCGGCACTGCCAAACCGAATCGCGCCATTTTGATTGAGTCCTTCCCTGACCGTCCCCGCCCAACTGCCGAATAACGCTGTTCCATGCGGCTGTCCATGGCATACCCGGCGAAGCAATCCTGCCGAACCGGTTGACATCTGCCCCGCGATCACAGAGAAACTGGCGCTTAACCGCGAAATGGCCCGATCCAGACGAGCCACCCTTTTGCACGGTTTTCCTTGGGCCTGAAAAGCGGCAACCAAGTGATTTGATGCAACGGGGTCCACATCCGCCGGCGAGTTTCGCCCGCGGATGCATTCTTGTTTGGTTCGCTTTGGTCTGCCGGGCGCACAAAGGCTTATGAGATGATGAAGCTCTGGGGACGCAACACGTCCGTCAACGTACAGAAGGTTCTGTGGGCCCTCGATGAGCTCGGACTTGCCTATGAGCGCATCGATGCCGGCGGTGCATTCGGCGGTCTCGACACGCCCGAATACGCCCGGCTCAACCCTAATCGCAAGATCCCGGTCCTTGAGGACGGCGACTTCTCGATCTGGGAATCGGGCGCCATCGTGCGTTACCTGGCTGAGGCTTACGGCGCCGGCATGCTGTCGCCGGCGGACCTCAAGTCGCGCGCGCTCGCCACCCAGTGGTGCAACTGGTGCCTCGGATCGGTCTACGTCGATTTCATCGTCCACACCTTCCAGCCCTTGATCCGCGTCACCGCCGCCGAGCGCGACACCCGGTCGCTCGCCGCCGCCGCCGAACGAGTTGGAAAGGCCTTCCAGATCCTTGATCAGGCCCTGGCAGGACACGATTTTATCGTCGGAGACGCACTTTCGTTTGCGGACATCGAGATCGGCTCGCTGATGCACCGCTACTACACGCTGCCGATCGACCGGCCTGCATTGCCCAGCGTCGAGGCCTGGTATGGGCGCTTGAAGACCAGCCCTGCCTACCAGAAGCACATCATGCAGGACTGGACGATCATGAAGATCCCGGGGGCCTGACGCCCAACACGACTTTAGGAAGCCCAACACGACTTCAGGAAGTGTTGGCCGAAACCACCCAACACGACTTTAGGAAGTGTTGGCCGAAACCACCCAACACGACTTCAGGAAGTGTTGGCCGAAACCACCCAACACGACTTCAGGAAGTGTTGGCCAATACCACCCAACACGACTTCAGGAAGTGTTGGCCAATTAAAGAGAACTCATGTTCCAATCGCTGCAAGACCGCCTCTCTGGCGTCCTCGACAAGCTCACCAAGCGCGGTGCCCTAAGCGAGTCCGACGTTAGCGAGGCCATGCGCGAAATTCGCCGCGCGCTGCTTGAAGCCGACGTAGCGCTCGATGTCGTCAAGTCGTTCGTCGACAAGGTCAAGGAAAGGGCCGTCGGCCGCGAGGTTCTGAAATCGGTGACGCCCGGCCAGATGGTCGTCAAGCTGGTTCACGATGAACTCGTCGCCATGCTCGGCTCCGACGCCGACCCGATCGATCTCAACGCCGTCCCGCCCGTGCCGATCCTCATGGTCGGCCTACAGGGCTCCGGCAAGACGACCTCGACCGCCAAGATCGCCTATCGCCTGAAGACGCGCGACCGCAAGAAGCCGCTGATGGCATCTCTCGACACGCGCCGGCCCGCCGCCCAGGAACAGCTGCGCGTCCTCGGCGAGCAGACCGGCATCGACACCCTGCCGATCGTCGCCGGCCAGTCTCCCCTGCAGATCGCCCGGCGCGCCATGGAGGCCGCCAGGCTCGGCGGCTACGATGTCGTTCTCCTCGACACCGCCGGCCGCGTCACTGTCGACGAAGCCCTCATGGCCGAAGTCGCGGAAGTTAAGGCAGCAACGAATCCCCACGAAGTACTCCTCGTCGCCGACAGCCTGACCGGCCAGGATGCCGTCAACACGGCGACCGCCTTCGACAGCCGCATCGGCATCACCGGCATCGTCCTGACGCGAGCCGACGGCGACGGCCGCGGCGGCGCTGCGCTTTCCATGCGTGCAGTCACCGGCAAACCGATCAAGCTCCTCGGCACCGGTGAGAAGTGGGACGAACTCGAAGACTTCCACCCCGGCCGCATCGCCGGCCGCATCCTCGGCATGGGCGACGTCGTCAGCCTCGTCGAGAAGGCCGCGCAGACCATCGACGCCGAAAAGGCGACGATCATCGCGCAGAAGATGCGCAAGGGCGCCTTCGACCTCGAGGACCTCGCCGAGCAGCTGACGCAGATGCAGCGCATGGGCGGCATGCAGGGCGTCATGGGCATGCTTCCGGGAATGGGCAAGCTGAAAGGTCAGATGGGCGATCTCGACGCCGGCGAGAAGGCCATGAAGCGTCAGCGCGCCATCATTCAGTCGATGACGCCCAAGGAGCGCCGCGCACCCAAGGTTCTCGACGCAAAACGCAAACGCCGCATCGCCAAGGGCTCGGGGACCGACGTCCAGGACATCAACAAGCTCCTCAAGATGCACCGACAGATGGCCGACATGATGAAGGCCATGGGCAAGAAGGGCATGATGGGCCGCATGATGGGCGGCCTCGGCATCGGTGGTGGCGGCGGACCCAGCGAAGCCGAACTCGCTGCCATGCAAAAGGAACTCGCCGGCCTCGATCCGAAGGCGCTCGAACAACTCCCCGCCGAACTTCGCGACGCGCTGCCGGGAATCGGCGGCAAGTTCAAACCGGCTGCCTCGAGCAAAGCACCTGGTCTTCCCGGTCTCGGCGGCGGCGGGCTGCTTCCCGGCCTCGGCGGCGGTGGTTTGCCCGGCCTCGGCGGTGGCTTTCCCGGCCCTGGCCTTCCCGCCATGCCAAGCCACGGCGGCAAGAAGAAGAAGCGGAAATAGGACCGCCTCACCGGCGGATCGAAACTCACCGACCAGTTTAGGTTCCGATATTTACTCGAGGGTTCGCCGCACAGGGAAGCAAATCTCATAACCGGAATTCTGGCTGATGGACACCGACTACCCCAACTCGCAAAACGTCATCCCCGCGAAGGCGGGGACCCAAGCAGGCCAGAGTTCATCGAGAAAATGGAATTCAAGCAAACGGCCCGACCAATTGAAGTTTGCTTAGGTGCCCGCCTTGGCGGGAATGACCGACTGTCTTGAAGATCGAACGGAAACAACCAACCAACCGAACAAACTCACTTGAACAAACCCACTTGAAAGGAACTTGAACGTGTCAGTCAAAATTCGTCTTGCCCGCGGCGGCTCGAAAAAGCGCCCCTACTACTACATCGTCGCGTCCGACGTCCGCTCGCCTCGCGATGGCCGCTACATCGAACGCGTCGGCACCTATAACCCGATGCTGCCGAAGGATTCCGAGGACCGCGTCAAGCTCGACGCCGACCGCATCAAGCATTGGCTCTCGGTTGGCGCCCTGCCGACCGACCGCGTCGCCCGCTTCCTCGATGCCGCCGACATCCTGAAGCGCGAAGCCAGGATCAACCCGGACAAATCCAAGCCGAAGAAAAAGGCTCAGGAGCGCACGGCCGCACTCGCGGAAAAGAAGCGCGAAGCTGAAGAAGCCGCCAAGGCTGCCGCCGAAGCACCGGCCGAAGGCTGAGCCGCTTTAACCAGCTCCGCAGGCTCAAAAGGCCGCCGTCCGGGCTTCCCGGCGGCGACTTTTTCATTCGATTCAAATGTCATCTAAATTCGATCGACGTTCGATATTTATCCGAACGAAGCTGCTCATCGCACGTTCACCCTGCCGCCCAAAATACATCCCCCTTTCAACATCCTGTTTCCCCATTGCACCCCCTAATGAGGAACCGGCGCGGAAAAACAACAGCCGGAGAAACAGAGGGGACCAATGATCAACCGGCGACTCCCGTCGACGAATTTGGCGTCAATTTCGAAATTTGCAGCGTGCGCCGTCGTGGGTATCGCCGCGGCAGCGCTGGCATCCTGCTCCAATACTCCAAGCAACGACCGCAGAGGCTTCGCGCCGTCGTTTACCGGTACTGAGGCAAGCCCGCGCGTTTGGGGCAGCGACGGCGCAACCAAGACCCGCCGCGGTGTCTACAAGCTCGGTAACCCCTATCAGGTCGCCGGCAGAACCTACTTTCCCCGCCACGAACCCGGCTACGACAGGACCGGTACCGCCTCCTGGTATGGCGACGACTTCCACGGCCGCCTCACGTCCAACGGTGAAGTTTTCGACATGCATCAAATCTCCGGGGCGCATCCGACATTGCCGCTGCCGTCTCTGGTACGCGTCACCAATCTCGACAACGGCCGCTCTATTGTCCTGCGCGTCAATGATCGCGGACCGTTCGTCCACGATCGCATCATCGACCTTTCGCGTGCAGCCGCCGACCGCCTCGGATTCCTGAATAGGGGGACCGCAAAAGTCCGTGTCACCTACGTTGGCCCCGCCAATCTCGGCGGCTGACCAAGATCACCGGTGCCATCAAGAAATGCCGCCAGGTTGTCACGCCGGGCGGCATCGTTGGTTGATGGACGAGACGAGCCGGACGAACCTTTCCGTCAGCTCTGCGGACCCAGATCGAACTGCACCTTGTCCATGATCTCGGATGCTTTTCCGGCGTTCGCGGCGATTTCGCCAAGCTGCAGCTTGTCGGCTTTCAGGTTTCCCCAGCCCTGCACGAGCTTCGATGCCGGCACACCGTCCTTCAGCGGATACTCGTTGACCGCTTCGGCGTAGATCTCCTGGCCCTGTTCGGACGCCAGAAACTCGATGAGCTTCACACCCGCCGCCTTGTGAGGAGCATGTTTTGCCAAAACCGCGCCGGAGATATTGACGTGCGTGCCGCGGTCCGCGGCGTTCGGGAACAACAGCTTCACCGACTTCGCCCACTCCTGCTGCTCGGGCTTTTTGTCGTTGGTCTGCATCGCAGCCATGTAATAGCTGTTGCCGATCGCGATATCGCACTCGCCCGAGTAGATTCCCTTGACCTGATCGCGGTCGCCGCCCGCCGGCTTGCGGGCAAGGTTGTTCTTCACGCCGCGCGCCCAGTCTTCCGCCTTCTGCGGCCCAAGATGCGCGACCATCGAGGCCAGAAGTCCGATGTTATAGGGATGCTGTCCCGACCGGGCGCAGATCTTGCCCTTCCATTTGGGGTCGGCGAGTTCCTCATAGGTGATCGCGTCCTGTTTGACCCGCTCCTTGGAGGCGTAAACGAGCCGCGCGCGCTGTGACAGGCCGACCCACTGACCGTTCGGGTCACGGTAATTCGCAGGAATGTTGGCGTCGACCTCTGCGGACTCGATCGGCTGCGTAATGCCCTTCTTTTCCGCTTCCGCCAGCCGCGCGATATCAACCGTCAGCAATACGTCGACCGGGCTGTTGCGCCCTTCGGCTGCGGCCCTTTCGATCAGGCCGTCTTTCGCGAAGACGACATTGGTCTTGATGCCGGTCTTTTTGGTGAAAGCTTCGAGCAGCGGCGCAATCAGGCCCGGCTCGCGGTAGGAGTAGATGTTGACCTCGTCGGCCGCCTGCGCCTGCTGCGGCAAAACTCCGGTCCAACCTGCGACTGCGGCAAGCGCAATCATGCCGCCGGTGGCAGCCCGTCTGAACGTCATGGTGTCCTCCGATCAACGGGGGTCAAGGCCCCGCCATGGATACTGTCGATGAATGCCGGCAATTGATTCCGGCACGCCAAGTGCAACAGCAACAGCCGCCAAGTCAATACGCCATTTCTAATGAATTTATACAATAGAACTATTCCAGTATTACATTGGAACGATTCTAAGACCTGTCGTCAGCGTATGGCTGCAAGCACAAGCCTCTTTTAGCCGGCTGACAGCGCTCGGCCCGAAGAGTTTCAATATTCCGGTCGACGCCAGATATAGATCATGCCAATAACAAAACAGCTGCCGTATTAGAATCGATCCGCACCTGGGAAAACGCAAATACGAACAGAGCCCCCGAACGGGTATCGCCTCGCGGGGGCAGGCTGCTCGCTGAACATGCTCTGGGACCCGCGATGATATCCGAACTCCTATCCATCGAGACCGTGGCGCTGCTGGCTGCCGCCGGATTCATCGTCGGTCTCTTGGTCGGCATGACGGGTGTTGGCGCCGGCGCGCTGATGACGCCGATGCTGATTTCCGGTTTTGGCATCGCCCCGGCAGTGGCGGTCGGCACCGACTTGCTGTTTGCCGCCATGACCAAGTCCGGCGGCGCCTGGCGCCATCATCGTCTCGGCCACGTCAACTGGAATATCCTAGGGGCTCTGGCGGCCGGCAGCATCACGGCAGCCCTGCTGACGCTCGCAGCACTGTATTATCTGGCTCCCGGACAAGTCGAGATCGGCAAACTGATCCGTCCGGTCCTCGCCGTTACGCTGATCATCAGCGCCATCGCCGTCCCGGTCATTCCGCTGATTATCGGCCGGACCCTGAAGGCGCCGACCCGGCCACTCCAGATGCGCCCGCTCGCGACCATGTCTTTCGGACTTGTTTTGGGCGTCGTCGTCACCCTGACATCCGTCGGTGCCGGTGCTATCGGCGTTGCCGTTCTGACGTTGCTTTATCCGATGCTGCGGGCCCGCCACATTGTCGGTACCGACATTGTGCATGCAGTTCCCCTGACTCTCCTTTCAGGGCTCGGCCACATGTCGGTCGGCAACATAGATTTCGCGGTGCTCGGCGCTCTTCTATTCGGCTCGCTGCCTGGCATAATGATCGGTTCGCGCCTGACTTCCAGCATCCCCGATTGGCTCCTTCGACTCGTCCTTTCCGCGGTCCTGGCATGGGCAGCCTACCTTGTCGCAACTAAAATATAAGCAAGCCTAAGGCACTGAATTAAAGCAGAAAAATAGCGATTCTTGCAGTCTGCTTCAAGGCTTTCCCACAGCGCACGCACATCTCACGCGGCCGCCCAGGTCACGCTGGACGCTGCATGGCGAATCATCCCACGATCCATGTAGATCGCGCGCTTTCCTCGTCCTGTTTTGTCTGTCGGCCGCGGCGCAGTTCATAGCGTCAGTTATCGCTGAAATTCGAAGTAGGACCGGGTCAATGGCCATAGACGCTCTTGTGAAGCCGATGCTTCCGCTCGCCATCTTTACCGGCTTGAAGCCGCTGCAGATAACCGAGATCGCGCGCCGCGCCGAACGCATAATCTATCGGCCCGGCGAAACCATCATCGAGGAAGATACTGTTGGCGATGCTGCCGTTCTGATTGTCGCGGGAGATGCGGTCAGGATTTCCGGCCCGGAGTACCGCGGCACGCCGGAGCCCGTAAGCCCTGGCTCGCTTCTTGGCGAGATGGCCATGCTCGTCGAGAGCGTCCACTCCTCGACCATTATCGCCCGCGGTAACGTCAAGGCATTGCGCATTACCCGCGCCGAGATGCTCGAACAGATGGAGGAAGACCCCTCTCTTGCCGAGCATTTCGTCGAGCGCATAACAGGCCGGCTAAGATCCCTCGCTGAGGATTTGAGGAACGCCGACCATGCGTTCGCCAGATGGAGCGCCGGCGCATCACTCCATTGATGATAATGCCACCTGGACGGAAGGCTACCTTGACGTTCCAGTCGGTTCTTGTATACGTGCCCCACCCGCCCGGACCGCCTCTCCCGGGCCGCCACTCGTGGCGTCGTGCTTCTATTTAATTTCGCGGCATGGAAACGAGAAACGCCCAGCCTCGGGGGGAGAGACTGGGCGTTAGCGCTCTCGCGCGTGATGCCGGGAGGGAAACCGGCATCTCAGGCTACATCTTCGGCTAGACGGGGGGCACTACCGATTTAATATGACGAGCCTGACTGAGTTCAATCTAGACACTCTTTCCACATCGTCAATAGCTCCCCCCCCTCAACTTCACAAACTTGTGAACAGATTCTTACGGTTTATCCCAGGATAAACAGTTGCCATGCGACAAGCTGGCCACAGTCAGCGTGATTCGCGCGCCGTTCGCGACTGTTACTGTGGAAAAGGACTCCCAGGGGCCTTGATTACGAATTTGCTCGCCTCGATTTCGTTGTCCCGTTCGATATTTCCGACCTCGACACGCGTATCCAGGCCCTGCGCATCGGTCGTGATCCACTCTTTCAATTCGAGATTTTCGCTCGACTTATCGAGCAGAAGTCGGATACTGCCGGGGGTATCGGGGCTCTTGTCCTGCAGCGCTAGCAAGAGCGAGGTATCGTTTTCCTGGACTTCCGTGATGTGCGCGTCGCGCAGAAGGTCGACGTCACTGCGCAGCAGCACCCGGAACGGGGTCTGGTCGAGCGCCACTCTGTCTTCGTTCTTCAGGTCGTGATCCTGGATCGCCAGATAAGTCCCATCCGAGATGATCACTTGGCGCGAAGGCCGAGCGTAGTTGAAGCGGAACATTCCCGGGCGTTTCATCATGAACTCGCCCTTCATGACCTCGCCATCCGCGCCGGTCTGCACGAATCTGCCCTGCAGCGTCTTCATGGAATTGAAGTAGCCGTTGATCTTTTCGACGGTCTTGGTTTGGTACTCATCAAGCGTTATTGCGCTGCTGCCGTCCGGCGCGACTTCCGCGCTCCAGCCGGTCCCCGCCGCGTTGGCCGCGGGTTTCTGGGCGTCTTCCGCCGCTAGCCGCGATGGGCCTGTCACACCGGCCACGATGCTCGCTGCAAATACGAGCGCCACCGCGACTGCCGTTGTTCTTGTCATGAAAGCCATTTCCCACCCCGTCCCGATCCACGCGTCGTCGGTCGCATCGCCCCTGGACGATGCGATCCGCATCGACGCCTTGTTGGCAATGAATGAGTCAAGATCTGGGCGGTGCCGCCGCGATTGTTGCAAAGCTCTGAAAATAAATGCTCATCCGGCAGCGATTTACTCGGCCGCTGCCCGCTTGGCGGGATCTTTGGCCGGAGTAGCTGCAATCGCCAACGCGAAGGGCTCGCAGGCTTCTTGAAGTCTGGCCATCAGACTCGAAGCATACCGCGACGGACCACCGGCTCGCAGATGAGCCGCCACCGCCTCGACCTCTTCGCAAGTCACGAACGGCGTATGCAGGCGTGAACTACGGCCGGGCCCGGTCGCCAGGATCGCGTCGCCCTCGTTCAGGAGCTGCTCGGCGCCCTGCTCTCCGAGCACCATCCGGGAATCGACCTTGGTCCCAAGCCTGAACGCGATCGCGCTGGACATCGCTGCCCGGATCTTCTCGCTCATGCACAGACCCGCGGTCGTCTTCGTCGCCGCCACCAGATGCACGCCGACGCCGCGACCCTTTTGCGCGATCCGAATGAGAGCCGCTTCGCACTCCCGCGGGGCCGCCCCCATCAATGCTGAGAGTTCGTCGATGACCACCACGATATGCGGCATCGGTTCGAATTCCATTTGCTCGTATTCGTATATCGGCTGCCCGGTGCGCTCGCAGAACCCCGTATGGACGGTCCGCGCGATCATTTCGCCGCGCTTCTTGGCATTTCGCACGCGATTGTTGAAAATCTCGACCGATCGCGCCGACAGCTTCGCCATGCGCTTAGCCCGCTCATCCAATTCTTCGACGATCCAATCGAGCGCCGCCATCATCTTCTCGGTCTTGCTCAGAACGGGACACAGGAGCTGGGGGACTCCGTTGAAACAGCCGAACTCCAGAAGTTTGGGATCGAAAAGGACGAACCGGCAGTCATCCGCGCTGTGACGGAACACCAGCGACAGCAGCATCGACCTGATGCAGGTCGACTTGCCCGAATTCTCGCGCCCGGCGATCAGCACGCTGGACAACATGGCGAGGTCCGCGACAATCGGCAGCCCTCCGGTCGAAAGGCCGAGAGCCACGGGCAGGCTGCCGCCGAACGAGCGGTAGGATTCGCCGCTCAGAAGGTCGCGCAAGGATGCCCGGTGACGATGCACGTTCGGTATTTCGATGGCGATGCCGGCACCCGTTGGAGCAGGCAGCACCGCCACGCGCACCGATCCGGCATTCATCGCCCGGCCGATGTCGTCCGCCAGTCCGACCGCGCGCAACGGATTGGATCCCTTGTCGAGGTGGACTTCATAAACCGTCACCACCGGGCCCGGCCGGATCTCGCGAATCTCGCCTTTCACGCCGAACCGCTCGAGGACGTCTTCGAGAAGCCGCGACGTCCCGCGCAGAACGGCCTGCGTCATCTCCGGCCCGGGCCGCGCCGGAGGAGAGCTTTGCAACAGATTGAGCGAAGGTCGCCGATAGCCGCCGCCGTTCAGGGGCCGGGCCTGCAGCGAACCTGGACGGACTGCAGAACCCTGTTTCGGCTCGGGCTTGGGTTCGGGCTGTGGTTGTGATTCCGGTTGCTGCCACCGCGGCGCCCGCGCCGGAGTTTGTATCTGAGTTGAAGACCGCAAGTGTGGCCCTGCTTTGTCCTGCGATGTGCCGGCATCGGCTACCCGGTCGGGCTCGGCGATCTGCTCTGTCGCCTGATCTTCCCTGGCAGGCGCAGTCCGATGCGCAGTTGGTTCATCCACGTCCGGCTGCCGCCCGTCCGCGTCGGCCGCAGCCGACCCCGGCTCGCTTGGCGCGTCGGACCGTTCCTCAGGGTCGATTATTCTGCGGGCGGCCGCGCGCAGCACGTTTCGGATCGCGCTGGGTTTGCCCGCTGACGATTGCGGCGCGAAGCGCCGGGCGATGCGAATGCTTTCCGCATCCGTATCCGAATCGAATCCCGCCCCCCGGTGATCGCAGCCCTCATAGTCCAGTTCGAAGGCCGCAACGAAATCAGACGCGCGAAGGTCGCCGCTCGATGCGCTGCTCGATCCCGACTCCGCTTCCGGCTTCGTCGCGCCGCGCGGGCCGGCTGCGTAAGGGTCGACATCAAGCGGACGGAAATCAGCTGCTTCGCCACGGGAAGGTTCGCGCCAGTGTCGCTCGGAAACCGGCCCTGACGGCAAACTCAATCGCGGGCTAGATCGGGGGCCCGGCCCAGGGCTTGGGTGGTCGTTCGGTGCGGCCCGTGGTTCGCGGCGCGGCTCGACGTGCGGACTGAGTTGCGGTTCGCGACGGTGAGCTTCGTCGACCGCAGAATATCGCGTTTGCCGCTGTCCAGCGGACCGCTTCGCGCCCGAAACCGCCATCGAAGCGAACTGCCGCATGCGTTCGACGTTGATGCCTAGTGACGCCATCAAGAAGAAAAAGCCGCAGGCGAGCAGCGCACAGAAGCTTAGCGGACTCGCATAGTCCGCCACCGCCTGGGCGATACCCCAGCTGGTGACCGCAGCGATACCGTCGCCGACGATCCCGCCATAGCCATGGTTGAGCGGCCAGGCAACGAATTTGGGAACGATTGAGACCGCGCCGGCCAGCATCAGCACGGACGCAGCGTAACTCAGGATCTTCCAGCGCGAACTCGAAACCGCACCTGACGCGACGAGTTCCAGCGACCAGAACATCGGTGCCAGCAACAAGAGCGCACTGGCAAGTCCGAACGTCTGCAGCATCAGGTCGGAGATGACGGCGCCCGGATAACCCATAAGGTTCGACGCTGCTTCGCGCGTCGCGTGAGTGAGGCTTGGGTCGGTGACCGACCAGGTCACGAGTGACAGCCAGCACACGGCGACGGCGGCAAGTAGCGCCAGCCCGGACACCCGGCCGAAGCCACGACGCAAAGCCCCCTCGACTGCGCGCGGCAGGAGGGTGTACCTGTCATCGTTGTGATACTCTGAAAACATGTACGCGATACTGGTTGACGCTAGTCTTCCGGTTCTGACATTTGCATCCCATTGCAGCAGGTCTAAGAGCAGATGTCGGAACCATACGGAACACTAGCAAGCCTATGATTCTACTGTAGCTTTTACATCTAATGTTTGGTCGATACGCCAGCCGCCAGTGGGTACCAAACGTTAGAGGCGCTACACTAGCCGAGAACGGAAACGATCCGTTCCAGCGCAAGCCTGATCGTCGCCGGCTCCGCAACGAGCGCCACGCGGATGAAGTTTTCACCCGGGTTTTCGCCGAAACGGTCGGTCTGGGCCAGGAAGGCGCCAGGCAGCACTTTGACACCGGCGCGTTTCCATAAGGTTACCGTTGTGTCGACGCCCCCACCGAAATGACCCACATCGAGCCACAGGAAGAATCCGCCATCCGGCCTGCGGTAGCCGAACTTTCCGCCGAGCACGCCGTCGCATACGTCGAATTTCTCTTTGTACGCCAGACGGTTGGCTTCCGTATGCGTGTCCTCCGCCCAGACCGCCGCCGAAGCCATCTGCGTCGGCCCCGGCATCTGCGGTCCGATCAGGTTGCGGATGCCCGTTAATTTCTTGAGAAAAGTTGCATCACCGGCGGCAAAGCCCGAGCGCATCCCCGGCACGTTCGACCGCTTCGACAGCGAGTTGAAAACGACGAGGTTGTCGAAGTGGCGGTCCGTCCTCACGGCAACCTCGAGGCCGCCCGTCGGCGGCGCGTGCGAATAGATCTCCGAATAGCACTCGTCGAGGAACAGCATGAAGTCATGGCGCCGCGCCAATTCCAGCGCGCGGGCGATGTAGTCCGCCGACGCGGCAGCCCCCTGCGGATTGGCCGGCGAGCACAGATAGAACGCAACCGCGCGCCGCAGCAGGTCCTCTTCGCCCGCCAGCTTGTCGAGATCGGGCAGGTTCCCCGTCGCCGGCGTCGCGTTGAGGTAGACCGGCTCCGCGTTCGTCGCCAGCGCCGCGCCGATGTAGGCGGCGTAATAGGGATTGCACATCAGCATCGCCGGCTGCTCGCCGGTCGCCAGAGCCTTCCGCCCCACCGCCGGCAGGGCAGCAAAGAACAAGCCTTCGCGCGACCCGTTGACCGGCAGGATCTCGCTGTCCGCATCGAGCTTGACGCCCGCCCCGTATCGCCGCTCCGCCCAGGCCGCGATGGCGCCGCGCAACTCAGCGTAACCGTTGATCGGCGGATACTTGGAAAACAGCGCTTCGGCGGCCTTCATCTCGTCAAGTATGAAGTCCGGCTTCGTCTCGCGCGGCTCCCCCAGCGTCAGGTCGATCTCCGGGCTCATCCCAGGCGCGAACTCGGCCAGCATCTCACGCGTCCGCGAAAACGGATAAGGGAAGTTGCCCGACGCAAGCTGCGCCAGGCCGCTTGCCGCTTTGCTGCCGTCGCTCTGTCGTGGAGAAGAAGAACCGCTTGTCATGGGCGCATCAGGCTTTCGCGAAGTGATCGAGGCCCGCGCACCATAGCCGAGTTTGCCGGCGGGTGTGAAAGGGGCGCCGAGTGAGGTGGCCGCCAAACAGCCATGAGCTGGCTGTGCGACGTGTCTCCATCGACGAGGAGATTGAGCCAAACGTGACATTCGGGCCGTGACACGCTTCACCTGACAGGGCTTCCGCAGAAGCGTGCGGTCTCTTGTAGGGTGGATAGAGCGAAGCGAAATCCACCAAATTGCTCACCGGATGCCGAACGCTCTGCGGCGGGTTACGCTTCGCTCAAACCCGCCCTACAAGCCCCTCATGTTCATCCGCCCTACTTGCTGCGTGCCACCCAAGTAGTGCATTGGATGAATGAAGCGTGCGGTCTCGTGTAGGGTGG
>Ga0180009_10002058_pt1 | contig 23791 bp, 22 predicted proteins | sample OS_PC_MetaG_FD_123537 | JGI IMG/M metagenome (GOLD analysis project Ga0180009, IMG submission 123537) | Groundwater microbial communities from the Aspo Hard Rock Laboratory (HRL) deep subsurface site, Sweden - OS_PC_MetaG | ecosystem: Environmental > Aquatic > Deep subsurface > Groundwater...
ATGCAAGAACAGTTTCAGAAATTTCCCAATAGCGAGAAGTTACGTTTCTTTATCGGTGATGTGCGAGATAGAGATAGATTATATCGTGCGATGAATGGTGTAGATATAGTTGTTCATGCTGCTGCCCTAAAGCAAGTTCCGACCTGTGAATATAACCCTATCGAGGCAGTTAAAACAAATATTGATGGAGCAGCAAATGTAATTGATGCAGCAATTGATAATAATGTAGAGAAAGTGATGGCTATTAGCACTGATAAAGCAGTTCATCCAGTTAATCTATATGGAGCGACCAAATTGGTTGCTGAAAAACTTTTTGTTCAAGGCAATACTTATACTGGAGGGCGGAAGACTAAATTTAGCTGTGTGCGCTATGGTAATGTAGTTGGAAGTAGGGGAAGTGTAATTCCAATATTTAAACGACAGAAAAATGATGGTATAATTACCATAACTGATGAGAAGATGACCCGCTTTTGGATTACTCAGGAACAAGCTGTTCGTTTTATCATTGATTGTCTTGATAAGATGAAGGGTGGTGAAATATTTATTCCCAAAATTCCTAGTATGAAGGTAGTCGACTTAGCAGAAGTAATTGCCCCGAAAAGTGAAAAGAAGATTACAGGAATACGTCCAGGCGAAAAGCTTAATGAAATTCTCTTAACTGAAGAAGAGGCTCGAAATGCGAAAGAATTTGAGAATTATTTTATAATAGAACCTGAACACGCTTTTTGGAATAAAGATTATTTTAAGGAGGGCAAATTATTACCTCATGGATTTAAATATTCGAGCGATGGTAATAATCAATGGCTTACTAAAGAAGAAATGAAAATAATGTTGGAGGGGTTATAATGGTCAAAGAATTAGCCATTAATGGAGGAAAACCAATTAGAGACAAGATGTTACCTTATGGACATCAATGGATAGATCAAGATGATATCAAAGCTGTCTCTGAGGGTTTACAGTCTGACTGGATAACCCAAGGACCTAAAGTAGAGGAATTTGAAAAAAATTTTGCTACATATATTGGAGCCCGCTATGCAGTAGCCGTAAATTCTGGTACTGCCGCCCTCCATGCTGCTTGTTTTGCCGCTGGAATATCCAAGGGTGATAAGGTAATAACTACTCCTATAACTTTTGCTGCCTCTGCCAATTGCGTGATTTATCAGGGAGGAACTCCAGTATTTGCTGATATTAGGGAAGATACTCTTAATATAGATCCTGAGGAAATTAAGAAAAAAATTACCTCTGATACCCGTGCCATAATTCCCGTAGATTTTACAGGCCTACCTGTTGATTTAGAAGAGATACTACAAATCGCAAGAGAAAATAATTTAATAGTTATCGAAGATGCTTCACACGCTTTAGGAGCAACTTATAAGGAGAGTAAAATTGGAAGTATCAGTGATATGACCATTTTTAGTTTTCATCCGGTAAAACATATTACTACCGGAGAGGGTGGAATGATAACTACTAATAATAAAGAATATTACGAAAGATTAAAATTATTTAGAACACATGGGATTACAAAAGACAAAGATAAGTTATTAAATTATGACGGTCCTTGGTATTACGAGATGCAAGAATTAGGCTATAATTATAGATTAACCGATTTCCAATGTGCCTTAGGAATAAGTCAATTAAAAAAGATAGATAAGATTATCCAACGTAGAAGAAAGATTGTAAAAAAATATAACTATGAATTTAAAGATATGCCAGAGATAAAAATTCCTGAAATTAATCCAATTGACTCTAATCCAGTCTGGCATATTTATATGATTCAACTTAATTTAGATAGATTAAAAGTAGATAGAAGAGAAATATTTGAGGCTTTACGAGCAGAAAATATTGGAGTAAATGTACATTATATGCCCGTGCATTTACAACCTTATTATCGAAATAAATATAATTATCATCAAGGAGATTTCCCAAAAGCAGAGAATTATTATTTGAGAGAGATTACCCTACCCATATTCCCCATGATGTCTGATAAAGACATCGATGATGTAATTAAAGCAGTGAAAAAAGTGATAAGTTATTATAGAAAATAATATGTATGTTTTTTTAAAATAATAAAAAAGAAAATAAATAAGAAGAGTATATAAATGGATAAAATAGGAGCAATAATTCAAGCAAGGATATCTTCCGCAAGATTACCTGGTAAAATTTTAAAAGAGCTTCCTTATGGAAGTGGGATCACTGTATTAGAACAAGTAGTTAATAGATTAAAAAAATCTAAAAAATTAAATGACATCATAATTACTACAACAACTGAAAAAATGGATGATGAAATTACTACTATTGCCAAAAAAGAAAAAGTCATATTTTTTAGAGGTAGCAAGGAAAATGTTTTATCCAGATATTATTTTGCAGCAAAAGAAAATAATATTGATTTAATAGTTAGAATAACCAGCGATTGCCCTTGTATAGATGCAGATATTACAGATTTAACAATTGATGATCATATAAATAAAATAGCAGATTACACTTCAAATTCTTTAGTTAGGACATATCCTCATGGTCTTGATGTAGAAGTATTTAAATTTAATGCCTTAGAAAAATCTTATAAAAATGCCACTAAAGATTATGAAAAGGAACATGTTACACCTTACATCAATAGAAATCCTAAAATATTTAAAATAAACGAAGTAAAAGCACCCCAAGAACTTTATGCACCAGATATAAGGATAACCCTTGATACAGAAGAAGATTATGCCTTACTTTGTGCAGTGTTTGATTATCTTTATCCAAAAAATAAATATTTCAATGCCTATGATATAGTAAATCTATTTAACCAGAAACCCTGGTTAAAATTAATAAATAAAAAAATAATTCAAAAAAAGATATTTAATACTTTAGAGGAAGAACTTAAAGAAGCGATGAAAATATTAGATTTGCAGAATTTAAACAAGGCAAGAAATTTTATAAAGGAATATTTATCAAGATGAAAGTTTTTATAATAACTGAAGGTGGTAAAAATATAGGTTTTGGTCATATAACCAGATGTCTTTCTCTTTATCAGGCATTTGAAGAAAGAGGAACATTGCCAAAGTTTATAATAAATGGTGATGATAATATTGAATATTTATTAAAAGATGTAAATTACCAGATATTTAACTGGCTTGATGAGAGAAATAAATTGTTTGAAATAATAAAAGATTCTGATATTGCTATTATTGATTCTTACTTAGCGGATATTTCATTCTATAATGCTTTATCAGGTTTAGTAAAAATCCCTGTGTATATAGATGATAATAAAAGATTAAATTATCCAGATGGTGTTGTGGCAAATGGAAATATTCATGCGGAAAAATTAAACTACCCTAAAAAAGGTGGGATAACATATTTATTAGGCACTAAATATACGCATTTAAGAAAAGAATTTTGGGAAATACCAGAAAAGAAAATAAAAGAAAATATTGAAAGCATAATGGTTACTTTTGGTGGGGATGATGCTAAAAATATGACTCCTAAAATATTGAAATTTTTATGCAATAGTTATCCAAATTTAAAAAAGAACATAATAATAGGAAAGGCTTTTAAGAATATAGATAAAATAAAAAAAGAATCTGATAAAAATACAAAATTAATTTATTATCCGAATGCAGAGGAAATAAAAGAGATTATGTTAGAATCTGATATGGCTATATCCGCAGGGGGACAAACATTGTACGAGCTTGCTCGGGTAGGAATACCCACCGTAGGAGTTTGTATAGCTGATAATCAATTGGGAAGTATAAAAGAATGGGAAAAGTCAGGTTTTTTAGAATATGCTGGATTGTATAACAAAGATAACATTATAAAAGAAATAAATAAATTGTTAAAAAATTTAGAAAGTATAAAAATAAGAGAATCTAAATCTAAAATAGGAAGAGAATTTGTCGATGGGAAAGGTAGTATAAGGATAATTAAAACATTATTATTTAATTTTTATAAAAATAATCTAATTTTAAGAAAAGCGATCTTTGAAGATGCTTTAGATATATTTAATTTATCAAATGATGATTTAGTAAGAAAAAATTCTTTTAATCCTGAAAAAATAAAATGGCAAAATCATTTAATATGGTTAAAAAAGAAATTAGAAGATGAAAATAGTATTTACTTTGCTATTGTTGATGCTTTAGATAAATTTTATGGACAAGTACGTTTTGATATAAATACGAAAAATAAGGAAGCAATAATAAATATCAGCTTAGGGGAAAAAATACGGGGATTAGGCTTATCTTATTTTGTGATAGATAAGTCTATAAATGAATTATTGAAAATTAAAAGCATAAAATTAATTAAAGCATATATTAAGTATAATAATATACCTTCAATTAAATCTTTTAAAAAAACTAATTTCATATTTTTAGATAACCAAATAATTAAAGGAAATAAATCAAAGGTTTATATAAAAGAGGTTTAGATATATGCTAAAGTTTAAGATTAAGAATAAAAAGATAGGGGAAAATAATCCTGTTTTTATAATAGCAGAGCTTTCTGCTAATCACCTTCAGAAATTTGATAATGCTGTAAAGATTATTAAAGCAGCAAAAGAAGCAGGTGCAGATGCGGTTAAACTACAGACCTATACGCCTGATACCATAACCATTGATTGTGATAATGAATATTTCCAGATAAAACAAGGGACTTTATGGGATGGCCAATCGCTTTATGAGCTTTATAAAAAGGCCTACACCCCCTGGGAGTGGCAGCCAAAATTAAAAGAAATTACAGAAAGTGAAGGTTTAATATTTTTTTCATCTGTTTTTGATAAAACAGCAGTAGATTTTTTAGAAGAAATAAATGTTCCGGCTTATAAAATTGCATCATTTGAAATAACAGACATTCCACTAATTGAATATGTGGCATCAAAAGGAAAACCGATAATTATGTCTACTGGCATTGCCATTCTTTCTGATATAGAAGAAGCGGTGAATGCCTGTAAGAGAATGGGGAATAATCAAATCGCTTTGCTTAAATGTGTAAGTGCATATCCTACACCTTTAGAAGATGTTAATTTACGGACTATTCCTAATTTAGCTGATACCTTTAACACTGTGGTAGGTTTGTCTGACCATACCTTAGGCATATCCGTTCCTATTGCCTCTGTTGCTTTGGGAGCTTGTATAATAGAAAAACACTTAACCTTAGATAGGAAATTAGGGGGACCAGATGCTGCCTTTTCTTTAGAACCAGAAGAATTCAAAGCAATGGTAAAATCAGTAAGAGAGGTAGAAAAAGCTTTAGGTGAAGTTTCTTATGATTTAACTGAAAAGATGAAAAAAAGCAGAGAACTATCTCGCTCACTATTCGTAGTAAAAGATATAAAAGCAGGTGAAACCTTTACCGAAAAAAATGTTCGTTCCATAAGACCAGGATATGGCTTACCCCCGAAGTATTATGATGTTGTTTTAGGTAAGAAAGTAAAAACAGATATTAAAAAAGGATCACCATTAACTTGGGAATTAATAAATTAATAAGAAGTGATAATGAGAAGAATGTCTATATAATATCATTTTAAAATTACTTATGTATAGAATTGGCATTGGGTTAAATAGAAAGGAGCATATCTAATCAAGCCGTTCGTGGCTTATGACGAGAGAGGCTACTTCATAAAGGACTATTCAAAAGAAGTTTTTGAAGCTAATGGGATACATCACGATTTGAAAGAAGTGTTCTATGCCCAATCGCGAAAGGAGGTAATCAGAGCTATCCATTTTCAGCGAGTGAATGAACAGGCCAAACTAGTTCGCTGTGTTTCTGGCAAAATATATGATGTAATAGTAGACCTGAGAAAAAACTCACCAACTTTTGGACAATGGAGAGGCTTCTATCTTTCCGAAATAAACAAAGATGAATTATATGTGCCGGAGCATTTTGGTCATGGTTACTTAATAATAGAACCATCAATTGTTTCCTATAAATGTGCTGAGAAGTTCTATGGTGAGTACGATGATGGTATTATGTGGAATGATCCTGATATTGGCATTAAGTGGCCTGTTGAATTAGTTAACAACAAAGTAATTTTATCAAAAAAAGATAAGGCTTTACAAAGTTTTATAAAATATTGTGAAAAGCTAACTAAAACCTAAAAAAGGATATAAATAAATTTAACTTTATTGTGGGAATATCTATTTAACTGATAAAACAACTGAGGTATGGGGGTGATAATATGCTTGTAGTGTTTTGTTTCTTTTTGGTTTTTATGTATCAAACGGTTGGTTATATAATGGTTGCAAATATATTATATTACCCCATGTTACTTGCTGGTTTTTTATAGGTAAAGGTTTGAGAATAAAAAAGCAAAAGATAACAAACGCTTTGTTTTTTTATTTATCATATGGGTTATTATATCGACAGTATTATTTGTTACTGGTAATGAAAATGCAACAATGAGAAGTCTTGTGCAATTTGCATTCACCATACAATATTTTATTTTTATTATTGATTATAAAATTAATATAGAGAAATTTGAAGAATGGGTATTTAGGTTTTGTATCTTGTTGTCTTTATTAATCATTATTTTGTTTGTTTCTTCGGTTCAGTATAAGAGTATATCTACTTTATATACAAGTGGACGCTTGTGGGCATAAGGGTATATTCCAGGTTGGCCGACTAGTACCCCTATTCCTTTGTTAGCTGGTTTATGGTTAAGTTTCAAAAATAAGAAGCATAACATACTTAGAGTAATGATTATAGTAGCACTTATACCAACCACTTCTAGAGCAGCTTTATTAGGAATTGCCTTAATATTGCTGTATAACATATTCAAGAAAAGAAAAAAGATATTTGAATGGGCTTTTGTTATCATTCCTATAACAGTGATGGTATTTATATTCTGGAATGATATTTTAAAGTGGATATTTGAATTAATACTAAGGTTGGAATATAGGATGAGTGTAAGCTATGATAGAATAGACATCTTTGACGTAACAATGCAATATTTTAAACTTAGACCTGTCACCGGTTTTGGTGGTAATTCATTAGACCAAGTTGTTAATATGTATGGGAATGTAAGCATATATGGTATTAATTGGCTGCATACTCATAATTCGGCATTGGATACATTGTTAAGATATGGAGCAATTGGGTTAATATTGTTTAGTGGATTTGTACTCTCCGTTTTATTCAATATAAAAGACAGAGATAAACAGTTTATGTTTTTTTTACTACTAATTTTTAGTTTATTTCAAACCTATATGAGGAATTTCACTATCCTTTTTTTAATGGTCTATTTGACCATAGACACAAAAGATGATATAGAAGATAATATGATCATTAGTAAAATCAAAATGGATTATAAATCTGAGAGTATTAATAGCCAGTTATGATAATTGAATAAAAGCATGAATATGAGATTAAAATGGAATAGCTGAGTTATTAAATAAAAATAATAAGATATTATAGATAAAAAATTAGGTAAAAAAATTATAAATATAAACCTTAATAGAAAAACCATGATACTATTAGAGGTCATCAGTAGTTAATGTAGGTAATTTTGGAGCAAGCATTGAAGGAGGTTGGATATGGGAAAATGTTTAGTGAGTGTCGCTATGACAACGTACAATCATGCGAAGTATATAAGGCAAGCACTCAACAGTATATTGATGCAAAAGACAGACTACGATTATGAAATAGTTATTGGGGATGATTGCTCTACCGATGAAACGCAAGAAATATTACGGGAGTATCAAAAAGAATATCCGGAGATAATATTGCCTATCCTGAGAGAAAAGAATCTTGGAGCCACAAAGAACCTATATGATGTTTTTTTGAATTGTAAAGGGAATTACATTGCTGTGCTAGAGGGAGATGATTTTTGGACGGATCAAAACAAGCTAAGATTACAGATAGGTTTTCTTAAAAACAATAATTCGTATATTGCATGTACTCACCGCTACAGTGTAGTTGATGAAGACAATAATGTATTACAAGCAAGTTATATCGGTCCAGGCAGACCTGAAGACGGCATTTATACAATAAAGGACTTTGAAAAGTATATCTACTTTGGGCATATTGGAACGCTTGTATTTAGAAATATATTTCTGCAACCCAAATATGATTATACGATAATATCAAATGTACATAATTTTATTGGTGATATTACCCTTTGTATGATTCTTGCTTGCCTTGGTGACATTTTTGTAATGAAGGAGAATATGTCAAGTTATAGAAGTGTACAAAAAAAAGGAGGTACGAATTTTTGCTCAACAATTGCAAAAACAAATGGATGCCTTGATAGGTTTAATTACCTACAAAAGCTTGAGAGATATTGTAAAGCTGAAATGAAGTTTGTATTAAAACATGAAAACAGGATATCACATTATACTTGGTGGTCAATTCTTTATATGGTTAGATATCCGTCAAAACATAATTGGAAATGTCTAAAGGAATTCTATAGCATGGCTGATAATAAGGTCCAATTATATGGATATATTGGGATACAGGTGATTAAGCTTCCAAATATAATACTGAAACATTTTAACAAGAAATGGAAAAAAAAACGCATAAAAAAACACTGGTGAACAGAGAGAAAATATGGACCAAATAAATATTAAAGAAACAGCTATATCAGGCTTAATATGGCAGATGGTAGAGAAAATTGGAGTAAATGGGGTGCAGCTTTTAATTTATGTAATCCTTGCCCGATTGTTAGTACCAGAGGACTTTGGAATTGTTGCATTGGTTACAGCTTTTGTTGCTGTGTCGGACTTGTTGGTTAATAGTGGACTGGGGACTGCACTTGTACAAAGCAAGAAAGTAGACGAAACGGATTATTCTTCAGTGTTTTATGTTAGTTTCTTTCTATCCTGTGTTTTGTATATAATATTATTTATAACAGCACCATTAATAGCAAAATTTTACGATAAACCAATCATAGTTGGCGTTTTGCGAATGTATGCTATATCTATTATATTTTTTGCTATTAATGGTGTCCAGAAATCGATTCTTTTACGGGAGATGAAATTCAAAAAAATTTTCTTGGTGAGTACCATTCCGGTTTTAATTTCTGGTGTTATCAGCATCGTGATGGCTATTTTAGGTTTTGGGGTATACGCACTTGTCTTTAATTCAGTTGCATCAGGACTATTTAGTACAGTTGTATTTTGGATAATAGTGAGATGGAAGCCTAGGCTAGTGTTTTCAAAGAATCGTTTGAGAGAGTTATTTGCGTTTAGCTACAAATTATTATTAGCTAATCTGTTGGAAACTGGATATAAAAATCTATACCCATTAGTGATTGGCAAAGCTTTCAATAGCACATTACTTGGTTATTATAATTATGGGAGACAGATACCAAACTTAATTACAAGTAGTATTAACGCATCAATTACTTCAGTAGTGTTTCCTATTTATTCTCGTTCCCAAAGTGACAAAGAAAAGCTAAAATCAATGGTAAGGCAATCTATTACTTTAAGTAATTTTGTTATATTCCCAATTATGGCGGGACTGGCGGCTGTAGCTGAAACGTTAGTGACGGTTGTGTTAACGAAGAAATGGCTTCTTAGCGTTCCATACATACAACTGTTTTGCATAGTATACGGTTTACACCATCTGCAGAACATCAATTTTCAAGCAATATCTGCAACAGGAAGAAGCGGTATATTTTTAAGATATGAAATAATAAAAAAAATAATTGGAGTTATTTTGTTAATTACCACGTTGCCTTTTGGAATTGTTGCATTGGTTATCGGGCAGGTCATTGCAGCAGTGATTTCAGTTATTATTAATTTCAGGCCCAATATCATATGGCTTAACTATAGTGTTACGGAGCAGCTAAGGGATTTTTTACCTTATTTACTAATATCTATACTCATGTTTGGTGGTGTCCGAATAATTAGTCTGCTAGGATTTGGAGCATTAATAACACTTATATTACAGGTCATAATGGGAACTATTATATATGTTGCAATGGCACTTGCACTCAAATTGAAGGGTTTTCAGAGCATTTTAGAAATTCTAAAGATGTACGCAAATACTCGAAAGAATACATAAAAGTTTATTTGGCTGAATAAAAGGAGAGATAAGATGACTAGTTTTTACACAGAAAAGGAGTTGCAAAGCAACGGTTTGGGAACATATGGAGCTAATGTCCTTATAAGTCGCAAAGCAAGTATATATGGAGCAGAGAATATCCGTATCGGAAGTAATGTCCGAATTGATGACTTTTGCATATTAAGTGGCAAAATCATGATGATCTCTACGAGAGATGAGGAGGTGGTGATATGAAGGTTATGGTACTCACCGATAATGATTTTATCTATAATAGTTTTAAAGAACTCATAAAGCATGAAAAGTTTTGTGATATAGAATTTGATTTCTTTTTTTCGTGACAAATGCCGAATTTTCTCAAAAATATGTAGGCAGTGATTTTAAATCAGTTAATCTTAAACAAATGGTCGATGTGATATTGGATAAGTATCAGTTGGTTCTGTCACTTCATCGCAAACAGTTATTTCCAAAAAAACTTGTAAATGGAGTTCGATGTATTAATGTTCATCCTGGATTTAACCCTTTCAATAGAGGATGGTATCCTCAAGTATTTAGCATAATTAATAAGCTACCTGCTGGAGTAACCATTCATGAAATGGATGAACTGTTAGACCACGGGCCGATTATCGTTCAGAAGATGGTTGAGCTTCAATCGTGGGAAACCTCTTATGATGTTTACAGTAAAATTCAGAATATCGAAATAGAGTTGTTATCTGCTCATTTAAGAGATATCCTGGATAATAATTACGATACAAAGAAACCAGTGTCTGAAGGTAATATCAATCTAAAGAAAGATTTTAACGTTTTATGTGAACTAGATTTAGAAAAAACGATGAGACTGAAAGAGGCGATTGATTATTTGAGAGCTATGACCTTTGTAGGATACAAGAATGCATACTTTTACGATGAAAAAGGGAATAAGGTATATGTGAAATAAATTTAGAGCTATCTGAAACTATAACGAAAAGACAAATAGATTATCGCTGAGAAAAACTTGTTATGACAAGGAAGTGATATAATATAATGAACAACATAATAGAAAACTTGGTATTCTCATGGACAACTCACGACGGTATTAACTCTACTCAATCTATCCTTGAATGGATAGCTGAGAGAAACGAAAAACTAAAAGTAGAAATATCAAAAATTACATTAGAAGAAAGTGAGCCCTGGTATTATGATAGCACCACCGGATCTATCACTAATAGAAACAGAAGTTTCTTTAAGATATGTGGCATTCAACAATATATGAATGGTTCTTTGAAGGTAGAGCAGCCAATTATAATACAAGATGAGATAGGTTTCCTAGGCATTATCTGCTGCAAAATAGATGGTGTAGTACATTTTTTGATGCAAGCCAAAATAGAGCCTGGCAACATTAATAAGATACAAATATCACCCACCATCCAGGCAACAAAGAGTAACTTTATGCAGAAACATGGTGGGAGACGTCCGGCTTTCTTAGATCATTTTATCAATGCAACACCGACACAGATCCTCGTAGACCAGATACAGTCGGAGCAATCTTCGCGTTTCTTGAAGAAACGAAATCGGAATGTCATTTTGATATTGGACGAACCTGTAGATGAATTACCTACACATAGGTGGATGACACTAGGGCAGATTAAAGCCCTTATGCGTCATGATAACTTGGTAAACATGGACGCCCGTACCGTGCTCTCCTGCATACCGTTCGCTTTCATGGAGCAAGATGAGCTTGAGATTATCGAGTGTAAGGATAAAGCTCTGTTACTATCACTAGCTGGACTAGCAGACCAACGGGTATTAACGAAAATATATCATACTTTCAACAATTATAAGATGTTCAGCGGTGTAGAAACAAAGCTGATTGATTTGTATTCATTAGAACACTGGTATATGAAAGATAGTGCATTCATCTGTGACCATCCCTATCCCTTCCGTGTGATATTCTGTAATATCACTATTGAGGGACGTGAAGTGTGCACATGGACGCAACCATTATTTGAAGCAACTGGAAAGGCAACTTTTGGATTGTTTAGTTGTAACGACGGTGGTGTTAAGAAATTTTTGGTCAAAGCAAAATCGGAAATAGGCTGTTTCGATGGCGTAGAACTTGGGCCAACGGTTCAACAAGAAGTCGTACACAATGAGGATGAAGATGCTGTAACCGAGCTATTCTTCGATAAACTTTCAGCACGAGAAGGAATAGTAATTGATGTGATGCTTTCAGAAGAGGGGGGGCGATTCTATCATGAAGAGAACCGCAATGTGATTATAGAGATTAACAAAAATGAATTGCTAGAGCTGCTTCCAGGATACTTCTGGAGCGACTTTAAAACACTTAACACTCTGACACAAGTTAATAACTGTTTAAATATACAACTGCGTAATTTGCTGTCTTTATTGGAGGTGTAATTTAATAAAAATGCTAAAAGAGATGAACAAAATAAAAATCGGTGTACTTGCCCCCGCGGAAATTGCTTTTCGTCGTTTCTTACCAGCGCTTAGATCAAGCGATAAGTTCAAATATAATGGACTAGCAATTGCCAGTGCCGATGAATGGTCAACAGTAGTGGATGACCAGGTATATGCAAGCCGTCTTGAGAGAAGGAAAGCAAAGGCCGATAAATTTTGTACAAGCTTTGGCGGCAAGACATTCTACAGCTTTGAAGATTTACTGATGTCGGATGAAATTAACGCTATTTATATTCCCCTACCTCCTGGACTTCATTATAGATGGGCAAAGTTGGCTCTAGAATGCGGAAAACATGTGTTATTGGAGAAACCTTTTACTACAAACCTTACAAATACAAAAGAGCTCATTCAACTAGCGAAGAAAAGCAATCTTGCCTTACATGAAAACTATGCTTTTTGTTTCCACAAACAGGTAAAAAAAATACAGCAGATACTTGACAGTGGAGAAATCGGAGAATTGCGCCAGATAAGAGTAGCCTTTGGTTTTCCTTATAGAGGTGCAGAAGATTTTAGATATAGTAAAGTGCTAGGTGGGGGAGCGTTACTTGACTGTGCCGGGTATCCTGTTAAGCTGGCTTCATTTCTTCTTGGCAAAACAGCTAAAATCGTAGCCGCCTCACTAAAATCTGCTAAAGGACACGATGTCGATGTGTTTGGAAGCGCTACTTTGATGAACGACGACCATATTACGTGCCAGATCGCTTTCGGCATGGATAACTTATATAAGTGTGAATTGGAAGTATGGGGAAGCGAGGGGTGCATATTCGCACCACGTATTTTTACACCGCCGGTAGATATGAAACCAACAATTGTTATTAAAAAGCAAGTTGAGACCGTTATTGAGACGCCCATGGATGACCAGTTCATTGGGTCGGTGGAGCATTTCTATAGCTGTGTCGCTGATGTTTCTATTAGGTTAGAGACTTTTGAGGAAATTGAGCGACAGGGCATAATAATTGATGATATTAGAACACTATGCGGCAAAATTTAACTGATGAGCGGTGAGAGTACAAAAAAAGTAGAAGGAGAGATGCAGTGTCAAAGCTGATTCCCGTGGTTAAATCATCCATGCCGTCGTATTGGAGAGAAAGAAAGAAGTGCTCCAAGAAAAGTATTCAGAAATTCTTAAACAAAGTATGTTAGTAATGGATTGCATTGAAATGAGTAAACATTGGTAGATATGGTGCGGAGGATAACCGAAAGAGGACAACGGTAATTGCTGTAAGAATTATGAAGGAGTGATAAACCATGCTCAAAGTGATTATTACTGGGGCTAGTGGCTTCATTGGTAGAGCCCTGTGCAGATTTTTGCTGCAACAAGGAGTGGTAGTATATGCGATAGTACGTAATAGACATTCAATGTCAGAGTTTGCATATATAGATAACCTTGAGATTATCGAATTATCCTTAGAACAATACAATAAGATTGCGAGCATAATTTTGGATAAAGATATAGATGTTTTTTATCATTTGGCTTGGGAAGGCACCTCCGGTGTAGCACTTACTGATTATCATATGCAATTAAATAATGTGCGATATTCCTGTGATGCTATTATGGCTGCTGTTGAGCTAAATTGCAAAAAATTTATTTTTGCAGGAACCATTAACGAATTGGAAGTAATAAAACAGATGAATATGGATTATTGCATGCCTAGATTAGCTTGTATTTATGGGACTGCCAAGTTAGCTTGCGAAATGATCTGCAAAACATTGGCTTATAACCATGATATAGGCTTTAATACTGCTATTCTCAGCAGTGTATTTGGACCTGGCGATAATTCTGTGACGATTCAAAATGTTTTGCTTAAAAAATTAATAACTGGAGAAAAATCAAAGTTAGTTTCCGGAGATTTCTTGTATGATTGGATTTATATTGATGATGTTGTTGAGATGTTGCGAGGAATAGGTGAAAGAAGCAATAACTTCAGACGTTACTACATAGGCCATCCTGTTTTAAAAACCTTTAAAGAAATAGTTGTAGAAGTACGGGATATTGTTAATCCTGAGATGGAATTGGTGTTTGGAGAAATTAAGGAATCTTCAATTATCGATTTTTCCCAAATAAATGTAAACGCTGTTTATGAGGATACAGGTATTTTACCAAATAGCGATTTCAAAGAAAGCGTGAAGAAAACAATGGAATGGTTGAAAAAGAACTCTTCTAGAAAAGATTAGAGCGCCATTGAAGTTCCAATTAAAGATTATTGCTTGCAGAGAACAATATATTAACTCGAAAATACTTCTAGCCGCTCACCAGCTATTTTCAAGTCTGACGGGGGATGTTTGATATTCAAAAGACACCTTTGCAAGGAGGATTGCTGATAATGTAGTGACGCTGCTATTACATGCAGATTTGTCAGTGGAAGGTGAGGATAGGATTTGTGAGATTGTTTTGAAATAGTGGGTAAGTCGGTGGTTGAAATATAAAAAATTGGAGGAAAAAAAAGATGAAAGGTATAATTCTTGCAGGAGGAAGAGGAACTCGATTGTATCCGATAACACAGGTAGTGTCAAAACAGCTCCTACCTATTTATGATAAACCGTTGATTTATTATCCTTTATCAGTACTAATGTTGGCGAATATACGCGAGATCCTTATTATATCAACGCCGGAGGATACACCTATATATGAGAAACTTCTTGGTGATGGTTCTCGGTTAGGGCTTCAATTCTCCTATAAGGTACAAGAAACTCCAAAGGGGCTTGCTGATGCATTTATACTTGGTGAAGAGTTTATTGCTGACGATAGTGTTTGCTTGATTTTGGGAGATAACATTTTCTATGGACAAGATTTTGTGCGGCACCTATATAATGCTAGAGAATTGAAGAAAGGGGCCATAATATTCGGCTATCCTATTAAGGATTCTCGTCCTTTTGGTGTGGTTGAGTTTGATAAAGACTGGAATGCTATATCAATTGAGGAGAAGCCTCAAAAACCAAAATCAAACTATGCGGTACCAGGACTTTACTTTTACGATAATCAAGTCGTGGAGATTGCCAAGAATGTTGCCTTGTCTGCTCGTGGCGAAATTGAAATCACAGCCGTCAACAAGGCATACCTAAAAAAACGAGAACTAAAGGTTATCCCACTAGGACGTGGTATGGCCTGGCTTGATACAGGAACACCAGAGGGTATGCTTAAAGCTGCTGAGTATGTGGAAGCTATCCAGTCGCGGCAAGGATTCTATATATCTTGTCTTGAAGAAATTGCTTGGCGAAGAGGTTTTATTACTCGCGAACAGTTAAGAGCAATTGGTGAAAACCTAAAGATGACAGATTACGGTCAATATATTTTGTCTTTAATAAATGAATAAAGACTCACAAATTGAAAAGAGAAAGGAATGTAAAAATGAAAAACATTCTTGTCACAGGTGGTGCTGGGTTTATTGGAAGTAATTTTGTTAAAATGATATTGGACAGGCATCCGAACTATAAAATCATAAATGTAGACGCACTGACTTATGCAGGTAATCTGGAAAACCTAAAAGATATATCGGATAACCAAAACTATACTTTTATCAAAGCGGACATCAGAGACAGAGTAAAGATTGATGAGATATTTTCATCATATGATATAGATACTGTGGTCAACTTTGCAGCGGAGTCCCATGTAGATAGAAGTATTGAAGAGCCGGAAGTGTTTTTGACAACCAATGTCATTGGTACTCAAGTGTTACTTGATGTGGCTAAAAAACATTGGAAGATTAATCCCGACAATAAATACTGCAAAGAGTATAAGCCAGGAGTTAAGTTCTTACAGGTGTCCACAGATGAAGTATATGGAGCATTAGGTGAAACGGGTATGTTTGTAGAGACAATGCCTTTACTTCCCAACAGTCCATATTCTGCATCAAAAGCATGTGCGGATATGATTGTTAGGGCATATCATGAAACTTTCGGAATGCCTGTTAACATCACACGTTGTAGCAATAATTATGGTCCATATCAGTTTCCTGAAAAATTAATACCACTAATGATAAATAACTGCTTGAAGGAAAAAGACCTACCTGTCTATGGTGATGGAATGCAGGTTAGAGATTGGCTGCATGTATCTGACCATTGTTCCGCCATTAATACTGTTCTACATAAAGGCGTGGATGGAGAAGTCTATAATATCGGTGGGAATAATGAAAAAGCGAATATTGAAATCGTAAAACTAATTATAAAAACGCTTGGAAAGTCAGAGACTTTGATTAAATATGTAAAAGATAGACCTGGACATGATAGAAGATATGCCATTGATAATGCCAAAATAACAACTCAGTTAGGCTGGAAGCCTTCTTATACCTTTGAGCAGGGGATGAAAGAAACCATTGAATGGTATTTGAATAATACGGAGTGGATAGAAAATATTGTATCTGGTGATTATGTGAAATATTATGAGAAGATGTATTCAAGTATTAGTAATGAAGAGGCAAATGGCTCAGTAAACCATGAGGTTGCAGTTACAAAAGAGAATTAAGAATAAGAGTTAATGCTGGTGAAATCGTAGCGAGGAGACCTGGAGATATTGCCGAGTGCTATGCTGATGCTTCGAAAGCCAAGAGGGAATTGGGTTAGATAGCCAAACGAGATTTGGTAGATATGTGCCGGGATGCTTGGCGGTTTGAGAAGAATTATGAAGGGTAAGACAACGCAGAAGAGTGGATTGACTCTCGCAACAAAACACAATAATAGGAATTATATAAAATAAGGAATAGTATAAATGATAGCAAGATCTCAAAAATATATTTATTTCTTAATGGGCGCAGTGATATTATTTCCAGCATTCTACTTATTTGCTTCTCACGACATTTCTTATTTACAAATTTTTGCTATAAGCATTTTTTTAGTTTTATATATACTTCGTCACAAAAAACATCCCCTTAATTTACTTGACCAAGTGGTAATAGTATATGTAATATGGATTTTCACTTCCTCTATCCTTAATGCAATATTTACTCTTGATCCCGAACAAAATCTTCATAGAGTGCTTTCTTTGTTTGTTTGCCTTGGTTATATGAGTCCTTATGTTATATCTCGCAATTATTTTAGAGATCCTCATTATTTAAAATATTTTTTTTGGGGCATAATAGGAATTTATAGTATTTTCTTTATTTATACTATTTTTCGATTTTTAAATTTTGGGACCAAAGATCTTATGGCAGCACGAGTTATTTTAGGGCAAAGGCTCCCACTGATTGTGTGTTTTATAACAACTCTTGCAATGTATTATATTTTTAGTTCTGGTAAAAAAAACAGAAATTATTTATATTTTTTTTGCTTAATTGGAATTGTCATAATATTTTTATCACTAACTAGGGCCTGTTATTTTCAATTTTTTATCGGTATTTTTTTTATTTTCTTTGCCATTCTTAAAGGTAAAAAAAAGTCTTTGATCAAAAAATTTTTTCTTGTAATTGCCTTGTTTGTTATTGGCCTTTTTCTTTTGAATTCGTTAAATCTATTTAATATAGGAACGATTACAAACCGTCTTAGCGGTATTTTAGGTTCAGATCTAATGCGTCAAGATGCTTCATTTAGTGATCGTACTACAATGTGGGCTGGGTTGTTAAATAGTTTAACCAAACAGCCCCTGAGAATAATTTTTGGATATGGGCAGTTGGGTCCTTCATATGTGGGTCCGTCCGTGATATCAGCAGTAACGGGAGGAATTATCCAACTTTATTCAGCACATGACGAGTATTTAGATATTTTAATAAGAAATGGGATTATTGGGCTATTGATTTTTTTAGGAATTTGGGTTATGGTAATATATAAAGGGTTTTTCCCGGATCAGGGAATACCAGAAGATTCTAAAGATTTTTTTATAGGTCATTCTATTGCACTATTAGGAGTTTTAGGATATGGCTTATTTCATGAAACAGTTCGGTATCCCATATTTGGTATGTATTTCTGGTTTTATTTGGGGATTGTTTCTGCCGTTCTTTATTCTAAAAAAGAGGTACTATCAGAGAAAAATAATTCTAAAAAAGATGATTTTTGCAAAATATAACATCAAAAGCCGATAAAGGAAAAAATTTAAAATATTTAATATGCTCAAAAAAATTATTAAAAAAAATAGAACTGTTTACCATTTGGCTCGCAAATTTTATTCTTATTATTCTTATTTTAGGAATAAAAGCATTTTAGATAAAAACAAAGAGTTAAAAAATAAATATTTGGGGGAAAGGTGTTTCGTTATTGGCAACGGACCCTCGATTAATCAGCAAGATTTAATTAAATTAAAGAATGAATACGCTTTTACTTGTAATCATTTTTATCTGCACAAAGAACTTAGTGTAATAAACCCTGTCTTTTATTCGATAATCGAACCCATCATCCTAAACGATTCATTCCGGGAAAATCTTTTTCCAAAGATAATAGAAAGGATTAATTCATACGCCTCTTCAAACCCAAACGCCATATTTCTTTTCAACGTTCAATATAAAAATTATATCGAAAATAATAACTTATTTTTGAAAAACAAAATCTATTATTTCCTATTTGGTGATTCTATATCCAATAGGATGAACCTCGAGATGTCAAAACCGAACCTTTCAGGAACGGCAAGTATTTATTTTATGTTAGCCATGGCAAGATATTTAGGGTTTAAGATGATATATATAATTGGCTGTGATTCAAATTATATACTCGATGGATATGAAAGGCATTTCTACAGTGAAGATTTAACTCTTCAAAAAAAGAAATCAAACCTAGAAGCAGCTCGAATACTTTATGAAGATTTAGAGAGGCTTGATATCTTTTATAAATATTTTCAAAAAGAGGGTTTTCAAATTTTTAATGCTGGTGTTGGTGGAATGATTGATGTTTTCCCAAGAGTAGATTATAATTCTTTATTTGAGGCATAAATATGGATCCTAAAACTCTTTATGAAAAACAATTTGGCGAGGGAAAACTGGTTGATGTTGTTTCTTTTCTTTTCCTGAGAAGAATATTTAAAAGATTTGATTTGAATAGAGAGGATGTAGCAATAAGCTTGTTAAGTAATACCGAAGGTAAGTTTTTAGATATCGGTTGTGGAGACGGTTCATTAATATTTAAAGTTAGAGAAAAATTTAATGAGGTTTATGGAATAGATATTTCCCCAAGCCGAATTCAAAAAGCTCAAAAAATAGCCAAGCAAAAATTTCCCAACGATAATAGTTTATATTTTTCTACTTGTGATATTGACGAGGGGATTGATTTTCCAGATGAGATGTTTGATGTGGTTACCTGTACTGCTGTGCTTGAGCACGTTTTTGATGTCTATTTTGTTGTAGATGAGATTCAACGGATTCTAAAAAAGAGGGGTATATTTATTTTAGAAGTGCCAAATATTGCTTATTTAAAATATAGAATTCAATTACTTTTTGGGAAATTACCAGTAACATCTTCACCTCTTAATTGGAAAGAAATAGGTTGGGACGGAGGTCATTTGCATTATTTTACCAAGAAGACCCTTTGTAACTTATTAGAAGAATTTGGTTTTAAAGTAATAAAAATTTCGGGTAGTGGCCTTTTTGCTAAATTTCGCAATTGGTGGCCAGCACTTTTAACCGGAGATTTTGTTATAAAGGCAAGGAAATAGAATTATGGCTATAAGAAGATCAAAAATATTCATATTGACAAATATAATCTCCACTTATAAGACTTTTCTATTTAATACGTTGAATAAATTAGAGGAAATTGATTTTAAAGTCTTTTATATGGCTGAAACTGAGAAAATAAGAGACTGGGAAATAGATAAAGATCTCAAATTCTCTTATGAAGTTATGTTTAAAGGAAAACTTGATAATGTAAATTTTTTAATATTAGCTTTTAGAACTTGGCGAAAACTTACTCAATTTAACCCAGATATAACTATCATAGATGGCTACAGTTATTCTGCCTGTTGGACAGCCTTCTTGTGGGCTAAAATAATAAATAAGCCGATTATCTTATGGTCTTCTTCGAATAAAGAAGATAGGAGGAGAAAACAGATAAAGGAAAATATAAAAAAATTTTTGATTTCCAGATTTGATGCAGCTAACGTGTATGGAATTAAAAGCGCTGATTATCTGATGAGGCTATGACTATTCAGAGAGAAGATATTTATTATGGGAAATGTTACTGATAATAACTATTACTACAAAGAAACGGAAAAATTTCAAACCAAAAGAGATGTTCTACGTAAAGAAATGAATGCTCTGCTTCATAATTTTCTTTATATTGGCAGATTTTCACCAGAGAAAAATCTGCTTTTTTTGTTAAAATGCTTGAAAAATGCGCAGGAGAGTGAAGCACTAAATAATTGGGGGTTAATTCTTGTAGGAGGTGGTCCTCAGAAAAAAGAAGTAGAAAATTTTATAAGAGATAATAATATAGAAAATGTATTTCTTCCGGGATTTAAACAAAGAGAAGAAATTCCTAAATACTTAGCTATAAGCGATGTCTTCATATTGCCGAGCATCTCAGAACCATGGGGATTAGTGGTAAATGAGGCGATGGCTGCAGGTCTTCCTGTTTTAGTATCAAGGAAATGCGGATGTTATCCTGATCTAGTAAGGGAAGGAATAAATGGATTTTCGTTCGATCCCTATAACATCAATGAATTAAGCGATTTAATAAAGCAAATATTGCAGGAACGATTTAATCTGTCGACTATGGGAAGAGAATCATTAAAAATAATTAGAAGGTATACACCAAAAAAGGCTGCTGAGATTATACTTAGTACTATAAAGTTTGTAAATAAAAAAAATTATGAATGAGAATCAATTTAAACTTATAAAGAGACTAAAAAAGAAACAAGAGATTAAAAGAATATTAGGAAAAATGTGGAAATATTTAGGTAAAAGTGAATTCCGCTCAGTAATTCTTAACTACCATTCAATCCATCCTACTTATTCTTTCTCAACGAAGCCTGTTGATTTTCAAAAGCAAATCGAGTTATTACAGGTTTATTTTAAAGTAATTAGCTTATCTGAGTTTCATAGTTGGTATAAGAGCGGTACTTTAGGGAAAGATAATTACGCCATTATTACCTTTGACGATGGATATGAAGACAATTTTATATACGCATTTCCAATTATAAAGAAGTTTAAAATTAAGCCAACAATATTTATAGTAACTGGATTCGTTAATAAAGAAATAGATATTACTAAGAATTTTCAGGATTATAGAGGACTAAGACCTCTTTCATGGGAACAAATAAGGGAAATGTCCGAGTATGAAGTTGAGTTTGGTTCTCACACGCATTCGCATCCAAATCTTGTCAAAATTGATTTAAATAAAGTCAAGGAAGAACTTATTATTTCAAAAGATATGATCGAGTCTCAAATTAAGAAAGAAGTAGTATTTTTTGCATATCCATGGGGTCAATTAAATTATTTTAATTCAAAAATAGTTTCAGTTGTGAAATATATTGGTTATGATTTGGCATGTTCCACTCTTTGGGGAAATGTTGGTGAAGAAGATTCTATTCTTACTCTATCAAGAATAAGAATTGATCCCTGGGATACGCTTGAAGATTTTAAAGCAAAAATTTTAGGTGAGTGGGATTACATTAAATATTATGAAATTTTAAGATCATTTTTGAAAGGATTCTATGATAAATAAAAAAAAGATTTTGGTTTTAAATACTTCTTTTTATAGAGGTGGGGCTGCGCAGGTAGCTCAAACATTACATAATATATTAAATAAAACCTCTGGATTTATTAGTTATTTTGCCTATGGAAGAGGGGGAAAAGCAAATGATGCAAATACTTACAAGTTTGCCTATCAATCTGAGGTTTGCTTCCAAGCTTTATTGACTCGCATTAGTGGTCTACAAGGATATGGAAGCTGGTTTTCAACTAAACAATTGGAAAAGTTTATTATTAAAGAAAAATTTGATTTAATTCATCTTCATAATCTTCATGGGTATTACTTAAATTTAAGTTTTATTAATTTTTTAGGAAAGTTAGAGATTCCTATAATATGGACTTTACATGATCGATGGCCTATGACTGGAAGGTGTGCCTGTCTATTTGATTGTGAACGGTGGAAAATAGGATGTGGAAAATGTCCAGATTTAAATAGGTATCCCAAGACTTTTAATGATTCTTCTGCTTTAATGTGGAAGAGAAAAAGAGAAAATTTTGTTTCAGGATGGGAACCTATTATTGTTTGTCCTTCACAATGGTTAGCAGACAGAGTTAGAGAATCTTATTTAAATAAATATCAAATTGAAGTTATTTCAAATGCTGTTGACACAGAAATTTTTAAACCTAAAAATAAAGAAACTATTCGTAAAAAATTAGGAATTTCTTTAAAAAGGAAAGTTGTTTTGTTTGTAGCAGCTGATTTGAAAGATGAACAAAAAGGAGCAAGATATTTTTTTAAGGCATTGAGTTTTATTAAAAGTAAAGATATATTAATATTAACGATGGGGAAGAAGATTTATCTTACAGAAGAAATTATATCTTCAATTAATATTAAGCAATTAGGTTATATATCTGATAAAGAAATGATGTCTGATATTTATAATATCTCGGATATATTTTGTATAACTTCTTTGGATGAAGTTTTTGGGTTAACGGTAACGGAAGCAATGGCTTGTAGTGTACCTGTCGTAGGATTTAAAATTGGTGGAATCCCTGAGCAAGTTACTAAAGATTGCGGAATAATGGTAAAACCAAAAAATATTGAAGTTTTAGGCAGGGCATTGGAAAAATTGTTGAATGATGAAGAGATGAGAAGAGAATTTAGTATAAATTGCAGAAAACGGATATTGGAGAATTATACTATTGATAAATTTTGTGATAATTACGTGAAAGTTTATAAAAAAGCTCTTAGGAGGATTAAACAATGAAAAAAGCCCTTATTACTGGTATTACCGGGCAGGATGGTTCCTATTTAGCAGAATTTTTACTTTCCAAAGGCTACTACGAAATCCATGGTCTTATAAGACGTGCAAGTACCTTTAATACCAGTAGAATAGACCATATCTATAAAGACCCCCATTTAGCAGGGGTAAGATTACATCTTCATTATGGAGACCTTAGTGATTCCGGACAGCTTACCAATCTTATCTATAATATAAAGCCAGATGAGATTTATCATTTGGGAGCCCAAAGCCATGTCCGGGTCAGTTTTGATATACCGGAATATACCGGGGATATCACGGCCTTGGGGACTACTCGGATATTGGAGGCAGTAAGAAGAAGTGGGATAAAGACTAAATATTATCAAGCCTCCAGTAGTGAGATGTATGGTGATGCCCCCGCTCCCCAGAATGAAGACACTCCCTTTAAACCGAGGAGTCCCTATGCCGCTGCTAAGGTTTATGCCTATTGGATGGCTGCCAATTATCGGGAAGGATATAATATATTTGCCTGCAATGGGATACTTTTTAACCATGAAT
>Ga0180009_10002059_pt1 | contig 23790 bp, 22 predicted proteins | sample OS_PC_MetaG_FD_123537 | JGI IMG/M metagenome (GOLD analysis project Ga0180009, IMG submission 123537) | Groundwater microbial communities from the Aspo Hard Rock Laboratory (HRL) deep subsurface site, Sweden - OS_PC_MetaG | ecosystem: Environmental > Aquatic > Deep subsurface > Groundwater...
GGTTCGCTGCCAAACGTCAGGTGCAAAAGCTACACTAGAATCATAGAGTTGCTAGTGTTCCTCATGGTTCTGACATTTGCTCGCAACCCAGCCGCGCCGGGAAGCAAATGTCAGAACCGGAACACTAGGCCGATCAGCGGGGGAACATCGTGAGCAACGAAACCGGCAGCGGAGATGACAGGAACTCCGGCGGGGGTCGGCGAAAATGGCCGAAGCTCGTGATGGGTGCGATCGCGCTCGTGCTGTGTGCGGCGGTCGTCGCCTTCTTGATGCAGACGGTTGCGCCCGAAGGTCCCGGGCAGGACGCGGCGAACAAGCAGGCCGACGAAGTGCCCGCGCCAAGGGTCGTCACGGCGCAGGAGTACTTCGAGGGGAGCGGGCGCGCCGAAGTCCTGCCGGGAGTTGTCTCCGTGGCGCCGTCGACGCCCTGGCTGAAACTCGATTCCGGGATGACGTTGACGCGGATCGGGGTCGGCTCATGCCTTGGCCAGAACCAGCCGCAGCCGATCTGGGAAGGCGTGCTGCGTCTCGAACCGCGGCCGCAGTTGTTCATGATGATAGGCGACAGCGTCTATGGCGACATCAAGAGCCCGGGCGCGAAGGAGCTGGTACAGGCCTATCGCGATCAGGCGGTGCGTCCGGAACTGGCGAAGGCGCGCCAGGCGGTGCCGTTTCTTGCGATCTGGGACGATCACGACTACGGGGCCAACGATGCCGGCGCCAATTTTTCGCAGAAGACAAACGCGGCCAAGCTGTTCCACGATTTCTGGCAGATCGAACCGGAGCGGCCTGTCGACAAAGGCATCTATTACGCCCGGATCTTCGGGCCGGAAGGGCGCCGCGTGCAGATCATCATGCTTGATACGCGCTCATTCCGCTCGGAGTTCCAGAAGAAATCAGCCGGCTTCGGCTACTGGGGCAAGTTCGAACCAGTCGAGGATCCGGACCGCACCATCCTCGGCGAGGCGCAATGGACCTGGCTTGAAGAACGTCTGCAGGATGCCGCCGATGTCCGCCTCATCGTGACGTCGATCCAACTCATCGCCGAAGGCCACGGTTTCGAGCGGTGGGGCAACCTGCCGCTGGAACGCCAGAAATTCTTCCAGTTGGTCAACGATACCGGCGCCCGGGGTGTCGTGCTGCTGTCGGGCGACCGGCATTTCGGAGCGTTCTACTCGGGCAAGCTTGCCAATGGGCAGGTGTTGCCGGAGATGACGGCGAGCTCGCTGAACCGGTCGTACGGGCCCTCGCAGGACGGCCGTTCGGCGGAACGTCTCAGCCAGATGTACCACCAGGAAAACTTCGGCCTCGTCGATATCGACTGGCGGCAGCGAAAAATCGAACTACTGTTGAAAGGCATCGATGGTGAAACCCTTGACGGCATCACGGTGAAATTCGCCGATCTTGGAATTGACGAAAAGAATTGATGCGCAGCGGCCGTTCGCACCGGATCGTGACACATATCAATGTCGGGATGGAGGGCGCTGATCATATTCTGTCGCAGTTGTTCCATCGGATCCGGCGGTCGGCCGCCGGTGATATCAATTGAGGAGTTGCCCATGCGTGCGTTTGTATTTCTGATCGGTCTTCTGGCGCTTGCCGGGGCCGCCGTTGCGGACGGTGTGAAGACCTATACGGTCAAGGGTGCTTTCGAGGGGGTCGCCTTCGACGTCGAGTCGGCGATTGTCGACAAGGGACTTGTCATCGACCTCAAGGGCGATGTCGGGCAGATGTTGCAGCGAACCGGCAAGGACGTTTCCGAAAGCGCCAAGGACATCTACGTGGGGGCGAAGTATTTCGCATTCTGCTCGGCGGTGCATTCACGCAACATGATGGAAGCTGATCCCGACACGATGGGTCTGTGCCCGTATGTCGTGTTCGTCTACGAGACGAAAGCCAAGCCCGGCGAGGTCGTCGTTGGCTACCGCGAGCTCGATGACGATGTCGACGACAAGGCCGAGGACGTGCTTAAGGACATCAACAAGTGGCTCGATGGAATCGTGCGCGGCGCGATCGGTAAATAATCGTCAATGTCGATCGCTGAGGGGCGGTTGCACTCGATCTCATGTGAAGCGCAGCAAAATCCCGGTGGCATCGTCGGACCGCTTGACGCGCGGGTGAGCGGTGCAGTCAACATCGTCTGCCTCGATCTGGCGAAGCTCGCAAAGCAGTGATTCGAGGCCGCGGGACTTTGCGGCTTCGAACAACGAGCGCGCATCGTGGCGGGCGTAAATATCGATGAGACGGATGAGCCCGTCGGTGGCAAGCAGTGCGTGGGTGCCGGGCTCGACGTACAGCCTTCCTTGCGCGATGAGGTGGACGGGCGGCGGCGTGATCGAGAGAACCGGATAACCCTCAGGCTGGTTCAACCGTGCGCCGCGCTGCTCACGCAGGCGCGGCCAGATCCGGGCCTTGCGCTCTGCGTCGGTGGCAAAGCCGTGGAGCTTGTGCAAGCGTGAGACTTCGGCGGCCGTGCTGCGGTCCCCGGCCTCGGCTCCGCCTATGCCAACGGTGGCGAGCGACGCGCCCGTATCGATGATGAGGGCGCAGTCGCCAAGTGCGACCCACTCCAGGACATAGCCTGTGGCGCGAACGATGAGGGCGGCAGCCGAGGGGCAGGCCCATGGGTGTTGCGGCTTCAGGCGCGCTTGCGCGTGAAAGTCGCCGGCCAGCTCCCGGTTCAAGATTTCAGGCAGGTCGATAAGCCGTGATGGTGCATGAGCAGCGAAGCGCATGAGTTTGTCATGCGCCGTTACCGCAAGCCATGCTGCGTCCGATACTTCTCCAACGAGGGGAGTGTCGACGAGATCTGTGGCGCCGTCGATCACCCAGGCCAGCGCGGCGGCATGGCCGGCGCAGTCCTCATTCGGCTCGCCGGACCCCCAGCTCGCCATGTCCATGACTTTTATTTCCAACTAAGGCGGCCTTTCGCACTCGCGAAGGAATTATTCCCGGACATGCCTGGGTCTGCTATCAGGTATGACATGCCGGACATGGATTTTCCGTGGCGCCTGTTGCCGCAGGAGTGCGACGAATTGTTGTGCGGACATGCGGGCGCCGCAGTCACTCCGGCAGGTTTTACGGACGACGAGGCCATTCGGCGGGAAAGTTCAATTTGGGAATCTTCGATTCGAAAGTCCGGCTCAATCTGGCGCTGCAGGGGGGTGGAGTGCATGGGGCGTTCACCTGGGGCGTGCTCGACCGGCTGTTGCAGGATCAGCGCATCGAAATCGGATGGGTCAGCGGGGCAAGTGCCGGCGCCGTCAACGCCGTGGCGCTTGCGGCCGGTCTTTGCGACGGCGGCCGCGAGGGAGCACGCGACAAGCTCGCCACCGTCTGGCACAGCGTGCACAAGGCCGGCGTCCCCGACCTGATGCGATTCAACCCGTTTCTCTACAGTCTCAGCCGTCTGCCGGCGGTGACGCAAATGGCCGGCCTGTTCTCTCCCTATGAATTCAATCCGATGGGGTTTGACCCGCTCAGGCGGCTGCTCACCGACAACATCGATTTCGACCGGCTGCGCCTGAGCGCCCCGATCGAACTCATCGTGTCGGCGACCGACGTTGCAACGGGCCGGGCGCGGCATTTCCGGCGCAAGGAAATTGCTGTCGAAGCGGTGCTGGCGTCCGCCTGCCTGCCGACGCTGCATCATGCCGTCGAAATCGAGGGCCGCGCCTATTGGGACGGCGGCTTTTCGGCCAATCCGGATCTTGTCACGCTGGCGAGCGAGAGCCCGGTCAAGGACACCTTGATCGTGCAGCTCAATCCGACCACCATCGGGGGCCTGCCGCGAGGCGTTCGCGAGATCAGCGATCATGCCAACACGCTGACCTTCAATGCGCCGCTGCTGCGCGATGTCGAGATCATCGAGACGGCGCGCAAAACGCTTCGCGCGTCGTGGCTGCCGGGGCATGGGACAATGGTGCGGCTGGCGCGGCACCGGTTCCATCTCGTCGAAGCCGGCCGCTATACGAGTGCGCTGAAGCCCGACAGCAAGATGCAGCCCGACCGCGGTGTGTTGAACTATCTGTTCGGCGCCGGCCGCACCGAAGCCAGCAAGTGGATCGAACAGCATCTGAAGCATGTGGGACGGCGAGCCAGCATCGATCTCAGGCAGCGCTACCTGTTGCCGGCCGATCTGCAGACGCCGGTGAACCCGATCGAGATATCGGCGATCGAAGAACCGGAGAACTCCGAACCGGAATTGGGGTCGGAGCCGCAGCGCGCCTGAGGCCCAGTTCGGCAATTCGATAGACTTTCCCATCACAAACGGCGTGGTGCGATTGAGCTTCGTGTCGACGCCTGCGATCAGCCGACGAGCCTGGCGTAGCCGTCGCGCATGGTTTCCTCGATCAAAGCCTTGCATGCCCGGTGCGCACCATGAGCCGGCGCGATCTCGCCGACTTCCATTGCGGCGATGGCGTCGCGCTTGGCGAAGACGATCGGGGTCGCCACCGGGATCAGCATGGCGCCCTGCTTGTTGAGCGTGGTGATCAGCCCGCGCATGTGGCCGGACTGGTCGAGCTGGGAGACCATCACCATGCGCATCGCTCCCTTGGTCAGCGAGACGAAGTGGACGAACATCGAGGAAGCGGGAACGTAGATGCGGCCGCGGTGCTGGTAGGTGACGTCGGGGCGTTCGCTTTCCTCAAACAGCAGGCTCGGCCAGTCGGGATCCCAGACGATATCCGTGCGGTAGGCGACATAGGTGTCGGGCTTGGAGAATGACGGGCGCACGGTGAGGTAACAGCCGATGTAGTGGTCGACGGCCGCCTTCGTGTAGGCGCCCATATAGACGGGCGCAGCGTGCCCGCCGTCGCCTCTCAATTCCATCGGCCCGGAGACGGCAGCCCCGCTCCAGCCCTGCCTGATCGATTCGAAATCCAGTCCCAGGACCGCGCAGACATCGAACAGTGTCTGATCGCGCACCTGGCGCCCGGCGATCATGTTCTGCACGGTCTTTTCATGGCAGCAGGCGTTATCGGCCAACTCGGCCTGCGTCATCTTCTTTTCGATCATCGCGGTGCGGATCTTGGCGATGGCGGCGGCGCGGTCGGTGGACAGGTTCTGCTCGGGCATTGGTCGGTTTCTTCTCGCGGGATCGACGGTAAAGCTGCGCGGGCAATGCCGGGCTGCGGCGCGGGCCTTGCGGCTCCTTGCGGGAAACTACCGGGATTTGCGCTTTGGAAGCAATCGGCAAGAGGGGGAAGCGCGAAATGCCGGGGCGGATGCCGACCCGTGCTGCGCCTTCAGGTGTGATTTCCGGCTTGTCGAGCCACCATCCAATCAGCGGCCTTTCACTTCAACGACCTTCAATTCGTTTCGCATCGGTTCCCGAGGGAACAGCCGGAAGGAGAGAAAGGGATCAAGTTCGCGACATCGAGAGCTTGGTTTCATCACCAAGAAATTTGCTGACCATCGCTACTCCGGCGCCGCGTTGGGATACCCCCCGCACCAAGCATCCTGGCGGCGTCATTTTTTCAAAGGGTTTGCCGACCGTTCGGACCGGTCGGCAGGCAAGGGACGCCGGATGGTTTCGAGACCGCCAGCCGGCGTCCCGTTTTTTGTTCCGATGCGGGTCCGCGCCGTAATGCCAAAAAAGGCCGCCGGCGGATACCAGCGGCCCATTTATTTTTTACCCAACACTTGGCAAGCCGGTGTTGCTCTTTAATTCCCAACACTTGGCAAGCCGGTGTTGCTCTTTAATTCCCAACACTTGGCAAGCCGGTGTTGCTCTTTAATTCCCAACACTTGGCAAGCCGGTGTTGCTCTTTTTTTCCCAACACTCGGCAAGCCGGTGTTGCTCTTTAATTCCCAACACTCGGCAAGCCGGTGTTGCTCTTTTTTTCCCAACACTCGGCAAGCCGGTGTTGCTCTTTTTTTCCCAACACTCGGCAAGCCGGTGTTGGGGGTCAGCTGCGGCCGAGGATCGCGACGGAGACAGAAACGACGCCGGCGCCCTGCATGCCGATCTTGTAGGCAGCGGCTTTCGACAGGTCGATGATGCGGCCCTTGATGTAGGGGCCGCGATCGTTGATGCGCACCGTGACCGAGCGGCCGTTGTGCTTATTGGTGACGAGGACGCGGGTGCCGAAGGGCAGCGTCTTATGAGCCGCCGTCATGGCGTTCGGGTTGAAGCGGCCGCCGGAAGCAACAGCCTGGGGCTGCCAGTAGTAGGACGCCTTGCCGTGCAGCGTGCCGCCGCCCGAGTAGCGGTTCTTCGAATAGCTACCCTTGGCGTACGTTTTCGACTTAGCGTAGCTGCGCTTGGCTGTACGCTTCTTCGCCGAGGTGTAACCCTTCTGCGAATAGCGCTTCTTCTTGTAGGTGGCGGACTGACTGGCTGACTGGCGGGTTGCCGATTTGCGGTAGGTGTTCTTTTCTGCGGCCTTGTAGTGGTTGCCGTTGCAGGCATAAGCCGGACCGCGGCAGGTCCATTGGCCGCCTGCGGCCTGGGCAGAGACCGAACCGAACGCCAACAAAGCGGCAAGTGCGACTAGGATCGTGCGCATGATATTCTCCCTGCGTGAACGGCAGTGCTGCGGCGCAACAAGATTCCCGTCCGCGGAAGATTTGTTCCGGCGGCAGATGAAATCAGGTCGATGGAGCTATGTCTGCTCGGAAGACAGACGCTGAGCTTCAAGTGGAACCGCAGTACAACGCCAGAAACCCATCTGCCGTCGTGCTAATCTAAGAGGCCGGCAGCTTGTCGCGTGCCGAACCTGGTCTGGCGGCGGGAAGCAACACCGGCTGAGCGATCCGGTCAACCATTCATATTGTGATTTTTGTTTCAGTAAAGTTTGGTGCTACTTGATTCAAAAAGCTTTTCTGGTTTCCTGCGTGAACGGACCGTGACCGCAGGTCGCAGGTTTTATTGCAACTGCGAATAGGACTCAGGCAAAATGCGCAGTGCGGTGCAGCATCGCGAGCGGGTCGCAGCGGCACTGTCGGTCGCTTTGCAAACTGGCGCTTTCCATGAACCTCGCGGGCGCGTAGACCACCTTTCCGGCTGGTCGGAGATGCTCTGGTGGCGAGTGGGCCGTTGGTGATGCTCGGGGGTGGAATGCCTACGAAAGCGGGACTTGCAGATCCGTCGATTGGATTTCGCGAAGCACTCGGCGTCTGGGTGAAGATCGGCTTCCTGTCGTTTGGCGGTCCGGCGGCGCAGATTGCGCTGATGCATCGCATACTCGTCGATGAGAAGCGGTGGCTTACGGAGCGTTCTTTCCTGAGCGCGCTCAACTTCTGCATGCTGCTGCCAGGACCGGAAGCAATGCAGCTTGCGACCTATGCCGGATGGCGGATGCATGGCGTGGCGGGCGGGCTTGCCGCCGGCTTGGCGTTCGTACTTCCAGGCGCGCTCCTGATGCTCGGGTTGGCGAGCCTTTATGCGATCTATGGCTCATTGCCGGCGATGGAGATCCTGTTTCTCGGGGTCAAGGCGGCGGTGCTTGCAATCGTTCTCGAAGCGCTGTTGAAGGTGGCGCGCAAGGCGCTGAAGACGCAGGGCCACTGGTTCATCGCCGCAGCGGCTTTTGTCGCGCTGTTCTTCTTCCACGTGCCGTTCCCCATCGTGATCATGGTGGCCGCGTTCGCCGGTGCGCTGATGGCCTGGCGCGGAACCGCAGCAGTTGCTGGCGCCGATGAAAGCGAAGATCCGGGCTTTTCGCAGAGGATCATGGGCGAGCCGCGCACGCTTCTGACGATTGCCGTGTGGCTGGCCATCTGGCTGGTGCCGATCGCGGCTCTTTGGTTGTCGCTCGGCGGCGATCACATCCTTGTAAAGATCGGCGTGTTCTTCTCTAAGCTCGCGGTGGTGACGTTCGGGGGCGCCTATGCCGTGCTGGCCTACATGGCGCAGGAGGTCGTGCGCGGTTACGGCTGGCTCGAAGCCGGTGAAATGGTCGATGGGCTCGGCCTTGCCGAGACGACGCTCGGGCCGCTGATCCTGGTGACGGAGTTCGTCGGATTTCTCGCCGCATTCAAGGAGGGGGGCAGCCAGGCCTTCCTGATGGGGGCGGCGGGGGCAATCGTGACGTTGTGGGCGACGTTTGCGCCGTGCTTCCTGTGGATCTTCGCTGGCGCGCCCTACGTCGAGCGCCTGCAGCAGATGAAGCGGGCACAGGCGGCGCTATCGGGCGTCACGGCCGCGGTCGTCGGCGTCATCCTGAACTTGAGCATCTGGTTCGGGTTGAAGGTGCTGTTCACGGATTTCGTGGCGGTCAGCGCCGGCCCAGTGTCTCTCGACATGCCGCTGCCCGACTCGCTCGATTGGCGCGCCGGCGTGCTGGCTGTTCTCGCCGCTGTCGTCTTGTTCCGGTTCCATGCAGGTGTCATTGTGACGTTGATTGTCAGCGCCGCGGCATCGTTCGCGATCAGCGCGCTGATCTGAGGCTTCCTGGCGTAAGCACGACCAGAGAGGGGACTGCAATGGCAAGATTCAAGACCGTTTTGGCGGGGATCCTGGTGGGCGCTGGCGCTGCGGCCGGTGGCACAGGCCCCGCGGATGCGCGGGTCGTATGCAAGGATGGGTACCGAGTCCTCAAGGGGCAACTGCTCGGCACGCCCTACTGCCAGGATCTCTACCTGGTTCAGGTGGGGCGTGAGTTCGGCGTGACGGTCAGCGCGCGCGAGATTCTCAACAACCCCAACAGCAAACGCGAGCTGTGCCAGTTCATCGGCTGGGACATCCGCGTCCAGCACATATGCGAACCGGTGCTGCCGCGACGCGGACCGTTCTGATCGGGGCAGCCCGCCAGCGGCAGAAGAAAACAGCTGAGGCCTCGATCAGCTGGTGCTGCCGGTACCTTTGAGGGACTCGGCGTCGAGATTGGGGGTAATCTCGGAGGCATCCTGCGGGCGCCTTACGCGGCCATCGAACTGGGCGCCTTCGGAGATGGCCAGCTTCTGGTGGAAAATATCGCCGTCGACGCGGGCGCTTGGCATCAGCGTGATGGAAGCGCCGCGCAGGGCGCCGTGCACCTGACCTTCGATCTGGATGTGATTGGCGGTCACCGTACCCAAGACCCGTCCCCTCGGGCCGACGATGACTTCCTTGCCGTTGATGTCACCTTGTATCGTCCCGTTGATCTTGACCCGGCTCTGCGAGATGACGGTGATTCTTTCGCCGACGATTGCAAGGTCTTCACCGATAACGGATTCGCCCGCAGCGGATGGAGGCGCGACCGGGGCGGGAATCGGTGGAACCGGACGGGCGGGGGCCGCCGGTGCCGGCTGATCTGGAGGTCTCTGATCCTGGTTACGCCCGAACACGATAAATCTCCCTCGACGATTGCACCCGATCGACGCACCATGCCCGCAAGCTCATTGAAAGTCGAGCGACTGCGATCAGCATCATCAACCCAGCCGCAAAGTGTTGCCGGTAAAGCGATCGGCACTGTGCATTGTGGGCGAAACCGGCCCGCATCGGCCCGGTTGTCAGGCGGCTGATTGTTTCGCGGCAATTTAACTTTGAGGTCGGCAATCGCAGCCAAATCGGGCGGCCGGAAGATCAGTTGCTCTGGGCGAACCGGGTTTCGACTGCCACGCCCTGGCTGATCGTCTGGTAGACGACGCAGTAGCGCTCTGTGAGCTTGGCGAGCGTCGCCATCTGCTCTTCGCTCAAGTCGCCGTCGAGATCGAAGCGGAGGCGGACGGCGCGGAAGCCGACCGGCGCCTCGCGGTCAACGCCGAGCGTGCCGCGGAAGTCGAGATCGCCCTCGGCGGTGACGGTGCCGGCCCGCAGCGGCAGTTGGAGTGCCGTTGCGACGGCCTTCAGCGTCACCCCGGCGCACGCGACGAGGGCTTCAAGCAGCATATCTCCCGAGCAGGCCTCGATACCGGTTCCCCCCGTGGCGGGGTGCAGCCCGGCTTCGATAAGGGCCTTGTGGGTTTGCAGGGAGCAACTGACACCCTCCCCGAGCCGTCCCTCGGCTTTCAATGTGACCACCGCTGCACCAGGATCGCTGCGGTAGCGCTCCTTGAGCGGGGCCTGAAGCGCTTTCAGCTTGTCGCTATCCATCCGATTTTCTCCAGGCCTCGCTCGGGCACCGCTGTTGGGGACAACCGTTTCGCAATCAGCGCGGGACGTAGATGTCGACGAACGGGGCGCGGACATGAACGCCGCGGCGACTGCGGCGAACGCTGGCGTAGGGAGCGTCGACGTCGACGTTGCCGCGATACGTGTCGACGTCCGTGTAGGGGGCTTCGACGTAGCGTTGGTGGCGATGATGACGGTCAGAGTGCGAATACCTGCGGTACTTGCGATCGCGCTTCCAGCCGACGTCGACGATGGCGCCGGCAGATTTGGCGCCGGATGGCGATGCGGCGTTGAAGGGCGCGGCGGTGGCGGTCATGGCGCCGGCACAAACGCCAAGCGCAAGGGCTGCGGCAGTCAGGCAGAGTTTGCTGGAGATGATCATCGGGACTGCCTTCCTTCCTTACTACTTGCTTGATTCATCGTGCGTTTTCAGTAACGGCCAAACGTGGCCGCATGGCGATGGGGCAGTCTCTAAAGCATCATCCGACCATACGCGATCGCTTTTCGCGATCGGATGGTCGGATAAAGATGCTTTAGCATTATGATTCTAGAGCAACTTTATCCGATCCACGAATCGCCTTCGGCGATTCCGTCAGATCGGATGATGCTCTAGTGGCGCTAGCCGGGGGTCAACCGGACCGCTTCATTGCGCCGCGGATGACGAGCCAGCCGGAGGCAGCAGCCATTACGACAACAAGAATTGGCAGGGCCGGGGCGATGATCGGCAGAACCATGGATCGGCCAAGAGCCAGCGAGATTCCATCCGGGCCGCTGGTGAAAAAGGCAAGCCAGAAGCCGATCTGGACAAGTGCGGCGATTGCCGCTGGCAACAGGGCCGCGACAATAGGCCAGCGGCTAAGGGACAAGTTGCGATAACGCCTGAACAGAATCCAACCCAGAAACGGGATTGTGGCCAGTGTCAGCGTTGCCAGCCCGTAGAACCCGAACCAGCGCGTGCCGCCGCCAAGTCGCAGGGCAAGTGCGAGGACCATGACCGCGGCGGCAAGCGATAGTATGTGTGTCAGATAGCGTCGCGTATCCATCGCGTCTGGGTCTCCTTCAGAATGACGGCGTGCATTGGGCGTGTTGAGGGTTTTGGTTGTCAACACTGCGCAAGCGCGTGTTGAGGGTTTTGGTTGTCAACACTGCGCAAGCGCGTGTTGAGGGTTTTGATTGTCAACACTGTGCAGGCGCGTGTTGAGCATGAGACACAGGCACGGCTTCAATTGCCCGCGTCAGACCGTTTCGGCTTCAGAATAGGTCGAATCGCGCTTGTCAGCGGGGCAGCAACGCGCTTCGCTACGCCGCAATCGGTATATTCAGGGGCGCACCATGTCTGTTGGGGCACGCATCTTCGTTGCGGTCAATTTCATCATCCTCGGGTTGTCGTTCATCGCGACAACGGTCGTGCTGTTCGTCGAGTACGGCCTCGAAGGGCAGGCCGACTGGGCGGCATTGGCAACCTATTATTCGCACCTCTTCATCTTCTTCCCGACGTTCGGGATCCTGGCGCTGATTGCCTTCTACGTTCCAGCCAGCATTCTCGTCGATATGTACTGGACCTACGTGCCCAACGGTAAGGTTCGCTTTTCCATCGGCTATGTGGTCGCAATTCTGCTGGCGCTTGTCGGCGGCAGCGTCATCGGCGGCGGCGGCGGGCTGAAATCAATCTTCGAGATCAAGCCGGGCGTGCTCGCGGCCGACAAGGGCGACCCGTCTGGTTGCGATGCAGGATCGGGGGCCTGCCTGCGTGCGCCCGTGCTCAAGTCGCTGGCCAATGTCCGCCTGCAATCGACCAAGCGGCTCGGCATGTCGCAGTTCGTGCGCAATTGCACGCCAGACGATCTTTTCGATTCCCAGCCGGAGCGGGACAGGAAGCTCCACTGCTTCGTGACGCTGAGCCTCGTCAATGCCGATCAATGCTGCCGGGCGCAGCAGCGATTTGGCGAGGCACTCAACAGGATGCACGCAGTCGAGGCGAACCGCTCCGTCACGGGGACGGCGCATCGCTACCTGCTGCCGCTCAAAGTGTTCTTTCTCCTTGTGGTCCTGGCGATTGCGATCCTGCTGGTCATCCGCCACCGGCTGCTGGAGGAGCACTACGCGCCCTACATGAAGAAGCTGCAGAGGGGCGTGCTGATCGGAGCCTTCGCGATGCTGGTATGGCCGCTGATGAACCTTGCGTTCCTGCAATCGTCGGGGCTGCTCTATGGAACCGCGCACGAAAGCGTCTACAGGGATGCCTCGCCGGTGATCCTGGCGGTCTACGTGCTGTGGGCGCTGCTGCTCGTGTTCTTCTTCTTCAAGTCGTTCGACGGCGCCGACAAGGACATGGAGAACATGGGGAGAATTGGCGGTATCGTCGGTTCGGCGGTTTTCGCATTCAACTATCAGTCGATCGTCGATTACGCTGTCCGCTTCGCCGGGTCGGGGGCGACGGCCATCACCATTGGAACGATATTTGCCATCGCCGTCATCGCGCTCGTGGCGGTGGTGCTGCAGCCAAAACGCTCGCCAACAGGCAAGCTGTCGTTCGACAAGTAGCTCGGCTCGTCAGCCGCAACGTTCGACGGCTGCCTCAGGCGGCCTGCGAACTCGCGTGGGCGGCATCGATCCAGGCTTTGATCTTCTCGATGTCGGGCGGTTCGCCATCGCGCAGCAGCCTGCGGCCCGAATGCGTGGCGGCGAAGGCCAGGATATCGGCGGCAAGAGATTCGGGTTCGGCTTCGGCGATGTCCTCGGTATAGCGATAGCCGGCGCCGACCAGCAGCTGCGATTGCGTAACCCTGAGACCCGGGATCGTCAGCATCAGGCGGGATTCGTCCTGCCAGCCCTCGACGGTTGCCGCGTTGATGCGGCTGTCACCAAGATTGGCCGCGATCTTCGCCGGGTCGGCCTGCATCAGGTCGGAGACGGTGAGGAGTCCGAGCCCGCCGAGGCGTTCGGCGGTCTTCGGCCCGATCGAAGGGGCGGCTTCGATGGCGTCGGGCAGTGCAAGGCGGTAGCGCTCGCCGGCGGGCTGCAAGACGGCGAGCTGGGCGGTGAGTGTCCTGGACGTTGCCGGTTCCAAATCTGTCTTCGGCTTTTCCCTGACGGCTTCGGGGGCGGGAGCGGGTCGCACCAGGCTTTCGAGTTCCTTCGCAGCCGAAGCGCGCTTGGCCGGGGCGATGCCGAGCAGGGTTTGCCGGGCCGACTTCTCCTTGCCGCTCTTGAGGCGCTTGGCGCGCTCGGCGGCCCTTGCGGCAGCACGGGGCGCGGCGATCTCGGCGTTGTGGAGATCGCGGACGGCACGATCGTCTTCGGGAAGCGTCTTTTCTACGCGGCCGGTGGCCATCAACTCGTCGTACATGGCGGCGACTTCGCGGCGGGTTGCGGCGTCTTCGATGCGATTGAGCATAAAGCGCACGGGGACCTTCAGCGTGGCGAGCAGACTTGACGCGGTCAGGCTGACGGTCGGCGGTTCGAACCCGGCTTCGGCAATCGCGCGGTCAAGGAGATGGGCAAAGCCGGTGCGGGCATAAACCAGGAGATCGCCGATCAGGCGGCGGGCAACCGGGTCGAGGCCCTTCTCGGGCGACACGACGCCGGTATTGATGTCGTAATGGGCAATGAGACGCTCGTATTCGGCGTGGCTCGTCTCGGCACCGAGGCAGACGTAATCCTGGAGCCAGCCATCGGTTTGAGCGGGCTGCGGGGCGGCCACCGCCTTGCGGCCGGCAGCTTCGCCAACGAGACCATCATAGGATTTGCTGATCGACCATTCGGTGGCGCGGTGAATCGCGTTTTCCGCTTCCGATTGGGCGGTGTGGAAGGGCATCAGTGGATCGGTGAAGTAATGCGAGAGGATGCCGGCGCACCAGGCGGCCTCGCTCCACTTCCTGTTGTGCAGGGCTTCGACGAGATGCGCATACCAGTTGCGCGCCTTTTCCGGGGCGCCGCCCCAGTAGTCGTCGCTGGGATGCAGGACGTGATTCTTGAAATCCTTGAATTCGTTGTCCGGGGCCTTCGAGCCTTCGACGTAGGACTTGGCGTTCGCCAGAAACAGCCGTTGCCACTTTTCGGCGTCCGGGCCGCTCAGGTGGAGGAGCGCGTCAAGCGCGAGTTTGTGATGGGTGCCGGAAGCGTGGGCGGCGCGGATGATTGTGAATTGAAGGCTCATGCGATCTCGTCCTCTTTAGTGTAGTGCACCTGACGTTTGGTCCCCACTTGCGGCTTGGTTCGCTGCCAAACGCCAGGTGCAAAAGCTACACTAGAATCATAGAGTTGCTAGTGTTCCTCATGGTTCTGACATTTGCTCGCAACCCAGCCGCGCCGGGAAGCAAATGTCAGAACCGGAACACTAGGCCCCGGGCGTTTGACGCAGGGTAGGGTGAGTCGCGCAATTCAGGAATTGGCCGGCCTTCGAAGGTCATCGAACGATGCCTAAGTGACGCCGCTAGGAGCAATGCAATTCGGGCTAATCGCGGGTTGGCAAGCGGGCGGTGGTGTTACGTGCCCGCTCGCTTGGCGCGGATGATGAGGGGGCCGGAAGGCGCGTCCGCCTTGTTCTTGTCGCGCCGGCAGCGGCCCGAGCAGTAGCGGATTTCCTCCCAGACGCGGGCCCACTTCTTGCGCCAGGTAAAGGGCCGGCCGCAAGTGGCGCAGATCTTGTGTGGCAGGTCGTGCTTGTTGATCTTGTTGGGCACTGGCTTCTACTACCGACCTTCACGCCACCAGGCGAGCGAGAGCAGAGCGAGCAGCATGGCAAGGGCGGCAAAGCCGGTGACCATCGGGGTCAGTTTGACGCCTCGCGTAATGTAGGCATCGCGGTCGTGCAGTCCAAGCCAGCCGGAGCCGGCAAAGATGCGGGCGCCTTTCAGCATCGAGATGCGCGGAACCGTAACGGAAGCGGCATCGCCGGCAGCGAGAAATCCGGAAGGCTTGGTCCAGAACTCGCCGCCGCCGGTGGCGTTCGAAATGGGGCGCAGCTTGTCGGCGGTGGCGGTGACTTCGCTCATCTCGCGGGTGTCTTCGGTGCCGGCGTAGGCGACGGCGGAAAGCTTGCCGACCGGCGGCGGGGCCTCGCTCTCGGCCTTGTAGAGTCCCGGAAGCTTGACTTCGAGGGTCTTGCGCCAGATGCCGGGCCTGACCTTGTCGAGGGTGATCGTCTCCTCTTCGCCGCCGGGAGAGTGGATCTTCACCGATTCGACTTCGTCGCCCATGGAATGGCGCTCGACCGTCAGGTTGAGCCCCTTGGCTTCCGCAATGAGGCGCTCGTCCTCGAGGTCGGGCTCCTTCATGAGCCAGTGGGACAGCTTGCGCAGGAGGTCGGTGTGCGGGCCGCCGCCTTCGAAGCCGCGCGCCCACAGCCAGGCGTGGTCGGAGGTGAGGAGAGCGATGCGGCCTTCGCCGCGGCGGTCGAGGATGAGGAGTGGCTTGCCGTCGGCGCCGTTCATCAGCACATTGCCGCGGCTGGTTTGCACTTCGACGTCGACCTGCCGGAACCAGCGGCCCCAGTCGGGTTTGCCGTCCGCGCCCTTGGCGCCGGGAAGGTCGCGGGTGACGGGATGGCGATCGCCGGCTTCGGACAGCGTCGGCTTGAACGGCTGCTCGATGACACGGCCGAGCGGCTTGCCGGGGATGACCGGGTTGAGCGGCGTACGGAACAGGCTGTAGCGCCCGGCAAAATCGTCGCCTGCGGCGATCAGCACGGCGCCGCCGTGTTCGTTCACGTAGCGGGCTATGTTGTCGTAGTAGCCGAGCCGCAGGATGCCGCGGTGGGTGTAGCGGTCGAAGATGATGAGGTCGAAATCGTTGATCTTGTCGGAGAACAGTTCGCGCGTCGGAAAAGCGATCAGCGAGAGCTGGTTGATGGGGGTGCCGTCCTGCTTTTCGGGCGGACGCAGGATCGTGAAGTGGACGAGGTCGACGGCGGCGTCCGATTTGAGAAGATTGCGCCATGTGCGCTCGCCTGCGTGCGGTTCGCCCGAGACCAGCAGGACGCGCAGATTCTCGCGCACGCCTTCGGCGGCAACGACGGCGCGGTTGTTGGCCTGCGTCAACTCTCCATCGACGGGCTCGAGTTCGATTTCGAGGATGTTGGTGCCGGCATGGGGAAAGGGCAGCTCAATGAGTTCCTTGACGCCGATCTCGGTCGTCAGCGTCTCGTCGGGCTGGCCTTCGCGGCGCACCTTGAGGCGGACGACGGGGCTGCGGCTGCCGGCGCTGCCGGTTTCGACGACGCGCAATTCGATGTCGCGCGACTGGCCGACAATGCCGTAGCGCGGCGCGGTGATGATCTCGATGCGGCGGTCGAATTCGCCGGGGCGGCCGGTGATGAGCGCATGGACGGGAGCGTCGAAGCCGAGGGCGGCGGCCTTCTCGGGGACGTCGTGGATCTGGCCGTCGGTCAGCATGATGACGCCGGCAATGCGGTCGGGAGGCGTCTTGGCCATCGCCTTGCTGAGAGCGGCGAAAAGTTGCGTGCCGGTCGCACGGCCGGTGCTGTCGGACCGCGCCGTCACCCACTTCACTTCGAGTTTGTCGAGGCGGCCGAGCCGGCTTTCCAACTCCGCACGAACGGCGGCGGACTGCTCGGGGCGCCCGGCGAGAGCCTGGCTCGTCGATTCGTCGACGACGACGATGGCGATATTCGCGAGGTAGTCGCGCTCCTCTTCGCGCAGCGTCGGGTTGGCGAGCGCCAGAAGCATGGCGGCGACGGCTAGGGCGCGCAGGGTCGCCCCGCGCGTTCCGCGGAGGAACATGAGGCCGACGAGCAGTGCTGCCAGGATCGCAACGGTCCAGAACAGCGGCTCGGGGATCAGCGGTGCGAAGTCAATCGACCAGTTCATGAGGCTCCGTTAGCGGCCGCGACGGGCCATTGGCGTTGTTCTTATTGGCCAAGCCGTTCGAGCAGCGCGGGCACGTGGACCTGGTCGGCTTTGTAGTTGCCGGTCAGTGCGTGCATGACAATGTTGATGCCGGTCCGGAAGGCCATCTCGCGTTGGATTTCGCCACCGGGCACGGTCGGGTAGAGAGGTCGCCCGCGCGGATCGAGCGCCCAGGCGGATGCGAAGTCGTTCGAGGTGATGAGGATCGATGTCACGCCGTCGGCGCGGCGGGCTTCGCGCGAGGCTTCCGCGTCGGGTACGCCGCCGGCCTCGACCCACAACTCCCCGCCATCCCAGCGGCCTGGAAACTGACGCAGAAGATAGAACGTTTTCGTCAAGACATGGTCTTCCGGCACGGGTTCAAGGCGCGGCAGGTCGAGCTTGCCGATGATGGCCTGCAACGGGGTTTCCTTGCCGCCGTTGAGGGCAAGCCCCGAGGGCATCCCGGTGCCCTGGTCGCGGGTGTCGAAGATAATCATTCCGCCCTGCTTCATGTAGGCGTCGATCTTGGCGAGCGCCTTTTCCGGCAGCGGGCTGGCGTCCGGCTCGACCGGCCAGTAGAGCACCGGGAAAAACGAGATGTCGTCGTTGACGATATCGACCGCCATCGGGTCGCCGGGTATGACTGCTGTGCGCAGTTTCAAAACGCGCGAAAGTCCGGCGAGGCCGATGCGGCTGGTGTCGTCGACCTGCGGTTTGCCGGACAATACATACCCGAAGGTCACGTTGCCGGTGGCTTTCAGCGCCTTCTTTTCGAGATCGCCGAGGGCCTGGGCGGGCGCCTGGGCTTGCGCTACAGGGGATGGGAACAGGGCGAGGCTGGCGAGGCTCAGAGCCAGGACGGCGAAGGCCGACAGGGAAGACGCGGAAGCGCGGGCAGTCCGGCTGGAGCCGGAAGTGAAGATGCCGGCGATACCCTGCATCAGCAGGACCGCGCCGATATCGACGAGGATGAGTGCGAAAGCCAGGGCGAGCAGCGTCGGTTTCAGCGGCTCGGCTTCGGCGCTGGAGTAGGCGAGCCTGGCGATGCCGGCCGGCATCGCGGGAAGCGGCTCAAGGGCGGCGCCGGGCGCTATGACGTTGAGCGCGCGCGGCGAGCCGGCCGACCCGTAGTAGCCGGGTGGATGGTCGGGGCCAGCGGTGGCGCCTTCGAATTCATCGACGGGGATGGCGCGCGCGGTCGGCGGCGGCGGGCCGGGCTGGCCGAAGCCGTTGAGGGTTTCGAAAGGGCTGAGCGCGCCGGTTTCGGTTGCGGCCTGCGCCGCTTTTGCAGTCGCTGCGCCGGTGACGTCGCCAACGGGCGTGCCGCCAAGCCGGCCGAGGCTGACGATGCGGTTCAGCATGTCGACGAACAGTCCCGAGATCGGCACGTTGGACCAGTCGGTGTTGGCGGTGATGTGGAACAGGACGACAAGGCCTTCGCCTCGTTTCGAAGCGGTGACGAGCGGGGTGCCATCGCCAAGGCGGGCCCAGACGCTGACGTCCGGGCCGATCTGCGCGGGATCGGCCAGCACCTGCCGGCGGACGGCGACGTCTTCAGGGATCTTGAGGCCGGCGAAGAGGCTCGTGTCCTCGAAGGTGCCGAGTTTCTGCGGCGTCGACCAGGAGAGCGCGCCGCCCAGCGTGCGCCCGCCGATGCGCAGCGGTACAGGCAGAAGATCGTCGCCGCCCTTTTCAAGACGCGGACCAGCGAAGCGGACGAGCAGGCCGCCCTTCTCGATCCACTCGGACAGCGTGTCCGACAGACTGGGCGGCAAAGTACCGATATCGGCGAGGATGAGCACGCTCGAGTTCTGTTTCAACGCCGTCTCGATGCCGGCGGCGATGTTCTTGTTCTCCGGCTTGACGACTTCAGCGGTCGGGCCGAGCGCCTTCTCGATATAATAGAAGGGGGCCAGCAGGGGCTGGGACTGCTCGCGGGATTCGCCTGAAATGAGACCGACTCGCTGGCGGCGCGCGCGCGCATCAAGCAGGCTGACCGCGCCGGCGGACTGCTCGCCGTTGATGGCGACGCGGGTCACCTGATTGCGCAGTTCGAGCGGCAACTCGAGTCTCGCGGTGGTATTGAATTCGCCCGCAGAGAGGGTGAAGTCGGCGGTGCCGAGTAGCTCGCTGCGCGCGGAGAAGGCTTCGAGCCGGCCCGCGAGCGCCGGGCCGGCGGCGCGCAGGACGCGCGCTTCAAGCCCACCGTCGGCTGCGACCTTGGCTTCGAGGCCGAGCGGTTCGCTGCCGCCGGGGTCGGCGGCGACGGCGAAGGTGCCCGCCTTCGCGGCAGCGGACAGGTCGTTGGTGAAATCGCCCGCCTGGCCGCCATGATCGATACCGTCGGTCAGCCATACGACGCTTGTGCCATCGGCGCCGGACAGGGCGGTTTTCATCGCCTGCGCGGCGGCGTTGCGATCGGGAGCGTAGGGCATGGGGGTGAGGGCACGGGCGGTGGCGCGGGCTTCGGCTGGCGATTGTATCCTGGGCGCGCGGGCGCCAAGTCCTGCCGTCGGCAGGATCATGACCGGCCGGGACTGGGTCTCGGCGGTCGTGATCAGCCGGTCGATCATGCCCTTGCGGTTATCCCAGTTGGGTGCCCCCGCCCAGCCGTTGTCGACGGCGATGACGAGGGGGCCGGAGCCGGACAGCGTCGTCTGCCGCTCGGGGTTAAGGATTGGTTCGGCAAGCGCGAAAATGACGAAAGCTGCGGCAAGCAGCCGGATCAGCAGCAACCACCAAGGCGTCTTGGAGGGGGTTTTCTCGCGGTTTTCGAGATCGGCAAGAATACGGGTGGCAGGGAACGTCTGCTGGCGCGGGCGCGGCGGCGTGGTGCGCAGCAACCAGTAGATCAGCGGCAGGGTGGCGAGGCCGGCCAGCAGCCAGGGGCTCAGGAAGGCGAGGGCTCCAAGGCTCATCGGGGACGCCTCCCATTATCCTGAAGGCGGGCGATGAGGTTCAGCATCGGTTCGGTTGCCGGGCGGTCGGTGTGGTGGACCAGCATCGACCAGCCGAGCCGATTGGCGAGGTCGCGCAGGCCGCTGCGGTGCGCTTCGAGGCGTTCGCGGTATTCCTCGCGCAGCGATTCGACGCGGTCGCCGATCCAGCGCTGACCGCGCTCGGGATCGATGAATTCCATGCGCCCCTCGAAGGCGAGCGATTCTTCGATCGGGTCGAGAACCTGGATGAGGTGCCCGGAGATATCGGCGCCGGCCAACCGTTTCAGGGCTTCCGAGATCTGATCGAGCGGATCGAGGAAGTCGCTGATCAGGACGGTGCCGGAAAAACGCGATATGCGCGCAGCGGGCGGCAGGCCCGAGGTCAAGGCCGGTTCGTGGCCGTGGGCGATCAGCGATTCGGCAAGGCGCGCGGTCGCGCGACGGCTGGCGGTGGGGTTCGTCAGGCTGAGGAGGCCGACGCGTTCACCGCCGCGGACGAGGAGTTCGGCAAGCGCCAGCATCAAGACGACGGCGCGGTCGCGCTTGGAGACGGGTGCGAGCGTGCTCTGGAAATTCATCGAGGCGGAAAGGTCGGGCCACAGCCAGACGGTGTGGGCGGCTTCCCATTCGCGCTCTCGGACGTAGACGTGGGTCGACGAAGCGCTGCGCCGCCAGTCGATGAGCATCGTCGAGTCGTTCGATTCATACTGGCGAAACTGCCAGAACGTTTCGCCGGGGCCGGCACGGCGACGGCCGTGGACGCCGTGCGTCACGGTGTGCGAGATGCGCGCGGCCTCCAGCATCAGTTCGGGCAGCCGCTCGGCCAGCGCGTGTGCAGCTGTCTCAAGTTCGACGACCTTGGCGGTCCCGGCGTTGCGATAGGTCTCAGGGCTGGCGGCCATGCGCGGGTTATCCCACCCGCTCGGCAAGGCGGTCAATGATTGCATCGAGCTGCTTGCCTTCGGCGCGCGCCGTGAAGTTGAGCGCCATGCGATGTCTGAGGACCGAGCCTGCAAGCGCCACGACATCGTCGACCGACGGCGCCAGGCGGCCATCGAGAAGGGCTTTGGCGCGGACGGCCAGCATCAAGGCCTGACTGGCGCGCGGGCCGGGTCCCCATGAGACGAAGCGGTCGGTTTCCGCATCGGCGCCCGTTGCCGGTCGCGCGGAGCGAACGAGGCTGAGGATCGCGTCGACGATGCGATCGGGCACCGGCATCTGGCGGACCAGACGCTGGATCTCCATCAACTCGCCAGCAGACAGTACGCTTTTCAGCTCATGCTTTTCGGTACCGGTGGTGGCGTGAAGCATGCGGCGCTCGGCGGCGAGATCGGGATAGGTCACGTCGATCTGCAGCAGGAAGCGGTCGAGCTGGGCTTCGGGCAGGGGGTAGGTACCCTCCTGCTCCAAGGGGTTCTGGGTGGCGAGAACATGGAAGGGCTTGGGCACGTCGTGGCGGACGCCGGCGACCGAGACGTGGTGTTCCTGCATGGCCTGGAGCAGCGCCGATTGCGTCTTCGGCGAAGCGCGGTTGATTTCGTCGGCCATCAGAAGCTGCGTGAAGATCGGCCCCTTGATGAAGCGGAACGAGCGCTGCTGGCCGGGCACTTCATCGAGGACTTCCGAGCCGATGATGTCGGAGGGCATGAGGTCGGGCGTAAACTGGACGCGCTTCGCATCGAGGCCGAGAACGGTGCCGAGCGTTTCGACGAGCAGCGTCTTGGCGAGGCCTGGGACGCCGATCAACAGTGCGTGACCGCCCGACAGGATCGTAATGAGTGCTCGCTCGATGACCTCGTCCTGGCCGAAGATCACGGTCGCTGCGCTGGCGTGAGCGGCGCGGACGCGCTCAGCGGCGGCTTCGAGGCGGGGAACGATGGTCGAGTCGGTTTCCATGGTCATGCTCATGCGCGCGGCGTGTCCCTGAGAGTGTTTCGAGTGGCCCGCTGCGTGTTGCCGCAGACGGTCGTATAGGCTCTATAACACTGTTAAGTCGAAATTCGTGCCATGACCGGCCACGGCGGCCTTACGATCAAGTGCTGCCGGGGCAGGGTCAAGTGAATGTTCGTTAAGGGCCTGGTCAAAGGTGGGAACATCGCGCATTTTTGCCGGGTACTGAAGGCATACTATGACGTCGCAATCCGAGGATCACACCGCGCGCCCGCGAATTCGGGGACTTGAAGACCTGCTGCGCGCGGCCGGCGCATTGCGCGATGCTCCGGTAGAACAATGGGATCCGCCATATTGCGGGGACATCGGACTGGCGATCGCAGCCGACGGCACTTGGGTCTACCAAGGCAGCGCGATCCGGCGCCCGAAACTTGTGAAACTGTTCGCGCGGGTTCTGAGGCGCGACGACGACGGGCGCTATTTCCTTGTGACGCCGACGGAAAAAGTCGATGTCACCGTCGCCGACGCACCTTTCCTTGCCGTCGAAATGGAAGCTCGCGGAGAGGGTCGCGAGCAAACGCTCATTTTCCGGACGAACGTCGACGACGTCGTCATGTGCGGGGCCGATCACCGGCTCTACTTCGTCGAGGAACCGGGGCCGGGAGGATTTAAGCCGTACGTCAGGGTGCGGGGTCGTCTTGAGGCCCTGGTGGTGCGCGCGATTACCTATGAGCTCTTCGAACTGGTCGAGGCGGACGCGATGGGCCGGCCCGGGATCTGGAGCGGGGGCCGGTTCTTCAGGGTGGAGCCTGCGGCGGACGTCTGAGACCGCATCGCCCGAAGCTTCAATGGAGGCGGTAATCTCCTTCGATCAGACGGACTTCGGCAGGTGTAATCAATTGCCGGTGGCAGACGGTGACCTTGTAGAGCGGGCCGTCGAGATTGGCCTCCCAGAAATCGAGAAAACCGCGCAGTCTTGGAAAGCGGGGGTGCAGGTCGAGGTCCTGCCAAATGAAGGTCTGGAGTAGAGCTGGATGATCGGGCATACGGTAGAGGATCTCAGCGGTGGTCAAGGCATAGCCCTGCAGCTGTCTGGCGAAGTCCGATGTCGTCATGCACTTGCTCCTTCGTGGTCGTGGTCTTTCGGGTTGCCGGCTTCGGTTGTTGGCGCCAGTGCGGTTGCCAATAAGGGCGCGACTCATTTCGAGCGCTCTCCATGTTACGGCCGATATCGTGTATCAGTCATGAAAAAACTGTCTGAATTCAAGAGTTTGGCAGCCACCGCTGGGGGCGGCTAACAGAAACGCGGGCGCTGTGGACTTTCTCAATTTTGCACTGACGAGTTTCACAACTTTCTTCGCGACCATCGGTCCGGTCGAAGCGGCGGTGCTGTACGCCGGCTTCACAAGCGAACTGGCGCGGGGCGAGCGACGACGGCTGGCGTTCCGCGCGGTCCTGATTGCCAGCCTCATCCTGCTCGCATTCACGCTTTTCGGGCAGCTGCTGCTGGTGCAACTCGGCGTGACGCTGGCCGCGCTCAAGACCGCAGGCGGCGCCATCCTCGGGCTGATTGCGATCGACATGATCTTTTCGGGGCCGGGAAGCCGTTCCAAGCTGACGCCGAAGGAAGGCGAGGAAGCCCTGCACAAAGAGGACGTTGCCGTATTCCCGATGGCGACGCCGCTATTGGCGGGGCCTGGAGCGATGAGTGCAGGGATCGTTCTGGCGGCCCGCGCGCAGGGGGACGTCCTGCAGATTGCCGGCATACTCGCCGGACTTGGAGCGGTGTTGGCGATCACGCTCGCGTTACTTCTGGCAGCGCCGGAGGTTGGGCGGCTTCTCGGCGTCACGGCGCAACGCGTCATGATGCGCGTTTTTGGAATCTTATTGGCGGCGATCGCGGTGCAGGCGTTGTTTGATGGCCTGCAGGACGCAGGCTTGACGCGCTAGTGGCCCGTCGCGCCAAAATCGCATCATGGCCGCAACCTCGTCCGATTTTGGCGCGACATCAGGGCCACTAGCAACATCAATGGCTTAGTGAGGCGTTTATCGCGCCTTAGTTGACTCAAAC
>Ga0180009_10002060_pt1 | contig 23778 bp, 27 predicted proteins | sample OS_PC_MetaG_FD_123537 | JGI IMG/M metagenome (GOLD analysis project Ga0180009, IMG submission 123537) | Groundwater microbial communities from the Aspo Hard Rock Laboratory (HRL) deep subsurface site, Sweden - OS_PC_MetaG | ecosystem: Environmental > Aquatic > Deep subsurface > Groundwater...
GCCCTTAGCCTCAAGAATATCTCTGGCTTTTGCCATGCCCGTGTTGCCAGGCAATGCTTTCCTGTCAGCAGCATAGTCTTTTCCGAGAAGCGCCTTTGCGCGCTTCAATACATCATCAGTCATTGTTCTGCCTCCTTAAGAATATCAATAGTGAGCTTTACAACAGTAGATGGCCTGAGCTCGTTCTGCAGCAATGAAGGTATGAGAATCACAGACCTCTTGCCCTGGCTCGCAATCTTCTTCGTTATTACAAACTGCTTATTATCCATACAAATCAACACCCAAAGTATACTTTATGCACAGCAGAAGAACAGAACCACTATTTAAACCTTTCGCTTTTTCATCACTTAATAGTAGTATCAAAACAAGTACAACCTTCCAACCACCAAGGCCTAAAAACGCTTCTTTGTTAGACGAACTAACAGAAAGATTTAAATATCCCTTGTGCGTTATATCATCTAACATGATAACAAAAGCACAGATAATGGTATTCAAGAGGTCTGCAGACACCCTTTATTCCTCGGCAGACTACACCTCTGCGACAATCCTCTATTTCAAGACTTTGTTTGCAGTACAGGACTTCCTTCTTCTTGAGGAGACTGGAGAGTCGCCGAAGGACCACAACGCGAGGTTCAGGAGCCTGGAGAAGAATTTCCCGAAGCTCTTCAAAGAGCTTGACATCGAGTTCACGACTTATAGGGACACATACTCAAAGATCATCGACAAGGAGACATGCGACAGGATAAAAAGGATTGTGGAGAATGACATCAAGCAATATAATGTTGCCCAAGAGCCTGAAGGCGATATTGGAAAAGGACCTGAAGATAATTGATATAATCCTGTTCGGTTCTGCGGCAAGAGGGAAGGAGAAGCCGAACGACATAGACATACTGGTATTGTTCAGGGACAAGGTCGACAAGGACGCCGAATACATGATCCGCAAGGAGCTTGAGAAGAAGTATAAGAATGTCTCAATTATCTCAAAGACTGAAAAGACTGTCCTGGAAGAGTCATTTGACGCGAGGGAGAGTTTCCTTTTCGAGGGGAAGAGCATGTTTACCGGTAAGCGCGTTGCTGGAAGATACGGGTTCTGCTCTTTCGGCATGTTCAAATACAGTTTTAGTGGATGGGACAAGCTGAAAAAGACGAAATTTTACTATGCGCTGAACGGCAGGTCAGGCAAGAAAGGCGTTGCTGAGATGCTGGGCTGCATAAAACTGTCAGACTCTGTTGTCCTTACGCCACTGGAGAGGATCGAGGAGTTCAGGGAGTTCCTTGACTCCTGGAAGATAGGCTATATCTATGTACCGACACTTGTTCCTGCAAGGCTGGGCAGGAAGAAGATACTGGAATCAGGATAAGATGCTTTATTGAGAAGAATCGCTAGAAGAGTCCTTACTCTGCTTCCCATTCGAGCTCAAGGAAGTGCGTAGAGCAGCTTATGCACGGGTCATACGCGCGTATCATCTTCTCTATCTCGAGCTTTATGTCATCAGGGCTCCGTCCGAGTATCGACGGCAGGTAGTCCTTTATGGCCTCTTCCATGTGCTGGAGGTTCTGTGTCGTCGGTGTTGTTATGTCTGCGAATGTGCAGTATCCCTTGTCGTCGAACCTGTAATGGTGGAAGAGTATGCCTCTGGGCGCTTCGCATGCTGCTATGCCGTCGCACGAGCAGGGCTTTACAGTGAACTCTACAGGCTCTTCCTGCTTCAGCTGAATGTTTGACAGGATTATTATCGCGCGGTTTATGCCTTCAAGTATCTCGAGCGCCTGCGCAGGTATGTTCATGAAAGGGTTACTCTTCCTTGCGCAGATCTCGCGCGCATACTGTTTCGCCTCGTTGGTGAGCATCTCGAAGTTGTTGCATATCCTGGCCAGCGCCCCGACAAAGTAGCTCTTGCCCTGCTGCGTGGCGAACTCTGCTGTCGAGCCCTCCCGGAGGTATTCCTTGAAGTGCTGGCGGTAGTCCTTTGTCGGGAAGCACGCCCCTCCCTCGCACCTTACGAGGGTGTCTGAGTAGAAGTATGTCCCTCCTGTGAGCGCAAAGTGAGGCGCTTGTTTGGTGAATTCAGGGTATTTCAGCTTCATGAAGAGCTTGACTGTCTCGACAGCGTCCTTCTTGCAGGCCTTGAGTTCATCGAGAAGAGAGTCTATCTGCGCCTTGTCAGGTATCCTCGAGAACCCGCCGAGGACGCAGCCTATCGGGTGTATGTCCCTTCCTGCGATCGTGAATACCAGGTGGTTGCCGAGCCTTTTCAGCCTGAGCGCCCTCTCGACTGTCGCCTTGTTCTTCTTCGCGAGCCCCATCGCGCTCCCGACCCCGACGTAGTCCGGCAGCGTGAGGAAGTAGAGGTGCAGCGCGTGGCTCTGGAGTATGCCCCCGATGTTCAGCACCTCCCTGAGCTGCTTTGTCTGCTCTGAAACCTTGATGCCGAAAGCGTCCTCTATTGCCTTGATTGCGGTGATGGTGTGGACCACTGAGCATACCCCGCATATCCTCGACGAGATATGGCTTATGTCGTTGAACTTCTTGTCCTTGAGTATGCCTTCGAAGAACCTTGCGCCTTCAAGGACCCTCAGCTCCACCTTCTCGACTTTTCCTCCTTCTACCTTGACGTAGAGCTTCGCGTGCCCTTCTATCTTTGTTATGTGCTCAAGGTCGAGTTTTCTTGTCATCTTCCTTTTTCTCCTTCGCGTCAGCGGGCTTCGCGCCCATTGACTTCCTGACATTCTGCCCGCCGAACTTGCCCAGCTTGCCGATGATGTCCTTCTCTTCGAGCCCCCAGCTCTTGAACAGCGCCGCCTCTGCAGGGAAGTTTGCTGTCTCGAGCGGTCCTCTGCACATTATGCAGGGTATGTTCTGCTTTATGCATACTGCGTTGCAGCCGCCGTGTGTGAGCGCTCCCAGGCATACCTTTTTCTCGCGCAGGAAGCAGTTGACTCCCCGTCGGGGGCATTGTCTACATACAGGGCCTTCAAAAGGCGTTGTCTCTTTGCCTTCAAGGTAGTTGCTGACGAAATCGACGAATTCCTTCTTGAGTATAGGGCAGCCGTACATGTAGTAGTCCACCTTGACGAAGCTGGCTATCGGCTGCGCCTCTATCGAGTCTGAGAGCATCTGCTGGTTGTAGATATACTTGCCCAGCTCCTTGTTCTCGATGAAGTTCAGCATTGCAGGTATGCCGCCATAGCATGCGCACGCGCCTAGCGCGACAAGGAGCTTGGACTGCGACCGTATCCTCTTGAGCTTCCTTGCCTCTTCCTTTGTGGTTATCGCGCCTTCGACAAATGCCAGGTCGAACTCTGCGTCCTTGTTCTTCTGCTTGATCAGGTGGAAGTGCTGTATGTCAAGCTTCTCCATCAACTCTGGGAGCTCATCCAGGAACAGGACCGTGAACTCGCACCCTTCGCAGCAGGTGAATGAAAAAAAACCCACAACGGGCTTTGCACGTTGTGGACCAGAAGAAGGGATTTTTCCGCTGCCTACTGCCTGTTTTTTGCCCACCATCTTTTCTTTTTTCCTCTTTTTAAAATTTACTGACGTCATGTTTGATGAGTGTTTTATAATTTTTGTGATTTGTCATCACTGATTGCTCTATCTATATTAAGAAAAAAGTGTCCGAAAAAACACCGAAAACACAACCATACCACTCTCGAGTGAAAAAGAACCTTTATTAAGGATTATTCATAGTGAAAAAGAATTAGTTACCAACAGGTCCAGTAACCAAAAAGAGGCACGCTGATTGCGTCAGTAGTGAAACTACAATGAAAGTGTTAATGTTCGGTTGGGAGTTCCCCCCCTTTAAGAGCGGTGGTCTTGGCACTGCTTGCTATGACCTAACCAAAGGTCTCTCCCGCCAGGGCATTGATGTCACTTTTGTCATGCCTGCTGCGCCTGAAGGAGCGAACGCGCAGTTTGTCAAGCTGTTAGGGGCCAATAATTTCTCCAAGAATGTAAAAGTCAGGAAAATCAGCTCTATTCTTGCACCCTACCAATCATTTACTTCTTACGCTGAAGCGCTTAAACAGATGAAGTCAAGAGCAGGGCTGAAGAAGAACCCGAACGACATCTACGGCACCAACCTTTACGAGGAAGTATACCGCTATTCCATCGCAGCGGAAGAAATAGCCGAGGAAGAGCAGTTTGACGTCATCCACGTCCATGATTGGATGACTTATCAGGCAGGAATAAACGCCAAACGCGTTTCCGGGAAGCCGTTGGTCGCGCATATCCACGCTACGGAGTTTGACAGGACAGGAGGTAACCCTAACCAGATGATAAGCCACATGGAATATCAGGGTCTTCTCGCGGCAGACATCGTCATAGCCAACTCCAATTTCACGAAACAGAACGTGGTCCAGCACTACAATATCGACCCTGGCAAGATTGAGGTCGTGCACTGGGGGATAGACCCTGAGAACCCGCATTATGGGATCAACCAGAAGTCTCCTTTCGATGATGAGAAGGTCGTGCTTTTCCTGGGCAGGATAACTATCCAGAAGGGGCCTGATTATTTCATCGAGACAGCAGACAGGGTGCTGAAATACCTGCCGAACACGAAGTTCGTGGTGGCCGGCTCTGGCGACATGTTCGAGCGCATGATAAACAGGGCAGATGAGCTCGGCATACTGGACAGGTTCCTGTTCACAGGCTTCCTCAAGGGGGCTGACGTACACAGGGCGTTCCAGCTGGCTGACCTTTACGTGATGCCCTCTGTGTCAGAGCCTTTCGGCCTAGTGGCGCTGGAGTCGCTGAAAAACGGCACGCCCATCCTGATCTCCAAGCAGTCAGGGGTGAGCGAAGTCGTCAACAACGCCCTGAAGACGGATTTCTGGGACGTGGATGAGATGGCCAACAAGATAGTGAACCTGCTGAAGTACTCTGAGCTGCTTGAGGAGCTGAAGGAGAACAGCATCATGGAGGTCCAGAAGTTCAATCTTGACGAGCCCGCAATGAAGACCAAGGCAGCCTATGAGCGGGCGCTGACGATAAGGAGGTAACGGGGGAAGATGGTAAGCGTATGTTTTTACTTTCAGGTGCATCAGCCTTTCAGGATGAGGAAGTATTCGATCTTCGACATAGGCAAGAAGAATGATTATTTCGACGACGAGAAGAACATAGAGGTCCTGAGGAAGGTCGCGAGGAAGTGCTACCTGCCCGCCAACAGCCTCATGCTCGAGCTCCTCGAGAGGAATCCTGAGTTCAAGATATCATACTCACTCTCAGGCGTGTTCATAGAGCAGTGCGAGAGGTGGGCCCCAGAGGTCATTGAGAGCTTCAAGAGGCTCGTCGCCACCGGCAGGGTGGAGATACTCTCAGAGACATATTACCACTCGCTGGCATACCTGTTCTCCAAGGAGGAGTTCAAGGAGCAGGTGATGATGCACAAGAGGAAGATCAAGGAAGTGTTCGGCTACGAGCCGAGGATATTCAGGAACACCGAGCTGATATACAACAACGAGATCGCCAATTTCATCGAGAGCATGGGATTCAAAGGGATAATCGCTGAAGGATGGGACCCCATACTCGGCTGGAGGAGCGCGAATTTCGTCTACAGGCCCAAGACGACGAAGAGCATCAGGCTTCTCATGAAGAACTACAAGCTTTCAGACGACATAGCATTCAGGTTCTCCAACAGGGGATGGGAGGAATGGCCCCTCAACACCGAGAAGTTCTGCCAGTGGGTGAACGGCTACAACGGCAACGGGGAATGCATCAACCTCTTCATGGACTACGAGACGTTCGGTGAGCACCAGTGGGAGGACACAGGCATCTTCGAGTTCATGAGGCATCTGCCGGGAGAGCTGCTCAAGCATCCTGACAACAATTTCAAGACCCCGTCAGAGGTGATCGATACATACGAGCCCAAGGACGAGATCGACTGCCACAGCATGATATCATGGGCCGACATCGAGCGCGACCTCTCTGCCTGGCTGGGCAATAGGATCCAGCAGTCGTCCGCCAGCAGGCTCTACTCCCTCGAGAAGGATGTAAAGAAGACAAAGGACTCCGTGCTGATAGATGCCTGGCGCAAGCTGCAGACATCCGACCACTTCTACTACATGTGCACAAAGTGGTTCAACGACGGCGACGTCCACAAGTACTTCAACCCTTACGACTCGCCGTACGACTCTTTCATAAATTTCATGAATGTCATCAACGATGTGGTGCTCAGGATAAAGTCCGGGCACGGGAAGAAAAGCTCAGAGACCGCCAGTGAGGTGAAGGGCAGTGAAGTGGGTAAGGCATTATAAGAAGAAGAGCTCAAGCGCGCACCACATAGTGGGCAGGATGAGGAGGCGAGAGGAGATGGTCAAGAAGAAATCTAGCACTGAGAAGAAAGGAAATGCGAGCAGAAAGGTCAAGAGCAGCGTCCTTGACATACCTCCTGAGAAGTATTTCGTCCTGCGCAGCGGGACGCCGATCAAGAGCATTGAGGAGCTTGCGCTGATGCTCGACAGAATAAGCGATGATGATTTCAGGTATCATGTCAATGAGGACAAGAATGACTTTTCGAACTGGATAAAGAATGTGTTCGGCAGGACAGACCTTGCTGACATGCTCGATCCAGTGAAGGACAGGAAAGAGAGCCAGATAGTCCTGCTCAAGCACATGGTGTCGAGCAAGAGATGAGTGAAGGCGCGGATATGATCGCAGTGGATACAAAAGAGGTGGTCGTTTATGGTTAAGGATTACGCTTCGAAAGAGGCAGAGAGGGTCCTTGCGGATGTACATCCTGAGAGGGTGTTCAATCTCAGGGATGGCTCCTCGATAAAGAACGTAAGGGAGCTTTATTCGGCGCTCCAGGGGATAGAGCCTGATATATTCGACCACCACGTGAACAGCGAGAGGAATGACTTCAGCAACTGGGTGAAAGAGGTCCACAAGGACTACAAGCTCGCCAACGGCCTGTCGTCAGCGAAGAGCAGGGAGGAGTGTGCGAAGGCTGTCGGTAGCAGGATATACGAGATAGAGAAGATGGTCGAGCAGAGGAAGAGCATGGAGCTGAATGAGACAGAGACCGCTGCGGAGCGGCTCGAGAAGATACTGACAGAGGCAGTGAGGGCCAAGTCAGGGCAGGGCGTCAGGACCGCTGCGCCTGTCGAGAGTGTAAAGAGTGCAGCGAAGGTGGCCGGCACATCTAGGAAAGAGAAGCGGACCAGGGCAGACAAGGCCGTGAAGGAAGAGCCTAAAGGACCCACCGCGCAGGAGCTTATCTGCGAAGCACTGCCTAAAGCATATCCTTCCGAAGAGGTGCCTGTAGAGCTGATAAGCTTTGCCGAGCCCGACGGGTTCCACAGACGGTTCGCGAGGGAGGTGTCATCGGTATTCTCGAGATCGACATTGGGAGTGTTTGCGGCCGACATGAAGACAATATTTGGTTCAGGTAACGCCGCTGAGCAGAGGTTCCTCAAGGGGCGCGACGAGCCTGCGGCTGCCGACAATAATGACGACAAGAAAGAGAAGATGATATCCCATCTCAAGAAGGTGTACGAATGAGCGGCACAGGAAAGGTCATCGGAGTCATATCCATCAAAGGAGGGGTAGGCAAGACCACAGTTGTCTCCAACCTCGGAGCGGTGCTCGCCCAGCAGTTCAACAAGAAGGTGCTGGTTGTCGACGGCAACATCACCGCGCCCAACCTCGGGCTGCACTTGGGTGTCCTCAAGTCGAAGTACACCCTGCATGATGTGTTGTATGACAACGTCCCCATCTGGAAGGCTATACGCAGGTCAGAGCATGGCTTTGATGTCCTGACCAGCTCGCTTGTGCCCGGCAAGAGCCAGCGAGGCAGGATAAACCCTTACAAGCTGCATAACAGGGTGTCTCAGGTGAAGAAGGACTACGACTTCATCATAGTCGACTCATCCCCCAACCTGAACGAGGAGATGCTCTCGACGATGATAGCGTCTGATGAGCTGCTCGTCGTGACGAGCCCTGACTATCCTACCCTGAGCTGCACCATGCACGCGATAAAGGTCGCGAAGGAGAGGAAGACGCCCATATCAGGCCTCGTGCTCAACAAGGTGAGGGACAGGAGCTTCGAGCTGTCTGTCCAGGACGTCGAGAACGCAACAGGCGTCCCTGTGCTGTCGGTGATAAAGGACGATGTCAGGGTGCTTGAGGCACTGTCAAAGACTACTCCCGCGGCATTGAGCGCGCCCAAAAGGGATGTCTCAGTGTCATACTGCATGCTCGCCGCGAAGCTCGCAGGTCTGGAATACTCCGACCCGCGGCCGTGGTCGAAGGTGCTGGGGATGTTCAAGAGATGATTCATTTCAGCACGCCACCGCGCTTGTGTCAGAAATGCCGGGCATTTCTGAGCATGCTCAGAAACCTTTAGGTTTCTGACACGTCAGTTGGTAATAGAAGCGGAAACCGGCCACATCTCCAGTGATGTGCGGAAGGCACCGGCCTCCCGCTGCCAAAGGTTTAATTTCCCGCCGGCAACGTACACTAGCCGCGTGGCGCTGGTTCAAGCTTTGTTTCGAGCTTGCTCGAAACCCAGTGCCTACGGGGAAAACGTGGCTTGATACCCCGCAAACCGCGGGTTTGCGCTGAGATAGTAGCTAAACAAATATCTTTTCCGTGACATGAATCTGTAAGGATTTTGTTGGGGGCTTTCAGTTTGGTTGAAGAAAAAAGAGGTGAAGGTAAGCCTATCAAGGCGGATTTCCTGTTCGAGGTATCTTGGGAAGTATGCAACAAGGTGGGCGGCATATACACCGTGCTTAAGAGCAAGATACAGCAGACAGTCAAGAAGTACGGCGATAAGTATTGCCTTGTCGGGCCATATTTCCATGCTAAGGTCAAAGGCGAGTTCGAGGAACTCATCATGCCTGAGGAGTACAAGGAAGGCACCGAGGCATTGAAGGCGCTGGGCATTGTCCCGCATTACGGCAAGTGGCTTACAGAAGGGAGCCCGAACACACTTCTCCTGGACTTCCAGCCTTTCTTCGCGAAGAAGGACGAGATAAAGCAGAAGCTATGGGACAATTTCAAGATTGATTCCCTTAACTCCCCTTTCGAGTTCGACGAGCCTGTCGTCTGGGCATGGGCAGTCGGTGTCGCCATCGAGAGCTTCTTCAAGAGGTACACATCCCAGTGGAGGATCGCTGCTGTCTTCCATGAGTGGCTGGCCGGCGCAGGCATACTTTACTTCAAGTCGCAGAAAAGCCCCATCGGCACAGTCTTCGTCACGCATGCGACAGTCCTTGGAAGGAGCCTGGCGAACGCAGGAATTGACATATATCATAAAGAGAAGGACAACACCATCCTTCTAAGCACCATGGACTTTGACTTGGAGGCATACAACCGCCAGGTCAGCTCAAAGCACCAGCTCGAGAAAGCCTGCGCGCACAATGCTGAAGTATTCGCGACCGTTTCCGAGATCACAGGCATCGAAGCAGAGCATATACTGCAGAAGAGGCCGGACCTGCTGGTGCCGAACGGCCTGAACCTTGACGATTTCCCGACGATAGAGGAGGGCTCCATAAAGCACAAGATATTCAGGGACAAGATATACCATTTCCTGCTGCACTATTTCTTCCCTTACTACCACATAGACATCGAGAACACCCTGATATACTTCATAGCGAGCAGGTATGAGATGCATGACAAGGGCATAGACATATTCATAAGGTCCCTCGGGAGGCTGAACAGGATGCTCAAGGAGGAAGAGGAGTCCGAGAAGAGCATCGTTGTGTTCTTCTGGGTGCCTACCGGCGTAAGGGGGATCAAGCCAGAGATAATCGAGAACAAGACATTCTTCAAGGACATCGAGGGCAGCCTGAAGGACAATGCAGAGCACGTGATGTGGCGCCTGCTGAGCACGTTCGTGGCAGACAAGCCGATAGATAAGGAGACCATCTTCGACAAGGAGTTCCTCGATGACATAAAGAGGAAGGTGATGAGGTTCAAGAGGGAAGAGAAGGCTCCGCCTGTGTGCACCCATGACCTGCTCGACCCGAACGATCCCATAACAAGCGAGCTGAGGAAAGAAGGTCTCAACAATGCCAAGGAGGACAAGGTGAAGGTCATATTCTACCCTATATATCTTGCCGGTGCAGACGGGCTGCTTGACCTGACTTATTACGAGGCGATGCAGGGCTCCCACCTGGGAGTGTTCCCGTCGTTCTACGAGCCTTGGGGATACACCCCCCTGGAGTCGGGCGCTCTCGGGGTCGCGTCGATAACTTCTGACCTGGCAGGGTTCGGGATGTACATCAAGAAGCACATAAGCGAGGAGTGCCTGGGCATCTGCGTGCTTGAGAGGATGGGAAACCCTGATGAAAATGTCGTCGAGGTGCTGAAGAATAAGCTGCACGATTACTCCATGATGACCAAGAAGGACCGCGTCAACAACAAGGTTGAGGCCAGGAAGCTGGCCAACACCGCGGATTGGGATGTGCTTATCGATAATTACCTAGATGCGCAGAACCTGTGCATCGAGAGGCGTTTCGGCTAGGAAGGTGAATGAAGATGGAACTGAGGAAAGACTATATCCTTGACGAATGGGTGATAATCGCGACAGGCAGGGGAAAGAGGCCTGAGCAGTTCAAGACAGAGGATAACATCTATGCCAACGACTCGGGGCCTGAGAAGTGCTTCTTCTGCCCAGGGCATGAGGAACTTACGCCGCCTGAGATAGGGCGGGTCAAGGGCGAGCACGGCGGCTGGAAGCTGAGGTGGTTCCCGAACAAGTTCGCTGCCGTCGACAAAAAGGGGAATCCGACGATAAACACCGCAGACAAGTTCTTCACGTACTCTGATGCGTACGGGGTTCATTCCGTGATTGTCGAGACGCCTGAGCACAGCAAGCAGATGATAGACCTCAGCGAGGATGAGCTGATGGAGCTGCTCAAGGTGTACGCGAACCGCATCGACGAGAGGCTCAATGAGCCCAACATCAAGTACGTGTCGGTGTTCAAGAACGAGGGCCCGAAGGCAGGCACCTCTATAGTGCATTCCCACAGCCAGCTGATCTCGCTGAACATCGTTCCGCCTATAGTGCAGCAGAAGCTCGACGCTGTGAAGAAGTACCCTTCATGCCCTTACTGCGACATCTTGAAGATAGAGAGCAAGAGCCTCAGGCACGTGCATGAGGACGACACGACAGTCACTTTCACTCCTTATGCCTCAAGGTTCAACTTTGAGGTGTGGATATTCCCGAAGAGCCATTACAGGACGCTGATGGACTTCTCTGACGATGAGCTTTTCGACCTGGCTTCTGCGCTGAAGAGGGTCTTGAGGAAGATCAAGGAGCTGAACGCGAACTTCAACATAGCGTTGTACTATCCTCCCAAGGGGGCGGACCTGCACTTCCACATAGAGATCCTCCCGCGCATAGCGACGTGGGCTGGGTTCGAGCTTGAGACAGGGATCATCATCAATGTCGTCAGCCCGGAAGACGCAGCTGCTTTTTATAGGGGAGAACACAAATAATAAAAAGTTTCCCGTGCGTGTTTATTGCGGTGATATGAATGGCAGTAAATGAGAAGATTTTCAAGGCGTATGACATAAGGGGGATATATCCTGAAGATATTGACGCGGACATAGCGTACAGGATTGGGAGAGCTTATGCTACACTGGTTCAGGGCGAGAACAAGGGCCGCAGGCTGAAGATTGTCGTTGCTGCTGACATGAGGATTTCCTCGCCAGAGCTTAAGGAAACGCTTATCAAGGGACTTAATGAACAGGGGGTTGATGTTGTCGATATAGGGCTGGCGTCCACACCTACATTCTACTTCGGTGTCGCAAACTACGGTTATGATGGAGGGATGCAGGTATCTGCCTCGCATAATCCGAAAGAATACAATGGTTTCAAGCTGGTCAGGAAGAACGCTATTCCGGTCAGCGGCGACACAGGGATAATGGACATAAAAGAGCTTGTCAAGAAGAATGATTTTACGGATCCTGAAGATAAAGGAACGATAGAGACTAAAGAAGGGGTTCTTGATGATCAGGTAGAACACGACCTGAAATACGCTGACCTAAGCAGGATCAAGCCGTTCAAGGTCGTCGCAGACACTGCGAACAGCATGGGAAGCCCATATCTTGAGGCTTTGTTCGCCAAGCTGCCCTGCAGGCTCATCAAGATGAACTTTGAGCTGGACGGGAATTTTCCTGCTCACCAGGCAGACCCTTACAAGGAGGAGAACGTCGCTGACCTGCAGAAGAGGATAGTTGAGGAGAGAGCAGACCTCGGCATCGCTACTGATGGAGATGGCGACAGGATATTCTTCATCGACGAGAGAGGTGAGACGGTGCCTCCATATATCTTGAGGGGGCTGCTTGCGAAGATTTTCCTCAAGGACAAGCCCGGAGCGACTATCTGTTATGATATCCGTCCAGGAAGGATCACGAGAGACATGATCATCGAGAACGGAGGCAAGCCGGTAGTCACAAGGGTGGGTCACTCGCTGATAAAGGAGAAGATGATGGAAGTTGGAGCGTATTTCGGAGGGGAATCTTCAGGGCATTTCTTCCTTCACACAGAAAACGGGTATTATGAGGTGCCGATGATAGTCACCCTCAAGATACTGGAAGAGCTCTCTGCTTCTGGCAAGACATTCTCAGAGCTGATTTCGCCTTACAAGAAGTATTTTCATTCAGGCGAGATCAATTCAGAGGTAGAAGACAAGGAGGGCATGATGAAGAATCTTGCAGAGATGTTCAAGGATGCCAATGACATCAGCTATCTCGACGGTGTTACAATCGAGTTCGACGACTTCTGGTTCAATGTCCGCCCTTCGAATACAGAGCCTCTGCTCAGGCTGAACCTTGAGGCCAAGACAAGAGAGAAGATGGAGGAGATGCGTGACAAGGTGCTCGCGATCATCCGCAGATGAAGATCACCCACAAGCTTCCGAAGCTGAACCAGTCAAAGGATTGTGATATCAGCCCGGTCTGCATCCTCTCAAACAACCTCGGCGGTTTCCTTTTCATATCGGAGCCTGTGATGTCTAAATACAACGGATTCTTCTTCAACGACAATCTGGAGCTGTACAAGACCGTCGAGAACATAGGGATAGTGGGCAGCGGCTTCGATGAGGTAGAGAACAGCCTCACGCACATCAGGAGGAAGCACAAGGGCAATGCAGAAAGGATAGAGTGCCCGGAAGGCGCCAACGGAATGATATACACCCTGGCCAAGAGGGCAGGGATCTTCATCGATTTCGACTTCAGGCGCGTCAATGACATGAGGGAGTTCGGCAGGTATTATGATATCAGGGTCGATAAGGGGAATATAATCGTCAGGTTCTCCAAGAAGACCGACGGGAAAGAGGACAGTTCGCATCTCGTAGAGGAGTTCCAGTTCTTCGCAGTGGTGCAGCCCAAGGGCTTTGACGTGAAGTCTGGCTATAGGTTCATAGATCAGTGGCATGAGTCATCCTATCATTATGATGATTTGCGCAAGGACTTCCCTGCATCAAGGCATGTCTACAGGCCTTTCATCGTAGATGCTAAGGAGCTCCTGATAGCGTTCGGCAGGACAGAGGAGGAGGCGCTCGCAGAGCTCGGGAAGCTGAAGAGGTCCAAGCAGGCCAAGAGGGATTATGGCAGCGTCGACAAAAAGAAGAATCCTGAGGCTGCTGCGGCGTTCATCTGCGCGCAGGACTCGCTCGGGAAGCTGAAGCTGGTCCATGATGGTGTAGAGCGCATCTACGCAGGCTATCCCTGGTTCTTCCAGCTGTGGTCAAGGGACGAGAACATCTCTCTCGGTGCTCTCATCAAGCTTAGGCGGTTTAAGACAGTGAAGGGCATCATCTTCAGGTACGTTGAGTGTATAGGCAAGGATGGCCGGCTCCCTAATCACATCCCTTCCCCGCATCTCGGCTCTGCCGACGGTGTCGGCTGGTTCTGGAAGAGGGTCGGCGACCTCATCGCTGAGCTGAAGGAGCTGCGCCTTCTCGAGAAATACATCTCTCCCGCGGAGCTGAGACAGCTGAAGGATTCTCTTGCCGAATCAATAAAGAGGATTGAGAAGAATTTCAAGTCTGATGACCTGATAACCAACAAGGCAAAGGAGACCTGGATGGACACTGACTGCGGCGGGCAGGACCCTCGTGATGGCGCGAGGATAGAGGTGCAGGCACTGCATCTCAGCATGTTGCGCCTGATGCATGAGCTCAGCGGCGACAAGAAGTACAGGACACGCGAAGAGAAGATGAAGAAGGCTGTCAAAGGAAAGTTCTGGAACGGCGCCGTGCTCGCTGACGGTGCTGGGGACTTCAACATCAGGCCGAACGTGTTCATCGCGTATTATGCCTATCCTGACCTGCTTTCGAGGAGGGAGTGGCAGATATGCTTTGAGAATGCTTTGGCCAAGCTGTGGCTGGATTGGGGCGGACTCTCGTCGATTGACAAGGAGCACGTGCTGTTCAGGCAGGAGTACACCGGAAAGACTAATGAGAGCTACCACCGGGGCGACTCATGGTATTGGCTCAACAATCTTGCGGCGTTGTGCATGTTCAGGAACAATGCTATCGATTTCGAGGATAGGATACTCAGGATAATCGAAGCCAGCTCTGAGGAGATGCTGTGGCACGGCGCTGTCGGTCATCATGCAGAGATAAGCTCTGCATCACATCTCTCGTCGTATGGCTGCCTTGCGCAGGCATGGTCTGCTGCGATATTCATAGAGCTCATATCAGAGGTGTATGGCAAATAATAGACATAGGCGCCAAAGCCGGTGGCGGTCGCGAGCATAGCGAACGCGACCTTTTCGCCGCAGGCGAATTCGCCTGTTTAGCACGCATTTGGTTTGTTCATCGCATTAAGATTAATCAATGCATTCGACGAGAAAAGTTGTTGTGTATTCAGGCGTGCGTGGCGCCACGAGCTTTGTGCAACAAAGCGAGTCACTTCAGGACTCATAGAGAGGCCTGAAGGCTTACAGCCAAAAGCTGAAAGAGGCTTTGGCGCCGTAAAGAGGAACTTAATATGGAGCATAAGTCCATCGAATTGAAGAATTTCAGGAAGGATGATTACAGTTCATTCGTTCTCGGCGGTGACGTGAGCGCCACCAACACGAGCCTGTCTATTGCAGGCATCAAGGGCAAGGATATCGAGCCTTTATTCATCTTGAGGTTCAAGAGCCAGGAGATGAAAGGCATCAGCGAGGCTCTAAACGAGACATTGAAGTACGCTGCAGATAAGCATGGCATCAATGTCTCGAAGGCATGTCTCTCTCCTGCAGGGCCTATCAGCCCAGAAAGGGATTTCTGCAAGCTGACGAATGTCCCGTGGGCTATTGAATCTAAGAAGGTCTTGTCTGAGACCATGTTGAGCTCTGTCGCGCTCATCAATGACTTTGAGGCGATAGGTTTCGGCGTTCCTTTCCTCGACGAGAAGAATAAAGATGATCTTATTGAGCTGGCACATCCTGGGAAAAAGCTGCCTAAGCCTATGCCGAAGGCAGTAAAGGGCATCGTCGGCGCAGGGACAGGCCTTGGGAAAGCGGTCCTTTTCTATCATGAGGACAAGAGGGCTTATGCGCCAAGCCCTTCTGAGGGCGGGCATGCTGACCTGCCTGTTGCGGATTCGTATGAGTATGAGCTCATGCAGTCCATCAAGGACAAGCGTGGCGGTGAGGCTCCGTGCGATTATGAGGACATCCTGTCCGGCAGGGGCATAGTCTCCATCTATGAGTTCATGCAGGAGATGGAGGAGTTTGACAGGAATGATGTCTCTGCAGAGATAGATAAAGCAGAAGATAAAGCAGCAGCGATCTCCAAGCACGCGAAGAAGGACCCTGCCTGCAGGAAGGCTTTTGACATCTTTGTGAGGTTCTATGCGCGCGCATTGCGGAACATGGCTTTGGACATCATGGCGCGTGGCGGCATGTACATAGCTGGCGGCATCGCTGCGAAGAACCTTGGCTTCTTCACTGATGGAGCCTTGATGAAGGAGTTCGAGACCAACCATTCCATGCATAATGTGCTCAAGGACATCCCTGTCTTTGTCATAACGAACTATAACGTGAGCCTGTTCGGCACTGCAAATGTTGCTGCCTACTTCCCTGAGCTTGCCATCAAGAAATAGGCAGCGGCACCACTAGTTCTTGCGTGGCTGCAGCCACCGCTCTTTGCGTGTCCTAATATAAGAGGAGCGGAATGGTTGCACTTTGGCTGTAGACAGCAGATACTGCGCAAGCACAGTCGGATGCACAATCTGATAGCAACCAACTGTGGGTTAGCAGCGTGGCTGCAGCCACCTGTGACCAGGCCGCGTGTTGCTGAAAAACCACCCTCTTAAGCCCCATAAACCCAGATTTCTGCCATCCTATCTGCCCAAAATCAGCCTTCCCGAGTCTTATGTTACCACTTAACAGGGACTACAAAACGAAACCTTTAAATACTAGTTCTGAGACTATTATTGTCAGAGTCGATTGGGAGGTGGTTTGAGAGATGTCCTCACTTGATACTGATACAAATGCCATCTTTGCAGAGCTTGAGCGCTATGCTTTGGCTGGGCAGTGGTATGAAGATGAAAAAGAAAAGCTCTGGTATGCCTGCGGCTTGGATGTTATTGAGACCAATGGCCAAGGGACCAATCATGCCCACAACCGGCTTTCGCATCTGATGGCAGTGTATTCTGCGATATTGGCCTCGCCGTTATCCAGAATTATGGAGACTACTGCCATCGAGCTTGGAGCAAATTATCTCGCCAGCTATCCCTCATCTGAACAGTTCTTTCTTCCGGCGCTCCTGACAGCGATTTCCAGGAGTGATGGGGGTGAGAGATGATGATCCAGAGATCAATCCAGATCCTCAAGGAACTGCAGCATCCTAAGGGACTGTTCGTAGCTGCGCTTGACAAACGTACTCATTACTCCAGGCAGGCATGGATACGCGACAACATCTATGCAGCTCTCGGTTTTGAAGCGACTAAGAATACCAAGGAGGTCGTGAAGGCCTACCAGGCATTGCTTGATGTATTCAGGAAGCATGAGTACAAGATAGACTGGGCCATCGTCGAGAAGCCCAGGCACAGGTGGCAGTATATCCATGCAAGGTTCGACCCCGAAACGTTCGATGAGTTCCAGGAGGAGTGGGGAAACAAGCAGAACGATTCTATAGGCGCGTTCCTTTTCAAAGTTGGCGACCTTGAGTCCAAAGGCATAAAGGTCATCCGCGATAAGGACGACGAGCGTATACTGCAGAAGCTCGTGTATTACCTTAACTCTATCCAGTACTGGCAGGACCCTGACAACGGCATGTGGGAGGAGAACGAAGAGGTTCACGCCTCATCCGTCGGAGCCTGCGTCGCTGGACTCAGGAAGATATCAAAGATCATTGATGTTCCTCAAGTTCTCATACAGAAAGGTGAGGAAACCTTGAACCGACTCTTGCCGAGGGAATCCGGCAGCAAAGACACAGACCTGGCCCTCTTGTCCCTGGTCTACCCGTATAACGTGGTCAGTGAGGAACAGAGGGACTTGATCCTCCGCAATGTTGAGGAGAGGCTCGTGAGGCAGCGTGGAGTGATCCGCTATGCAGGCGACGCCTACTTCAACAGGGAAGGGGAAGCAGAATGGACATTCGGGTTCCCTTGGCTGTCTATAATCTACAGGCAGCTCAACAGGCCTGACAAGCAGGCTTTTTACATGAGGAAGACCCTTGAGGTGCTGAACGACAAGGGAGAGCTCCCGGAGCTCTACTTCGCGAACACAGACGAGCACAACGAGAACACTCCGTTGGGCTGGGGCCAGTCATTGCTCGTAGTCGCGATGACAGAACAGAATTGAGAGGAAGATGAAGATGCCAAAAGGAGCAGATAATAAAAAGATGATTTCAATCGACGATTTCACGCAGGTTATCGGGCGCGCTGCTGCGCTGCAGGCACTGGAAGCCAGCAGACGTAACGAAGCTCTTCTGCCGTTGGCAGAAGGAGACAACAGCACAGCTAAGGTTATTCCACTAGCCCATCTGTATGACTCCGCTGGTGGGGTCGGGATATCACGAGAATACATAGACAGGGCTATGGAAACATTAGGCCCTTCGTTAGAAGAGAAGGTACATGATGTAAGGGCAGTGGGAGCAAGAGCAACAGAAGACGTTATGATTAAAACATACCAACAGGATCTGCTTCTAGCCCTGAAAAACGCTTTCCCCGATAATGAATACAAAGCGTCAAAGTGCCCCCACTGGACAGATTACATCCCTTCTATACAGTTCACAATCAGGGAAAACAGCACTACTTACGAAAAAAGGCGAAAATTTCCATGGTTAAAGAAAGAGCACGTTGCTGTGCGAAAAAGCAAGCAGTTGGCAACAGTTATATTTTACCGCCCCCTGAATGAAGAACTTCAGGTTCGTGTTGAAGTGAGCGATCCTCTTTTCCTCAGAGCGTGTAGTGAAACCCTGAAGAACCTGGAAGAAGAGTTCAAGGACAAAACAAAAGGACACCACTACACTCACACTTACGTGCTCAGGTAAATAGTACAAAATAATGGCGATGACACAGGAGGAATAAAAGATGAGTGATGACCCCTTCGCCGACCTCGAGCAGTTCCTCGACAGGCCTATACCCTCTCCTCAGCAGGACAGTGATGTGCAGTTCATGTACGACGACAGGTATCCTAGCCTGCTGCTCCGCTACATCATCAACGATGGATGTGTCCACCTGAGGCCGATAATGATCACCGGCTATGAGGGAAGGCAGACAATCTACCCTGTGAAGGAATTATGATCAATGAATTGAAAAGATTTTACAGAGGTATAAGATGACAACATATAACACAACATATTGCTTCAGCCCTGAAAGAGCGGCTGAAGATGACTGCAGCAGGGAGACGCCTGCGCAGGGAAGTTACAGAACTATCGGCAGGGTCAACCTGATCAAGGTGCCGAAGGAAGCGGCAAGAGCTGAGCCCGACGAGGAGCAGAAAAGGATCAGGCGTCTTGTAGAGGACTACATGCTGGACAGGGATAATTAAGTCCTGCGCATGATTGGTTCAGGAGTTGATTTTGATGGCTGTGGACGACGAATTCGATGATGATAGAGATGATGTCAAGGATTATGTCTGTGCATCATCTGGCATCACAGGAAGAGAGATGGATGCTTTTGTGCAGATGTCGAGGAGACATCATGTAGATAGTTACCTTGAGGTCCTCTCGAAGTACGGGCCTTCTGAAGATACTGTGAGGAGGTTTATGTACTCTCATCTGCTCATGTGCGAGGGCTGCCGAAGGGAGTATTGGGCGATGGACTATGTCTCCAAGGTCACGGAGCAGGTCGGAGAGAAGATAAAGGGCGCTGTCGAAGGAGGAGCGTCCGCAGCTGAGCTTAGGGCCAGATTCGGGCTGCACCCAGATGTTGCCTCGCTTGCGCTGGAACTGGGTAGGCGCAGGAAGAACTGATTTAAAAGCAATAAGCAAACTATAAAAAGACTGCTGTTTCTCGGAATCCTGGTGATACATGATGTCTTCCAGGCGTACTATCGACGAACTTGATGGAGGTTGGGATGAGTTTCTGGCAGAAGCTGGACCTGCTACGCCTGCCGCCGGCTCGAATGGCTTGTGCAGTTTTCTCCAGCAGACAGGCTTCGACCATTACATCTGGTGGGACAGGAAGAAGGATGTAGGCCTTTCAGACGCAGACTATCTTGAGATGTTCAGGGCTCTAGGCCCAACGAAAGCGCAGGTCAGCAAGAAGATAGGCGACCACATCATGGAATGCCCGGGATGCGCAGAGGCTTTTGAGAAAGAGAGCGATTTCTATGAGAGCCTGGAAAGGAGATTGAAGAAAGTCAGCGAAAGATAATTTCACTTTGTTCCTAACTTCAAGATTGTCATTTTGTCTGGCAGAATTCTTCCGAGTCAGATTTGACTGCCAGCAAGTTCTTGTCAAAGATTCAATAAGAATATATATCCAATCACCTTTTTGCGTTCTATGCAAAAACTTAATCTTTGCGAGCTTCCCAGAGAAAAGCTCTTGCTGGAGGGAGCCTCTGCTCTCAGTATCAAGGATCTAATTACAATACTCCTAGAGACAGGCTCTAAGGACAAGGATGTCTTTTTGATTGTTGATGGGCTATTGAAAAAACACTCTTTTGAAGAGATTGCCAACCTAAGCACAGTAGAACTTATTCAACACAAGGGAATCGGCCCCGCAAAAGCATGCAGGCTGGCTGCTGCTTTTGAGCTTGGGAAGAGGCTTGTCTTCCCGTCATCAAAGCCCAACCCCCTTATAAAAGACTCTGAAGACGTGATTAAGCTTGTGCTGGCTGATTTTCATGGCTTGACCAATGAGAAGATGATGATCCTGCTCCTTGACAGCAGGAACAGGCTGATAAAGAAGAGGACATTATACCTTGGCTGTCAGAACATGATTCCGGTGAAGCAACAGGACATTCTCGAGGCGACCGTCCGTGAGAAAAGTGCTGCATTCATTCTCATCCATAACCATCCTTCCAAGGATGTTGTCCCCTCTGGCGCAGACATCAGGATGAGCAGAAGGATAGCTAAGAGCAGTAAGATCCTTGATGTTGTCTTTGCAGACCACATAATCATTTCAGATGATGAGCATTTTAGTTTTAGGGAAGCTGGATTAATTTAAGTATCGGTCAGGCCTTAATCAAGAAGTTTCTGTCTTATCTTCCTGCCCTTTTCAGTCAGCCTATAGATTCTTCCCGTCTTTTCTTTTTCGTTCACGCACAGAGCTATGTGGTGCTTTACAAATGATCTGAGAACATCGCTTGTGTTGTTCAGGGCTATCTTTGTTTCCTTGCTTATCTTGCTTGGTATTTTGTCCCTGTCCATCACCACCAATATGCTCCGTCTCTGTTTTCCCCTTATGATCCAAGCATAATCAGAAGACTTCATAGAAGATTTCCGGTTTTCCAGATTAAATAAAGATTACACTGAATTTATACCGAAAGATTAAAATAGGATCTTTGATTTACAGGGTGGCATGACCCAAGATAATAGAAATCTGATTGCTGCCATCCTTCTTCTAGCCAAGAAAATAACAGCCATAAAGGGTAAAGAAGAAAAGATGGAATCAATAATAGACGAGTTTGCAGAGATGAAATCAAGGATTTAGCTTACCTTATCCTCACAGCTTCCAGATTTCTCGGCGCCATTGTCTCTATCCTGAACTGCCTATGTATTGAGGAAGCGAGATCGAGGCATCTTGTGTTCTCGCCGTGGTTTATTATGACCTTCTTTGGCCTTGGCTGGCATCTTGTGAGGAAGTTCATCAGCTCGCGCCTGTCTGAGTGCCCTGTTATCTCTATCTTGTGGACTTCCATCTTGATGTTGAGTATATCAGGCTTTCCAGATGAATCCACCCTCATGACAATCTCCTTCTCGCCTTCCCTTATCCTCTTACCGAGCGATCCTTCCGGCTGGTAGCATGAGAACACGAGTGAGTTGTGCGGGTTGTCTGACAGCGCCTTGAGGTACTCGACTGATGGGCCGCCGACAAGCATCCCTGAGGTCGCGACTATCAGGCAGCTTCCTGTCTCCTCGATGACCTGCTGCCTTTCCTTCGGGCTTCCTATGCGCTTGAATATAGGCGACAGGAACGGATTGTTGTCCTTGTGGAATATCTGCTTCCGCACAGCCGAGTTGAGGAACTCAGGGTATGCTGTGTGGATCGCTGTGATGTCCCACACCATGCCATCGATATAGACTGGCATCGGCTCTATCTCCTTGAGCCTTATCATCTCTTCTATGAGCAGCATGACTTCCTGTGCCCTTCCTGAACCTAGGGTAGGCATGAGTATCTTTCCTTTGCGTGCCACTGTGTCTTTGACTATCTGCTTGAGGAGCAAATCCTGATCTCTCACTGGCGGAAGGATATTGTCTTTTCCACCGTATGTGGACTCTATCATGAGTGTCTCCAGCCTCGGGAACTTTGTCTCCGCCTGCTCCAGCAGCCTTGTCCTCGCGTACTTCATGTCCGCAGTGTAGAGGAGGTTGTGCAGCCCGTTTCCTACGTGCAGGTGCACCATCGCGCTTCCGAGCATGTGGCCTGCGTTGTACAGGGTCATCCGCACGTCAGGAGTTATGTCTGTGACCTCGTCGTAGTCCGGGCATATGGTGTGCTTGACCATCTCCCTGACCTCTTCTGAGGTGAAGATCGGGTCTTTGCCTTCTGACCGCATTATCTTGACCATGTCGAGCTGCAGCAGCGCCATTATGTCCCTTGTCGGCAGGGTGCAGTACACTGGTCCTCTGTATCCCATCTTGAACAGCCAGGGGACAAGCCCTGAGTGGTCCAGGTGTGCGTGCGTCACTACGACTGCGTCGAGCTCGTCGATCTTGAACTCAGGCGCCTCTAGCATAGGGTATGCCTCGTTGTCTGACGCGACGTTTATCCCGCAGTCGAGGAGGACTCTTGACTCTGGAGTCTGGAGGAACAGGCATGACCTTCCTACCTGGCGTGCTCCGCCGAGGTAAGTCACGCGTATCCATTCCTCTTTCTTGCCCCTTATCCAGCCGTCGTATATCCTGTGGCCTGTCTTGTCGAGGAACTTCCTCCTGTAGTCTGAGTTCTCGTAGAGGACTGACCTTATCTCCTCTATGAGCTTGGACCTTATCGCTGGCGTCCTCTTTATGAGCGGGACCCAGAGGGTCTTCTCGCGTATCTCGCGCAGCAGCTCGCCCTGCTTGCCTATCACGAGGCCTGGCTTTTCCGCGTGTATTATCACCATCGACCTCTGTGGGTCGAATATGATGTCGCTCTGGCCTGCTTCTTCAGGTATCAGGGACTGTATCTTCTTCTTTGCCTTCTCCATCTCCATGCATATGGAAGGGTCTGGCCTGAGCTCGATCCTTTTCTTTATCTGGTCGACTATTCTCTTGATCATGCCCCTGTTGTCGAGGAAGAAGTCCTTGTCCTTCGTGTATATCACTATGTTCGCGCCTTCAAATCCTGCGTCGCTTATCTTGCCGTCAGGCAACTGTTTTAATATTTCTTTTAGTATTTCAGTCAAGATACCACCTTTGTATCAGAATTGTTCATTCATCCATATTATTTTGATGTCCGAAAAGACAGATTGAAAATATTAGGAGCAGGGTATCTCCCTAAACTCCTGTCTCGATCTTTTTTGTAAGAACTTTCTTTGCGCCGCCCTCTGTTATGGTGACGATGTCGACGCCGTTCCCTGATGCCGAGTCCCTCTGCAGTGCTGCGTTGATTGCCTTCAGGGCCAGTGTCTGGCCTTCGCTCAGCTGCATAGCGTCTTTGTACAGCGTCTCCAGCACGCCATATGCGAACACGCTTCCTGATCCTGAAGAGAGGTAGTCCTCTGCCTCGGATATCGACCCGTCAGGGTAGATGTCATAGATGTGGAATCCTGTATCGTCCTTTCCTGCGAATATGAAGTGTGAGATGCCTGGTATCGTACTCAGCTTCCTTATGTTTGAGTATACCATGCCTGCCAGGAGGTTCGCTGCCTCTTTGACAGTGACCTTTCTTCCTGTCCTGAGTCTCTTGAGCCTCAGTTCTGCCTTTATGAGCTTGAGTAGCAGCTGGACGTCAGACACTGTGCCTGCGGTGGTTATCGCCATGTATTCTTCTATCGTGAATATCTTGTCGACCCACTTGCTGGCAATCATGGTGCCTGCTGTGGCCCGCTTGTCTGCTGCCAGGACTATGCCGTCCCTACACTTGACCGCTACGGTCGTGGTGCCGGTTTTCATCCTATGTTCATCATCTGCCATAAATAACACCTATAATCCACAGAACTCCATTTTTATCATTTCCTGGAGAATTATATCATCTCATAAAAAACACTCATATATAAAGCTTTCGATTTAACA
>Ga0180009_10002061_pt1 | contig 23770 bp, 20 predicted proteins | sample OS_PC_MetaG_FD_123537 | JGI IMG/M metagenome (GOLD analysis project Ga0180009, IMG submission 123537) | Groundwater microbial communities from the Aspo Hard Rock Laboratory (HRL) deep subsurface site, Sweden - OS_PC_MetaG | ecosystem: Environmental > Aquatic > Deep subsurface > Groundwater...
CGGGGGCTAAGGTTCTCCTCTTTGGCCGCACGAACCACCTTCTCGCCATGTTCATCCGTGCCGGTCAACAAGAACGTTTCGGTTTGGCACATGGAATGAAACCGGCAGGCGACATCCGCCACGATTGTTGTGAATGCATGTCCAAGATGGGGTCTGGCATTTACATAGTAGATCGGTGTCGTTATATAAAAGGGCTCGGGCATTTTTTCTCCTATGAATCCTCCGTGATGATTTGGTCTAATCCAACTTCAATATCCTGGCCGTCATCTAACCGGATTGCGATACAATTGCAGATGGGGTTGTGACGGATCACTTTGCCTTTACCGGTTTTGGTTGCTACGGTTTTGCCGATTTTGGGGAATTGTGTCCGGAGTGCTTGATACGTTTCATTTTCAAAGGTCAGGCAGCACATCAGCCGACCGCACTGGCCGGAGATTTTGGTGGGGTTTAACGACAGCCCCTGTTCTTTTGCCATGCGAATGGAGACAGGCCCGAACTTTTCTATGAATGCCGAGCAGCAAGTTACACGTCCGCATCTGCCGATACCCCCGCACATTTTGGCCTGGTTGCGGATTCCCACCTGTCGCATCTCAATCCGGACTCCCAACTCTTTAACCAGCATCTTAACAAGTTGCCGGAAATCGACACGGCCCTCTGAAGTGAAATAAAATGTTAATTTGCTGGCATCAAAGGAACATTCTACGGAAAACAGGTTCATTTTAAGGCCAAGCTCTTTGATGCACTGCTGGCAATAGGTGTGGGCCTTTTTTTCGGTCTCGAGATTATTATTCCGTTGATAAAAATCTTCCTGGCTTGCCAGACGAAACACCTTTTTCAGCGGTTTTTCACTCTGATCATCATCAACGGGCACAGGAGGGGCTGCTACCATGCCAAAACTGAGCCCTTGTTCGGTTTCCACAATGACGTGGTCGCCTCGATTCAATACAAACGCACCGCTGTCAAAATCGTAGATTTTGCCGGCCGGTTTAAATCGTATTCCAACTACTTTTTTCATAGGTCGTATGGGTTCCACTTAAGTTCTTATATCTTACTGTTCAATTTTTTGCCAGTCCCATGACAAGAACTTCCAGTGTCAGCCTTAAATTGGCGTTTGCCTGAATATTTCTCTGTGCCGATTGGATGGCGTCTATTTTCGAAAGCAGCGAGGCTGTTGTCATCTTTTCGGCAACATTTTGAATCCTGCTTTTCAGGTCCATGTTGGTTATTTTTTCAGGATAATATTTGCAGATGGCAAGGTCTCTCAAATAGGACTTTATCAGCTCCAGGGATTCGGGCAGCATTTCTTTTTTTTTTGACAGCGTTACAGCAAACGCCAGAAGTGAGCCGATTGGTCGTGAAGTTAAAGCATCGACTTGATCAATCAGCCAGTTTCTGTGCTGAATCCAGTTTGCTCGGTTTTGGGAGCCGATCATTGCAAGCGCTTTGGAAAAACTCCCGTTTGCCATGCTTGCTAGAATTGCAGCATCGTCCGGATGTACTCTCTTTTTCTCGACCAGCATCGTCACAATGTTTTCTCGGGGGATCGGGTTAAACCTGATCTGCTGGCAGCGTGAAACGATTGTAGGCAGAAGGTCGGATGATTGCCGGGCAGTAAGTATCAGAATTGTTCGATCCGGAGGTTCCTCCAGCATCTTGAGAAGGGCATTTCCGGCCGCAGGATTCATGCTTTGGGCATCCGAAATGATAACTACACGACAGCGGGCTTCAAAAGGTTTCATGGCAAGCGTGTGGCAGAGAGCGCGAATCTGACCAATTCTGATAAACTGACCGGAAGGTTCAACGATGATGATATCCGGATGATTACCGGATTGGATTTTCCGGCATGATCTGCAGCCGCCGCACGGGTCCGTTCTATCCAGTCGATTTTGAGTCGTACGAAGACTTCGCTCGTCTTGAAAAAGATGCTCAGAGTCCGGGCTCAGGCAGTTACATGCCATGGCGAGTGCCACTGCCGCCGACCGTTTGCCAATCCCGTCTATTCCGGTAAGAAGAAGGGCATGAGGTATGGTCCCATTGCGGAGAAGGGTAGTTAAAAGTCTTATGGGTTTTTGTTGACCCAATAGCGACTCAAATTGAGTTATAGATTCAGACCTAGGCACAGAACTATCTGTCGACGCGTTCTTTCAGTTCTTTTCCCGATTTGAAAAATGGGAGTTTCTTGGGGTTTATGATAACCTTCTCGCCGGTCTTTGGATTTCTGCCGGTATAGCTTTTGTAATCTTTGACGAAAAAGCTGCAAAGACCGCGGATTTCGACACGCTTTCCCCGGGCCATGGCGTTTGCCATGTTATCGAAAAAGATCTGGACGACTTTAGCGGCTTCTGCTTTGGAGATGTTCGCTTCGTTTTTCAAGGCTGAGATCAGCTCCAACTTATTCATAAAACCTCCTTGGTCTCTCTATATAAACTGCAACAGTGCCGTCAGCGGGGCTGCGGGGGCCGACCGGCGAATCAAAAAAATCAATTCCTTACCCTAAAAGTTCCCTTTGCGCTAAAGTGGGGTTGCCAGGGAGCTTCAATATCGAGCGTCTGAAAGTTTATTAAAAGCTGGATGGCAAGTCAACACAAAACAATATGTAACTAACTGAACTGCAACAGCGAGCGCATTCCCCGTCCCGCCACGGCGGGATTGGAGCGCAGCGGAGATCCCGTTTTGGCGGGGCTGCAGGGATCGTCAATTTATAAAGTCAACGGATATTATTGATTATTTTAGGCAGAATTTCAATATCTTCCTCATCCACATCTACTCCGGCATATTGCCCAAGGGCCTCAATATTGACCACGACGCGGTCCTTTCCTTTATAACGGACAAACGTTCCGGTTACACCGGTAAAAGGGCCGGATACGACCATGACCCTGTCCCCCTTTTGGAAACGTGTGCCTGTTAAGACCGGATGATTTGTCTGGACCATAATCTTTAAAGACTCTACGGTATCCGAGGGGACCGGGACAGGCCCGTCTTTGCTGCCGATTAAACGAACGGCGCCGACCGTTTTTACAATTTCAATGTGCTCACTTGGACTGAGGCCTGATTTTACAAACAGGTAGCCAGGGAAAAGCGGTACCCGGATTAGCGCTTTTCGATCGCGGCGTTTGCTTCTGACCTGAACTTTCGGCAGAAAAACCTCTATCGATTTTTTGTACAGGCCTTCATAGACCACGTTTTCGAACCTGCTTTTGGTGTGCAGCACATACCAGGAATCTGTCGGTTTTTTTAATGTCATAGGTTTACGAAAAAACTTTCTTTAGTCAAAATATACCCGCTTTGCGAGTAGTCGTTGGCGCTGTTTTAGTTTCCCGACGAATAAGGTTTTTCAAATCTGGGTCCGGCCAGACTCTGAGCAAATTCACCAATTCCATAAAGGTTGACGACAAACATGTAGGCGCGGTCATTACCCTCATGGATGTACTTTGCTTCCAGCGACCAGCACTGGGATTTATACAAAAAACCAAAGCTGGTTTTGATATCGATGCCGTCATACAAATTGCGCTCGTACTCGGTGTAAACCATAAGTTTTTCCGATATGACCACGCTCAGACCATACACGATCGAATCGCTTGAGTTGTGATTGTACCGGCGTTCGATAAATAGCATGTCGTTGCGCTGATCCCATATCGTGGCGGCGACATTATATGTTTGAAAGAAGCTGTTGTAGGGAGACCGGGTGGCATCGGCATGCATATTGAAATAGCTGCCGGGGAGAAGGTCGATCTCCCCGTATATCGGCGAAAAGGGCTGCTTTTTAGTCTTATCCTCTTGGGCCTCATTGATGTCATAACTCTGCTCCAGCTTGAAGCGGCAGAACTGGTCATAGGCATAATCGAGAGGTGCGACGTTTTCAGCTTCAGCCGGCATGCCGCTTTTTTTCTTTTGAACTTCCGGCTGCCGGCGTTTTTGATTTTCAATAAACCTGCCGGTTCTTTGCTTTTGAACTTCGGGCTGCCAGCTATTTTCAGCTTCAGCCGGCATGCCGCCATCTTTATTTTGAATTAAAGATTTTGATGTAAACGTGTTTGTAATTGAATATGTGAGCAGTCTCTGTTTGCCGATACGGTCAAGGGAATCAAAAGACGGAAATTTGCTTTGCTCCTTGTTCGGTGTGTAAGTATATATGATCTGAGGCCTGACCGTATGCTTGATTTTTTCGATATGTTCGCCCATCCCTTGGTATATTCTGTAGATTTCCGAAGACAAATCAAGCTTGACGTCATACATTTCCCTGGAAAGGTCTTGTTCGTTTGTCGGGCCTGTGTATTCGTTTTTATCAAAATGATAAAAGGTTTCGCGGAACCCCATGGAAGGCTCGATGGTGAAGTAGTGTTTGAACTTGTAGGGCAGGTAGAATCTTGGATAGGCGTCCACCCGATGGCCCCTTTGGCCGTCGTCTCTGTAAAAATAGGTATATTCAGAATCCAAGTCATAATAAAAAGGGGAGCTTAGAAGCTGCTGTTTGGAGGCATTGAATTCGACATACGGCAGTTTCTGCAGGGTTGTGTCCGTATCGCCCTGGCGCCGGTTGATGACGTTATCATACCAGCGCAGCTCGCCGTTGAAGTTGTATTGGGTCCAGCTGCGACTCAAAGTGAGTTTGTTGGTTCTGGTTGAATCGTTGTTCTCGTCAAGTTCCCGGCCGAAAGTTTTGAGAAAATATTCATTGGTTGCTTCAAACCCGCTATAGCCCGTTTCGAATTCGCGCAGGTAATCCTGATCGCTCACAAAGTCTAGATCAAGTTTGGCAGAGAGTTCAAAAGGCAAGGCCTGATCATGCTTCATTCGGAACCAGTAACGGTCGGAATTGGGGCGAGCTGCCCCGTCTTCGAAATAACCCCAATCTTGATCCAACTCTTGATTGCCGCTATCGATTTTTTTATCATTCAAATAGTCGTACATCAAGGTACCTTGTGACTGTTCATCCAAAACATAACGGTATTCCATACCGAGTTTTTCTCCACGACGTCCCATGTGGTGCGCATAGAAAGTAGCATCCGAGCTGTCGTCGATGACCAGGTATAACGGCTGAATGTATTCTTCCCATTTTCGCTCTGAATATCCGATTTGGGGCGGCAGCAGGCCGGACTGGCGTTTTGTCTTAACCGGGAAGACCAGCAGGGGTGAATACATCACGGGTGCATATTTGGTCCATAGGGCTGTGTGTTTGGCAATTCCGTACCCTTCGACGGTGACATGAATATCTTTTCCGGTAATCTTCCAGGCCGGATGGTCGCCGTCGCAGGTCGTAACGCAGCCCCTGTCGGCGGTATAGGAATCCGGTCCTGTTTTCTGGATTTTGTCGCCTTTTATATAAAAATGATTGGCTTTCATGAATATTGTGCCGTTATAAACCGTTCCGGTCTCGGTCCCAAGATCCATTTCCAATCGGTCGCCGATTAAAACATCCTCCCCGGAGGTCATGATCACATGGCCGATTGCCAGCACCTTATTGGTTTGCTGTTCAAGACGAACAAAATCGGCGGTAAGGTTTTTATCCGTTTTGGTAATGGTTACATTGCCCCTGGCGGTATATTGATCCAGATTTTTATCGTAGCTTATTGCGTCGGCATAGATATGCCACGGTTCATTGGGATCATCTTTAAATGGTTGAAAACCCGGGTTTGACAAGGCATAATCGGCAGTTGCAGCTATAACAAACAAGATCATGGCAAAGCGTGCAATAAAGATACGGATACGGGCGGGCTTCAAATCCCTTGTACGTGTCCGAAGGCCGGTCTCAAAGCGGAAAAAGGGCATAAGATCTAATTCAAAACTCCATTTTAACAAGAACGTTTCGTTTTGCATTCGGCGGGATTAAAAACCGTTTGCACAAGGCCCTAAGACCGTTGCCGAGCAGTTGCCGTTGTTGCGGTCATATAACTGCTGCAGAATAACAACTTGAATCCGATTAAAAAATTAAGTATAAATCTATTTCATTGAAAAATGTCAAGATGTAGTTGGCCCAACATTTTCTTTTAAATAATTATGAGTTGAGATATTAACCCGGACATTTCATGAAAATTTTTAAGAAGACTCTATTTATTAAAAACAGTATATTATCTATATATGTAACTGCCCGGCTGCAAAGACTCAAGGGCGCAAAGAGGGGCCTTCAATTATTATCCGGAGATTTCAGCATCAATGAATATACTTTTAACCAATGACGACGGTATCCATGCCAAAGGCCTTTGGGCGCTTTATAAAAAATTTGCGCCGCAACACTCGGTAACCGTAGTGGCGCCCGACCGTGAGCGGAGCGCTGAAGGGCATGGCATTTCCCTGCATCAACCGCTTCGCAAAACAAAGATCGAGGTCAATAACGGGTTTCAGGGATATGCCATCAGCGGAACCCCGGCCGACTGTATCAAAATGGGACTGATGGAGATTCTCGATAAGCGGCCGGATTTGGTGATTTCAGGGATCAATTTGGGGGCAAATGTAGGGATTAATGTCAACTATTCCGGGACCGTTGCCGCCGCCAGGGAGGCTGCTTTATACAAGGTCCCGGCAATCGCCGTTTCGATAGAGGGAGACAGCCTTGCCAATTATGATGAAGCGGCTCTTTTTACCGTCGGGCTGGCCGAGAATGTTTTCCAAAAAGGGCTGCCTTTGGGTACCATTCTTAATGTAAACATTCCTGATATTCCCATTAAGGAGGTTGCCGGCATTCGGATAAGCAGACAGGCAACCGAGCTATATGCCGAATATTTAGACAAAAGGGTCGATCCTCGGAACCGCGCATACTACTGGCATGGACACGTTCCTCAAAGCTCTTTTAATCATCCCGATGTGGATGTTGTGGCCTTATCTGAAAATTATATTTCCATTACCCCGATGAAATGCGATATGACCGATTACAGCATGCTGGAAGAATTAAAGGGGTGGAAGTTCGAAGGGGTTAAGATATGAAAAAACAGTTCATAAAGGATTTCAAACCCGGAGATTTTATTGATGATATTTTTGTACTGGCAGAGAAAACCGTTGCTCAGAAAAGGGATGGAAACAAGTACTTAAACATAATTCTTGCGGATAAGACCGGTAGTATCAAAGGTGTGGTTTGGGATAATGTCGATCGTATCGCCGCCGGTCTGTCTTCCGGTGATGTTGTCGGCGTCCAGGCAACTGTTAATGAATACAAGGGCACGGCCCAGCTTGTCATCAAAAATATGACGGCAGGCCCGGCCGAAGCAGTTGATCCGGCAGAGTTCTTACCGGCAACCCGGCTAGATATCGAAAACATGTTCGAACGTTTTTTAAAGATTGCGGCTTCTTTGAAAGACGGTCATTTAAAGGCGCTGCTGGATGCGTTCTTAAGTGACGAAGAGTTTGTCCGCAAATTCAAAACCGCACCGGCAGCCAAAAAGATGCACCATGCCTATCTCGGCGGCCTTCTGGAACATACCTTGTCTATGGCAACGCTGGCAGAAAAAATTGCCGGGCATTACAGCGGGATTGACAGAGACCTGCTGATTGCCGGTGCCATGCTTCATGACATCGGCAAAACAAGGGAACTGGAATATACATTCAAGATCGACTATTCCGACCAGGGCCGGCTCTTAAGCCACATTGTGATCGGGTTGGAGATGATCGAAGCTAAGCTTTCGAAAATTATTGATTTCCCTGAGGAGCGCAAGCTTTTGCTCAAACACATGATTGTAAGCCACCATGGAACCCAGGAATTCGGTTCCCCCGAGCCGCCCAAAACCGTCGAGGCGGTATTGCTAAACTATATTGACGAGATGGACTCCAAGGTTAAGGGCATCCGTGATTTTATGGCGTCAGAGGACGCCGGCGAGACCTGGACATCCTTTCACCGGCTGTTAGGCCGTCACTTTTACATGGGCAAGAAGGAATAAACAGGGACTTTAGAAATATTATGTTTATTACGCTTGAAGGCATTGAGGGTTCGGGCAAGACGACCCAGGCCAAGCATATTGTTGAGTTTCTGCAAGGCAAAGGATATGAATGTGTGGCCACCCGCGAACCCGGGGGAACCGAGATCGGAAAAAAGATCAGGGCGATTCTACTGGATCCTGAAAGCAATGATATGGACCCGCTGGTGGAACTGCTTTTGTATACTGCTGATCGCGCCCAGCATGTTAAACAAATCGTCCTTCCTTTACTGTCGGCCGGCAAGATGGTGCTGTGTGACCGTTATTATGACGCTACTTTGGTTTATCAGGGTTTTGCGAGGGGGCTCGATATCGGATTAATCAGAAGTTTGCATCAGTTGATCCTGGCAGATTTAAAGCCCGATATAACCATTCTTCTTGATCTGGCCCCTCAAGAGGGCCTCTCCCGTGCCTGGAAACAGATCAAAAACGGTGCCAGGGCCGATATCGAAAGCCGGTTTGAAAAAGAGACCCTCTTATTTCACGAAAAGGTACGATCAGGATATCTGGAGCTTTCACGCCTGGAACCCGAACGGTTTCGGGTGGTAGATGCGTCGACGGATGAATTTCGGGTTCGAAAAACGATCTTGAAGATATTGGCTTCTGAGCTGAAGTTGGCTTAATAAACCAATTTGCTTTTGTCCAAAATATAGGATGTTAAAATAATGAGTTATTCTATTCTGGATACGATCGGCCATACGCCGCTGGTTGAGATCAGGCATCTCAACCCGAACCCGAAAGTGAAGATCCTGGCCAAGCTGGAGTATTTTAATCCCGGCGGCTCGATCAAGGACCGGATCGCCCTTTCCATGATCGAGGCTGCTGAAAAATCCGGTGAGCTTACCCCCGCAAAGACGGTGATCGAAGCCACGAGCGGCAATACGGGGATCGGTCTGGCAATGGTATGTGGGGTGAAGGGCTACAAGCTGCTGTTGACCATGTCCGAGGCGGCGAGTGTTGAACGGCAAAAGATCCTAAGGGCGCGCGGTGCCGAGATTTTGCTGACACCGGGTCATCTTGGAACCGACGGCGCCATTGAGGAGGTCTATCGGCTGGCCCGTGAAAATCCCGAATCCTATTTTATGGCCGACCAGTTCAATAACGATGCCAACTGGCAGGCCCACTATTACGGAACGGCCCAGGAAATCTGGGAACAAACGGACGGAAAGGTTTCCATGGTCGTTGCCACCCTCGGGACGAGCGGAACCATTATGGGCATTGCCAGGCGGCTGAAGGAATATAATCCCGATATCAAGATCGTCGGTGTCGAGCCCTATCTCGGTCATAAGATTCAAGGTCTGAAAAACATGAAGGAAGCTTATCGTCCCGAGATATTTGATAAAAAACGCCTTGATGTCATTGTAAATATCGATGATGAAGACGCCTTTGAAATGACAAGACGTCTTGCAAAAGAAGAAGGTCTCTTTGTCGGGATGAGCAGCGGCGCCGCCATGGTGATCGCTCGCAACCAGGCCGAAATCATAGCCGAAGGTGTGATTGTTGTGATCTTTCCGGACGGGGGCGAACGGTATCTCAGCACCCCGCTATTTGAAGTTCGGGAAAAGGTCGGCCTGAAGCTGTTCAACAGCATGGGAAGAACCAAGGAATTGTTTGAATCGATCCGGCCGGGCAGCGTTGCCATGTTTTCATGCGGCCCGACGGCGCATGCCCGCATGCACGCGGGAGAATGCCGGCGGTTTGTTTTTTCAGACCTGCTGTGCCGCTACCTCGAATACAAAGGGTATGCGGTAACCCATGTCATGAATATTACCGACCTGGACGACAAAACCATTGACGGTTCTGAAAAAGCAGGTCTGGATCCGACCGAATTTGGCGCCAAGAATATCGAGTGGATTAAAAAGGATCTGGATGCCCTGGGAGTCAAGCCCGCTTCGAATTATCCCCTGACGAGCCAGCATGTTGATGACATGGTGCTGCTGGCTGAAAAACTGGTAAAAAAAGGGTTTGCCTACGAAAAACTCCGCAGCCTGTATTTTGACATTTCCCGATTTTCAGACTACGGCAAACTGTCCGGCATTGATATTGACAAAATAAGACTCGGGGCCACCGTAGATCTGGATGAATATGAAAAGGACAATCCCAGGGATTTCACCCTGCTGAAAAGATCAAAACTTTCCGAACTGAAACGGGGAATATACACGAAGACCGACTGGGGCAACGTCCGCCCTTCCTGGCACATTCAGGGTGTGGCCATGGCCATGAAGTATCTTGGCGAGAGCTATGATATTCACACCAGCAGCCGGGAGCTTGTATTTCCTCACAACGAAAATGAACTGGCGATTGCCGCCGCGGCCACAGGGAAGCCCCTGGCCAAGTACTGGGTCCATTGCGACCGCGTCCTGGTCGCAGGCAAAAAGATAGATGAACATGGCAGCGGACTTACCTTCAGCGATCTGACAAGCCTGGGCTATCCCGGGCGGGAGATCCGGTACTGGCTGCTATCGGTCCATTACCGCAAACCGGTTATGTTTACCAAAAGCCGGCTTGAGGATGCCAAACATTCCCTGAAACGGCTGGATACCTGCATCCAGACCTTAGGCAATGCAAAGGCGGGTGCTTTGGCTTACCTTGAACTCGACCAGTTGCTGTACGATTTAAAACAAGGTTTTACCAGTGCCATGGATGATGATCTGAACATATCGGCAGCATTGGCTTCGATCTTTAAAATCGTCAAAAGGCTAAACAAGCTTACCCTGGAAAACAGGCTGGATCAGGGAGGCGCCTTGAAAGTAATCGATGCGTTTCGCAATATCGATTCAGTGCTGAACATCTTCAGCTTCGAGGATAAGATCGATGATCCCGAGGTGCAGCGTTTGATAAAAGAAAGAGATAAGGCCCGATCGGAAAAGAACTGGGAGCTTGCCGATAAGATTCGTGACCGGTTAAGGCAGCGGGGCGTTGCTGTTAAAGACACGAAAATAGGTAAATAGTGTCCATCCATAAATGGCCCTTTTTGCCCTGCTCGGCGTTCTCCGCGGGTTTCCGGCTGCGGCGTACAGGCGTACGCCTCACCGAAAACCCTTGCTTGTCTCGCCATAGCCCTTTTTTGGGCGACGGCGGATGCGGCCTTCCGTCTTCGCCTGAAGGCTTCGCCGGACACGTGATCAGGACAAAAATTGCTCATTTCTGAATTGGACACCCATCGTGTTCATTTTGGATTCGTGGATAGACACTAAATAGTTAAGTGGTTGATTGGATGGGTTTAACATAAGATTTTTTAGCGGCGCAGCCGCGTTATATAAAATCACGGAGAGATTTTATAAATGAAACCGATATATTTTCCGTTCACATATGTTTCCAGGCCGGAAGTTGCAGCGCTGCGGGCCTGTTTTAAACAGACGGTTGTTTATCAACCTTCCAGGTTCAACCTGCCGGCAGAGATGCAAACATGGGCTGAAAGCGGTTTGATTGACATCCGGGTGCCGGTCTTTGGCGATGAGAATAAATTAGAGGCGATTTTGAAAGATTTTCGCGGCTGGGCCAATTTCCACCAAAAAGGTGCATTGGATTTTTTAAAGGCATGGGACGGTAAAATCCCCTTTTTTGACGAAACACTCGCGTCACAAATCCGGGCTGATATCAGAAAAAGAAGCGGCAGCGCTCAAGCGCCACCAAAAGAGTTTGACGACATTTTCAGTGCCAGGTTGTTTCTTCACATCGCCCAGGAATTTGATTTGCAAAGCAATACCTTAAACCGGGATTTGCTATCGATTGAAACCATGGAGCAGAATCTTTTCAAAAGCCTTCATGGTGAAGATGAGGCGCCCGGTCTGCATACGGTTGGAAAGGAACTGCCCCACGCTGATGATCCCGGCCTTTACATGCCGGTACAGCGGCTAAAAGCCTGGACCAAGCTCATGCAACAGGATCGGGAAACGTCAGGGGTATTCATTACTACCAGCCGCTTTATTTTTGATGAATTGATTGACAAATTGCCGCGGGCGGAATTGGTTGTCGGGCTGGATTCGATACCGATGCATGCAAGCCGGGATGAAAGCATTGAAAAATGGCAGGATAGCTTGCTTGCGAGCCTTAACATGCTCTTGAGCAGCACCTGGCCGGTATCAACGGACGGCCTGTTTGCGGCGCCTGCGCAAAACGGGTATGACATGTGCGTTTCGATCAAACTCTATATTGTCGCCGGGGAAATACCCCATGACGTTTTTGCCCGCTGTGCGGCGGGAAACTCGCTGCAAGCCGGACTTGAAACAGAAGCGGCGAGGTTTAAAAATACGTTGATCGGTATTATCGAGTTATAAAATCGCTTTGCGATTTTATACAACGTCCCGCTTAAAGCAGGACTTTAAAAAAAAGGAAATTTTTGTGCCATTGAGTTATGACATAAAAAAATACAAGAAAGCTTGACTCCCTCTATCAATTGATATATGGAGTTTGCCCTATAATGACAGAATGGTGGATGATAAGTCCCCGCTGCTTAATTTTTATACGAAAGGAGACTCTTTAGATGGCTTTTATTCCTACAGTTGACGAAGAAAAATGTGAAGGCTGTGAAGAATGTGTTGATGTTTGCCCGGTCGAGGTCTTTGAAATGGAAGACGGCAAATCAGTACCGGTTAATGCGGATGAATGCCTGGGTTGTGAAAGCTGTGTTGAAGTGTGTGAGCCCGGCGCAATTACAGTCGAAGAAACATAATTTGCTTTCAATGGCATGTTCCCTGGTTCATTGTCACCCCAAGAACCAGGGAACAATATGCTATTTTGCCGCCGCACACGATAAGTGCCCCCACTTACGGCGCATGTTCTCGCGTCCTGCATTAAATATCTTTATAACGATCTGTTATCAAAATTCGTAAAGCTTTCAAGATGTTTTAATATCAAGATCCCAACCCCGGAATTTTTGTAAAGATTTTATCCGGTGCTTCGTTCCAACGGGGTGCAGGCATACATACATCTTGCACACCTCAACAAACTGTGATAATTTTATTTTTATGAAACAATACGTTATTGACCAATTACGACCCGAAGATTATGAGGCTGTCAAGGCTTATCTGGATGAAAATTTCAGTTCATCCCCTGTGGAAGGGATTTACTGGATACCGCTGGATCAGGACATTTTAACCGATGTTCAGGCTGAACATACTCAGTGTCAGCCGTTTTATTTTGCTGTTGATCTTGAACAAAACTTCATGGCCAGCGAACTTCTGGTGCGTACCAAAAACAGGATGCGATGCAGTTGTATGGGCTATGCCACTGAAAAACAGCGCAATTGGATTATCCAGGTTGCCGACGCCATATTTGATAAACTCGGAATTAAAACTTAAGCAAACGGCGGAAAGCTTCAATCAGGATCGAGGGTTTGCCGGCCCCGGGATTGCTATGATACGAACGCTGTTTATTATTGCCTATACCGTGCTGGCAACGGTCTTTTGGGGCAGCATTGTCATTTTGGCTTCTTTTATAAACAAAAATGGCAGATTGCCGCATGAAATTGCACGTTTTTGGGCCAAAAGCATCCTTTGGGCCAGCGGCGTCAAGGTCGCCGTGATAGGGTTTTCCAATCTCAATCCCGCTAGCCCCTGCATTTACATGCCCAATCACAGAAGCAATTTTGATATTCCAGTCCTTCAGGCCTATCTTGCCGTACAATTCAGATGGCTCGCCAAGGCGGAACTTTTCAGAATACCGCTGTTCGGTCAGGCCATAAAAAGAGCCGGTTATATCAGTATCGATCGCTCCAATCGCGAGGCTGCGATCGAAAGCCTTAACACAGCGGCAAAAATGATAAAGGCAGGGATGTCCGTTTTAATTTTTCCCGAAGGTACCCGCAGCCATGACAATACCCTGCGACCCTTCAAAAAAGGAGGGTTTGTTTTAGCTTTGAATACCGGGGTCCCTATTGTGCCGGTTATCATCCATGGTACCGGAGGGATCATGCCCAAAAAAGAAATTCAGATCAAACCCGGGAATGTGATTCTTGAAATTGCAGCGCCCGTTCAAACTGCGAATTATAGCAAAAAGACCAGGGATGATCTTATGGAAAAGGTCCGAAGTATCATGTGTAAATCAATTGAACTGCAACGGCGGAAGCATTCTACGTCCGCCTCCGGCGGGACCATCACACTTAAGTGGGGCTGCCGGGAGTTTCAGAAAGACAATAAGGGCAAGGCGTTATGTTGAGAATAATACCCTTAGGCGGCCTGGGAGAAATCGGCCTCAATATGATGGTGATTGAAAAAGACAGTGCGTCTTTTATTATAGATGCAGGCCTGATGTTTCCCGAAGATTACATGCTGGGTGTTGATTATGTCATCCCGGACATGAGCTATATCAAAGAGCATAAATCAAAAATTTTAGGGATTGTTCTAACGCACGCTCATGAAGATCATATCGGCGCTTTGCCGTATCTGCTCAGGGTGGTCAATGTGCCGGTTTTCGGGACTCCTTTTACACTGGGAATTGTGCGGCATAAACTTGAAGAACAGGGGTTATTGCTATCGGCGTTATTGCATGAAATTTCCCCAAGAGAAAAGCTTAGGTTGGGCAACTTTGAACTTGAGTTTATTCGTGTCAGTCACAGTGCCGCCGACGGTGTCGGTATAGCCGTTAAAACGCCTCTGGGTCTTATTGTCCATACCGGAGATTTTAAAATCAGCCATAGCTCCATTGACGGCATGTTAACCGATGTCAGCAAGTTTGCTCAGTGTGGCGAGGAAGGCGTCCTGGCGCTTTTGTCTGATTCCACCAATGTTGAAAAGGAAGGGTACACGATTCCCGAGCAGGAGGTGGCTGAAACCCTGGCAAGGATTGCAACCGGCCGGAAGGGACGGATTATCGTCGGACTCTTTGCTTCCAGCATTACCCGCATCCAACAGGTCATTGATATTGCGGAGACGTTAAACCGAAAAATCGTTTTCAACGGCAGAAGTATTGAGACCAGCGTTAACATTGCCAAAAATCTCGGCTACATCCGCGTTCCCGCCGGGATGGAAATCGACGTTGAACAGGTGGCCGACTTTCCGGATGACGAGATCGTCATCATAACAACCGGCAGCCAGGGAGAGCCCATGGCAGCCCTGGCCCGGATGTCTTTAGGCAGCCATAAACAAGTAAAGATCAAAAAAGAGGATACGGTGATTCTTTCCTCAAAATTTATTCCCGGAAATGAGAAGGCCATCGCCAAGATCATCAATGACCTTTACCGACGAGGGGCCGATGTTATTTATGAAAAGATATCGGCGATTCATGTATCCGGTCATGCCTTTCAGGAAGAGTTGAAACTGATGATAAACCTGACAAGACCAAAATATTTTATACCGATCCACGGCGAATACCGGCATCTGATTCTGCATGCCCGCCTGGCCGCGCAGGTCGGCATTTTAAAGGAAAATGTTCTTTTGGCTGAAAACGGTCAGGTCATCGAATTTGATGAAAACGGAGGGAGGGTTTGTGACAGTGTCATCACCGGCCGGGTGCTGATAGATGGTAAAGGTGTCGGCGATGTCGGCCGCAGCGTCTTAAAGGAACGGCGCGATTTGTCCGAAGACGGCATTGTTGTCGTGAATATGGTCATAGATGAAGAAACCGGGATTGTCGTCTACGGGCCTGAAATTGTCTCCCGCGGGTTTGTATTCGAGAACGAGACCGGCCATCTTCTGGAAGACGCCAAGTGTGTTATCCTTGAGGTTATAGAAGAAGTGGGTCCTGATGTTCGGGAGCGTACGGATAAGATCCGGTCGAAGATCCAAGTGGCGTTAAGAAAATATTTTTCCTTTACCATTAGACGCCGTCCGATTATACTCGCTTTTATTTTGGAAGTGTGAAATTGAAAATTGCCGATTGAAGAGCGTGTCCATGCGAAAAGAAATTTTTGGAATTTTTTTGTTTTTTCTCGTTATTTTTACGCTGCTCAGCTTTTTGTCTTACAGCCCTGCAGATCCTTCAATTCACAACGCCAGGGCGGCCGGTCAGGTGCACAACCTGTTCGGTTTGTTCGGAGCCCACCTGGCGGGTATCCTTATCGGCATGTTTGGCCTGGGTGCATTCTGGATCCCGATTTTACTCCTTTTAATGAGCCTCCACCTGTTTGCGAACAATCCCGGCAGGGCAATTGTTTTGACCCTTGCCGGAGGAATTCTTCTGATTGTTGCCACAGGCAGTCTGCTGTCATTTAAACAAAACTATTGTATTATTTTTGGAAGTAAATTTTCATCCGGCGGCATCATCGGAATTCCATTAAAATCATTTCTGATCAAGTATACTAATATTACCGGCGGCGCGCTGATTTTATCCCTTTTTTTTGTTATCGGCTTAATCCTGGCGACGGGTTTTTCGCTGATATCGTCTGCCAAACGCTGCTGGCGGGCCTTTGTTTTTTCAGGTGATCGCATCAAAACACTCTATTTTAAGTTGAAGGAACGCCGAGAGAAATCAAAAAAACGATCCAAAACCATGAAAGAGCAGACGGCCAGGACAGAGCGGGAAATAAAAATCCAGGCCCCCCGTCCCAAGCCGGTCAAAGAAACTCTAGCGCCGAAACAGGAAGTCTTCGAGTTCATGCGCGCTGAAACCGGATTTGTGCTGCCTTCGGTGAATTTTCTTGATGAGTTCAAGGCTGAAGCATCTTCTGCGGATAATGAAAATTTGCGAATGCAGTCAAAACTCTTGGAAAAGAAGCTCGAAGACTTCGGGGTTCAGGGCAAGGTGGTTACGATTTTGCCGGGCCCTGTCATTACGACCTTTGAATATGAACCTGCCCCGGGTGTCAAGATCAACAGAATCGTCAGCCTGGCTGACGACCTGGCGCTGGCGCTGCGGGCGATAAGCATCAGGATTGTAGCGCCGATACCGGGAAAAGCCGTGATCGGGATTGAAATTCCCAATGCCACCAGGGAGCTTGTCAGATTCAAAGGGGTTGTCGCTTCCGGTGTTTTTGAAAAATCCAAGTCCAAGCTTACCATCTGCCTCGGTAAAGACATTGTCGGAAATCCCGTAGTGGCCGAACTGGACAAGATGCCGCACCTTTTAATCGCCGGTGCCACAGGCACGGGTAAGAGCGTGGCCTTGAATGCCATGATCTGCAGCCTACTATACAAAGCGACGCCCGAGGAAGCCAAGTTCATTATGATCGATCCGAAACGCATAGAGCTTTCAAACTATGACGGGATCCCCCACCTGATTACGCCGGTAGTGACGGATGTAAAAAAAGCGACCAATGCCCTTTTCTGGGCCGTGCGCGAAATGGAGCGCAGATATGAATTGCTCTCGGAAAAGCAGGCCAGAAACATCAAACTTTATAACCAGAAGATCGAAAAAGAGATCAATGCGGAGAACAAGGATACCCTGAAGAGATTGCCGTATATTGTCATCGTTATCGATGAGCTGGCTGATTTGATGATGGTGGCTTCCCGGGATGTAGAGGTTTCCTTGACACGACTGGCTCAGATGGCCCGGGCTGCCGGCATCCATTTGATCATCGCCACCCAGAGGCCTTCGGTGGACGTTTTGACCGGAATCATCAAGGCCAATTTCCCTACCCGCCTTACGTTCCAGGTTTCTTCCAAAACCGATTCCAGGACAATTATCGACACAAACGGTGCTGAAAACCTTTTGGGAAACGGGGATATGCTTTTTCTGCCTCCGGGGACCGGCAAGCTCCAGCGTATCCACGGGGCATTTATCTCAGAGGCCGAGCTTGCCAGGATTACGGAATTTTTAAAAGGTCAGAAAACCCCGGAATACGATCAAACGGTGATTAAAGCGCCGGAAAAAGAAGAGGGCGCATCCGCGACCGAAGAATATGATGAAAGATATGATGATGCCGTAGCCCTTATTACCAAGACGGGCCAGGCATCCATATCGATGATTCAACGGCATTTGCGCATCGGATACAACCGCGCCGCCCGTATTATCGAGGTCATGGAAAGAGAAGGACTGGTGGGTCCTTCAGACGGCGTCAAGCCCAGAACGGTTCTGGTTAAGGGGTATGATGATATCCCCTGATCGAGACCTCAGCCCGGATATTTCACGCCTTCTTCTTGATCGGTCGTCAGATACAGGCAAACAGCTACAAAAATATAGAAAAGAAGCGTAGTACCTACAATTATGCCCATTTCCATCTAATTTTTCCTCCATGACCCCAAAAAGAATATCCAATGCCGGAATACCCCGCAGCTTGTCGGAGCGCAGTGAAGATCGCGTTAATCGGGACTGCGGGGAGCTTCATTAAATATATCGGCATTTTATCGGAAAACCTTAACACCTTTAGCCCGGATTTTTCATGGAAATTTTTGAGAAGACTCTATTTATTTTTTAAAAAACAATGTATTATCTATTCTATTTAAAAGAAAAAGAATATTTTTCCCAAATTGAGCGACGATCCGTTGCGACGAATTGTGGATGGGAAGAAGAGGGGCACAGATGCAGGATTCGAAAAAAATCAGTATTGATTCGCCCGATGCTTTCATCAACCGCGAGTTAAGCTGGCTCAGCTTTGCGTCGCGCGTGCTCGCGCAGGCGCAAAACCCCGCCTTGCCCCTGCTTGAACGCGTCAAGTTCGCCGGCATTATGGGCATGCTGTTCGATGAGTTCGCAATGAAACGTATCGGCGGGATCAAGCGGGCCATTGAGAAAGAGAAAATTAACGTATCATCCGACGGCCTCACCCCGGAGGAGGAACTGCAGGCCTGCCGCAACGATTTGCACAGACAGGCCGGCCTGGTTTCCCGGCTGGTACAAGATGAGCTCCGCCCCGCTTTGGCGGCCGCCGGGATACCCATCCTGGAATACGCGGCGCTCAACAAAAAACAGCGTGCCCACATGAAGCGGTATTTCCGGAATTCGGTGGAGCCTATCCTGACGCCACTTGCCGCCGACGTTGCGCATCCCTTCCCTTTTATCAGCAACCTCGGGCTGAACCTTGCGGTGGTGGTGACGGAAACCAAGAAAAAACGTAAACGCTTTTTGCGCATCGAAATGCCGTCGAACCGCCCGCGCTGGGTGCCGCTGCCCGATGGCGGCGGCTGTGTGCCATTGGAGCAAGTGATCGCGTCTAATCTTAAGGTGATGTTTCCCAAGGCGTTCCGCCTGAAGTGTTATTTCTTCCGGGTAACACGCGGCGCCAAGGATGACCCCTGGCAATATGAATTCCTGGAGGACCCTGAAATCAATCTTGCCCCGGGATTCATCATCGGCATGGTCACGGCGGAGCTAAAGGCCCGCAAGTTTGCCGGCGTAGTACGGCTTCAGGTCAGCGCCGATATGCCCAAAAAACTACAGCGCTGGATTACCGAGCAGCTCAAGGCTGATTCTAAAGATCTTCTGCCCACGCAGGGTCTGCTGGGGCTTGCGGACTTGATGAAATTCCAGCCGGAAGGTTACCGGGAACTGCGCGATCCAGCCCATAAACCGGTAACCCATCCGCGCCTGCGCTTCCCGGACTCTGATTGCGCCGCGATATTCAACGAGATCCGCAGCGGGGACATCCTGCTGCACTTTCCCTACCATAGCTTTGACAGCTCCATCTTGCGTTTTTTGCAGTGCGCGGCCGTTGACCCGCAGGTGCTGGCTATCAAGCTGACGATTTACCGCACCGGCAGCCAGTCGCCCATCATTCAGGCGCTGCTGGAGGCAGCGCGCCAGGGCAAGCAGGTAGCGGTGCTGGTGGAGATCACCGCGCGTTTTGATGAGGCGCCCAACATTGTCTGGGGCAGTATGCTGGAGAAGGAAGGCGCACAGGTTGTGTACGGTGTAGAGCGACTCAAGACCCACGTAAAATCTGCCCTTGTGGTCCGCGAGGAAGAGGACGGCATGCGCCGCTATGTACACGTAGGAACGGGCAACTACCACACAGGCACTGCCCGGCTTTACGAAGACCTGGGTATTTTCAGCAGCGATCCGGAACTGGGCGCCAATGTATCGGCCCTGTTTAATGAACTGACCGGCGCCATGCCTGCCCAGAGCTACGGCAAGCTGATAGTCGCCCCCCATAATATGCGCGAGCGTTTTACCGAGCTGATCCACCGCGAGATCCGGCACAGCCAGGCAGGGCGCCCGGCCGGCATTCGCGCCAAGATGAATCAGTTGCAGGACACCGGCATGATTCGCGAACTCTACCGCGCCAGTCAGGCGGGCGTGCCCATCAGCCTGAATGTGCGCGGCATTTGCTGCCTGCGCGCGGGGATTCCCGGGTTGTCCGAGAGCATCCGCGTTTTCAGTACGATCGGCCGCTTTCTGGAACATGGCCGGATCTATCGTTTTGAAAACGGTGGTGAGCCGGAATTTTTCATTGGCTCGGCCGACTGGATGCGACGAAACCTTGACAGCCGCATGGAGAGCATCATGCCCGTTACCGATCTTAAGATAAAACAGGAGTTGGAGCAGATCCTGGAGGTATACGAAAACGACAACTGCTCGGCCTGGGATATGCAGCCCGACGGCAGCTACGTACTTCGACAGCCGCGCAACGGCGAGGAATGCCGCGCTGCCCAAAACGTATTCATCGACCTTATCGGCCGCCAGTAGCAGGGCGGGGGCGTCGGGGTTCCTTTGCAAAAGGACGTTCCCAAAGTTTCCTTCATATTCAAATGACCTAATTTCTTCATTAGAAATCCAAGCCGCCCGTTATGCGAAACGGTCGATCTGTGATTAAAAAAATCTTGAAGCTATCATTTTGGTACCGAAAACATGATGTTAAAGCGAGTTCTTATCAATTTATCAATTCAATTCAATAATTCAATCTTTGGGCGAGCCGGCTTCAGACGGCCTATTGAAAAAAGAATCCCAACCACACAGAGACTGCTGAAAATAACCATACTCAAGTGCATGCTGGTCAGAAAAGCAGTTCGCATTTCCGGGCTCACCGGATGATCCCCCATGAAATGATTGAAAATCAGCGTAATGATGGTCATGCAGCAAAGCATGCCCAGGGTTCGCATGGTGGCCACCAGACTGGATGCAATACCGTAGTGTCTGGGGTTGACACTCCCCATGACCGTAATCATATTGGGCGATGAAAAAACACCGAAGCCCACCCCCATCAGACCCAGCACCCCCACAATCACAGGCATAGGCGTCATGTCATGCACCTGGGAGGCTACGGCCAGGCCCAGGGCGCACAGAGCCATGCCCAGGGTCGCCAGACCCGGTGGAGAGACCCGCTCGGCCAATCGCCCGAAAATCGGGGACAGAACAGTCTGAAACAGGGGCTGGATGATCAGAACCATCCCTGCGGCCTGGGGAGAAAACCCCCTGACCACCTGCAGATACAGACTGAAGAAGAAGCTGATGCCGAAGGAGGCGGCGTAATTGATCAGGGTGGCCAGATTGCTGAAGGCAAAGACCCGGTTGTGGATGATCAGATTTACATCCAGAATCGGAGACGGACTCCGATATTCGAAGACCAGAAAGACCAGAAGTCCTGCTGTGCCTGTTCCCATGAGCAGCGGATAGATTCCGCCGTGTTTCTGATTAAGAGTGCCGTAAATCAGACAGCACAGAGAGATACAATAAAGAAGCGTTCCCGGGAAATCAAAGCGTTCGCCCCGGGCTTCGGCCCATTCTCCTTTGAGTTTCAGAAGGGTCAGGGAAAGGGCCAGAATTTCCACAATCACACCAAAGTAAAAGATCCAGCGCCAGCCCAGGTGGGTGACCATAAAGCCCGAAAGCACCGGACCGGCGGACAGTCCCAAATAAACACAGCCCACAATGACCCCCATGGCCCGGCCCCGGTTGGCCGGTGGGAAGACCGAGGAGAGGATGGCGATGCTGGTCCCCGAGATCATGGCTCCACCGCTCCCTTGAAAAAACCGGAACACGATAAAGCTTTCAATGGTAAATGCCTGTGACAGCAGCAAGGTCCCCAGGGTGAACACCAGGATGCCGATGATAAAAATTCGCTTCCTGCCATAAATATCCCCCATGCGCCCCGTAGGGAGCAGGAAAAGGGAAAATGCCAGGATATAGACGGTTTCAACCAGACCCAGCTGCACGGCACTGGCAGAAAATTCACTGCCGATGGATGGCAGGGCAACCCCCACGGCAGACAACATAAAGGGTGTTAAAAACTGAACGGCGCTGACCACAAACAGGGTGACAGCGCCTGACACGGGATAGTCGGAGGGGGGTTTTTGATATGGGTTTTTCAGATCCCCGTGACCTTTATTGATCGTTTCCACAGAATATGCAGTCAATTTTATCCATTAACCCACTCTTTCAGTTCCTTTCCACATTTGAAAAACGGAAGGTTCTTCGGTTTAATCTTGACCTTTTCACCGGTCTTCGGATTTCTCCCGGTGTACGCTTTGTATTTCTTGACATAAAATGAGCACAATCCCCTGATTTCAACCCTGTCGCCAGAGGCAAGTGCGTTAGACATCTCGTCAAAAAATAGGTTCACCATCGCTTCTGCTTCTGATTTTGTCAGGTCGGTTTTATCTTTAAGGGCTGCGATGAGATCTGCTTTGTTCATGGGAGGGCCTCCTGATAATTTTCCATGTCTATACGATCCAAGTCAAAATTGCTGTGCCAAGGATTAACGTAACAATCCCAAAAAACCGATGAGTTTGATCTGATAACGAGTCTAAATACCAGTCCAAAATTTTATCATATAGGTTGTTCGGATTAGAGAAAGCAAGTGCCCCTTCAATAAGAGACATGAGCCCGATAAATCTTATAACCCACGGGAAGCGACACACAGATGCGGATAATAAAAATAGTATACCAGCTACAAACGGTAAAATGGAGAGGATTCTTAGATCAACCCCTTTGACGATACTTTTTATAACTTTTTTAGTTTCATCAGTGTAAAGAATATTGCAACATCCAATTGCAATCGAGATCAGGCTGAATGCATAAAGAAACCATTTCATGGCGATGTCCTCATAGATCTAAAATTGTTGTGGAAAGTCAGTTATTGAAGGAAGGATGCTGTATATTCACAGACATAACGGCATTTGTCAAGAATTAACCTTCTAAAAAGAATCAAATTGTTTAATATTCTTGACAAGTTATAATCAATATGCCAATGAGGTAGGTATTAATTTACTTATAGCTGCTTTAAACCCTAACAAAGGGAGAGCATATGTGATGATAAGACCCCACGTTCTCGTATAGAGAGGTGGGGTTTTGTTGTTTTGTGAGGGACCAGTAGTGTCCGGTTTGTTTTGGAACAAATTCAAGCAGAAATATATGCTACTTCTATTTTCACCGCAAAGACGCAGAGAGCGCAAAGAAAAGATACTTTTCTTTTGCCGTTGAGAGACCCCGCAAGGTATTACGGGATTAAGAAACGGCAAAAGAAAAAAATTCAATCGCTACGCGATATTTTTGGGCTCTAAAGTACCGCAGGGCATGCTTCTTATTGTTTTTCGGCGTCTTTGTCCCGCTAAAAGCGGGGTCAACGAAAAACAATAAAACAAACAACCTCTGCGGCTCTAATGAGCGAAGCGAATGGGCGGTGAGTTATCGTATTAAAGAAGTTTTATAGTTTATTCCGGGTTGCCCCGCTTTTAGCGGGCTTAAGTTGCGGGTTTTTTATGTAGGAAAAAAGTGTCGCATCTTGGGAATCTGTGACTCTGTGGTGAGATAATATTTTAATGTTATTTTCGACCCTTTTAGGGTCATCATCAAGCCCCCCTTTTTAGGGGTGGTTGTTAATTTGAACTGGCTCATTACCGGAAACGGTGACCCATATTTACAAGACGGGGCCATACCAACGCCTTTAGAAATCGAGGTGCTCACAAAGGTTATCAAAGGCGTTGAAGGATACCTTAGAAAAGCTAAAAAAGAGCTGGAGTCGGATATCAAGGCCAGGTTGATATCGCTGCTGTACGAACGATTCGTGAAAACAGGCGAGGAGCCGGATCAGAAGACGATTGTGAGTTATTTGA